>Ga0247840_10000086_pt1 | contig 172257 bp, 179 predicted proteins | sample LaCruzMarch2015__FD_192404 | JGI IMG/M metagenome (GOLD analysis project Ga0247840, IMG submission 192404) | Freshwater microbial communities from meromictic Lake La Cruz, Castile-La Mancha, Spain - LaCruzMarch2015_17m | ecosystem: Environmental > Aquatic > Freshwater > Lake | place: Spain... | reverse complement strand
GGGCTAAAAAAAATATTAAAAAAATATTACCAACAGTAAAACTTCAAAACAAAAATATTAAAAGCATTGTTTATGAAACTAAGGCCAATGAAAATGGTTTTTTTGAGTTTGAAAACGTTGAGGTTGGAGAATACATATTAACCGTTGATACAAAATTTATTTTTTCTAAATCACCAAAGTATGAATTTAGATTAAAAAATGAAGATGATTTGGAATTTACAATAATAATGTCCAAAAAAGATTTCTTGTCCTTTTTACAAAAAGAAGGTAATGTTTCTAACAAAAAATTAATTAATGAGGCAATTGGCGATGTTGTTGATTATGATAATTTAGAATCATCAAAATTTTATAAAAACGATGACTATTTAACAAAAATACAAATTGACTATCGTTATAAACTTTACTTATATAACATTAAAGAAAAAAAATATTTAGGTAAAAAAAGAAGTGGACATCGAGCATGGATAAAACCAAGTGGTTTAAAAAAACTTTACGGTGAATTTTTTGAAGAAATAACTGAAGATGAATATAAAAACATTATTCTTACACCAGAAGACACATCTAAAACATTCCCCAAAGGTAAGAGGGTCAAATACGATGAATTAAAGACCAATCAATATTACAAAAATGAAAATTTTGTATTAAAAGCAATTAAAGGTGAAGTCGCCTATAGTTGTTACTTGTTTTCAATAAAAGATAAAAAATATATTGTTAGTGGTTTAATATATGTTAGTGAGTTTAAAGAATATGGAGAAACTTTTACTGAAATATCAGAAGATGAATACAAAAAAACCATTTTAAGTTTACTACCCACATCACCAACAACACAAACTACAACAACATCTACATCACTTACAGAAAAAGAATGTGAAGACATTGTTGAAAAGTATTACCAAACTTATGTTTCTCTTTATAGAAAAACCACATCAATTGACGACATAGATAAAAACATGTTAAAAGTTGAAAAAGAAAAAATAAAAAGTTGTCACGCTAGAATTTTTAAAAAATTATCAAGAAAAACAAAAGATTATATTAAACAATTAACAAATGTGTCACCAAATTTAGAATTTTTAGAGTTAAACTTACAAATTCAAGAAAACGCAAATATTTATAAATTGAACGACAAAATAAAGAATATCATAACTGAACAAAAAGAAATGAAATCTAAAATGTTAGTTGAAAAAGAATTAATAAATAATAGATTTGATTTTGTCGTTGAGTCTTTAATAGAAAGAGATGATGTTGGAAATAAAACATTTCTTTTAGAATTGCAATTAGAAAAAAGAAAATTAATTAAATCAGGATACGATAGTTTAATGGTTCAAGATTCCTTTTTGGATATCGTGAATACATTTTTATAAAAAATATTGTGTATGTTGTCACAATCAAATAAAAACAACAAGAAGTCTAATTAAAAAAAGATTTCATAAACTTTTAAAGAAAAGGGGGTGTTTCGTATCTAAGGAAGGTGTCCGAGAGGACACCTTTTCTTATATGGACTATTTATCAGTATGGAGTTTTTTATTAGAAAAAATGCAACTTTACCCGTTTTAAGCCTCGATATTTTTAAAGATGGTAGAACAAGTTATAATCTAAAAGATGATTTATTAAGTGGTGCGACCATTTTTTTTTCTATGGTAAATGTTGAAACAAACGTTTATAAGGTTGCAAGAGGTACTTGCATTTATGACTCTACTGAAAAAACGGTATATTACCAATTTACAAAAAGAAACACATCGGATACTGGTAGATTTGAGGGTTCGTTTTTTATAACAAATAGTCAAGGATTGATAGAAATACCATTAAAAGAAAGATTATATGTTAATATAACAGAATCAATATCTGATATCAATTTTTGTTGTCGATAAATAATGTTGAAGAAAAAATACATAGATTTAATTGTAAACCGTGGTCGAACAATACAGTTTTTAGGCCTATCAAGTGGTTCATCCGTGAATCTTTTGGGTGTGGATGAAAATGGAAATACAATATTAACTTCAGGTGGTGGAGGTGGTAGTGGTACATCAGGCACTAACGGCACAAGCGGTACAAATGGTACTTCAGGAACAAATGGGTCTAGTGGTATAAACGGGACTAATGGTTCAAGTGGTTCATCTGGAACTAGTGGAAGTTCAGGTACTAATGGTACAAATGGAAGTAGTGGAACCTCGGGAAGTAGTGGGTTAAATGGGACTAATGGTTCATCCGGTACGGACGGAACTAGCGGTACAAATGGGGCTAATGGAAGTTCAGGTACATCAGGGTCTTCTGGTACGGACGGAACATCAGGAAGTGGTGGTGCAGATGGAACATCAGGTAGTAGTGGTACAAATGGAACCAATGGTAGTTCAGGTTCGAGTGGTAGTAGTGGTACAAACGGCTCATCGGGAACTAATGGTACGTCAGGAAGTTCGGGTTCAAGTGGTAGTTCAGGTACAGATGGAACATCGGGGTCATCGGGAACTAACGGAACTAGCGGCTCTTCAGGAACCAATGGAACTAGCGGTTCAAGCGGAACTAATGGAACCAATGGGTCTAGTGGTACAGATGGAACATCAGGTTCATCGGGAACAAACGGGACAAGTGGTAGTAGTGGAACTTCTGGCACCGATGGAACTTCAGGTTCAAGCGGAACTAGCGGTATTAATGGAATTGACGGAACGTCAGGTGTTAATGGTATTGACGGAACGTCAGGAACAGATGGAACTTCAGGTGTTAATGGATTAGATGGAACTTCAGGTGTTAATGGATTAGATGGGACTAGTGGAATTGACGGAACGTCTGGTACAGATGGAATCTCAATTTTTTGGAACGGGTCTTGGAATTTTACAATTTCTTATAATGTAAACGATTCGGTTGAGTTTAATGGAAGTTCCTACATTTCATTAATCAATGGTAATATTGGTAATCTACCACCTGGAAGCCCAACTGCTTGGGGGTTAATGTCACAATCGGGAACGTCAGGAACAGATGGAACTTCAGGTATTAATGGAATTGACGGAACGTCAGGAACAGATGGAACTAGTGGTTTGTCTTTTAATTGGAATGGTTCATGGAACTTTGCAGTCACTTACAACATTAATGATGTTGTTGAGTATGATGGTAGTTCTTACATTTCATTAACAAATGGTAATTTAGGAACTCCACCACCTCCACTTAATAGTAGTTGGGCTTTAATGTCTCAAGCTGGTGATGATGGAACATCTTTTAATTGGACAGGAAATTGGAACAACACCACAACATATCAAGTAAACGATGTTATATTCTTTAATGGTAGTTCTTACATATGTATACAGACAAATTATGACATCAATCCAGATGATGGAGATGGACCACTTTATTGGCAATTAATGAGTTCATCGGGAACATCGGGCACTGATGGTACTAGTGGAACATCGTCAAGTGGGACTACATGGGGGTCAATAACAGGAAAGATTAGTTCACAGACTGACTTACAAGATGCATTAGATGACAAACAGGATACATTGTTAAGTGGAACTAACATAAAGACATTGAATAATGTCACTTTACTTGGTTCAGGAAATATAAATTCTGACCCAAGGACTTTATCAAGTGTTGTGGGTAGAAATCTAATTGGTACTTCCAATCAAATTAGTGCAACCGTATTGATACCTGCAAACACCATTTCAACTAATAACTCGATTTATATTCGTAATTTACTAACTAAAACTTCGGGTTCTACCACATCAACGGGTAGGATTTATATAAATACAACTAATAGTTTATCGGGCGCGACATTAATGGGAACCGCCGGAGCAATGAACTCATCGGTTTATATACAACGATTTGAGAGGAATTTCTTTTTTGATGAAACTAACTTATATGTATATAATCCATCAAACGGGATAAGTACTGATTTAACATCAGGGACAAGAACTTTAGTTTCATTTAATCCTGCGATTGATAATTATTTATTATTCGCGGTTCAAAACTCAACTACAACCCCCGACAATTTAGGTCATAAAAGAGTAATTGTCCAAATATATGAATAACGTCACAGTTAATGGAATTACTTATATTTTTGAAAAATGGGAACCTGTGGATGATATATTTATTCACATTTTTACAGAACAGGGAATAATCTGTGTACCAATAGAATTAGTTAATTTTAACGAATAAAACTTTTTATTTTTTCAATTACCATTTCAGAATTAACTTTTTTTGTGCATTCAAATTGTCGTTCAGTTCCTTTATGTAATGGGCACCAATTCCAATCACCAGCATTTAATCTTTCTTTATTAAAACATCCATGACATACATCTTCGTTAATAACTCGATACGTATCTAATTTTGTTTCAGCGAATTTTTCACTAAATCCCGAAATGAGAACTACCGGTAACTTACAAGCCCAAGCTAACCATGAAAGTCCTGAACCTAAACCTATAAAAAATTCACAACTCAATAAATCACCTATTACTTCTTTTAAATTACCACCACTAAATATGGTAACTCCTTTTGGATAATTATTTCCCATGTATCCATCACCTTCTTTAGAGTAAATCATACATTCATACCCTTTAGATGTTAAATAATCAACAACTTCTTGCCAACCATTTGGATTGTTCCAATATTTGGCCTGAGCTGTTGAATGAAACCCAATGCCAACTTTTTTCTTTTTTGAAACCTTAGGAAGGTTAAGTCTTGGTCTTATTTCTTCATACTCTAAACCTAATATATCTGTTGCAGTTTTTTGTAGAGGTTGTAGTTTAAAGTCATTAGGATGTCTATTAGAATCAAATTCATTATTTTGATTATAAAACCAACCTAATTGATACTGCAAAAATACATTCAAAACAGGACTTCCTGGCTCAACAAATTCAATTTCGGGATACCTATAAACAAATAAATCATTTAAAAAAGTCGAAACAATAAGTTTGCAATTATGTTTTTTTCTAAACTCTTCGCAGTATGGAATCCAAGCCAATGTGTCCCCCAAAGATTTTGATTCAAAAGAAATATAAACTCGTTTGTTTTCTAAATTTAAATCATCAAAAAAAATAACCTGACCGTTTTCTTTTATTTCTGTTTTCCACTTTGTGTAATATTGTCGATATAATTTAACCCAAGAATTGTTTTTTATTTTATTTGTATAAACTCTATTATGATTATCATCATAAAAATTAACTTCATATATTGAATTATCATTAGTTAGTATTTCTATAAATGGATTTAAAACAAAATGGTGATTTATGTTAATTTCTTTTTGATGTAGATTATTTTTTTGAAATTTTAAATTTTGAACATTAAAATAATAGTCAATTAACTTTTTTGAAAAACTATTATCATACTCAACCATATAAGATGTTTTAGACTTCGTTACATCAACTAATAAATTAGAAATATGTATAATATTGTTATCAGATATTGGTGTTATATATTTATCGAAAATTGCCATATATTGTGGTAAGTTTCTTGCTATAATTTTTAAACCATAAGAAATCGATTCTTTCAAAACCAACGGATTACATTCATAAGTTGAATTAAACATTAAAATATCTGACGCAATCATAAAAGAATCAACATCATTTCTTTCACCCCAAATTGTAACATTTGATGGCAAATTATCCATTAAAGGCTTCCAATAAGATTCGAAGTTTTCAGCCTTGTTTCCAACAAAATGAAAATGTAAATAAGGGTGCGTCTGTTCTAAAACTCGAGCGACTTCAATTGATTCTTTTTGGTTTTTTCCTTCCGTCCATAATCCAACATTCAAAACATGAATTTTTTTCAAATCAAAATTCAAATTGACTCTTGATTCTAATTTTTCAACAAGTGAAGGTTTTTTGTTTTCGATTGGATATTCCAAAACTTCTTTATAAACATTTTCAGTTTCAAATGTTTTTAAATGATAAGGAGTTACAAACAAATATGAATCAGGATGAAATTTTCTTTTTTTTGGGTTGAACCAAACATTGTGGCAAGTTTCAACAATTTTCCATGTCCTGTTATTGTTATATAATTCATTTAATATGGTAGTTGGTATTTTGTTAAAACTTTCAAAACCTTCAGATATTTCTTCGATATGAACAATGTCTATTTTATTTTGTTTAAGTATATCAATAACTTGATATTTTTTTTCAATGTCATTTGTATCACCCAATGAATAAAAATTATCTCTACCAATAATATCAATTATTTTATTTCTTTGAACGACATATTTGTCACCAAAAAAAGAATATTCAACAAGTTTTATATTAAAATTATTAGATAAAGATTGAATTCTTTTCAAAACAAATTGAGGCATTCCGCCAGTAGATAAATGTGGAGTAATATATAATAAATTTATTTTCACATTTTAAATATATTCTAAAATCTATTATAAGTAAATTCGCTTTTTACTTCCAACAATTTGTTTATACCACAAACCCTTATCGTCCATCCACACATATGGGTCATTGGGGTCTTCAGTCCAATTATGTTTAGAATAATACTCAAAATCTTTACGTAATAAATTTGCTCTATGTGAAGAGTGGAATTCTTCATTACCCAACCAATGAGGTAAAACAAACTCACCTTCAATATGTTCGTGTTCCATTGTATTTTTAAAACCTCGTTCAACCCAAACATCAATACAATCATTATAGTATTGTTTAAGTGAATTAACATAGTCTTTCCACATAACAGAACAAGGGTGATTTAACCAACCCTTATATGGTTTTCCATCTTTACGAAGTCTACCTGTAATTGCTGAAATAATTTGATAGGCCTCTACACGTTGTTTACCTAAACGTTTGTTATCTAATGACTCTAATGATTTTCTAAAATCTGAGTATGGAAGAAATGTTTGCATAAAAATTGAACTTTTTCAAAGTAAGGTATATTTATTAAACAAAGATAATAAAAAAATTAACTAATAAAAAAAAAATTATGAAAAGAATTGTTAGATTAACAGAAAACGACTTGGCTCGTATCGTAAAACGAGTAATAAACGAACAATCTAATACTCCAATTGTAGATGCTGGACGAGGTGAGTTGAAATACTTAGTTGTTATGTCAAACCCAACAATTGCCGCAAAACAAAAAAGACCTGGTTATCCTATGATGATTCCTTTTGAGGTTTCATTCAATGGTATGGTTATTGACTACAAAGGTAATAAAAAATACGATGTGAGTAAAATGGTCGGAGCATGTGGAACAACTCAATCTGATAAAAACGATACAAGTTACGATTCAATGAACCCTTCTACATTATACGATGGAGTATCATCAATAACGGACGGAGGTCCTTATTTCCGTTTTGGATACGGAAAAATTAATGACCTTACAAGACAATTCTGTAGTTCCCAAGGAGCACCCGCAGACCCGAATGTTAAGGCAGGTAATAGTTACAAATTTGAAGTACAAAATTTATTAAAAAAATAATAAATAAAACCCCCCTTAATGGGGGGGTTTTTTATTTAAATACCGCCGCGTAGGTTTTATCAGATTCTTTAAAAACCACAACAAGACCAATATCATCCGAATCGTCATTATTAATGACCAAGTTTAATTTACCAAAGTCTTTAGTTGTAACATTAAACTTAATAAATCCTTTACCATATACAAGGTTAGTAATTTTACTGACAACTTCTTTTCGGTCTGGTTCCCCAGTTTCCAAAGTAACATAATTATGAGTAAAAGTCTTTTTTTCTAAATTAATCTCATAATGATTAAACCCTCCGTTTAATAACTTTTGACCCAAATTATCAGACGATAAAATATCCTCATACTTCATTTTTTTATCGGTAATATCATAGTAATCATTACCATATAAACCAAAAAAGTTATACTTTGTTTGGGCACTTAACGACGTTACAAAAAATAATAAAAGGGAAACAAAAAACAATTTTTTCATAATTTTGATTTTTAGATGGTTAATAACTGATTACAATACAAAGATACGGGTTTTTTCTATATATCCAAATTTTTTTGAAAAAATTTTTAAGTTTTTGAAAAAATAAACTTTTATAAACTTGTCGTATATTTATTAAACAAAGATAATAAAAAAATATGAGTAAATTTATAATTTCAGAATCAGAAAAACAACGCATTTTGGAAATGCATATTAAAGAAGTTGCAAAGGTTCTTAATAGAAAACCATTATTAACTGAAGAGGTTAATATCCAACATTCTGAAAAAAGTACTTATGCTGCGGGTGCGACTGACCCATCGGCATTTATTGATACATTTATTACAAATTTAATTGCCAAAATAGATGCTAACCCAGAAGCAAAAAAAATGAGAACAAGTTCTGGTGGTATGATTTGTTCTAACATTACAGTTACTGCGGGAGCTAGTAATTCATGGGGAGGTAAACCAACAGGATTTGACCACACAAACGATTGGAAGGTAGTCACCCCAACAGAAACCGATTTATACCAAAAAAATAAAGATTTAGCGTTAAAAAGAAGTTCGTCTTTTGAAACATCATTGTTTCAGAAATTAGCAAAATTCAATATTAAAAAGGCTGATGTTACAAAAATTTCAACTCAATCTTGGGTTGTTGATACTGGTGGTAAAACTGATAAAGATAAGGACACAGTAACATACCCAAATGCCGGTCAATTTATAACTTGTAGGATGGTATTTAAAACAATAGATGAAATATATAATATTAGTGGTATTAAAACGTTCAATGACATATCTCCTAAAATGGTTTTGACAGGTTCTTATTTTTGTAACGGAAAAACCTCACAAGGAGGTGCCGGTCGACCTGATGATTACAGTAACCAATGTCCACAAATAATTAGAAATAGTGCCGACAAAATTTCCGCGTTTGAAATTAAATGGAATCCAGGAGTGATGAAAAACCCATATACCGTGCCTTTAGTTAGGTGGAATTTTTATTGGGACCCTACAGGTAAAAGAATTACTAAAATTACAAGTCAACAATATAATAATTCTTACCCTATTGATAAAATATTTCCACCATCAACTAACGTATCAAAAAGTGATTCGAAATTAATATATATGATGGGAATTTCAGAAGGTAATACAACATCATCAAATCAAAGATATGCTAAATACGTAAAACCTTATATTTAAAAATTAGAAACCGAAACAAAGTTAACTACAGTATATAGTTTACCACTTTTTGAAATTTTTGCAGAACAACTAATTAACCCCGCATACTCATCTAAATTAACAAATTTTGTTTCAATTGTATTTTTGTGTGGAGGAGAATGTAACCAGGCATTTAATACTTCGATTGCCAATTCATCATAGGTATCATATTTACCACTAACTACTGATATTATTTCTCCATATCCTTCATTAATAAAAACGCTTGGTGGTTCTTTTATTCCACATTTACCTCCAGTAAGGTTATAAAGTTCACTATATAATTTTCTGTTTATTGTATCATTAGTGTCATCGGCCTTTAAATGAAACGCCCTGTCTTGAGTTGAATTTTGAGTTGATGTGTTTACCGATGTAAAGTTTTTCAAAGTATTCGAGGTATATAACTTTTTAAAACCAATGCCACTTCGGTAGTTATTAATTTTTTCTATAACTTTTTTTTCATACAATAAATAGTCAAAGTTTGAATAGTCTATTGTTTGTGTGTAAGCATTCACATAAAGTAAAATTGCAAAAAGTGTAAGAATTAATTTTTTCATTTTTTTAAGGGTTTATGAATGATTACTCTACAAATATACTAATTTTATTTTAAGTTCCAAATTTTTATGAAAATATTTAATAAAACTGAACTTTTTTAAATTGGGGCGTATTTATTAAACAAAGATAATAAAAAAATTAACTTATAACAAAAAAATTATGAAAAGAATTGTTAGATTAACAGAAAATGACTTGGCTCGAATCGTTAGACGAGTTATAAATGAAGAAGAAACTAATGACCCAAAGTTAGTTGGTACTGCTAAAAAAATTGTTGGTGACTTATTAACCGCAATGGGAGGTCTTGGTACTGACGATGCCTTGGCAAGAAAATCAATTTATGCTATTAATTCAAAACCTTTATATAACGCGGTTATTAAAGTACTTCAAACATCACCAACCGTAAAATCACAACTTGGATACCATTTCAACACGGTTTGTGCGTTTATAGGTACGGATATGTCATATGCTGCCGGAACAAGAGACACAAAATTTGGAGAAACAGAAAACCCATCTTCACCAGGGGCCCTGTACCAACAATTAACAGGTACTCAAAAACAGTATAGAGATTATGAAAGACATCTCCAACAATTTAATCCAAATGAAAAATTACCAACTGAAAGAAATAGTGCGGATTAGTTCTAAAACAAATCTGAAAATAAAAACCCCCTTAATTATTGGGGGTTTTTTATTTTATACTAATTTATTTTTTATGAGTTTGTAAGTAATTATTGGAATAGTAAATGTAAACACAAAAATTGTTAATACGTTTAAATCATATACCCAACCATACAATGATGCTGGCAATGGAGTAAAAAATGGCGTTTGACTAAGAAATGGAATAACTACTAATTTTGTAAATAGTGCTACGGAGAAAGAAATTACTGTTTTTTTCATTTTTTTAATTTTTAAGGGTTTATGGATGATTACAATACAAAGATACACGTTTTTTTTTAAGTTCCAAATTTTTTATAAAAACAATTATTTTTTTATTAAACAACCTAAAACCCAACCATCATCAAAAAAACTTTTCAGTTCATCTTCATATACTCTTTTATTTTTCCCATCTTTATTAATCCACTTTCTACCCGTACAGGACGGTTTGTAGTATTTTCTAGCATTATCTAAACTATTTCTTAAAATTAATTTTTTTTCTTCACTAAGATATTGACCAAATTGCCAATCCATAGATAAATAATAGGTGAAATCTTCTGGCTTTACCATTTTATTTTTACATTCTTTATTCATCCATTTCATCCCCCAAACTGAATTATCGGAACCAATACCTGTGTTCTTTTTTTTTGAGCTAAGTTTTTGTTTGGATTCCTCCGTGTGTTTTTTACCTGTCCAATCATAAAAATTTACCCCAACACGTTTACCTAACTCAAAACTTTTTTTATTTGCTTCTGACATTTTTTGTGAAAATATTTTTCTGTATTCAGGGTCCAACATGTTTTTTATAAATTTTTCATTCCCCGCTTTACATGTTTTCACCATATGTGAGTCATCTTTGAACCCACCTCCACCACCTAATTGTAAATTCATACAATAAACGTCATTGATAAGTTCTTTATTGACAATTTCTTTTTCTCTCAATTTAAGCTCCTCTCTATTAGAAAAAAATTCTAATATTTCTTTTTTGTGGTTTTCTTTACCGTGATAATTAATTGAATTCCATAGTCTTCTACCGCTACCTAAATAATTGTCATTAATATTGTCTGTTGAGTGCATTCCAATGTAAAACCGATTAGTTATTAAGCAAATAGTTTTATAGATATAATGATATTTTTTTTGTGCTCTGGCCATATATAATATTTTCATATAAATATGGCCAGAAGTACAAAATGTCTAGTGTGGACCCGGAGGTAATCGAAACCTCGTCCAGCTCGTCTTGTCTAAAAGACAACTACATGCTTAGGTTGGTATTTTCTAATACCCCAAAATATTTGATTTTGTCTTGACCAAAAACAAGGTTAATTTGTTCTTCACCATCGTAAATTAACAACCAATGGACCATTCAATTTATAGTTTAATGGTAATCCACTTTTATCACTTCTGTTGCTAAGCGTATGTGAACCGGCTCCCGTTTCCGTGCTTATATTAAGCTACAGTAACTTGCTCAGTTGCAATTAAACCAACCACTGAAAGGTTATCTAGTACGTTGCCGTATATAGTGTGAATCAGTTTTTAACGAGATTAATTCAGTCCCGGCATGCTCCTTATATTCAACCAACGCCTGTCAAATCCAAGTCGGGCCCATATTTTCAAAGAACTATAAAACAAAGATAATACAATTAATTGTATTTTACAATATATTTATAAATATGATTAAAAAAATATTTCTTTTTGAAGATGATGATTCTGATGAAGAAAAATCTGACTACCAAAAAATATTGGAGATTAATAAAAAAAGATTGAGCCCTTATGATGTTGATTTTTTTGATAGTGAGGGAAATTCGTATGAAGGTATTATAGAAGTAAGACAAGATGGTCTACATTTTACATTTGATGGTTTATCCGAATACTTACAATTTTTTTTCAAAGACTATTATGAAGATGGTAGTGATGGTGAGTATGATGCCCATAACTATGAATCTATGTATAATGGTAATTGGAGTTGGTGGCGTGATTTTAGTGATAGAACATATGATGATTGGCGTGAGGGGTATGTTATTGATTATTTTACTTATGAGCAGTTATCTATAGTTAAAGAAATTTCAAAATACCTTTCTTCTGAAGTATATAATTCAATAGAATTGAAAAATGGTAAAGTTATTTCAAAAGATACTGATAAAATCACAAATTTACTTGAAATTTTAGGTTTAGAAGATGCAATTACTGATGCTTATATTGACGCTTCAGTTCTTGCGGTTGAAAATGAGGTGCCAGAAGGTATAGAAAAGGCTTATTGTAATTGTTTAGATGAAATTGGTATTGAAAGATATTCAGATAAATATTGTTTTTGGAAGTATGAGTTAAGTTGGGGGTCTGCCATTATGTTATTTGCAAGATTTGGTGAACCTGATGATTTATTATTGGATTTATTATTTAAGGCCGTAGAAACGGCAAATGTAAACCACCTTCCTGAATATTATGAAATGCAACATAATTTTTGGGACGGACAAGCATTTAATGAATATTGGAATAACAAAGTTACAAGTATTCTTGAAAATGAACTAGAAAACATTAAAGATAATACCGAACAGTATAACTTGAAGTTTTTTAAATTAATAGATGAAATACAAAAATTGGGAGGTCTTGAAACGTGGATATATTCAAAAAACAAAAAATATTCAATTAAGATTAATAAAGTTGATAACAAAAATTTGCAAATAACTTATCAATTTAGAAAACTTGATGGTGGTTACAACTACAAAATGATGAAAACAAGTTTTGAATATCTATTAAATTTGTTGAATACAGAACCGTTGTTTGATTTAACAAAAGACGATTTATAATCCAAGAAGTCTTTCTCTTATTATTTCATAAAGTGCTGGTAAATTTTCATCTGAAATAAAAACAGATTCCCCTTGATAAGAATCCATAATATAAATTCCTTCACTTTCTTCAATCACTTCAATTGAATCCAAATTATGGACCAACTCATCTTCATCATAATCAAAATCAATTAGTGAATTCATAACGGTATTTGGCGTATAAACAATTGGTTTATATTCGTATTTGTATTTTTTTAATCCAAGTTTTTCAACCATATTTTTTCCTGCATCAATTGCACAAATTACATCATCAATTGATATAAACTCATTTGAGGTATGCATATTGTAATATCCACAAGACATATTAATACAACAAACATCAATTTTCTTTTTAAGTTGTGATATATCGGTATATGGGTGAGATTGAACTAACATTTCATTTTTAAATGACTCTTCAATTGTTGGAATCACAATATTAAAAAATTCACTATCTCTTTCAAATAAACGAACTCCCGAGCAAATCTCGGAAATTAGGTGATTTCCAGGTGCATCGTATTGTGTAATATAACCAACATCTTGTAAAAAGTTTTCATCACATTTTGATGAGCCGTGACATCCTGTTTCTTCTGAAACAAATAAACCAACCTTAACTTTATCTAATTGTTTTAATAATTCCAAACAAATAAAAATTCCACATTTGTCATCACCACCAATACCTGTTGGGTTGTCATATTTGTCATATGCTTTTAATACATCAACTTCTGTGTTGTCAAAAGTTTTTCCAAAAGTATAAGGTCTTTGAAGTTTTTCTTCTTTAACAACAATTTTATCAATTTTGGTGTGAACGGTATCGGTGTGAGCAATAAACATTGGATAATATTCATCTTCTTCCAAAATACCTTTTGTAACATAGATATTCATCATAGAATCACGGTAATATGTAACTCCTTGAATTTTTTCCAACTCATCACATATGTATTCAACCATATCTTCTTCTTGATATGTTTTTGATGGTACGGAAAGAAGTTCTTTAAATTTATCTATGTTCATTATTGGTTTGTTTTAACAAATATAAACTAAAAAAACACATTAACAAATTATTTTTTTCTTTTTGTTGGTTTTTTAATTTTAACTTCAGTTTTAATATTTTTTTCATCAAAAGATAACACAAATGTTGAATTTTTTTCTGGGTTATCTGAAAGAATTTTTTCCGTAATTGCATCGTCAATCCATTTTTGAACGGTCCGTTTTAAAATACGAGCTCCAAACCTTGTATCGGTTCCCACTTTAATTAAATGATTTTTCAAAGAATCTTCAACTTGAACATTATATTCTAAATTCAAAACTCTACTGTATAATTTTTCAAGTTCCAAATTAAGGATTTTCATTAAATCATCATCGTTAAGGTCTTTAAAATATACGATGTCATCAAATCTGTTAATAAACTCAGGAGCAAACTTTTTGAATAATTCTTTTTCCAATAAAGATTTGATTTCTTCATCTTTTGTTTCTTCTTTATGTGATGTTGAAAAACCAACACCTGTACCGAACTGTTGAACAACTCTAGTCCCAACATTAGATGTCATTAGAATTATACAATTTTTGAAGTTAATTTTTCTTCCGTGACCATCCGTTAAAAACCCTTCATCTAACATTTGTAAAAATACGTTAAAAATTTCAGGATGTGCCTTTTCAATTTCGTCTAACAAAATAACAGAGTAAGGTTTGTTTTTAATTTTATTTAAAAATGGTGAACCGTCCTCATACCCCACATAACCTGGTGATGTTCCTGTTAATTTTGAGGTTGCAATCTTATCTGAAAATTCACTCATATCTAATCTAATAAGTGCATCTTCGCTATTAAACATATGTTTTGCTAATTGTTTTGCCAATTCAGTTTTACCAACACCTGAATTTCCAATTAGAAGTCCACTAAATATTGGTTTTTTAGGGTCGTTTAATCCAACCTTGTTTCTTTGAATTGCTCTTGCAATTTTTGAAACAGCCTCATTTTGACCAATTACTTTTGAATTTAAAACCTCATTTAAAGATGCCAATTGAATTGATTCATCTGTTGTTATTTTATTAATTGGAATTTTTGTCATCAAAGATGTAACATCATAAACAATATCTTCCGTCACTTCTTTTCTATATAGGTCTCTATTTTTTTCAAAATTTTCTTTTTCTTTTTGTAATTCACCTAAAACTCTTCTTTCCCTATCTCTTAAATCTGCGGCTTCTTCATATTTTTGTTTATTGATTACTTCAATTTTCAAAGATTTTATTTCTTGAGCTTCTTTTTTTAGTTTTTCAATAACTTCAGGAAGTTTTATTTCAACCTGACTTCTTGCTCCAACCTCATCAATAATATCAAAAGCCTTATCGGGAAATTCTCTGTCTGTGATGTATCTATCTGCCAACTCAACACAAAGTTTTAAAATGTCTTCACTATATTTTACTTTATGATGTTTTTCATATCGGTCTTTTGATTGTTTTAATATTTCTAATGTTTCTTCTTTTGTTGATGGGTCAACAACTACTTTTTGAAATCTTCTTTCTAATGCCCCATCTTTTTCAATATTTTTTCTATATTCTTCTAAGGTCGTTGCACCAATGCATTGTATTTCACCTCTTGAAAGAGCGGGTTTAAATATGTTTGATGCATCCATAGAACCTGAAGCGTTACCTGCTCCAATCATAGTGTGGATTTCATCAATAAAGATAATAATATCAGGATTTGCGTACAATTCTTCAATTATCACTTTCATTCTTTCCTCAAACTGACCTCTGTATTTTGTTCCTGCAACTACTGAAGTTAAATCTAAAGAAACAATTCTTTTACCAACAAGGTTTTGAGGACAATCCCCCTCAAATATTTTTTTAGCCAATCCTTCTACAATTGCAGTTTTTCCACAACCAGGTTCACCAATAATAATTGGGTTATTTTTCTTTCTTCTTGATAGAATTTGGGCAATTCTATTTATTTCTTGCTCTCTACCAATTATTGGGTCTAATTTACCTTCTTCGGCCGCCTTAATCAAATCTCTTGAAAAATTATCAAGGACGAGAGTTTTAGAGCCTGTTTCAGGTTTTTTAGCTTTATCTTTTTCGTTGTTGTCTGCAGATTCTATCATATTGTGTTTTTTTTTAAAAGTAATCCAACTAAAAATATAAATCAATATTTTTTAATTATTTGTAATATTGTCATACTACTAACTTGATATACTGACATTTTGTCATATCTTTTATATTGGCACAACTTTGGTCAAAAATGGACCAAAAATAAACTAAAAAATAATGTTAAATAAAAATGGGAAAAATTATTGGAGTGGATTTGGGAACTACAAATTCATGCGTTGCAGTAATGGAGGGTCTCGAACCTGTGGTAATCACAAACAGCGAAGGTAAAAGAACAACACCATCTATTGTTGGATTTGTCAAAGATGGTGAAAGAAAAATTGGAGACCCTGCTAAACGTCAGGCGGTTACAAATCCAGAAAAAACAATCTACTCAATTAAAAGATTTATGGGTAGTGCGTTTAATGATACAAAAAGTGAACATTCTAAAGTTCCTTATAAGATTGTCAATGAAAAAAATAACCCAAGAGTAGAAATTGACAATAGAACCTATTCCCCACAAGAAATATCAGCAGCCATTTTACAAAAAATGAAACAAACGGCTGAAGATTACTTAGGTGAAAAAGTTACAGACGCTGTAATTACGGTACCTGCATACTTTAATGACGCTCAAAGACAGGCAACAAAAGAGGCTGGTGAAATTGCGGGACTAAATGTTAAAAGAATTATCAATGAACCAACAGCGGCAGCATTGGCATACGGATTAGACAAGATGTCTAAAGATATGAAAATTGTTGTTTTTGACTGTGGTGGTGGAACTCACGATGTTTCTATATTGGAACTTGGGGATGGAGTTTTTGAAGTATTATCTACAGATGGTGATACTCATTTAGGTGGTGACGACTTCGACCAAGTAATTATTGATTTTCTTGTAAGCGAATTTAAAAACGATACAGGAATTGATGTTACAAAAGACCCAATGGCACTTCAAAGATTAAAGGAGTCTGCAGAAAGAGCTAAAGTAGAATTATCATCTTCACCTCAAACTGAAATTAATCTTCCATATTTAACGGCAGATGCCACAGGACCAAAACATTTGGTTGTTAAAATTACAAAATCAAAGTTTGACCAATTAACTGAAGATTTAGTTAAAAGAACAATTAAACCTTGTGAGTCGGCACTTAAAAATGCGGGACTAAAACCTTCAGATATTGATGAAATTATTTTAGTTGGTGGGTCAACCCGTATTCCAGCAATTCAAGAAGCTGTTAAAAAATTCTTTGGTAAAGAACCATCAAAAGGTGTAAACCCCGATGAGGTTGTTGCTTTAGGAGCTGCAATCCAAGGGGGTGTTTTAGGAGGTGATGTTACAGACGTATTGTTATTGGACGTTACGCCACTTTCATTAGGTATTGAAACTATGGGTGGGGTATTCACTAAACTAATTAATGCGAATACAACAATACCAACAAAAAAATCTGAAATATTTTCAACGGCGGTTGATAATCAACCAACCGTAGAAATTCATGTGGTTCAAGGAGAAAGAGCGATGGCAAAAGATAATAAAACTATTGGTAAATTCCATCTTGATGGATTGCCTCCTGCTATGAGAGGTGTTCCACAAATTGAAGTTACTTTTGATATTGATGCGAATGGTATTATTAATGTATCTGCGGTTGATAAAGGTACAAACAAGCAACAAACAATTCGTATTGAAGCATCATCAGGTTTATCAAAAGAAGAAATTGAAAAAATGAAACAAGAGGCTGAAATTAACGCAGAAACAGATAAAAAACTAAAAGAAGACGTTGACACATTAAATTCTGCCGACTCAATGATTTTTCAAGTTTCAAAATCTTTGGATGATTTAAAAGATAAAATATCAGAAGAGGAACAACAAAATTTGACTTCAAAAATTGATAAGTTAAAAAATGCTCATAATGAAAAAAATATTGATGATGTAAAAAAACTTATGGATGAAATTAACAATGAATTTCAATCAATTAGTCAAAAGTTATATGAATCCACAAATGAAACAAGTTCAGACGAAGAAGTTACAAATGTTGACTTTGAAGAAGTAAAATAAAAATTACTATTTAGAAAATCACCAAGAAGTTGGTGATTTTTTTTTATTAGTATATTTATTATTAAATAAAAAAATTATGAACAAGTTTATAATCTCAGAATCAGAAAAACAACGTATTTTGGAAATGCACCAAAATGCGACATCAAGAAATTATTTAATGGAAGAAAACGGATTTAATCCCACCCCATACGTAACTGCTTACGTAAATGCTGTTAAATCTGCAATGCCGAATTATTCTAATGCTGAGGGTGAAAAACAAACACCAAACGGGTCAACTATTTTCGGTCAAACATTTTATAATACACCTATGGAAATTTCTAAAGCTAGACAAACAATTTTAAGTAATATAGGTAAAATACAAGGTCTTGTGATAGGAAAAGGGGTAAGAGGTAAAGAACTCCAATCGGCTTGTATTCCTAAAATTACAAAAGGTAATGAACAATTTCTAGATGGTAATTTTTGTTTTGCCTTCCAAAACACTAACAAAGCAAATTTCCCAAAATATGCTGCTATGAATACTGCGTATAATAATTTATTTCGTTACATACAAAACTTTAACTCACCAACACAAAAAGACTAAAACAAAATTATAAATTATTAAATCCACCTCATCGGTGGATTTTTTTTTCGTATATTTATAGTTATGGAAAGTTGGAAAAAATTCGCGGAAACTTTAGAATTAACAAGAGAGTTAGAAGATATGTATTTCAAAATTAGAGAAATCTTTCAAAGAGAAGGTTGGACACAAAAAGATGTTGAAAGACCTCCATATTATCCAAATGACTTGATGGTTTTACATTCAAAATTCCAACAATTGGTTCGAGAAACAGACCGAACAATAAGAGATTATGGCTTTGATGTTGACGGACAAGAAGTTAGCCATTATATTATAAAAAAACTTAGTCACATAGATGACATAACCCCTTTGAGAAAAAAAGATGCCGATTACTAGAACAGATATTGACGGAACCAAAATAACTTGTGAAATAAACTCATCAAATTTAAAAAGAAGTGAATATAACTCAGAAGATAAAACACTTAAAGTAACTTTCAATAATGAAATGATTTATGAGTATGAGGAAGTACCACATTCAATATATGCCCAATTTAGACTTGCAGAATCACAAGGAAAATATTTTAATCAAAATATCGCAAGAAAATTCAAATACAAAAAAATATAAAATACCAAACTATTTATTGGTATGAAAGGTTATAATAAGATTATTGATAGTTTTTATCTGCAAAATGATTTGAATTCAGATGTTTGGGATAAAAATAAAAAAGATGAAGTTCAAACTTACAAATTAAAACCAGAAATAAGAAAAAAACTTTTGCAAGTTGCTGATGTTTTTTTAAAAACAATCGACCAAGATATTTTCATCCAAGATATAATTTTAATTGGCTCACTAACAGGTTACAATTGGTCAGAGTTTTCTGACTTTGATGTTCATCTATTATATGACTTTAATGAAGCCGGTGAAAATAAAGAATTATATGAAGAGTTATTCAGACTTAAAAAAACTTTATTTAACGCATCTCACGACATAAGAATCAAAGGGTATGAGGTTGAAGTTTTTATTCAAGATTCAAATGAAAAAGAAAAGAGTATGGGGTCGTATTCTTTGGTATCTGACAAGTGGATTAGAGTACCTGAAAAAGAAAAATTTGAAATAGACGAAAATAAGATTAAACAAAAGGCTCAACAATGGATGGATATTATTGATGGTGTTTTAGAAAACGCAAAAGATGAAGATTTGGATGAGGCAATTAATTTGGTTAAAAAATACAAAGAGAAATTAAGAAAATATAGAACATGTGGTTTATCAAAAGAAGGTGAGTTTTCATATGAAAATTTGGTGTTCAAATTCTTAAGAAGGTCGGGGTATATTAAAAAATTAGAAGACTTTAAAAACAAAATTACAGACAAAAAACTTTCTTTAGAACATTTAAATATAGAATAATTTATCAATTTATATATTAACAATATATTTATTAATGAGGTAAACTATCCTTTTGGATATTTATACAAAAATAACTTATTAAGAAAAACACAAATGGCAGATTTAAAAGCACTTGGAAGTGAAAAATTACAAGGTATGGACAAAATTAGACGTATCTTAGAAATTGCGCATTATAATGAAAAACCAAAAGAATACATTAACGAAAATGAAACTTTAAACTATACTATTACATTAGCCGATGGTTATACTTATGGTATTGTAAAAGAAAAATTGGGGTATATTATTAAAAAAGGAATTAATGAGTCGTTACTTGACTATTCTGACCCAATAAGACAAAGAAAATATTTTGATTCTTATTCACAAGCAATGAAGAAATTAAATCTTCACGCTAAAGAAATGAATCGCATTTACGAAAACGAAGAAGAAATTCCTTTAATTGGCGAGCAAACCGCCCCAAAAAAAAAATTCGTATTAAAATCTCCTAAACCGGCGGCTGAACCCGCACCCGAAGAACCTGCAGCGCCAGCTCCACCTGCACCTGAAGCGTCAGCCCCTCCTGCTCCTGAACCTACAGGTATGGAAGGAGAAATGCCACCAGCGGAAGGTGGTCCTGAAATGGGTGGCGAAATGCCACCGATGGGTGAAGAACCTACAGGTATGGAAGGTGGAATGCCACCTATGGGAGGTGAAGAAGAGACAATGGGTGGAATGCCACCTATGGGAGGTGAAGAAGAACCAATGGGTGGAATGCCTAATATGGGTGGTGAAGGTGAAGAAGGAGGGTCTTTTAAAACAATTCAAAGATTAACGGGTAAATTATCACAAAAATTAAGAGCATATAACAACCAAGATGAGGATGGATTGGATTCCCAAGACATTAAATATGTTATCAATATGGTATTATCAGCATTAGATTTAGAAAAATTGGATGAAGATGATAAAGAAGATATTTTATCAAAATTTGAAGAAGTTGATATGTACGGTGATGAAGGTCCTGAAAGTTTAGACTTTGGTGGTGATGAAGATATTGAATTTGGTGAAGAACCACCGATGGGGGGTGAAATGCCACCAATGGGAGATGAAATGCCACCAATGGGTGGTGAAATGCCGCAAGAACCAAAAGAAAATATATTTGGTGAATCAAGAGTTGAAAATGTTTTGAAAGGATATTTTAGAGTTACTGAAGATGAGTTACCAATTTTGGAAGAAAAAAGACAAAAAGATTATATCAAAAGTAAACTTACAAAATTAAAGGCTAAAAAAGAATTAGAAGAATTAACTGAAACAAGATACCAATTGGAAACTGCAAACAGACTTTTAAATGAAGGGGCTCAGTTTGTTGGTAAAACTAATTTAAGTAATTTAATTTTTAATCGTAGAGGTCAACAAATTAAAATCGATAGAAAAGGAAACGTTATATGAATTTAATTTATATAAATGAATTAGGACCAAACTTTAGAGGTGATAACATTTATGAATTTATTTTTTCTGATGTTGACGATGCGTATGGTGAAGATTGGGATGTTGAGCCGGCTGCCGGTAGACCATCACCTCCTAAAATTGACTTTATAAAAAAAGTTGGGATTTTAAAAAATTCAGATATACAATTGGATTTGGTTCAAAATTCAGACTTTTTTTGTGTGTATGATGCGGTTGATGGGGTTATTTCTTTGGGGTGGGAAAAATCAGACTCAGACGAAATAACTGTTTTCAAAAAGAAACGATTAGTTTTTCAATTTGGAGAAAGTATTGAAAATGTTGAAAATAAATTATACGAAAGAGATGTCGTATTAAATTGGGAAAAAAATTTAGTATCAAATGAAACATATGAATTATAAACTTCAAAGATTACTCCACGAAGGGTTTTCAATGGGAACTTTAGAAAAGTTATCAAACGGACAATTAAACTTACTATATGGTAAGATTATGGAACAGGCTGGAGTATTAAATGTGAAAAAAGGCTCTGATGATGAAAATAAAGCTAAGGCATCAGGAAAAGCGTTTGTTACATATGAAGAAGAACTTGAAGAAGATATGGAAGACCCTATGGACTTCGAAATGGGAAAAAGAACACAAAGCCCTAAACAAGTTGGACCAGGAACTGATGATGGTCAAGATAGTTATGGTGACGGAATGCCAACAGAGTCTGAAATGTATGAAAAGGCCGTATCAAAAAAACAAAGAGGTTTAATGGGTGCTGCTTATTCAGTTGAAAAAGGTTATAAAAAAATGTCCGATATACCAAAAAGTTATAGAGGTAAAGTTAAAGATGTTGTTAAGTCTATGACAAAAAAACAAATCAAAGATTTTGCAAGCACATCCGATGATGAACTAAAAGAAGGGTTTGGAGACATTTTTTTCAAAAAACAAAAAAGAGAATTTGAAAGTATGGTGATGGATGCCGATGCCAAATATGAAGAAACAGGTAATTGTCATTATGTTGTTGATGGTAACTATGGAATGTATGTTACAGATGATATGACAGAAAACGAAGATAAAGTAGTATATGATACTTGTGAAGATGAAGTAGGTAATTTGGAAGAAAGTATTTTAAACATTATTCAAAAACATATTCCTCCACACTTTACAAAAAAAGAACTTTTAAGAAACTATAGAAATAGAATTTAAAAATGAATGTCGTTATCAAAAGAACAAATATTATTAGAGTATGCTAAGTGTGTAAATGACACACCATATGCGCTTAAAACATATTTGCAAACTTACGACAACACACAATCTAAATACGTTCCATTAGAATTATTTAACGACCAAGTTACTCTTGTAAAAGACTACGATACGGCTGAAGAAAATATTGCATTAAAGTATCGTCAGGCTGGAGTATCAACCGTTACATCGGCTTGGGCATCTAAAAAATTGGTTTTTGCTAAAAAATCAAAACCAGAAAAAATCCTAATTATTGCAAACAAATTGGATACTGCTGTTGAAATGGCAAATAAAGTAAGGGCTTTTGTTGAACAATGGCCTTCTTGGTTAGGTGTAGGATTTTCATCTGAAAAAAATGCGGCAAGACACTTTAAATTAAGTAATGGTTGTGAAGTAAAAGCCGTTGCAACATCAAAAGATGCTTTACGTGGATATACACCAACAATTCTTATTTTTGATGAGGCCGCTTATATTGACGCTGATGAAGACTTTTGGTCTGCATGTATGGCGTCTTTATCTACGGGTGGTAAAGTAATTGTAATTTCCACACCAAATGGATTTGACCCAATTTATTATTCAATTTATTCACAAGCAATCAAAGGAATGAATGACTTTAAGATTACTGAAATGTTTTGGTTTCGTGACCCAAGATATTCTAAAGATTTTAAGTTAATTAAGTGTGATGATATAATTCACTATATGTTAAATAGAAATGAATATAAAGATGATGAAATAATATTAGATTATTCAAATATAAAAGTATCCGATAGAGATTTTGAAGAAATAAAAGAAAAACTAAATCAAGGGTATAAAGCGTATTCTTCTTGGTTTGAATCGATGTCAAAAAAATTAAAGTTTGACAAAAGAAAAATTTCACAAGAGTTGGAGTGTAACTTTTTAGGTTCGGGGGATAACGTAATACCTCCTGAAACAATGAAAAAAATAAAAGACAATTTTATTAAAGAACCTGAAAATAAATTTATGGGCGGTGTATTGTGGCAATGGAAAGAACCGGTTGCAGGACACAGATACATAATGGGAATGGATGTTTCAAGAGGTGATAGTGAAGATTTTACAACTTTTATTATTATCGATTTTGATGAAAGAGAACAAGTTTTAGAATATATTGCAAAAGTTCCACCTGATATTGTTGCTGAAATCGCCTATAAGTGGGCAACAATGTATAATGCATTTATTGTAACGGATATTACCGGTGGTATGGGTGTTGCAACATCAAGAAAGTTACAAGAGTTAGGTTATAAAAATTTATATATAGATGGAATAAATCCTGCAGATAAATGGAAGTGGGACCCAAAACAAAATGACAAAATACCAGGAATTAATTTTAACTCAAAAAGAGTTCTTATTGTTCAGGCGTTTGAGGAAGCTTTAAGATTTGGGTTTGCTGTAAGGTCTCAGAGGTTGTTTAATGAACTTAATACTTTTGTTTATGTGAATGGACGACCTGACCACCAAAAGGGTCAACACGATGACTTAATTATGGCAATGGCAATGGCCATTTATGTTGGGGAATCTTCTTTTGCTCAACTTGAAAAGGCCACAGAACAGGCAAAAGCGATGATTGATTCTTGGACGACAGATAAAAATGTATTTAGAGAATCATCACAAAATTTTAACCCTTCAATTCCGTCTCAAACCGATATGTATAATAGTAGAACGTATTCGGGACCAACAAAAGGTGATTATGAAAATTATTCTTGGTTATTTGGTGGTAGAAGAGTTTAAAATATTATAAAATCAACTATTTTAAAAAATAAAATGGCAGAAGAAAAATATACAGTTTGGCAAAGATTAGGTAAAGTTTTTGGACCAAATTCAACAATGGACCAACAGTCCCCTGTTTTTAAATTCGATAAAAAAGAACTTTTAAAAACACCAATAAAACAAGATTACGAAAGAGAAAAACTACAGGCTCAACAAACAATGTACATTGGTCAACAATGGCAAAAAGTTGAAAGTAACCTGTATCAACAGGCAGTATATTATGAACCAACAAGAATGGCTTCATATTATGATTATGAGTCAATGGAATATTGTTTAGCGGGTGACACTAAAATTGCAACTCCAAGTGGTTTTGTAACAATCAAAGAGTTAGCGGAAAAAGGTAGAGATTATGAATTTATTACTTATGCGTACGATTACAATCTTAAAAAAGTGGTACCTGCAATTGCAAGAAATGCACATTACACTAGAGATGAAATGACTTATAAAATTACCTTTGATGACAAAAGTTTTATTATTGCAACTTGGGAACACCAGTTTATGAAAAGAGATGGTTCATTTGAAAGGGTTATGAACTTGAAACTGGGGGATTCAATGATGCCGTTTTATCGTAAATCATTCTTTAATAATCAAAAATATAATTGGGTTTATACGTGTAATTCAAATGAGGGTCATAATGGATGGATTTCCGAACATAATTTAATTGCTGAATGGTTTTATGATAAAAAAATAAATAAGGATGAAGAAGTTCATCATATAGATTTTGATGGTAAAAATAATTTACCTGAAAATTTACAAATAATGAAAATATCAGAACACAGAGCATATCACGCAAAAATAAATAATGAAAAATTATGGTCTAATCCTGATTATAGAAAAAAAATGTCAGAAGTTGCAAAAAGAAAAGGTAAATTAGTTTGGGGAGGAAGACGTAGTGGTGACAAAAATCCTGCATATATACAAATTGGTTGGGATAATATTATTGAAACGGCAAGAAAAATAAAAACTTTAAAAGGAACCTCTAAAGAATTAAATATATCTTATCGAAAATTACAAAGAGAAATTGTATCAAATGGGTATAAAGATTGGAATACTTTTTTGATGGCATATGGTATTAAAAAATCACCGTTATCGACCGCAAAGGCAAAAAATGACGTAATTAATCTAAACCACAAAATATTATCAATTGAACCTTATGGTGTTGTTCCTGTTTATGATTTAACGGTTCCAGGGTATAAAAATTTTGCAACAGATTCTATTTTTTCACATAATACTCCTGAAATTTCGGCAGCATTAGACATTTATGCTGAAGAATCAACAACACCTGATAAAGATGGACACATTCTTCAAATTTATTCAGAATCAAAAAGAATCAAATCAGTTTTAACCGACTTATTCAACAATAAGTTAGATATTAATACAAACTTACCAATGTGGATTAGAAATACGTGTAAGTTTGGTGACAACTTTGTGTATTTAAAATTGGACCCAGAACGAGGTGTTGTTGGTTGTCAACAATTACCTAACATTCAAATTGAACGTTTAGAAAAAGGTATGAAATTCCAACCTGAAAAATATTCTGCAGAAATTGAAAATGATGCGTTGAAGTTTACTTGGAAGGAAAAAAATATGGAGTTTAATACTTGGGAAGTTGCTCACTTTAGAATTTTAGGCGACGACAGAAAACTACCATACGGAACTTCAATGTTAGAAAAAGCACGTCGTATTTGGAAACAACTTTTGTTATCTGAAGACGCTATGTTGATTTATCGTGTATCAAGAGCTCCTGAAAGACGTGTATTTAAAGTTTTTGTTGGTAATATGGACGATAAAGATGTTGATGCATACGTACAAAGAGTTGCAAACAAATTTAAAAGAGACCAAATTGTTGACCAAAAAACAGGAAATGTTGATATGAGATATAATCAAATGGCGGTAGACCAAGATTACTTTATTCCTGTAAGAGATATGGCAGCCCCTGAACCAATAACAACATTAGCAGGAGCTCAAAACTTGGCTGAAATTGCAGATATTGAATATATTCAAAAGAAATTAGTTACAGCATTAAGAATTCCAAAAGCGTATTTAGGATTTGAAGAGGCTGTTGGTGATGGTAAAAACTTATCACTTCTCGACATTAGATTTGCAAGAACAATCAACCGAATTCAAAAATCTATGATTGCAGAAATGAACAAAATTGCAATCATTCATTTATTTTTATTAGGGTTTGAAGATGAATTAACAAACTTTACTCTTGGACTTACAAATCCGTCAAAACAATCTGACCTTCTTGGTATAGAACTATGGAAAGAAAAAATCACATTGTTTAAAGATGCTGTTGCACCAATTCAAGATAGTGTTGCTCCTGTATCTGCGTCTTGGGCCAAAAAACATATTTTAGGATTTTCTGATGATGAAATTAGACTTGATTTACAACAACAAAGAATTGAAAGAGCGGTATCTGCCGAGTTAGGTAAAACTGCTGAGGTAATAACTAAAACAGGATTATTTGATACTCTTGATTCATTATACGGTAAAAAAGATGTGCCAGCCGCTGGTGGTGAAGCCGGAGGGGCGGCACCTGAAGGAGGAATGCCGCCTGAAGAAGGAGGAGGAGCACCTCCTGCACCTGAAGCTCCTCCAGCACCTGAAGGTGGAGGGGTAACTCCTGAAAGTTTTAACAAAAAAGATTTAAATTTAATTTTAGAAAATACTTTTTTTGATAAGGACAACACTTTAGATTTATCAAAAGGACGAATGTCCCTAAATGAAATAGATGATAAAATTAAAAACTTATTGAATAAGTAAGTATTTATTATAAAAAATTATTATGGCAACTTTTGGTGAAATTAAAACTAAAATAGAAGAAACTTTTATCAATTTATATGGTAAAGATGAGTTTAAATATTTTTCTAATCAATTTAGAACTATTGTATTAGAAAATAAGGATATTGCAGAATTGTATTACATATATGATGATTTAACTGAAAACAAAGGTATGTCATCAGATTTGGTAAATGACTATGTAAATGAATCTGTTGAATATTCACAAATTTTAGTAGAAAATAACACAAGAGTTTTGAATAAAATTGGTTCTTGGATTAACGCAATTGACTTACACAACAACTCAAGTAACAAATACGAAACAATTGATACTGTCATATATAATAAGTCTATTAAAAATTTAGAGTCAATTTTAGAATCCAAAAAACAAATATCTAAAGTTTTAACAACAAACAAAATAGAAAAAACTATTTCTGAATCAATCAATTTACCTTTAGAAACAATGTTAAAGGTTGCAAACTCAAAGTTAAATGAAGAAATTTCTACATTATCTGAAAGTGAAAAAAATGAAATAAAAGAAATTGTTTTTTTATCAAAAGATGAGTTAGAGTTAAGAATGGTAAGATTAAAAGAATCTATTGTTGATAGTTTGAAAGTAAAGTTAAACGAATCAACTGAAAATGATTTAAAAAATACAATAGAAAAAACTGTAGATAAAATACAGAATTCACCAGTAGATTTTTACAACTACTACAAGTTAAAGCAACTTCAAGAAGGTTTATGATTCAATTCTTTAAAAATATGATGGAAGGTGCCAACGGAGGTATATCTTCAAAAAGATTTATTGGTCTTTTGTGTAGTATTTCTTTAATTGCCGCTTTATTTGTTTCTTTGTTCAGTTGTGGGAAATATGAGGCACCTGAAATTTTAATAGAAACTATCGGTTTATTGGCCTTTGGAACTTTAGGTCTTACTTCTGTTGATTTTTTTACCCACAAAAAAAAGGTAGATAAAAATCAAGAAGATAAATGATTTCTTTTCTTTTGAAGGTAAGCCGCCTTTATTTTTTGTTTTCTATTTCTAACAGATTTTTTTTCAAACTCTTGTCTATCTCTTAAAAATTCTAATTGTTTTGTTTTATAAACTTTAAATTTATATTGTTTTAACGCTTGCTCAATATTGTTTTTTTTAACTTCAATAATAATCATAAATTTTTTACCCTTTTTGATATAAATATACGAACTTTTTTAGGTTTTGACAAATTCTTTTATAATTGTTATATTTTATAAAAATAAACCTCTTACATATGAAAAATGAAGAAAGGAAAAACATCAAAACTAAACATTTTTGATGATGCAAAATGTCAATATGGAACAGTCGATTCCAAAAATTTTAAATCAATTTATTTAATTTTACAAACGTGGGTTGAACCAAAAGATGATTACACAAACTGGGTTTCAATCACAGGAAGTATAAAAAGACAAATATTACACACATTACTTGAAGTTGTAGACCATAAAATTTTTGAAAAAAAATATATAGTAGACTTGGACCTTAGAACAAGTGGACTTCAAAAAAACAAAAAAAGTTTTTTAAATTTAGAAGTAACACTTTTTATTCACAACGATACTTACGATTTTAAATCTTTAATTTTAAGGTCAAAAATAAAAAATATTTTATCTGCAATTTATAAGGATGATTTAAAAAATTCACTTTATTTCACATTAAGTAAGACAAAATTGGCAGAAACACAAGAAATATAATATTTATTAATAAAAATATTATGAAAATTTTAGGACCAAAAGATACGGGTAAAGGAATTCTTGTTGAATGGGATGCAGGAATTATAAATCCAAACGAACCAAGAAACCAAAATATAATTAGAGAATCATACGGACAACTTGACCATTCAAAACCATTTGTTTTTTATGCAACACTACAGAAATACGGTGTTCCAAATAGAAACGGAAGAGTTTATCCCGAAAAAATATTAAAAAGAGAATCTGAAAAATACCAAGATGTTATCAAAAGAGGAATGTCTATATCAGAACTTAATCACCCTGAATCATCGTTAGTAGATTTAGATAGAGTATCTCACCTCATTACTGAAACGTGGTGGGAAGGAAATATTTTAATGGGTAAAATTAAATTATTAACTAGCCCCGGTTTTCACGAAAGAGGAATAGTAACATCAAAGGGTGATGTTGCCGCAAATCTTATGAGACAAGGAGTCACCATGGGAGTATCTTCTCGTGGAGTCGGGTCTTTGGTAAAAAAGGGTGACGAAAACGAAGTACAAGATGATTTTGAGTTAATTTGTTTTGACCTTGTATCTTCACCATCAACACCTGGAGCTTATCTATATTTAAATGCTGAAGACAGACCAAGATATGAAGAAAAATTGGCTGAACACGAAAATACATATGGTGGTGGTAATAGTGGTTTAGATAAATCTGTTGACTTAATGAAAAGATTATCGGATTATTTAGGTAAATAATATTAATAAAATGGATGAGAAGTATTTTGTAGCAAAAATCACAACTGATATGGTTGATGATAACACAGGAAAAATTAAAAAAATGAGAGAAGAAAAACTTGTTAAAGGTTTTTCACCAACGGATGTTGAGGCGAAAGTCACAAAAGTTTATGAAACTTATACTTTAGATTGGCGTATAACCGCTATTGTTGAAAGTAAGATTGATGAAGTGATTGAGTAATTTTTTTATTATCTAATGATGAGGTCCCCAAAAGGGACCTTTTTTATTTTATGGGTTTTTTGTGTTAAAATAAAACTTTTTGGAATGTAGATATATTTATTATAAAATAAACGCAAATATTAATGCTTTTTAATGAGTAACAGAAAAACAGAATCCTTAGTCGAAGAGGCTTTATTACAAATGAAGTCTATTGAGGAAGCGATTAGTGAAAATGCAAAAGGAATACTTGCTTCAACTATGAAGGAAGAAATCGGCGAATTAGTAAGAGAATCTATTTTAGGTTCTAAAAGGTCTTTAAGGGAACAATCACAAGGTGGTGAAGAACCACAAGAACCAGAACAAGAAGGCGAAGAAGATGTGTCTGCTGAAGAGGAAGTTGTAACACAACAACCTGAAGTAGGTGCTGATAATGGTAAAGGTGCGATGCCACCATCAGGTGAAGAATTACCTCCACTTGATATGTCAAACGCTTCAATGCCCGAGTTAATGAAAGTTTTCAAGGCTATGGGTGATGAGGATGGTTTTATTATCAAAAAAGATGGTGATTATGTTCATTTAAAAGATGGTAAAGCAAATACTGAATATTTAATCAGTTTAGCGGCAGAAGAACCCGAACAACCAATGGAACAACCAATTGAACAAATGGCTGAAAACACAACATATGAGTTGGTTTTTGAAGATGATTCAATGATGGGAGGTATGTCAGAACTTGACTATAGAGAAGGTATGGGTCATATGGACGAAGACATGTACGAAATGGACTACAACGAAGGTATGGGTCATATGGATGAAGACATGTACGAAATGGACTACAACGAAGGTATGGGTCATATGGATGAAATGTATGAAGATATGGATGAAGACATGTACGAAATGGACTACAACGAAGGTATGGGTCATATGGATGAAATGTATGAAGATATGGATGAAGACATGTACGAAATGGACGACCAAGTTTATGAAATCGACCAAGAATCATTGGAAAATGTTGTTGAAGCTTTTAAAGCGAAAGGAAAAATCGGAAAACTTAAAACTAAGATTTATCCTTCAAAATTAAAGCATGGTGTTACTGAAACTGATGAGGATGAAATCTCAGATGGTTGGATGGACGAAGAAGAAGATGATGATGATGATGTAGAAACTGCTGAAGCTGCTAGAACTTATGGAAATGGTTCTAAAAAAGGTAGAGGTTTAAGAAAGGCAATCACTCCAAACAGAAATTTAACTTTTGAGTCTCACGAATTTGAAACTTTAAAAGAAAAAAATGAAGAGTATAGAAAAGCATTAGACTTTTTTAGAAATAAATTAAATGAAGTTGCAATTTTCAATTCAAACTTGGCTTACGCTACACGTTTGTTTACAGAACACTCAACAACAAAACAAGAAAAAATCAACATTCTTAGAAGATTCGATAATGTAGACTCTTTGAAAGAATCAAAAACACTTTATAAATCAATCAAGGAAGAATTAGGTGATACACCAAATTCAGTAGTAACTGAATCAATTACACAAAAAGTTATTAAAACTCCAAGTAATGGTTCATCTTCTAACTTGATTGAATCTAAAGCTTATGAAAATCCTCAATTTATGAGGATGAAGGATTTAATGTCCAAAATAAAATAAAAAAAATAAAATAAACTCTAAAAAAAATTTAAAAATGGGAGCATTATTAGAATCAGGTCTTGTTGGTAACATCGGGTTAAAACACCTTAAAGTTATCAAAGAAGATACAATTAACAAATGGGATAGATTAGGATTCCTAGACGGTCTTAAAGGACACATCAAAGAGAACATGGCACAGTTATATGAAAACCAAGCGTCTCACCTAATTAACGAAGCTGCGTCTACAGATAGCTCAGGTTCTTTTGAAACTGTAGTTTTCCCTATCGTAAGACGTGTATTCTCTAAATTGTTGGCTAACGATTTAGTTTCTGTACAAGCAATGAACTTACCTATTGGTAAATTGTTCTATTTTGTACCTAAAATCCAAGGATACTCTGGTGGTACTGTTCAAAATAATTTGGGTATCACTTCAGGAACACATTATGGACCAATCGGTTCACCAAGTATGCAAGGACAAACTAACGATGGTTATAATAACACAAATGGTGATTACAATCCTTCTTATACTAGAAGTCTTTATGATTTATTTTATGAAGGTTCTGAACCAGGATTGAATCCATCTGGTTTATTCGATTACTCAAAAGGTCAGTTTGTAACTGTAACAGGTTCTACACCAACAGTTGCTTGGTCAAATGGAAGTCTTATCGCATCTGCATATACAACAGCTGTAAGTGCAATTGCGGGTGTTGAGTATAGAAAAATCCTTGTAGCTATGTCAGGATTTTCTTCTGCGGGTGTTGGTAAATTAATTGGACCTGATGGTCAAGAAATTGATAACGAAGCGTTTTTATCTAATTTGGTATTGTATACTGAAAGTTCAGCAGCAGCTGCTAACCTTGGGACATCTACATACACACCATTATTATTCAGAGTGGTTACTCAAAAATATGGTCAAGGTATTGTAGGACCAACTTCAACAAGTACTTCAGCCCCTTTTGGTAGTGGATTTGCAAGTTCTACAGCAGGTAACGGAGGTTCTTATGATAATATCTGTTCTCAAACAGGTTTTATATATTTAGAAATCGACGCACAAGTACCAGTATGTGTATCTTGTTCTAACGCACAAACTATTGATGGTTATTCAGGAGCAACTCTTACAAGTGCTTGGTCTGGAGCAGGTGCTAACACAGTTATCAAGGCGGCTTACAGACGTTACAAAGAACTTGAATTCGAAGACCAAATTGGTGAGGTTTCTTTCGACCTTGAGTCAGTTACTGTATCTGTGACAGAAAGAAAACTAAGAGCACAATGGTCTCCTGAATTGGCACAAGACGTTTCTGCATTCCACAACATCGACGCTGAAGCTGAATTAACAGCTTTATTGTCTGAGCAAGTTGCTGCAGAAATTGACCGTGAGATTCTTCGTGACCTTCGTAAAGGAGCGGCTTGGAACTTACGTTGGGATTACAACGGATGGAGAAGATTGTCTAACACAACTTCTTACACTCAAAAAGACTGGAACCAAACTTTGATTACAGCAATCAACCAATTGTCAGCACAAATCCACAAGTCTACACTTCGTGGTGGAGCTAACTGGATTGTTGTTTCTTCTGAGGTTTCTGCAATCTTTGATGACCTTGAGTACTTCCACGTATCAAACGCATCTCCTGAGCAAGACCAATACAACATGGGTATTGAAAGAGTTGGTACATTAGCAGGTCGTTACCAAGTATATCGTGACCCTTACTTCCCAGCAAACCAAGTATTGTTAGGACACAAAGGTACATCACTTCTTGATACTGGTTACGTATATGCACCATATGTTCCACTTCAATTAACACCTACAATGTACAACCCATTCAACTTTACACCTATTAAAGGTATAATGACAAGATACGCTAAGAAAATGGTTAACAACCGTTTCTACGGACGTATCACAGTTGATGGTGTTCGTTCATTCGACTTACAAGAATTGAGATAATCAATTTAAAGGTTAATAAAAGAAAAGGTCAGAGAAATCTGACCTTTTTTTATTTATATAATATTTATAATTATGATAGAAAATATTATTCAAAAAGTCATAAAAGAAATAACTTCAAGTAGATATGCTGGATATTATAATGGTCCTTTAACTATGGGTGAAATTGATTGGGAAGAAAGTGAATTAGGCCCTTTTAAAACAAAAGTTTCTAAATATTTTAATGCAGATTTAGAATACGATAGTTATGATGGTTCATTGGAATCTAATAGAAAAAATGTTAAAAACCTTGAACAAAAATCAAAAAAAATATCCCATTATAATAAAAAACACAAAAAACAAAATGATGAGGATGGAGGTATTATAAATCAAAATGCCGACAGTAAGTTAAGAATAGTCCCAATTGAAGTAATCGGAAAAAAAATGAATGAATGGTATGATTTAAACAAAATTCCATTGAATGAAGATTTAGCCGTATGGTTTGGTAAAAAAAAGAAACCTAAAGGTTCTTCACAACCAAAAGGTCCTTGGGTTGATATTTGTAGAAAAGTAGATGGTAAACATCCTCCTTGTGGTCGAAGTGACACATCTAAAGGTTCTTATCCGAAATGTAGAGCTGCTGGGGTTGCAGGTAAAATGAGTACATCTGAAAAAAGGGCTGCATGTCAACAAAAAAGAAGGGCTGAAAAACAAGATACACAAACAGGTAAAGGTCAAAAACCAATAATGACATCATACAAACCAAAAAAGAAAAGGACTCAAAATGAGTCCTTAGAAATTCTTATAAATAAAATATTAAGGTCTATTTAACAAAAAGCACCAGAACATCTTCTCTTTCCGTCAAGTCCTTTAATTTTTCCTTTACATACTTGTATTGCGTGTCCATTACTATAGGCTGAGGGGTGAACCTCATATTTTGCTTTGGCGGACGCCAATCCCCTAGCGCAAAGTTTTGTACCTGTTTTTTTACGACCTTCTTGCATCATCATTTCTTCGTTGTCGTACATATCGTCTTTTTGGAAATCTGCGTTAACTTCATTCATTAAAAAATCAAAAACTTGGTCCATATTATTTTTAGCTTCAGAAATATGGTCTTGAGCCCAATCGTGGCCATTTTCAAGAATTTCTTCAATCATAGAGTGGTCCAAATCAAGTAACAAATCACATTGTCTTCTCATCTGTTCTAAATTTGAAAAGAACATATATCTAGAACTTTTATTTTCGTGTTCTTCTCTTAGAACTTTATTAATTATTTGTGATAAATTTTTCATATTTAAGAATTTAATCCGTTAAAACCTCCGAGTGTAATCATGTTCAATTGTGTTACAGAATTACCTTGAGTGTTAGAATATTGTGGGTGTGGAGGTGTTACAACAACAACAGAACTTCCTGTACCTCCAGTCACACATATATATTCACAAACAAATACTTCAGTATTCGCTGATTGAGGTAAACTTAAAACTGTACATTGGGGGCAATCAACATATGGTCCTTCTATACTTACTAATCCTTCTGTCGCACTACCAACTGATTCATAACTAAGAAAAGTAAAACAGTTTAAAGTGCCGGAGCTTGTCAATATACTATAAACTTGATTGAGTTGTGGAACTATTGGAAATTCAATAACGTCTATTGATGGTTGGTCGGAAGGATTTGCACAATTTTCGAATTCAAAAACCCCTCCAGTAGTTTGTATACATTCTAAACAAGTTGTATATACCGATACAAAATTTAAAGTTGCAACCCCAACCAAATTAACCTCAGTTATTGTGTAACACCCAATTGATGGGGTAAATAATGATACAACTTGACCAACCGAGTATAGTGTGGTTGAACTAAAAACTCCTGTATCGTTTTGGTCAACACAATTTTCAACCGTATAAAAATAATCTGCCATAATCTTTTATAATATAAATATATCTTTATTTTTTATTTACAATTTGAAATTGTAATTCTCTTTTATAAGTGTCCACATTTCTATCACTAACAACTTTAATATCGACAAAATATTCATTTGGAATTTTATCAGTTGTATCAAAAATGAAATAAAACCCATCAGGAACTTCATTAATTCTTGTCCAATCTTGTACTTGTACTTCAGTACTTGCCCCTTCTCTAACATATATTCTATAGTATGCCTCAACAGTTGTGAGTGGCGTATTAGAAGAATATGCTTGTTTTATTATTACGTTAACTTTTCTAATATCCGTATTTAAAACTTTTTCATTTTGTCTTATGCCGTTAAATTCAAAACCATATATTTTTGGTTGTTGGGTGACTGAACCTATTTGAAAATTACCATTTTTAGGTAGTAGTGCAAATTCCAAAGTCACATCTGATATGGATACGGTGTTTGCAGATAAACCTTTCCATACGTCGTAGTATAAACAAGGTACGGTAGACGCTGTTAAATTATTTATATCACATTTATAAACACCCTTTGTTACTTGACATGTTGATAATCCTGTAAATCCGGTCAGTGGGTTTTGGTTTAAATCCAATATGTCTACTGTTGGAAGTGCGTCTAAATTAACCGCATTACCGTTTTCATAAACATATAAATAAAGTTCATTATTATTTCCTGAATAAAATTTATTTCTATCATCAAGTATTAAATCGTCATAATTTGTTTCTAAAAATGGTTCGTAAAATGTTTGGGTATGTGGTGAAAAGAATCCAACGGAATAGTTTTCAGTCATACCACTAATATTTTCCACATCAGGATAAAATGCAACACCCCATCCTGTTACCCCAGTTAGTGTTCCATTCAAAATATTATTTATTTCACTTGACATATCAAATTCAATATCTTCATCACCAAATTCAAAATGTTGTGTATCAACAATAGTCAATGCCGAATAATTTAATCCACTAAATCCACCCGTTTGCGAATTTGTATTATCATAAATCCCATTTAAACTCCACCCACTTATAATTGTTGCTTCATACCAATTTGAGGGTCTTTGTGAAAATGACCTATCATTTAAATTTGTTACTTGATAATCATAATAGTCATAACCAACACCACTATCCCAATTTTGAGCAAGTCCTGTGGTTCCTGATGTTTTGGGTATTCTAAATAACACTAAATCAAAAGACGTGGCCCTTCTTCTACCTTGTGATGTTTTATCGTTAATTAAACTTTCATCAAAGTACGAAGTATTTGTCATACGAAGGGTATGTGTAAAATTTGTGCCACAGCCAGAAGTAATAATTTTATCTGAAATTCTTGATTGGAGGTCTGTTAAATCTATATCAAAAATATAACGACTAAATCCTATTGGCGCACTTAAATTATCTACGCGACCATAAAATAATTCCACAATCGGGTTTCTTCCCGTGTTTGTGTAACTATTTTGTATTATTGTATCACTTTTATCGAAGTATGACCTGTAAATTGACATTAAACTATTTTATATATAAATAGTTAGTTAATTCGAATATTACTGTTTAAAACTTTTTGATATGCCTCTAACATTTTTTTGGTTAAATCGTCAATACTAGTTCCATCATAAGCAACCCCTGACGGAGGTAATAATGGATATGGGTGAACGTGACTAACTAAAAATCCAACAATAGATTCTAATAGTTCCAATAGTTCTTCACCTCTAACCATAGAAGACGTTTTAGGTTCCACCTCATCAAAAACTTGTGTTGGACTGATTCCCGAAACTGAACCAGGTAAAGATATTTTACCTTTTCCGGGTATTGATGTGTCGTGTGATAGTAGATAAAGTTGGGACGCTCCAATAAGACCTACTGTATTATCAATTTGTTCTGTTTTAATTGGTGTGAAAACTTCTCTTTTTGGTAAGAATGGTAACTCAGGGCTTACTTTTCTATCCAAAACTAACCCATAACCAGGGCTAACATCGGTTGTTGTAATTAAAACTTTTGATATTAACTGATTCATATTTGTAAAATCAGTAATTGTGTTTTGACTTGGTAAAGATTTTATTATATTTCTAATTCTTTTTGACGGTCTGTAATAAAAAGGAAATTGTAACTCATTTGCCGAGTTGTTGTTTTGATTTACCGTACCATTTGCCGGTAAATTAGAAATCATTAGTTCAGGAGTATCTTTAAGTGCAACTATTTGGTCAGATACAAATTTTGCAAAATCATCAATACCCAAAGGTTGGTCTATTTTTACAATTCTGACTTTGGATAAAGTTGAACCGGTGATTTCAGTATCCCACTCAAATTGACTTGTTTTAGTTGACCTCGATTCTTTATCAGGTAATTGATAAATTGTTACATCTCCTTGAAAAATTTGAGGAGCACTTTCAGGGTTATAGACATCATATTCAATTAAGTATTTTAATTGTTGTTCTTGTCTTTCTAATCTGACATAAGATTCAGGAGCACCGTATGAAAGTTTGTTTGTAAATTTTGATAATTGAATAAAAGCTCTGTTGTCATCATATTCAGGTATTTCCCCTGTTTTAAAAGGTTTGTGTTTACCTGCTCTTAATAACAAATCATTATTTTTTAATATAAAATCTGCCGTACCTCTACCATTAATTGATATGTCATCAGGTTCTGGAAAAACTCCCGCATTTTTGTTATTTGGGTATTCTTTTGAATAAGGGTCTTTGATATTTGGTAATTTTTCTCTTGAGTTTTGATACCCCATATCTGTATGAGTCCTTGATGACCTATTATCTTCATTTTCAATCGTTGTGGGGGATGAGTATGGTCCAATTAAATAAAACCTATTTCTACCCTTTGTAAGTTGGTTATTAAAGTATATAATCATAACCATTTCATCCTTTTTAGGTACTTGATTAACAAAATATGGTAAAAATGGTAAAAATATAAATGGGTCTTTTTCACCCCAAGGACCATTTAAAGTACTTTTACTTTTTTCATTAAACCCTTTAATGGTGCCTTTCATCGCCTCGATGTTTTCTTGTATTGGATGACATCTTATTCTTCCAAGCATCAATGGGTCTTGATTGTCTACACAAACACCAAAGAAAATTATTTGACTATTGGGAAGTGGTAATTCGTTTGACATTAAAATTGATTTGTTCTTTTATTTATTTCTTCTAAAATTTTGTTGTAACTATTTTCCGTTGTATCCAAATGATTGGTTAATTTAATAATTAGGTCTTTTGTTTTTTCAAAATCTTCATATAGAAAATCTAAAACCGCAATCAAATCTTTATTTGGTGTTTTTTTATACTCTGATAAAATTTCCAATACTTTTTCAGATGATAATTTAGAGTGCTTTTCCATATCCTTTTGAAGGTAAAGTTATACCAGCCGGTGTCATAGTCAATGGTGGAATAAAAATTTCAGCTTTACCATTTTCCGCCTGTTCTTGATTCATTCCTTTAATTAAAGACATCATAGACATATTCATAAAGTTTGGACCACCGTCAGGGGCCGCTCCGGTTGGTAGACCTTGACTCTGTAGTTTTTCAACAACATTTGAAAATGCTCTTGTATCAGATACACCACCTAATAAAGAAGACCCAGCTAAAATAAACTGAGGTAATCCCAAATTTAATTGTGAAAGACCAAGATTCAATAATTTTAATATTTCATCAATAACACTTTTACAGTTTCTAAAATCTACAACCCCCTGACCAATCACTAAAAGTATATATACAATATTTGCGTACATACTAATTTGTTTATTTTTAGCCTCTTTAATTATTTCTAAAAGTATTGTTTCTACTAACACTTTAATTTGTTTTTTTAAAATTTTAAAAAGTTCTTCAACAAATATGGATGTGATTTTTTTCATAAAGTTTAAAATAAACTTTTTAAAGGTTTTCATAAAATTTGTTAGGTCATCAAATGCGTCGTCTAACTTTTCTGATATTTCATTTTTAATTGCTTTAACCATAATTAAAAACCCTAACATAACTTTTGGTGATAAAATGGTTTTAAGAACCATCAAAGGTAGTCCTAAAATTATATTACTTTGTAAAAGTGACTTTATATTTAAATCTAAACCAAGACCCGGAACTAATGATTTCCATTTTGGGTCATTTGCCATATTATCTAAAGACTTTTCAAATTTTTCAATTTTTGCATTATCTGAGTTTTCATTTACAATTTCTTCTTGTGATTTTCTATCTGCCAAAACATTAATAGGTAATTTAATACCTTCACACCCTTCGTATTCAACAACACCATTGAGTGTGTTGTTTATTTTTTGTTCAATAGACATCAATTCTTGATTTGTAACATCAAAGAAAGAATCATCAATTTCATCCACATCACTTAGTTTGGAAGTCCCTGCAACATCGATTTTTTTGTTTGGGTCTTCACAAATCCCCATTATTCTTTTTAAAACTTTTTCAAATTTAGACTCTTCCCTTAATTGGTCACTTGATAATCCGGCCGAAAAATCAAATGAACCACTTAACATATTTTTTAAATTAACTGCTAAATTATCAAAAGGCATAACATCAATACTTGTGTAATAATCTTGTAAAAAATCTGTAACAGTAGTTCTATTATTTGCCTGATTATTAAGAGTAACTTTGAAAAAGTCCCCAGTAACCTGAAGGTTATTCGGACCCAAATAATTTTGTACATATTGTATATCAAAAATTTGTGATGCCGATGCTCCTTTATATGTTTGACCATTACCACCCGTAGTATCTTGTAAAAACGATTGTGAAGGATTTTGTAATCTTTTATATAATTGTTGGTTCATTGCATAAGGTGTTGAACCATTGTTTGTTGTATTTTTTTCGTATTGAAACTTGTAATCTTCGTCATCAGGAGAGTATTTTAATATCTTAAATAAATCTACCTGATTAACTTTAATATATATTGGTTGGTTTGGAGTGTACGCTTGTTCTTCTGAACAACCAATAGTTGTTACAATTTCACTAACAAGAGCTTCTTGTATTCTAGGTTTTGTGTTATTTGCTGCTTGAAGAAATACATTAGTTAAAACTTTTAATGATGAACCCCCACCACTTGGTAGAGTTGATTTAAATAAATCTAAAAGTTGTTCTAATTGATTTTTAACTTCATTTTTAATTTCTTTTTTTTTGTCGCTAGCCCCTTTCTTTAAATCGTTGATACTTTTTTGAACCTCACTTTTCTTTTTGTCAGTATTGGCTTTTGTTTTTTCTTTCTGTTGTTTATTATCGTCTTCCTTACTTTGTTTTACAGTTTGGTATGCACTGATTTTACTTTTAGCGTCCGAGTAACCTTTATTAATATCTAAATTAGCCATTTTTTAGAGTGTAAAATCATTATTATTATTTTGACTAACGTCTTTTTGAATTAAACTTTGTAATACGGTTTCATCCATATCAGACAACGAAAAGTTATCTTCTTTGGCGTTGTTTGATTTTTCCCAAATAGTTGATTGAAGTTTTGACAAACTAAGTTTTTTCTCAATAGTGTCGTTAATAATTTTTTGTTGTTCTTTAATGACAGGACCAATAACCGTCATATCTTCGGCATCTTTTAGAAGAGCTAACATTTTATTTTGAATTCGTATGGCTGTCGACCTTTGCTCAACGAGTTCGTTATATATTTCTTGCATAAGACCTAAAACGGAGTCTTTATTAAGTGCAATTTCTTTTTTTCTTTTTCTATCCATACTAAATAAATAGATAAATTTTAATTATTATTTATTCTTCTAATGGTACTTAAATATAAAACTTTATATTTTTTTAAGTATGTTCTTATTTCTTTTGTTGAAAGATTTGTCATTTCACGAAGTGATAATAAAACAATATTTTTATTGAACTTATTATTATCATTTCCTATAAAAATGTTACCATAATTTTCAAATAATTCAATGAGTGCGCTTCCCAACTTATACTCACCATCATGCATTGAAGTTGTTTTTACATGTTCTTTCAGGTCATTAAGAAATATATCAATAATTTTTTCAGCATCCATTTTCTCAAATTCTAAATAATAAACCATATCTGGTCTATTTTCTAATGTTGCTGATATATCTTCGTAAGACACCCTTCTATTTGTTTCCTTTTGGTCTTTTTGTATTTGACCCATAAGGTAATTTTTACAAATAGTACCAAAGTATGAATACGCTTTTTTGTTTTTAGCAGGTTTAAACTTATCCACTTTAGTTATCAAAAAAGAATGCGTATCAGTGTGTAAATCCCTATACTCCATATCTTTTCGATATAACTTATAACGTCTGATAATAGATTCAATCATTTTATCTAACGGTTCTTTAAGAAATTTATTATATATTTCTTCTTTTTCTAATTGGGTTTCGGCGGTGATATAATTTTTCACCGCCTCTTCCTCTCTAACATCAAAATAATTTTTACTTTTTTTTTCTGTCTTTTGCTTTTCTTCTAAATTGTTGGGGTTTGTCTCCTCCAAAAACATTATACACTTTGCGGTTCAAATTTTATGTTTCTATCGGTCGTAAAGAAATGTTCTTTTTTGGCCGACTCAATCCAAAAAGATACCTCATCATCTGTAATTTTATTTTCTCCGTTTTTGTATTTCCAAAATATTGAACCTGGTCTTAAGTTCATATGTTTGTACCCAATTCTTGGGATTGTCATAATTTTAACAGAATTATATGTCAATCTTAAAAGGTATTCATAAACAAATGTTAATTTCATACTTGGTTTAAAACCTCCGTTATCTTCAAATACTGATTTTCTAATAACCATTCCACTTGATTGGAAGTTTTGATAATTTAATAATGTGTCATTATTTAAATAACCAATTTCTGAATTCATACTTACTGCAAATGTTGCTTCATTAGTAAACCCAACAAATACTCCTTTCTCGTCTGTGTCAATTACAATTGGTAAAAACGCATCTACCTCAGGATAAGCCTTTTCATATCTATCAAAGTTTTTAAACCAAATTGTTGAATACTCGTCGTCAAATTCTAAAATGGAAATCCAACTACTTTTAGCGTGTTTTACTCCAATATTAATCTGTGAACAAAAATCAAATTCATTTTCGTTTTCAACTAATGTCACAGTAAGACCACTGAAATCAAAATTATCAAGTGTATTTTTCAACAACTCTTCTCCTGAATGTACAATTACAAGTTCATTAATTGGTTTAGTTTGTGATTGAATTGAAATGATTGCTCGATTAAATAAATCATTGAACATTACATTTTTTGCCGAATCTATTGGTAAAATTACCGATACATCTAATTTTTCTAAGTTTTCCATATTTTTAATTTTCTTCAGTTATTTTTAATTTTTCCAATTGTTGACTAAACATTTCTTTTCTTACTTGAAAATATTCATTAAATAATGTTTCCACTTTTTCATCAAACAAAGGTTTGTTTTGAAACTTTTCTCCCGTTTCAGTCATATTAGTGTATAAATCTTCACTAATATTATCTTCAAGCCAGTTTTGTGAAAAGTTTGCCAAAATATCAATAACCTCATTAAAAGAGTAAGTCCAAACACCATTATTTTCATTCATCCAATCAGGTTTTAAGTTTGGAACCACACCAATTACCGGTGTATTTGAAATCATACTTTCAATTGGGAAAGTACCAAATCCAGATTCTCTATCAATCCAAACAGATACAAAAGACTCTTTTAAAAATTTAGAAAAGTCTGTTTGACTAATGTTTTTCATATCACGAAAAGTAAACCATCTATATTGTGGATATTTCATATAGAAACTTTTAATGATTTTTGCAGTATCTCTTGGTTCTCTACAATGAATAGAAACGATTGGTTTAGAAGGTTTTTCTTTTTTTGTGAAAATTTCAGAAACAACAGGTTCAACAATATCAACACTAACGTTTTTAAATACTGAACGAATATATTCTTTTTGGAATTCAGATGTTGTAATACATTTTATAAATCCATAATTAGCCCAAGAAATACCAGGAGGTAATGTTTCCAACATATAATCATAAGCTTGACATAATACTAATTTACCACAAGGATAGTTCTTTAATTGTTCCATAACGTGAGCGTATAGCTCAGGAATAACAACAAAGTCTTCAGGTGAAATTGGAAGGTTCTGACCTTCAATAGGTAAATGTTCAATTTCCATATACTCTTTTCCTAACCATTCTTCAACTCCTTGGTAGTCTTTTGTTTCGTGAATCATTTTCACATTAAATCCTTTATTTCTTAATGACATTGCCATTTGATAAATGTAAGCAATACCCGCTTTAGGATTTCCTTTAGTATCCTGTACTAAAAAATAAATTCTAGCAGATTTGTCCCCAAGTTTTTCAACCGAGGTTTCGATTTTTTTGATTTTGTCTAATTCCATTTTTTATAACTTTTTTATTATGTTGTTTATTAATAGTGTATTAAATGCAAACTTAAAAGGGATTGATAAATTTTTAGCACTGTGAATACCCAAATTTTCATCAAGTTCTTCTCTTTCTGATAATATAACATCTATTAAATTTTTATATACTTCCCACTTTGCAACACTTATATGTGGTTCATTTTGACCATCAATCTCAATTGATTCTAACGTATATGGGATTGCTATTTTATTATCAATTTCTTGTACGTCAATATAATACTGTTCTCCTAAAAATTCTAACATATTCCTAATTTTTGTAAACATTCATCTAACTCACCAAGTGAACTGATTTCGTGTTTTGATTTATTTTTTTTGTTATAATCAGTTTTAAATTTAATTATAACTTTATCTGATGGGTGTTCATCAATTAAGTTTGGGTTTGCGGTTATTAAAATATCAACCTCATCCCATATGGAGTTTTTAGTTGTATCTGAATAAAATTTTACTTTTTCTAATTGACATCCAAACTTTGATAAAAAGAAAAGAGTTGCCGGTTTTGATTTACCTATTTCATCTGACAATATTAAAAAGTCATTACTGTTTCTATATTTAATATAAACATCATTTAGTGTATGAAAAGTATGCATCTCTGTAGATTCAGCATGACCAAAAATTTGCATTGCAAACTCTTGATATAAAAAATCATATAATTCGTCTTCTGATTTAAAGGCAAAATGGGACATCAAATTTAAACTGTCCACATTTTCTAATAACTTATATTCAAAAGATTCATTTTCAACAATAGATTCAGTATTTCCCGATGAATCCAACATAAATGTTTTTTCTTCGGAATTATTTTCAATCATAAATTTTTCATAAGTTTGGCGTATTTTACCTAAAGTATTTCTTAAAACACCATTAACTTCAATCCCGATTTTCTTCGTCATACCTTTCTAGAATTTTACCAATAAGTGGATTTCTAACGTTTTTAGCATTTCTAAAGTCATATATACCAATGTCATTAACATTTTGAAACCTTTGAAGTGCGTCGTATAACCCTGATTGTTTTTTATCTTTATATCGGTCAGTTTGTTCTAAATCCCCCGATATAAAAAATTTACTATTATAACCAATCCTTGTCAATAGTAATTTAATTTGGTTTGGGGTTGCATTTTGTGCTTCTTCAAAAATTAAAATAGAATTATCGATATTCATTCCTCGCATATATGCCAATGCAAACACTTCAATAATTTCAGCCTCTTTTAGTTTTTCTCTTGTATCTTTCCCAATAATTTTATTTAATAGGTAATAAGATGGAAAAATATATGGGTCCAATTTTTCTTCCAAATTACCAGGTAAACTACCTAACTTTTCTTCTGCTTCAACCGCCGGCCTTACAATTATAATTTTTTCGTAAGTGTTAGTTGGGTCCATAAGTAAATCAACAGCAGCTTTCATTGCTATGTAACTTTTACCAACACCTGCAGGACCTGAACAAATTGTAATTTGACTACTTACTAATATGTCGTAGTAGTCTTTTTGGTTATCAGATAAAAATTTACTTTTTTGTTTTCTTTTTATTACTGAATTAATAAAGTCTTTTTTTGTAAAAGACTGCGGTATAACAGGTTCATCTGTTGTTGTTTTTTTTCTTGTCATATTATAATATTTTTTTGTTCAATAGTTTCTCCATCCACCCATCAATCATGTTATCCATTAATGATTCAAAACTATATTCTGGTTCCCATCCTAAAACTGTTCTAATTTTTGTGGAGTCTCCTTTTAAGTATTTTAACTCCTCTGACCTTAAAAACTTTTCATTTTGAGTTACATATTTTGTATAGTCCAAATCAAGTTTTTTAAATACATATTCAACCATTTCTCTTACGGAGTGTGTAGTCATTGTTGAAACAACAAAATCATCAGGATTTTCGTGGTTGACTATCATGTGCATAGCCCTTACATAATCTTTTGAGTGACCCCAATCTCTATATGAATCCATATTACCTAATTCTAATTTGTTAGTTAAACCTAATTTGATTTCTACCGCAGTTTTAACAACTTTATTTGTAACAAAATTAGAACCACGTCTTGGGGATTCGTGGTTGAAAAGAATACCGTTACAGGCGTGTAGATTGTATGCGTTTCTATAGTTCCTAACAATATTATATCCAAATACTTTAGAACAACCATAAGGGGATACAGGATTCATTGGTGTTGTTTCTCTTTGGAACCCATCGGAGTCAACCGAATTTCCAAACATTTCAGAAGAGCTGGCTTGATAGAATTTAGCAGTTGGACATGAACGTCTGTAGGCTTCTAATATGTTTAAGATACCAATCGCATTTGTTTGAACGGTAAATTGTGGGATATCAAAACTAATTCTAACATGGCTTTGAGCGGCAAGATTATAGATTTCATCTGGTTGGATTTGGTCTAATAACTTTTCTAATCCGCCTTGGTCTAATAAATCTCCGTAGTGAATATTGACTTTGTTTCTTACCTCATCTGAAAACCTACTTTGTTGTGATTCTACACTTGAATTTCTTCTTATAATTCCGTGCACTTCATATCCTAATTCTAAAAGATATTCAGTTAAATATGAACCATCTTGTCCATTAATTCCTGTGATAAATGCTTTTTTCATTTTTTGTTTTTATTTTTATATTTTTAGTTCTTTTATTTTAATAAGTCAAGCTTGGAAAACACTTTACTTGCATCAACATATGTTGTGTGATTTCCGGTATCTTCATTAACGTTCGGAACGTTATCCATTAAAATAATACCTCTAGCGGCATCTTCTGGTGTCATATACATGTGATACCCAAGCATTTTAATATGGTTTTCATCGGTATATGGTGTTGTTAAATCTCTACCGTCATATGAGGCCAATTTGAGCCATTTATAAGACTCTAAACTATCGGTTAAAATAATACCACCTTTACCTATTGGTACTCTTTTTTTTAATTGGAATGATACTATTTGTAATGCATTACCCCCAACATACATATTTTTGGTCCATCTAACCGCACCATCCCAAACTCTAGAACCTTTAAGTTGGTAAACACCGGACCACTCCAAGTCTTCGAATTCTACTTTATTTCCTGCTTGTATGATTTGCATAGGTGCGGAAATGTATGTCATTTTTGGTATGGTAAGGGTAGAGTCTTTTTCTAGCTCACCAATCGATTGTAAATATTTTAAAGCTAAAAATAATCCGTGAGAACAACAATCAACCGTTACCGCATATTTGCAACCGGCAAAATTGGCGACTTTAGTTTCAAAAATGTCAATCACATCTCTAGGGTCCGCCCAATTATACCCTAATTCTTTTAATTGGTCTAACTCCGGTCTTTGCATGTGTTTTGGTACCCGACCAATTGGCCAACTATCATATTTGACTTCATTTGATATATTTGGAATTGAGTCAATAACTTCTTTAGAAACTCTAACATCTTCAATATCGTAAGATTTGATGATGTTTATGTAGTTGTTGTTATCTATTTCATTTAAAAACAATCCCCCTGTAAAACTATTTGGTTGAATATTTAATTCCCAAATGTCATAAAATTCAGTTGTTTTAACCAAAGTGGCACCTTTATCATAGGTAGTCTTAATGGCAATAAAACAAACTTTAAAGTTTTTGAAATTATGAACAGTTTGTAACAACCCAACCATTTTTTCTAGTTGTTGAATTGTTGGTGCATTTTCCCAAGTATTGTATGTGTAATTGAATAATGTATTAAAATTAACTAATTTTTTAAATCTTTGGTGGCACTTAATAAAATGACTTTTATCTTTTTCATTATTTAAGTTGTGGTGCGGAAATAATGCGTTGTCCATACTTACAGTTTCATCATAAAAACGATTTGCCGTTCTTAAGGAGTTTGGTAAGCGAACTCCGGTTTCTGGGTCGATTGTCAATACGTTACATTCAACGGTCACATTATTTTCAGGTTTTAATAATTCTTTAAAATCATCGGCAATTATATGGTTTATAATTTCAATTTTAGATGTGTTCATAAAATCAAAAAATCCAGAAAACTCTCTATAGTTGTAATGTTTCAAAATTTCAGAATTTTGACATCTACTACCTAAACTGTGTATTGTATTAAATTTCATTTTTAATGTATTTTAAATATATATAATCTTCGGCGACCAATAAATCTTTCGCCCTTTTAAAGTTGTCTATGACTGCATTTATTTTTGAATTATATAAATCAAAAGATAAATCTTCAATTTTAAATTCTTCATTTAATACAATAATACCATCTTTGTTGAAAAAATCACCTATGTTGGGTATTCCGTAATAAACTGGTATAGTTCCAGTCATAAAACAATCAGTAATTTTTTCAGTAAACATATTCGAATAAGTCCCATTTTCCATTGTGATAGAAAAACAATAATCTCTTAAACCATCTTCTTTGTTTGATAATTCTCTAAAACCTCTACCATAATGGTCACATTGGTTTGAAAATTTATTAATCATTTGTTGTCTAAAAACGTGTTCACTACATATTACTTTATTAGATGCAATCATTGAAACTATTTTTGTTTTTTTGTAAATTTCACCTTCATTAATAAATGATTTGCCGCTACATTGAGTTAATGCAAAAATATCAGAATATTTGGCTAACTCTACATCGTGTGTGAATACCAAAATAAAGTTTTGTTTTAAATAATCAACATTATTTTTAGCCCATTCATATAAATCGTTAATTATTGTTTTTGATTCAGATAACCATCCATAATTTTTTGTATTTGGATTAGTTGGTGACGTTAACCCTTGGTCAACATAGATTGATATTGGTGCCGTTTGAACACCTTTGACCCATTTTATGTATAATGGGTCAAAACCTGATGTTGATGGGCTGTGTTGGAAACCACCACCTATTAAATTAATTTCTTGTCTGTTCATCTATATATTTTGAAAAGGCCTTAATCAATAGTGGCATCGCCTCTTGTGATAAGTGTATGTCATCCATAATGAATTTTGGGTCCGTTGTCCCATCCGGTAACATTAGAGATTTTGATATATCTACAAAAGGTATATTGTTTTCAATACATTTATTATTTAGATAACTATTAAAAATCAACGTCATATTATTTCTAAAAACGACTTCACCATAGTCAATCGGTGTTTGTCTACCAACAGATGATGCCGGTGACCCATAAACACCCACATTAATACCTTTGTTTTTTAAATATAAAACTGTTTCCATATACCTATCAATACAAATTTTAATACCTTCTTCAAAAGTAATACCTTGTCTATCAGCATTAAATCCAATGTGGTTTCTTATGTCTATTTCACCAAAACACGTAAAAACATAATCTTTTTCACTAACACCATATTCTAATATTGCTTGTTCTATTCTTGGTAATTTATCAAAAGAATTATATGCAGTATTTGACCCAATTTTGATAGGACAAAAATACGGTATTCTTTGTTCAAAACGATTAATTAAAGGTCTTAATTGACCCGAAGACAGTGTGTAACACGTCCCAAATTCTGGTTGAATGTGCCTCAACCCATCATGTGTCTTATCGGTGCCCGAAAAAACTGAAACATGACTATCACCAATTATATAAATCATACTCTATAAACTTGTTTTATGTTTTCTGCTAAAATACTAGCAATAATAGATACTGAAGAAACATCTGCCTTTAACATATAATCACATTTTGCTAATGTAAATATTTCTTGAATACACTCAATACCTAGTTTGTATTTGTGTTGTTCTCTATTCCCAATAAACCTATCATATGGGTGTAGGTGAGGGTTCTGTTCATCTGCTCTGAACATATCTTTATAATATATAACGGGTATTTTAACACTTTCTTTTATGTTTTTTATTATCGTACCGTCATCTGTTGCTAAAAAAATCTGTTTTATTTCTGGTTTTTCAACCAAAATATTATTTATTTTGTCAAGGTATTTGTCAATAGTTGAAACATTATGATAATGTTTCATGTCTGTTAATCTAACTTGAACACCTAAAGTAGTCTTTCCCTCAATATTATTAACATAAAAGTCTTCTAACATTTCTTTCAAATAAGTCTTTAATTGAAACGAATTGTAAAATTTATTTTTCAATTCAATGAAGTTTTGCGGATACATAAACATTTCTCTGTCCTCATAATTTATCTTAGCAGAAATCAGACTATTCATGTTGGTGAATGCCTCACCTTCATTTATTTTTGTTTGCTCAAAGTAATATTCCCAACAATTATTTGTGTTGTGAATAGTTGAGCCAATTTCCGTACAAACACATTCATTTGTTTCCATATCAACGTGTAACTTATCATCTAAATTTATATGTGTTAAAGCGTTTAACGTAATAAATATGTTACCAGCAAAACCAACGCCAGCAAACTGGTGTGATGGTGATATTTTTACAAATTGTAAATTATATTTCATAACCTAATTTTTTATAGTTTTCAATTATCTTTTCTGAATTTATTTTTTTTACTAATACGGCGGGGTTACCTTTGTAAACCCCCCATTCTTCAGTATCACCAATAAGTAAGCTACCTGCGGTTAAAAGTACCCCACGTCTAAGTATTGACCCAGGTAATACAATCGCGTTTGTCCCAATATTAGAAAACTTTTCCATAATAACGGGTTTGATTATTTGACTACCTTTTAAATCATCAGGAATCATAGCGCCAAATAAACCACTATCATCAAATCTATCTGAACCACAAATAATTCTAGCACCTGCCATTATGTTATTAAAACCTTTTGCCGTAAAAGAACTATTTTTTCCACCTATAATTGTAACGTATGGACTAATATGTACATAATCACCTATTGTGACGTTTGTTGAGCAATATACACCTTTATCTATTGCAACATGTGAACCACTTATAGTTAAATTTTGTTTAGATAATACATCGTTATCAATAAACACGTCATCACCAATTATATTAATCATATCGTTTTTTTAAAATCTTCAACAGAAATCAAATTTAATAATCTAATTCTATCATTTTCTAACATTTCCCACGTTAATTCTGAATCAATTGTTATGATTTTTTGTTTACCTTTTTTGATAATCCCACATCCGTAATCTGTATCAACTACCACCATATACAAATCATCACGTTCTGTTTTTAGTTTGACCCAAGCTTTCCAACAATCACCAGTCCATTCAGATTCCAACTTTGGTTGGGGATATCTTTGAATAAACTCTGAATGTGGGTTCATGTCGTGGCAAATAATAAATCCACCATCGTTTAAAACACGTAACGAATTATTAATATCTTTATAAACTTGCTCGGACCAATGTAAACCATCAATAAAAATAATATCAAAAGTTTCATTGTTTTGGTCAAAAAAGTCATCCGAAGTTAATCTAAATGTCACAGGAACAGTAGGTGTTGGGTCAACACAAATTTTATATTCACATTGAATGTTATTAAAATTAATTCCTGGCCCCATACCTATTTCTAGATATTTTTTTCCATTCGTTTTATTTATTAAAAATTGGATAATTTCTGTTCTTGTCATAATTAAATTTTGAATACTTGTTTTATATTTTCATTCCAAATCACAGCACCCGCTAAAACACCTGATAGTCGACCAAACAAATAATCACATTTACCTAATAATTTAGCTTGTATTATTGTTTCTTCACCTAATAACTTACAATGGTCGGGTCTTTTTGTACTAACATTTGGCCAACAATGAACTTGGTTAATATACTCCATCGATTCATCTGTTCTTCTAAAAACGTTAGGCATAAAATAAGATGACGGAAATTTTTTATGTAGTTCATTAATATATTCCATGTCTTCACTGACAATTAAAAGTTTTGTTATTTTTGGGTTTTCATCCAGTATCTTACTGATTTCTTTAATGTAATCATTTACATCAAACACCCCGTACATTGGGTGATGTAGGTTATATTCAGTACCTCTGGCCATAACACCTAATACCACATGACCTTTTAATTCTTGTTCATATATTTTGTCAATTTTATCTAAAATATATTGTTTAGGTTTAATATATAATTTATCAATTGTTTGTTGTCGGTTTAATTCCGATGGCTCATCAAAGTAATGTTTACTATGGTCAATTAAATCTGGTCTAGGTTTGTTGGTACAAAAGTTAACCGAATCTTCGGGACTCGGTATCTTTTGGTCAAACCAAAAATCAAAAGGATTGCCATTAGGGACTAATGTTGTTGATTCAAACGGATTAAATCCCTCAACCCAAGTTGTTTGACCCCAATCGATATATGGTATACCATTACCTCCAGTTTCGTGATGATGGATTAATTGCTCCAAACAAATTCTATAGTTTGAAAAAAATCCATACCCAAATCCCCATCCATGATTGATAGGTGCTATACGATAAAAATTAGTCATTCTTAATGAAGGTTTTATCTAAGGATTGACCTTCATAAGGTCCTGTTTTATACTCATAAACAATCGTATCATCTTCTAAAATCTCGTATGTGTGCCCACCATATAGTGTGAAGCTGGCATCACCAGCACCTAAAATTGGCGTTGATATTATTGTATCATCAATGTCGTATAATATACATTTAACACGACCTTTTATAACCACCCAAGATTCTTGTGCAATTTGTTTTGGGTGGTGTCTATCTTTGGTTATGTGTTTGTGTGGCGGGAAAGTTTTTCTCCTTTCCATTCTTAATGTGGCACACTGAATAAAATTATCTTCTGGGACAATTTCAGTTCTTCCTTGTATTTCAGATAATCTATTAATAACATGTAATAGTTTTCCTTTTTCAATTTTTGAATAAATTTTTTCCATTTTTTAAAACCTAATCCAATTTTCGGGTAATATATCCCCTGTGTTATGATGTATTGATTCTCCAAACCATTTTAAAGGTCCAATGACTTTTTTAAAAGGGTTATTATTTAACCATGCTCCCCACCAAGAAAATGAAGAGTTAGAAATAATATTATTCCTACACAAACTCATTAAATACATTTCAATATAATCCTTTTCATTTTCAATGTAAAGTGAGTTGGGTAGATTTAAATTTTTCTTACACCATTCTATGTCGTCACTAAATGTTACAAACATATCAGTAATATTTTTTAATTTTTCAACCGCACAAAGGTAATATTCTAAGCTCTGTGTGGGGTGATGGTTTGGGAAATTTAAATAATCTCCCCTCCTAATATGAAGTGATGTACAATTTTTTTGAAAAATTATTGGGTATTTTTCAAAAAGGTATTCTTTATCAATAAAACTAAAATCAATAAAATCTATTATATGTGTACGATTGTGTTTAAAATACTTTTCACTCTGAAAAAACCCATCTATGAAAACATCTTGTGTGATTGGGTCGGTTTCAATAAACTCAAAGGGATATTTAATTATTTGCGGTTGTGGGTTTGTTACGTTATCTGTTTTTAAATTTTTAAAAATTTTTATATACTCATTACTATGATTTAATTTTGGGTTGTGAGTATTTTCTAAATCTAAATAAGATAAATGATGATGTAAGTTTGGAAATGAGCAATTGGTGTTATTATCGATTGATAAGGATTTAGTAGCTGCAATTTGAAAAAACATATTTCCTAAACCCCCTTTCAAATTACAATATATCATAACTTAGTATATGGTTTTTTATTTCTTATGATATTAACAATTTTTAAAATTTTTTCCATATTAACTTTGTGGTCATTAATTGGGTTACTTTCATTATAAATGTAATTAATTTCAGACATAAATTTATAATGCTCAATACCACTCATTTCGGCCATCGGGTACATGAATGATAAATCCCCAGCAACGCTCCAATACTCCCCATCATGATTTTTCAAATCATCTTGATTTATTTTTCTCCATAAAAAAACTTTCCAAGTCCTAAGGTGTGTTAACGTAAACGTCTCATTTCTAATATTATCAAAACTTGTATATGGTTGAGCAAATCCCATTCTACCATCGTGGTATTTAAAAGAACCATTTGCCAGCCAAATGTCACCACTATTATAATGATTCACTATTCTTTCAAAAACTTTGCTATCGGGTAACCAATCATCACCATCTACCTCAATACAAATATCATCATCTTCTACCCCATAGTTTCCTCTTATTACTTGGTCATAATTACCCGGCTGGTACATTTTGTTTTTGTTTTCAATTAAAATGAATCTATTATCCTCTTTTATAAAATTTTTTATTTTATTAACGGTTTGGTCAGTCGACATGTCATCGGTAATAAAACATCTAAAATCTTTATGTGTTTGTGTCATTATGGTTGCCAAACATTTTTCAATATAATCTTGACAGTTATATGTTGTTGTTAAAATAACTAAACTCATTTAATTTAAAATTTTAATATATAATTCTTTTATTTTTTTACTTACTTCCAATGAATCAAATTTTTCAATATCACTTGGAGGTTCGTGTAATTTTTTATCTACAATATATCCACTACTTTCAACATTGTAAATCCATCCAGGTTTTCCACACATCCAACCTTCAATGGTTGTTCTTCCAAGAAGTATTCCTGCAGTTTCTGAACAGTTTTTAACAAACGTTTCAACTCTACTTGTTGCATTGGAATGTTTTACGTGTTGATTAGTTAACAAGTCATCAAGGTAGTTTGATTTATTTTCTCCCACCAACCATAATTCTTTTCCCACTTCTTTAGAATATGAAACCAAATCTCTAATTGCGTTTTCTCTTAAGTAATCAATTGTTCCAACAAATAAAATGTAGTTTTCATCTTTTGTATTATTGGTATTAAATCTTTTTGAATCAATTGGATTATAAACAACTTCAGTATTACTTGTATCAATATTAAATTTTTCTATAATATGTTCTTGAATTTCAGGTCTTATGCAAACATATTTTTTAATTGATTCGTGTAATATCGGATTTTCTAACTCAATAACTTCTGAATGTATTGTTGATATTTTATTAATATTTGGATACATCTGACAAATTTGATTTGATACAGGTGTATGTTGAGTATGTATAATATCAAAATTAACATCAGATATTTTATACATTACATTTGGTTGTGTTGGTTTAAACCCTTCTGGTGTGTTAAACCCCCATTTACCATCACCCAACTTATATCCGGGCGATTGTTGAAAAGGTAAAACTTTAATTCCTTGTTGTTTTGCCAATTGTGATAGAGGTCCATTAATATCAGACACAACCGTAACATCACAATTTAATTTTTTTAACCCTCTTGCCAATTCATAAACATACATTTCTGAACCTGTAAAAGTTTTGAAAAACAAACATGACAACATAACTTTCAATGGTGATTCTAAAGTTAAATTTCTTTTAATTTTTAATGGTAAAACATCTTTAAATTTTTCTGCAAATTCTTCTCTATTTTTTTCCCATTGTTCATTTGTCATCCCGATTGATTTATGTGTAATTCTTACATCATACATAACACCAATTTTAACTCCTTCCAAATGGTTTCTAAATGAAAAGTCCACATCATAAAAATGAAATCCTTTTACGTCTTCGTTGAAATTCTTTTTGATATTTTTTTTATTTATTGCAAGAAAAAGACCATCAACAAGTAAAACGTTGTCTAATTGATTTCCAAGACTTGTAGAATATTTAGATTCCCATTTTTTTCCATCGTGTTCGTGATTGACAATTCCTTTTAATTTTGAAAAGTCTTCCCACCATTTGCCTGATGATGGAAGTGAAGTTGACCCTGCAACACCAAGAATGCCATAATCAGAATTTCTTTTAAAATAATTTAATATTTTGGAACCCCAATTTTTGCTATCAAAATATATATCATCGTGACATAGAACAATAATGTCATTTTCAGATTTCTCTATCAATTTGTTGTAAACCTGACTTAGTGAAAATTCACCATTGTTTTCAACAGGTAATATTTCAATTTTAGAAACTCCTGATGTTTTTTTTAACATGGACACAAAATTGTCGTCCACTTTTCTTGTTGAAAATCCTACTGTTAACATTCTAAATTTAATTTTTTCAATTCTTCTACTAAAAGGTTTAGTTTTTCTTTCATGTGAATATTCCACCACCCATCATTTTTTTTTGACATCACTAATTCGATTTTAGTTTTATATATTTCTTCACACAGTTTTTTTTTATCTTTCATAGACCAGTACTTCCAAATCCATTATCGTTTCTGTCTTTGTCATCCATACTTTTTGTTTGAATTAAAGAAACCCATTTACCATTTACCACAGGACAAAGAACGGCTTGTGCGATTTTCTGACCTTTTACTATTTTTACTTTTTCTGTTGTTGTATTAAAAATAATAACTTTAACTTCACCTAAATAACCACTATCAACGGTTCCTGGTGAATTTAAAACGAATAGTCCTTGGTTTAATGCCAAACCACTTTTTGACCTAACTTGGATTTCATATCCGTCAGGAATATTGAATTTTAGACCGGTTGGTACTAATGACCTTGAGTTTGGAAAAACCCAAACATCTTCCGACGCTCTTAAATCAAAACCTGAATCACTTTTGTAAGCATATTCAGGATTAACATTTTCACTTTCATTAATAAATTTTAATTCAACTGAACTTGTAAATTGACTTTCAAAATGTTGGTTTAAGTCATTCATATCAACACCCATAGACTTTAACATCGCTTCAGGGTTTGACATATCCACATCACCAAACTGTGTTTGAAGGTCTTTAAGTGCCTTCACGCTACTTTTAATATCTTTTATTTTATCAAACATTATTTTAATGATTTTAATTTTTTTATTGTTGAAATTAATACATCAACATCTTTTTCACAATATTTTGCAATTTCATCTAATCTGTTAGACTCCCAATAAGCCGAATGAACCATTCCTCCATTGATTTCGCCATCTTTAGGTGTTGGTATATCTAAACAAGAGCACATTAAATCTAAAGAACCAATTGAGGTGTACGCTCCGTATTGCCATATTTCTTTAGTGTCAATGGCTTTAACTTCCCAAGGTTTAGTATCGTAAGACGGTAGTATTTTAGATGGCATAATACCATTTACAATCATACGTTTAGCTAACATCGGTATGTCAAAGTTTTTAAGGTTGTGACCACAAAGATAAAAATCCAATTTATGACAACGGTCCAAAAGATTTCTCACTTCCAAAAGAAGTTTTTCTTCATCATCGTTTTTAAATGTTTGTTTTTTAACCTCACCATTTTCTAAAACAAATGCCATTGACACACAAACAATTTTTGCAAACTCAGGCACTAACGCGGTACGTAATGAATAGACATCATTCATTTTTTGCATTTCATCTTCTAACCCGTTTGTTTCAACATCATCTTCAGGGAATCTTTTTAAAAACCAATCAAAGTATTTAACAAATTGTTCCGCAATAGTTGGGTTTGTTTTTTGACAAGTAGACCAGTCTTTACAGATACCTACAGTTTCGATATCTAAAAATAAAATTTTTGTTATAGGAATATTAATCATTTTTATTTAATTATTTGATGTTATTTTACCACCAAAAGGAAATCCAGCAAACCCTTCTAAATCCATAATTGACTCTAAAAGTGAAATACAATAGGTTTCGTCTTTTGAATTAAATTGATGTGATTTAAACTTATATGATGAGTCATCAGTGATAATATAAAACAACATAAAATTTTCGTTTGTTGACGGATGATTGATATAGTTATCGTATACTTCTTGTGGTGTTAATTGTTGTGTTAATGTGTTCATATTTTATTTAATTAGGGATTTATATAGGTCTGCTCTATTTTTTGTGACAATATTAAGGTCGTACGTGTCTTTAACAGTTTCATACAATTTTTGACCTAAGTCATATGCGAAGTTAGGGTTATCAATTAACTTTTTCATATATTTTGCCCAATCACTATGATTTCTTGATTCATCTACTAAAAGTGCATTTCCATCTGTAAATTGACCATTTTTTAATGAATGTTTTAAATCAATTGTATAAGGACCTATATTTGATGCAATAATCGCTTTTTTATAGAATCCAGCTTCAATTACTTTTAATTGTGATTTTACTCTGTTAAAAATATGATTTTTAATAGGGGATAAAGATACATCAAAAAGTCTATAATTTGATGCGTAAGATGTTACAGGTTTGGTCCAAACACGATTGTAAAATGGTTCTTGTTCTAAGGTGTACTCAACGTCTTCAAACTTTTTTAAATACTCTAAATGTTGTGGTGAAACCATTTTGTAGTTATCTGTAAAAATTTCTTCATAACGAGCCCAAACAGTTTCTTCAGGTTTAATTGGTCTTTGTTTTTGTTCTCCTGTTTGTTTGTTAATTTCAGTTACAGTTCCTCTAGTATCAAAACCACATAAATGTAAAGAATATTTATCTTTTGAGTCTTTAAGTTTATTTACAACACCATCTAATAACTTTAAATCGTGTAAGTGTGAAGAACCCCCTAACCAACCAAAACGAAGTTTTTCTGATGGTTTTGTTTCGTAATTAAACTGAGGTTCTTTTGGGTTAATCGCATTTGGTAAAACGTGAACATTTTTATTTATTTTAGAAATTTCTGAAGCAAATAAAGATGTAGTTGTTGTTATATGTGATGCAACTTTTAAATTTGCAACTATCTTTTGGTTTAATTTATTTTGCACAATTAACTGATGGATAGGATGTTCTTTTGTTGGTAACCAATAATCATCTAAATCCATTATTGTAATAATACCAATAGAGTTTAATTTTTGAATTAAATCAACCGCCATATCAAAATCTTGACCTATAGACCTATGAAAATGTACAATGTCATATTGTTTCCAATAGTTATAGTCATTGATTTTGGGGTCGTAGTCAATATCTACGTGAAACTCATCTGAGTGATTATTTTGAAGACAAACGTGGGGGTCTACTGAACGGAATTTTCCAACTCCGGTCCGGTCGCTAGGGGTGACTAAAACCTTAATTTTTTTTGACATATTTTTTTATAATTTTATTTATTAATTTTGGGTTTTTGTTGTATTCCGTTTCCCAAATCACTTCTAAATTATAACCATTACTTTTTATTAAATCAATTTTCTTTTTGTCATAATTCCATATTTCTTCTGCGGACATTTTTTTTAATTCATGATAATAATCAAAATTATACTTATTAGGGTTACAATGCCAATAGTCGCCATTATATTCTATAATTAAATTTAATTCAGGAATAAAAATATCACAAATATATGGCCTTAAAACTTTACTATGTTTTGTATTAGTAAATTGTTTTTTTATTTTTTCAAATATTTCTATTTCACTTTTTGACCTACTATTAAAATTTATAGGATTAATTTCTATTCTTTTTAGTAATATTTCTTTTAATTTTTCTCTGTTTTCTAATTTTGCCATAGAATTGTTTTTCCCCATTCCCTTACCCTTTCTACTTTTAGAAATTTCTTTTTTTGTTTTTTTTGTGTGTTTCTTTCCATAAAACGGGTTACCTGTTCCGATTTGGGATTCAAGTGAACATTTTTTACATTCTATATTTTTTTCAATTTTATTGAAATGATTTCTACATGCGATTGTTTTATTTTTTGACTTAGTTAAAATAGTTTTCTTACAACTAGGACAAACTCTTTCAACAATATAAAACTCATCTTTTTTAATAATATTTAAACTATTACACCTATCTCGTTTTCTTGTTACATTGTGTTTTTTTAATATTTTTAAAATTGTTGGTTTAGAAACCCCAAACTCTGATGACAACACCAATGAGCTTTTTCCACTAATATATTCTTGTAAAACTTTTTTTTCGTCTAAATTTATTTTATTTCCCATGCTTTTGTTTTCTTGAATGTTTTATTTCACTTTAATAATCATAAATAGTCCTGTTCTATCAAATGGTAAATTATTACAATAAAAAATCCACCCTTTTGAGGTGGATTTAATTATTAATCTTTTTAAATTATTTAAGTTTTTGAATTTTGGTAACTCTACCCATAAAAATATGTTTACCAACTTTAAATTGTATTACTTCATTTGCGTTTTCAGTTGACTCACTTAAAATACCCGCCTCTTGTAATTCTTCTCTAATAACATCTCTAACCGTATCTCTAATAACATCTCTAATCATTGTTTTCATTTCATTCATATTGAATGAAGTATTTGTTGTTTGTTGTTGTTGTTTTTGTTGTGTTTTAGGTTGTGATGTTACATTATCTTGTACCATATTTGGTTTATCCATTTTCATAAGTCTTTGGGCACCTTCTATGATATCATTTGAAATTGTGGTACTGCCCATTGAGTTTGGTTGAACAATTGGTTGTTCAATCATTAATTTTTTAATTTCATCGGGTAGTTTTGAATTCAAAATTTTTGTTTGTTCAATTGGTTTAGTTGGGTCAAAATTTGACCTTGGTTGTGATTGTGGTTGTTCAGACAAAAACTCTTGTGGTAAATTATAAGTTGCTTGAGGTGTTTCAAAACTTTCAAGCATCGGTGTTGTATTAATATGTTGTGGTAAATCACCTCTTTTGATTGAGCTTTGTCTATCCATAATTTTTTTGGATACTGCCAATCTTTGCATTAAATCTTCAGCTGCTGACATAATATTTTAATTTTTTTTATTCGTTATCAAATTTAGCGTTAACTAAAACTCTAATCATTGATTTATCCCCTGTTGGGTTGTAGTTAGGTCTTACTGTATCAAACTTATCAAAGGTTGGTTTATATGTAAAGATTTTATCAACTCTAAATAACCTCCATCCTGGTAAGAAATTACCATCGTTTTTCGCACTATAGGATGAACCTTCTCTTTCCCACGCTCTTAATACCATATTGTCTCTTTTTGAAAACCCAAGACAAACGGGTTCTATAACTCTATATCCCTTACCTCCATTGTCTTTACCGTCGTAATAAATTGATACTACGTTTCTTTTTTTAATAGAATCCGTCATATCAGAAATTGCCGCAATCTCTGTAATCAATTGACTAAGATTATTGACTAGTTTCATGTTACTGTGTAGTAAGGATTTTGTGGTGAAAATTTATTAACTTTTAAATCATCTTTTCTTTCAAATCTGTCGGTAATTGTTCCTGCGTTTTGATTATATATATCTAAATCACCACCAGTACCTCTTCCTTTACCATCACCATCAGCCAACGCTGCAGGATTTACAGATGAATACGGGTTAACTTCTTTAAAGTCGTTTCTTGCAAACATCTTTTTTCTTTGTTCTTCTGCAATTTTAGACAATGTATTGTCTGGTTGCGAAAAATCTAATTTATCTGATTGAACTGCCATTATAATATTTTTTTAATTAAATAGTTTATTTTTTCAACTTCTTCTTTTATTGAGGTGTCAAATTTGTTTATTCCTTTTTCGTGTCTTTTGTTAGGTGAAATATTAACTCCATTTTTTTCGTGAGTATCTAAAAATTGATTTTGCATTCCTGTATCACTTTTTATTTTTTTTCCACCCTCAACATTATTTCTCCAAGTATTTAAAACCTCATCACACCAATTTTTCATTCTATCACCCCCGTTTAAAATGAATGGTGCATCTTCTTTATTTCCATTAAAGTTATCAAACCAACTTTTAATTCTTTTTATTTGTTGGTATGTTGCAACTTTTGAATCTCTTAATTCTTTATTTCTTTTATACCCTTCAGTGTTTTCATTACCATTAGAAGAACTAAAACATTGTTCTAAATGTTTCAATAATGTGTCGGGTATAACGGCTTTTCTATCGTATAATGAACTATTCATCTTTTAACATATAAATTAATTCTTGAATGGATACATTATTATCACTCGCCATTTTTTTTAACGCTCTAACATTTTTTTTAATTAAATCCCCAATAACACCATCATCCGTTTTTTTGTCTTTGTTGAACAACATATCTTCATATAATTCATCGGTTTCAAGTTCTTTTAATATTTCCCTATCAATAAATCCTTTTTTCTTTTTAATACTAGGTGGAGTTTTTTTGTCCAAACCTTTCTTTTTACCTTGGTCTAGTGTTCTTATTTTTGCATTTTGAGGTTTCAACTTAAGTTCTTTTTTATAAAACTTTTCTGTTTCTTCTGCATCCATAAATTTAGTATCCTCAAACCCAAACGCTTTAGACATATCAATTTCTTTAACGTGACCTTCACCATAGTATCCATACCAACCTCTTAATAATGGGTCTCTTGGGTTTTTACTCATAAAGACAATTTTATCGGTAATTGTTGGATTATTTTTAGTTCCAGTAGTTGCAGGATTTAATATTGGAACTGAAGAAGTTTCCCACGTTCCATCATAATCTACAAGTTCGGTCACTTCACCTTCGGTGTTTTTTGTCTTTTTCAAAAATATTTCATGGCTCTTACACGGCATGTAAATTTTCTTACCTTTTTCAGTATGTTGGTGTGAGCCGGTACAATTAATTGTTTTTGCAACCCTTTCAGCTCTTTCTTTTGTAGAATATTTATAGGTCTTCATTTAATACTTTTTATATAAATATCTTCGTTTAAAGTATTTATAAATAAAAATGCCAAGTCAAAGTATTAATTCATATTTTACGCCAAAATATTCGCAAAAATTAAATTTTGGGAATTATTTTGATTTTACTCTCGTTGGGGATGAAAAAGACTACGACGAGGAGGTAGTTTTTTCAGATGATTTGATAGCAATTAATGACGGCAATAGGTTACCGATTATATATGATTTATCTAATCCCGACACCTGTCCTCAAGTATCTATGTTATTTAATAATTTTTATAGTAGTGCAACATTAGTTTCCAAAAATTATTACAACCCAAATAATGTAGATTTGGATTGTATTTCTGCTTTCACAGGTACTTGTGATGTTGGTTTGACAGCAACTGACAACGGACTATTTACCCTTTTAACTGGTCAAACATTGAATTATACAATGGGTATAAGAAACGACTTTAAATTTAACCCATACTACTACGATAGAAGAATGAAAATGCATATGGTCACAGGTTACACTAACTCACCAAATATTGTATTTAATGGTAGACCAAAACAATCTATGTATAATATAGTTTCCGTAGTAGATTTGGTTGCGGGATATCACCAACAACTATATGGAGGATTTTATCAAGGTTTTTACAAATTATTCGGTTATGACTATGAAGTTTTTCCAGAAAGACTAAATAAAGGGTGGACAATGGAAACTTTGATTAAACCAAGAAACATCGACCTTTATTCTATTGACACTTCAACTCAAGAATATTTAAACACTAAATATCCAAATAATGCCGGTACTTTTTTCTACTTTGGTACAAGAGCAGAAAACAAATATTATCATTATGCCGGTGGAAGTCCAGAATCAGATTCAGGATATACTCGTGTAACATCAGGATTTACAAGTTTAAGTAGTTGTACTTGTTACGAAACCGGATATACAAACGCTAACTGTGTAAATTTATACCCTATGAGTTCTACAACTGCCTACCATAATATTGGTTGTAATTGCGGTGGAGCTTGTACCGAAGAAATACCGAATCCTCCGTTGGACCCAAAATTTGATGTATTATCAAACGCACTTTCTATGAGATTTAGCGGTTGCCCTTTAAATCCAAGTTTATGTGTAAAATACATAAAAATCACAGGAGACTGTGTTACCACAGGAGTATGTGAAACTACAGGGGTGACTTTTCAAACAGGTTATACGATAACTGAAGTTTGCACACCACCAATTTATGATATATGTGATTATGTATGTGGAACAATCACTGAAGATAGATGGGTTATGGTTACTGCTGTATTTGAAAGGTATACAACAATAGAAGAATGCGACTTATTGAATCTTGGAGGTCTTGGTGATATTAGAGAAGTTACTTATCAATCAATATTAAATGGAACTTCATATAATTTAATAATGCCACCTGAAACTCATTCGGGAGATACAAAAGAAAATAAAGTTTATAGAATTATTTTTGACCGTAAATGGTTTGATGATACTTGGTATAGACTCGGTAGATTAAAATTATATATAAATGGTTACTTATTTACGGTAATTGAAAATTTTGAAGAAATAATACCTCGTGAATTAAACTGTGAAAAAGAAAAACAAATAGGTGTTCCTTTTAACATTTCTTGGGGTGGAGGTAGTCAGGGTCTTCACGATAATTTAATTTTCAAAGAATGCGCTGATTGGGGATGGTCAGTTGGTAGTGGAGTTACAACTTTATCATATATTTCGTGTAATGGTTCGTCAGTAAGTTTAACAGGTCTGACTAATCAATCTGGAACTATAAGTACACAACCCGGTACTACTCCAACTTTTAACATTTCTTCAAGTGCTAATACTTTAACTTTTAGTGGAAATAGTATTCCTTTAAATGGACCTTACCAACAAGACCCCGAAGCGTTTCCAAACGAAATATTATCAGCGTCAACTTATAATTCATTGACCACCGATATACTTGTTGAACAAAATTTTGGAGGCTCTTTTATGGGTGGTATTTCACAATTTAGAATGTATACAGAACCTTTTTCTAGCCCTCAAGTCCAACATAATTTTAGAATATTAAAAGACCAATTTAATTTATTTGATTATTGGTGTCCGAATTGTTTATCTTTACCTTTACCTACACCTACACCAACACCGAGCCCTACACCAACACCTACTCCGACACCTACACCAACACCTACACCAACACCGAGCCCTACACCCGCATATATTACGGCGATGGCGTTTCCTTGTGGTGGTGAATTTGCAGCAGAAGTAATATCAATTCCTTCGCAATATCAGAATTTGGATAACTACTACGTTGTTGGGGCAACAAATGGGGAATGTTATATTGTCGGAGGACCAACCGCGAGTCCTTCAACTATAACATGGAACGGTCAAGTTTATGGTCAAGGTGGTGATTGTAATTTATGTCCTCCACCACCAACACCAGTACCTTGTTTAACAACTCACCCATACTTATCTTCTAATATAATATTCGGTGTTAGCTTCGTATCTATAACCAACGATTACTCTGCAGCATGTAATGGTCTTGCTTGTTTACAGGCATCAACATGCTCCCCGACTGGTGGTTTTTCCCCAAACTACATAGACACACCATTAGTACAAGTTGGCACAGTATTTTATGGAAACGCAACCACTTGTAATTACTACACATTTAGTGGATGGTATATTGTACAAAACTCAGGAAGTTATGTGTTAATTAGTTTATCTAATGGAATTGTGACAACGGTTTTAACCACTTGTCCATAAAAAATATTTTTAAATAGAAAATGGAATTTTTTATAAATCAAAACTCAACACTACCCATTTTAAAAATGGAACCTGTCATTGATGGGAAAAGTGACTCATATAAAAATATTATAGAAATATTAGACAATGCGATTATTAGGTTTTCTATGAAAAATGAAGGCAACGGAATTCAAAAAATATTTATGAATCAAGCATACATTGTAGAAAAATTTAAAAATAATCCTGACACCCCTTGGGAATATTATCTATACTACAAGTGGAATGCAAATGATACAAAAATTAAAGGTAGGTTCATAGGTGAATTTTCAATTGTATTGGAAAATGGAGAATTAATCACACCAATTAGAGAAAATCTTTACATCAATATTATTTGACAAGAGTAGATTTTACACTTATATTTAAGACTAAGGTAAATGTTACACCTATGTAACAGCTAATACACCAAACTTAAATATAAACATTATGGTCCCACAAGAAGAAATTGAACGCTTTTTATTAGGCGAAGACGAAGAAAAATATATAGTATCTTTAGAATACGATTACAAAACATCAAAAATTTATAAAATAATTCAGGACCCTGTAAAGGGTAAATTGTTACGTCCTGACACATTCATTCCATTTGCTTGGGTTGGTGATTTGAAAGGTAAAAACTTTTATAAAAGTGATAAACATGCACAAAAACGTGCAATGAGTGAAAATGGTATTATCATTGAAAAATTAGACACTCACGGAGATGAACGTTTAGAAAACGGACTCAAGTATATTGTTAAAACAACAAAAACATATTCGAACCTTGTAAACTTTTTTAAAGGTGGAGGTTTAGACCCGTGGGGTAGAGATAATACTGACTCCATACAAATACTTTCACCCGTTGAACAATACTTGGTTCAAAAAAACAAAAGACTTTTTAAAGGATTTGAAGAATACGATGAAATTCACAGATTTGTATTCGATATTGAGACCACAGGTCTTGACCCCAAAACAAGTAAGATATTCTTGATTGGAATGAAAGATAATCGTGGTTTTATAAAACTATTATCGGCACAAAATGAAGATGCAGAAAGACAAATGATTATTGATTTTTTTAAAACAATAGACGATTTAAAACCATCTTTAGTTGGTGGTTACAACTCGGCATTCTTTGACTTCCCATTTATTTTAAAACGTGCAGAAATTTTAAAAGTTAATATCAAAAAAATATGTAAAACCTTACATCCCGATTATAGTTTAAAACAAAAAGATGGTATCTTGAAGTTAGCAAACGAAATGGAACCATATGTTCAAACTCAGATGTGGGGATATAACATTGTGGATATAGCACATGCTGTTCGTAGAGCACAAGCAATTAACTCAGACATTAAGAGTTGGTCTTTGAAGTATATTACAAAGTTTATTGAAGCAGAAAAACCAAATCGTGTTTATGTGGAAGGTGATAAGATTGGTAAAATATATTTCGAAAACGAAGAGTTTTGGATGAATAAAGAAAATGGAGCATACAAAAAAGTTGGTTTAGATTCTAAAATTGATGAAATATGCGGTAGACGTGATGATGTTTATAAATTAGTTACAGGTTCAAAGATTATTGAAGACTACTTGGATGATGACCTTTATGAAACAATGATTGTTGATGAGCAGTTTAATCAAGCAAACTTTTTGTTGTCCAAACTTGTACCAACAACATATGAAAGACTTTCAACTATGGGGACCGCAACATTATGGAAAATGATTATGGCCTCTTGGTCATACAAACATAATTTGGCACTTCCAAAAAAGTTAGAAAAAAGAAAGTTTACAGGTGGTCTTTCTCGTTTGGTTCAAGTTGGGTTCTCTAAAAATGTATTAAAACTTGACTACTCTTCACTATACCCATCTATTCAGTTGGTTCACGACGTGTTTCCTGCTTGTGATGTTACAGGTGCGATGAAAAGTATGTTAAAGTATTTTCGTGATACTCGTATTAAATATAAGAACTTGGCGAGTGAATATAAAACAATAGACCCAAAGTTAGCAATTTCATACGACAGAAAACAATTACCAATTAAAATCTTTATCAACGCATTCTTTGGTTCATTATCAGCACCTCAAGTATTTCCGTGGGGTGACATTGATATGGGTGAACAGATTACTTGTACAGGAAGACAATATCTTCGTCAGATGATTATGTTTTTTATGCAAAGAGGATATGTTCCCCTTGTAATGGATACGGATGGTGTTAACTTTGAAACTCCATCAGACCGTGATGAATACAAATACATCGGTAAAGGTCTTAACGGATTGGTTAAAGAAAATAAAGAATATGTTGGCGCTGAAGCTGATGTTGCAGAATACAATGATTTATTCTTACGAGGTGAAATGGGATTAGACATTGATGGGGTTTGGTCTTCAACGATTAATGTGGCTCGAAAAAACTACGCACTTCTTACTGATAAAGGAAAAGTAAAACTTACAGGAAATACAATTAAATCTAAAAAACTTCAAACATATGTTGCTGAATTTTTGGATAAAGGACTTCGATTGTTATTAGATGGTAAAGGTGGTGAGTTTTTAGATTTCTACTATGAGTATGTTGATAAGTTGTATAACAAACAAATTCCTTTAGCAAAAATTGCAAACAAGGCTCGAGTTAAACAATCTATTGATGATTATAAAGTTCACATAACAAAAACTACAAGGGCCGGTAATATGATGTCAAGACAAGCTCATATGGAACTTTTGATTAAAGAAAATAAAAGTCCTGGTCTTGGTGACACTATCTATTATGTTAATAATGGTGAAAAAAAATCACACGGTGATGTTCAAAAGAAAAAAGATGAACTTGTTTTAAATTGTTATTTAATTAATGAAGAGGACATTGAAAAAAATCCTGATTTATTAGGAGATTATAATGTTGCAAGATATATGGCAGCATTCAATAAAAGAATTGAACCATTACTTGTTGTGTATAACCCTGAAATCAGAGAAGACATTTTAATTGAGGACCCTAAAGATAGACCCATATTTACAAAAACACAAACAGAACTTGTAAGGGGTTACCCAATGAAAGAGGCTCATCAAGATACTTTAGAGGAGGTTTTGACTCTATCCGATATGGAATTAACTTTTTGGAAAAGTGTTGGGATTGACCCGTATTATATGTATATTGAAAACACGTTAGATTTAGTTGATACACAATGGGTTTCAAAAAATAGAAAAATGATGGATGAGTTTGTTAGTAAAAACGACAAAGTAGACCAAGATGAATACTATGAGTTTGATGCTGAAGGTGATTTAATGGCTCTTAGTTTTGACTAAGAGTTTTTAAGTCCATCAGAAGAAAGAATATACCAAAACCTATTAACTTTTTTGAATTCTACACAAGCTCCTTTTTCCATTTCAACTTCTTCAAACTGTTCATCAATTAATGCGTCCGTCTTAACTAAAACATTTGTCATAGCTTTAACAACTACGTGGTCTGTGTTTGATGAATTTAAAAAAAGTTCGCAATTTTCAACACCTGTTACAACAATAACATATTCACCATTTGTTTCGTAAGTTGTATTTGAAACAACTGCCGATTCTGATGTTTCTATTTTATTACCATTAATTATTCTGGTAGATGAAACTGACCTAAATACTGCCATAAAAAAATTATATAATATTATAAGGACTTGTAAATGGTCTGAATTTTAAAGCTTTATTTATATTTTCAGCTTGAGCCGCCTTTACTTCTAATTGTTTTTCAGGTCTTAATCTTTCAAGTCTAGTTTTCAATTCTTCCCACAGTGTTGCTTTTTCGTCTTTTGCTTCAGTGTTCAAACTTTGCCATTCTAACGTCAATTCAGAATCAGGAGTTTTCAAACTTCCACTATACTTACCTCTTACTTTAGCCAAAGTTTCTTTACAATATGCGGTAAACCATCTTCTAACCCATGTTTGTGCGGGTGAGTTTAATTCATCCCACCTCATTTCATCTATTGGAACATCAGACGGTAGTCTTACAACATCAGGATTTTTAGCTAAACAATCATCCCTATCAAATGTATCATAATACCAATACCACACACGATGCTTTTGGTAGTTAATATTTCCAAAATCAAATTTACCTCCAGGAACATTCATTAAATGTAGTGCCTTCTTACCCTCAGGAAGTGCTGTAATTCTATAAGTTAAATCTCCTGTTATGATTCTTCTTTTCATTTGAATGTCTGACATTCTTAAAAGAATATCAAATGCTGGAGTAATAAAATAATTGCCCGTTGTCCCCATCTGAGAAAAACCGGCACCACCACCAAGACCGATACCACCAAATCCACCAAATCCACCCATAAATGGGTCAAAGTAAGCGGCATCTAATTCAGACCTAGCGAACCATAAAATTTCGTTTATTTCACGACCTGCCGGAATTTCATATATTTGTTGGTTGGCTACTAATTCGATGTAATCTTTTTTCAACACCCAATCTCCACCAGCTTGTAATCCCACTATTTTAGAATAAGCATATGTAAACTGAGTTTCATAATCTAAACTTCTTGTTGTAAATGCTCTTGTAAGTGATTGTTCATCTAAGTTAAGACCCGCTAAAGATGTCCATTGAGATTCAATTAACCAATCATTAACGTGTTGGGCATAATCTTGAATTGACAATTCTAATAATGAATCCATCATTTCATCTTCCAATTCGACACTACGAAGAGGGGCTCCTAAAAGATTTTTTATTCTTTTATAAAGTTTACTTCTATCAGGTTCAGTAATTATTACAGTAGTTGCCATAATATATTTTATATATAAATATTCTTTTAGTCATTAAGTTTTGACTGCGTCGAATATAAATCATTTACAAACCCCCAATTAACCACCTTCCAAAAGTTTGAAACGTACTTATCCCTTTGATTTTTATACTTTAAATAATACGCATGTTCCCAAACATCTAACCCCAAAAGAGGATATCCTCTAACTTCTTGGTTGTCCATTAATGGGTTATCTTGATTTGCGGTTGTAACAATTTTTAGTCTATTAGTTTTAGTTAATATTAACCAAACCCACCCTGAACCAAATCTTGATTTTGCCTCTTCTTCAAACTTTTCTTTAAATTTTTCAAAAGAACCAAAAGTTTTTTCAATTTTAGATTTTATTGGGTCTTCAAGTTTTTGTTTTTTTGGTGAAAGCATTTTCCAAAATAATGCATGATTAAATGCTCCGCCACCATTATTTCTAACAACAGTATTAAACTTTGATATGTCTGAAACTATTTGTTCCAAATCTAAATCTTTCCCTTTAACTTTTTCTAATTCTTTGTTTAACTTATCAACATAACCTTTGTAATGTTTGTTGTAGTGAGTATTCATAGTCTCACTATCAATAAAAACTTCTAAAGAATTATAATCATATGGTAATTTATCTATACTGATTTTTTTAATTTCACTAATTAAGGTGATTTTTTCAGATGATTCAATTTCTAATAATGATTCAATATGATTGATTGTTTTTAAGTACCCTTCGAAAATTTTTGATTTCATATAGAATAAATATCACCTCCTATAGGAAATCATATTTAACATTTCTTCAATTGTCGATGCGTCATCCATCATATCGTCACCCATAACTGTTGCTATGATTTTTTTCTTCCTATTGAGTATGTCGTATATCGCACCTTCAATAGTGTTTTCAAAAAGTGGATAATAAACAGATGTGGAATTTTTTTGTCCTATTCTATGGGACCTGTCTTCGGCTTGTGAATGTTCTGCAGGAACAAATGATAAATCATTCATTATCACGGCTTCAGCTGACGTTAAAGTAATACCAACCCCTGCAGCTTTCAGGTTTCCAACAAATACTCTTATTTTGTCGTTTGTTTGAAATTCATCCACAGCGTTTTGTCTATGAAACTTAGAACAACTACCGTCAAGATAGACCGCTTGTTTTCCAAAATGATTGTAAATTATGTTTAATGTATCTGTAAAATTTGTAAAAATAATAACCTTTTTACCTTGCTCAATAATATTTTCAGCTAACTCAATTGTATTATTTATTTTTTCTTGAGCGATAACTTTTCTAACTTTCATTAACTTTGAAAACTGAATTGTTAACGATGAAGACTCTTCAGGTCTTGAATCGTACCAATCAAAATATTCCCCCATTAACTCTTCATAATCTTTTGACTTTAGTCTTAAATAAACAGGAGTTATAATTTTTTCAGGTAAATCTAACACTTCTTCTTTTAATCTTCTAAGAATATGTGTTTGAGTTCTTTCTCTTAATTCTTCTAAATTTGATGCCCCTGTTACGTTCCAAACTTTTCTTTTACCAACACTAAATTGAAACCCATTACAATATCTTTTAGCGTATGCCATCCAATTCGCAGCCACAGGACTATCAACTAAATTTAATAAGTTATAATAATTCATAGGTCTTGAGGTTATAGGGGTTCCAGTTAATAACCAAACTCTTTCAATCGATGTTGCTATGTCATTTATTATTTTAGTGCGTTGAGCTTGTGGGTTACTCACAACATGACAATTACTGACTAAAATATTATTTGCAAAATAATTGTGATTATCTACAACTTCTAAATCGTATACGCTTGTATTTTTTTCAGACAATCCATTATATTGTTGTCGATTTCTTCGTTCCAAAATCTTAATACTGTCCACCCCAATGAAGTTAATATTTCTGTTTTTCTTTTGTCTATAAATTTCCATTTTTTTAGTTTGTGGCTTTTCCCATCTATTTCTATAATTAACATCAGTTTCAAATTGGCGATATCTACATTGTAATGATTTGGTAAACTTTTTTGATGTCCAATATAATCTTTTGTTAAAATAGTGTATTCCATTTCCCACTCTTGACTTAAAACTTTGTATAATTTTTTTTGTTGTTTTGTTAATGTCCCGTTTCCGCCTCTCGATAAAAAAGTTTTTCCAGACAAAGATTTTTTCATTTTTTCCAATGATTCCAAATTGAACATTGGGTTGTTTTTTTTCATTCTTTCCGACGATTCCTTCCTTATATTTGGATTTTTCCTGTGAACTTCTTTCATTTTTTCTGACATATTGTGTTTTTTCATGGAGTTTTTCCACTTCTGTCTTGTTTCTTCTTTTTTCCATTTCATTTTGCTTGCGCAACTTATTGAACAACAAATTTGTTTTTTCATTTGTGATTGTGTTTGAAATTTCATTATTTCTCCACAATGTAAACATTTTTTTTGATGTTTTAATTCTATTTCTTTTTTTTGTGGTGGATTTTTTTTGTAACGATATGTCGTGCTGCAAGATTTTGAACAAGTTTGACTCTTCTTCATTATTTGTTTTTTTGTTAATAATTTTTGACAATTCAAACACATAGTCGTTTGTATTAATTTTATCGGCTCTAACATATCCTTTATCTTTTACATATATTTTATGATTTGGTGTACACTCTATAAATACTCCGTTGTGTAATTTAATTTGAAGTATAGTGTCTGTTTTTTTAAATAATTTTCTAAATATTTTTTTGTATTCGGTTTTTTTTGTGTTGTGATTATAAGACAAAATATCTACATCTAAATTTTTTTCAACAATATCACCAATTTTAATTTCACCTTTATTTGTTGTTATTTTAGTGTCGTAAGTAAAACATTCGTCAGCAATTAAAAGGTCAAAATTAGATTTTAATATTTCAGAATTTTCTTTATTTTTAGGGTCGTGAAAGTTTTTTAAAATGTCGTAATTTATTATCACAATGTCGTGATTCGTTGAAAACTTCTTCCCTTCAGCAATATAAACATTACGGTCACTATATATATTAATCTCTCTTTGCCAATTTATTTTAAGCGAAGCGGGACATATTATTAGTATTTTTTTAATATCAGATTCTAACGCGGCGATTACTGACGAACCCGTTTTTGCAAGTCCCATATCGTCAGCTAAAATAAACTTTTTATTACCAACCAATTTTTCAATAGCAACCTTTTGATGTTCCATTGGTGGTCTAACGTAATACTTGCTATAATCAATAACAATATTTTTTACTTCGTTGTCTTTAATGATTGCAGATTTTGGTATCCAAAAATCGTGTAATGTTTCACCACTAAAAATCTTACCCCAAATATGAAAAGCTTTATCTTTTTCTACTAATAACTTTTCAACATAAATTTCAGAAGGTTCTTTTGTATACATTTTGTCCTCCATAAGTTTTTTACCAAAATATGAGTCTAACTTAACCCATTTTTTTGCAACCTTTGGATTTGTGTTCCTATAATTTATTATGTATTCAGATTGACTTCTTGTTGGGGTAAAAGATTTACTATTTTCCTTTTTGTGTTTTAAATTTAGGATATAGTTATTTGACCCTTCATAATCTTCTAATATTAAAAGGGCCTTTGACTCTGGTGTTTTTGACACAAAATCTTCACTCATATATTATAATATAGTATAATACAAACAAAAAATCAATTAAAGTATTTATAGGTATGACACAACCTAAAGTTCCAATTACAAGATTAAATAAGTTTTTTGCCGAAGATGATTTTAATTTAGACATTAAAATGGGTAGAGAATGGTTAGAGGGTGATATGAATTTCACATTGGTATTATATAAAATTGACAGACAAAAAACAAATAATGACGATGTTTATGGTGAAGCACTAAAAGGTGGTATCCAATTTTTACCACCTATTGAGTTTAAAGGTTTAGTAAAAATTGACGCTCCATCAAATTCAGATTACGGTGCCACAAAATTAGAACAGCTTGAACCTGGAAATTTAACAGTTAGTGTTTATCAAGATTATTTAGATGATTTAGAAATTGATATTGAGTTTGGTGATTACATTGGTTATTACGAAACTGAAACAAGAGTTAGGTATTATAGTGTTGTTAATGATGGTAGAGTTTTCACCGATAATAAACACACGTATGGTGGTTACAAAAGATTTTATAGAACAATTCTTGCAACACCTGTCACAAATAATGAGTTTGAAGGTATATAATTATGGCGTTTCCTAAACAAATAAAAAAACATTTACCTTTAATTCCACAAAAATTTGGTGTGGAAAGAAGGGAAGAAATGCTTGATGATGTCACAAGACACGGAACTTATTTACCAAAAGGAGTTCTTCATGCAGATTTAGATAGAGGATTTTTAGATTTTGTTAAAGAAAGATTAATGTTAACTGTTGATGGAAAAAAAGTACCAACTATCGATAGAATCATTACAAATCAAAATTGGTCTCAATTTACACAAACTTGGAACTTTCAAGATTTAGATAAAAATATATCATTACCATTTGTTGCGATTGTTAGAACACCTGAAGTAAAACTTGGTAAATTAGTTGGGGGTAAGTATAATGTTCCCGAAAAATTAAGAATAAATTATTTTACCGTACCTACTTGGGATGGTCAAAGAAAAGGGGCCGACGTATACAAAGTACCTCAACCTATTGCTGTTGATTTAGTTTTTAACGTAAAATTATTTTGTAATAGAATGAGAGAAAACAACGAGTTTAATAAAATCGTTTTACAAACGTTTGCATCTGCTCAAGCTCACACTCAAATTAACGGTCACTACATGCCAATTCTTTTAGATGAGGTATCTGATGAATCGGTTAAAGATTTAGAAAAAAGAAAGTATTATATTATAAATTATAAAATGACACTTCAAGGATTTTTATTAGATGAAAAAGACTTTCAAGTATCACCAGCAATATCAAGATATTTGACAATGTTTGAAGTTGACACTAAAGTTAAAAGTAAAAGAGTTGAAATAGAACCACCAAGACCTGACAATTTTGATTTTGATTTTACTTTCTTACCAGGAGTCACCCAACTTTCAGAGGTAATTAGGTATACTGCGGATTTAAAAGTTGTTGAGTTAGAAAATTTAACAAATTGTTATAATTTTTCATATACGTCTAATACATCCAACACTTTATTTTTTACCCCTTGTGGTGGTGGACCGGCAACGGTATCGGGAATAACAAGTGGTTCTTCATCATCTTATTGTGTACAAGGTGGGACAACACCAACATTTTCAAACCCCACTGGTGTCACAACAAACTCAACAACTTCTTGTGGTAATGCGTTTTCAGTATTTATAAACGGATTATATGTGGGTGACGATTTACAAACAATACAAGTTAATGATGGTGATACTTTAGTGGTTAAAGTTTATAAAAAACTAATTAGTGAAACATCAGTGATTAAAACTGTTGCATACCTAGTTTAATCTTCACCGTATATATCTTTAGGTTTTGCACAAGTTTTAACTATTAAATTTTCTAAAAACTTATACATCTTTAATCCGTTTTTTTCGCAGTATTTTTTTAATACATCGTGTACCTCTTCAGATATTTTTAAGTTTTTTATTTTTTTGGTTTTTGTCATAATTATGTGGTAGAAAAAAGGCAGAATTTAGTCTGCCTTGTTAGATAAATATATTATAGTCAATAGTTTTTTGCAAAAATTGAATGTATTTATATATAAAACATAAAAAGCTAAAACATAATTAAAATGGCATCTAGTAATAAGGTTTTCGTCTCACCGGGAGTTTATACTTCAGAAAGAGATTTAACATTTGTAGCACAAAGCGTTGGTGTAACAACTTTAGGTATTGTTGGGGAAACTCTACAAGGACCTGCATTCGAACCGATATTCATCACAAATTTTGATGAATACCAAGTTTATTTTGGTGGAACAAGTCCTGAAAAATTTGTAAACACACAAATTCCAAAATATGAAACGTCATATATTGCAAAATCATATTTAAGTCAATCAAATCAGTTATTTGTAACAAGAGTTCTTGGTTTATCAGGGTATGACGCTGGTCCGTCTTGGTCAGTTGTTACAATTGCTAATCCTGACCCAGGAACAATATCGGCTACCGGTAACACAACAGGTATTACTCTTAACTTTACAGGTACAACAGGTACAAGTGGTAACATTACAATCACATCGGTACCTGCTCAATTATCTGCAGATTTCTACAATACTTACACAACATTTAATGGTGGTACGTCATCATTAAACGCTGACTTCCAAAATTATATTTCTACAAATGTTAATGCGTTTAGTACAAGTGCTGCGACTTCAGCGACAACTGCAATTTATTGGGGTACGTTAAGTGCTGATACATTAACATATGTGTCCGGCTCTTCAGTAAATACCGTAACCACCAACACTGAAACTTTTGGTGTTGATAATTTGAATTTATCTTTGGCTAATCTATCAGCAGGTACTAATGACACTTGGTACTACGCACTATTTGATTATAATAAAGTACAGAGTGTTGGAAGTTACTATGGATATGGATTTGGGGCATCAATTGGAGGTATGACCACATTAGGTGGTGGAGTTTTCTCAGGTATATGTAATATTGGTATGACATTCTACTCAGGGTCACCTTATTCTGAATGGGATGATTTAGTTGTTTCAACATTACGTTCAAGAGGTTTAACAAGTTATTCTTCAACACAACACGGTCCACAATATTGGGTTACAGGAACAAGTGACGTTCAAATGGTTTGTACTGGTACATACTCGGCTGTAACTAGCAACCCTTATTCAACATTTGTAATTTCAGGTATAACATATGATTCTGACACATTTAGTTTTGAAACTTCGATGCAGTCTACAAACTCTAACTATATGTCTAGTTTGTTTGGTAAATCAAATTTTGCTAAAGATAGAAATGAAGTTCCATTATTTGTTGAGGAAATTTACCCAAGTTTATTAAATTCAGGATACAATAATAGTAAAATTAGAGGTTTATTTTGTGATTTAATTGCACTTGACAGTGCAGAATCTTTGAATACTGAAACAATTGGTTTCTATTTAGAACAATATCAAACACCTAAAACACCTTATTTAGTGTCTGAATTACGTGGTAATTTAGTTTACAAATTATTTAGATTTGTATTAATATCTGATGGTAACGCAGCTAACCGATTGGTTAAACTTTCTATCGGTAATATATCATTTACAAATAATACATTTGATGTATTTGTAAGAGACTTCTTTGACACTGACCAAAATGTTAGAGTTGTTGAAAGTTTTACAAACTGCTCATTAGACCCAACACAAAACAACTTTGTGGCTAACAAAATCGGTACATCTAACGGTGAATATCAAGTTAAGTCAAAATACATTATGATTGAAATGGCTGACGAGGCACCTACAAACGCACTTCCTTGTGGTTTTGAAGGTTACATTATGAGAGAATACTCGAACGCAACACCTCCATTTGTTAATTACAAAACAAGATATTTACAACCTGGTGACCAAATTGATAACCCACCTTTTGGTTCTGCTAACGGTGGTGATAACATTAGAATATCTTCAGGTGAAAATGTTAGAAGGGCTTATTTGGGTATTTCAAATATCACAGGAGTTGATTATGACTTCTTTGATTATAAAGGAAAACAATTACCAACAAATATTGCAACCGATACAACAGGTCCTGATTGGGGTTATGTAACAAAAGGTTTCCACTTAGATAGTGGAGCGACTATTGTAACAATATCTAACAATTATGTAACATCAGGTCAATCAGCATTTGAAGTTGGAACGGGGTCGTTTTCAAGTGAACCACTTGATTCTGATAATCCATATTACAGATTGAATACTCGTAAATATACTTTATATGCTTACGGAGGTTTTGACGGATGGGACATATACAGAGAATATAGAACAAATGCGGATACATTCGCACTTGGTCAAACAGGTTACAAATTTGGAGCAGCCGCTTCGGCAACATACCCAACAGCATCAGGATGGGGAGCGTTTAAACAAATATCAGGGCCTAACCAAGAAACTTGGGCGAATACTGACTTTTACGCATACAAATGGGGTCAAACAACATTTGCAAACCCTGAAGCAACTAACATTAATGTGTTTGTTACACCAGGAATTGATTATGTAAATAACAGTAATCTTGTTGAAGATGCGGTTAATATGATTGAAGAAGATAGAGCCGACTCAATTTACATTACAACTACACCCGATTTTAATTTGTTTTTACCATCTTACCAAAATATAACCGAAGGATTAATTTACCCACAAGAGGTTGTAGATAATTTAGAAAACACAGGTATTGATTCAAGTTACGCGGCAACTTACTACCCTTGGGTTCTTACTCGGGATGCGGTTAATAACACTCAAATTTATCTACCACCAACCGCTGAAGTAACTAAAAACTTGGCGTTAACGGATAATATTGCATTCCCTTGGTTCGCATCTGCGGGTTATACAAGAGGTCTTGTAAATGCTATTCAAGCAAGAAAGAAACTGACACAAGAAGATAGAGATACTCTTTATAAAGGTAGAGTCAATCCAATTGCAACATATAATGACGTGGGTACAGTGATTTGGGGTAATAAAACATTACAAGTTAGAGAGTCTGCGCTTGACAGAATTAATGTTAGAAGATTATTGTTACAAGCTCGTAAATTGATTTCTGCGGTAGCTATTAGATTACTATTTGAACAAAACGATGATAAAGTAAGACAAGACTTCCTTGATTCAGTTAACCCAATATTAGATTCAATAAGAAGAGATAGAGGTTTAATTGATTTCCGTGTGACGGTATCAAACACACCTGAAGATTTGGATTCAAATACACTAACAGGTAAAATTTACCTAAAACCAACAAGAGCTCTTGAATATATTGACATTGAATTTGTTATTACACCTACAGGAGCATCATTTGATAATGTATAATAAATGTGGGGGGAAACCCCTACTTATTTTTAAAATTTTAAAAAAATGAAAATTAAAAAGAAAGTTATTAAAGAATCTGTCGGAATAAGACAAACATCCGATTCTACTTACTCAACAAAAAAACAAAACGTAATTGTAACTGAAAGTCAGTTAGAAAAACTTTTAGAAAAACTTCAAAAGTAATGGATATAAAAGGGTATGTTAGAAAATTTGTTCGACAAAGATTGAACGAAGGTTTTGATGATGTAGGTAGACCCGACTTAAAATATTATGCGTTTGATTGGGATGACAATATTATGTTTATGCCAACTTCAATTCTTGTTATGGATGAAGATGAAAATGAAGTTCAAATGTCAACTGAAGACTTTGCTGAATATCGTGAAAAAATTGGTTTTGAATCTTTTAATTATAAGGGAAAAAGAATAGTTGCATATTCTATTGGTGCATTTAAAAACTTTAGAGAACCGGGTAATAAAAGATTTATTATTGACTCTATGATTGCAAAAACGGGACCTGCTTGGCCTGATTTTGTGGAGTGTATTAATGGTGGGTCTATATTTGCTATTATTACCGCTAGAGGTCATAGTCCAAAAACTTTAAGAGAGGCTGTTTATAATCTTATAATGAGTAATAAAAATGGTTTGGATTCAAGAGAATTGGCAAAAAACCTTCATAAATATAGAGATATAGGAAACAAAGTGAGTAGTGATAAAACCGTAAAGTCTTTGTCACCGGCAGAACTTAACGAGTATTTAGATATGTGTAAATTTGAACCCGTATCTTATGGGGCAAATAATGCAGCTAACCCTGAACAAGCAAAGTTTGATGCACTCAAAAACTTTGTATCTTATTGTAGAAGTTTGGCAAGTGAATTAAAAAGTAAGTATGGGGTGGACGGTAATCCAATGTTTAAAAATGATTTGGAGTTTAACGCTTCTTGGGAACCATATATAGGTTTTTCAGATGACGATTTAAGAAATATTGAAAAAATTAAAGAATTAATATCAAAAGAATATGAAGAATCGCCAGTAAACTTATATTTAACTAAAGGAGGTAATAAAACTAGATATTAAGTTCTAGTTATAGGATAACTTTAAAAAAATTCAAAGTAAATAGAAAAAATTAATTTACAGATATTTATAATAAAAATAAAAAAAACAAAAAACAAAAGATATGGCTGATTTATTAATGAGAATGCCCTTTCAGTATGAACCGAAATTAAAAAATCGTTTTATATTAACATTCCCTTCATCATTGGGGATTAACTCTTGGTATGTTGAAAGTTCAGGTAAACCTTCAATTACAATTGATAAAAAAGAAATTAAATTTTTGAACACCGAAACTTACGTATCAACTAACTTTAAATGGGGTGAAATCACAGTTAAATTTAGAGACCCAATTGGTCCTTCTGCGACACAGGCAGTAATGGAATGGGTACGTTTACATGCTGAGTCAGTTACTGGTCGTATGGGTTACGCTGCTGGTTATAAAAAAGACGTTGATTTAGAAATGTTAGACCCTACAGGAGTTGCAGTAGAAAAATGGATTCTTCAAAACTGTCTTATAACAAGTGCATCTTTTGATGGTGCCGATTATGGTAGTGCGGACTTATCAACAGTAGAAATAAAATTGCAACCTGATAGATGTATATTAGTTTACTAAAAAAATAATTCAAATTTTTATAAAAATCCCGTCAATATGATGGGATTTTTTATTTACTAACGTATTTTGTAAAGTATTTTTTTATTAAAAAACTATGGAAGATAATATAAAATATGGTCAGGAAAATTTTTCATTACCACACGATGTAATAAAATTACCATCAAAAGGTGTTTTTTACAAACCAAAAAGAGATTCTATTAAAGTTGGTTATTTAACGGCTAATGATGAAAACACTTTAATGTCACAAAACAATGATAAGGAAGGAATTATCTATACGTTACTAAGACAAAAAATTTATGAACCAGGATTTAATATTAACGATATGTTAGATTGTGACGTTCAGGCTGTATTAATTTTTCTTAGAAACACTGCGTTTGGACCTGAATATAATTTTACGGTTACCGACCCAAATACACAAAAAACATTTGAAACAACAGTTTTGTTGGACTCTTTGGATTATAAAGAAATGGAACATAATCCTGATTTTGAAGGGTTATTTTCATACCTTCTTCCGAAGTCAAAAAAAATGGTTAAATTTAAACTTCTAACAATTGGTGACCAAAAAGAAATTGATAAAATTGTTTCACAATATCCAAAAGGTATGACGGCACCTATCGCAACAAAAAGGTTGGAAAAACAAATAGTTGAAATAGATGGAGTTAAAGATACTTTAGAAATAACTAAATTTATAAATCAAATGCCAATATCAGATGCGAAGGACCTTAGAAAATTTTCAAATAAATGCGAACCAAAAATAGATTTACAAAAAGTAATTCAAACCCCGTCTGGAGAAAAAGTGACTATCGATGTTACTTTTGGGGTGGAGTTTTTTCGCCCTTTCTTCTGATTATCAAAAATATTTATTGGACGAAATTTATTATTTGGTTAAGTACGGTAGATTTTCATACCGAGATGTCACACAAATGCCCACATTTGAAAGAAAGTACTTTATAAATAAACTTGTTGAAGAAAATCAACCAAAATAGTATTTATCAAATAAAAGAATATGTGGCTTTTACAAACTACTGACCCATTTAAATCTACTACGCCAGGTTTATATACCGAAGACCAATTAGTTTCTAACTTTGCACAAAAAGTTAATCAAGCATTCAACGATGCTACATCTTTACAAAGAATTGAAGATTTCTTTTTAACTTTAGAAAGTAATGCTAAAAAGTTTAATACAACTTTAGGTAATGGAATGGCAACTAGTGCCAAAAAGTTTGAACAAGTTATTTATGATGTTTATAAAGGTGGTTTAGAATTTGGAATTGCGTTTAATGATACTGGAAAATATTTAGATAAAGTTGGTACCGCAATGGAACGTTTGGTACCAATTAACGCCCAAACAACTAAAGACGCTCTTATATTCGGAAAGACAATTGGAGCAACACCTGAAGTGGTTGGAGAATTAATTTCAAATATGACAGCTTATGGTGTAACTCAGTCTAAATCTGTAGAAATAATGAACAAAGTCGCCGCCACCGCAAAGGCCTCAGGACTGAATGCTAGTAAATTAACCTCGGCGGTTTCAAAGGATTTATACAAAACACAGATTTATGGATTTAGAAATGGTGTGGATGGATTAACTAAAATGGCAGCACAGGCTCAAAGAGTTGGATTTTCATTAGAAAAAGCTCAAGTAACCGCAAATAAAATTTTGGATGGGGGACCTGAAAGGGCCATAGAAATGGCTAGTCAATTACAGGCACTTGGAGGAAACATAGGAGCTCTGGGTGACCCATTTCAATTAATTCATATGGCTCAGTATGATATGGAAGGTCTTCAAGACCAAATAATTAATGCTTCTGCATCTGCCGTTCAATTTAATGAAACAACCGGTGATTTTAAAATTTCTGGTGAAGAAATGTTAAGATTAAGACAACAGGCTGACATTTTAGGATTATCATATGAAGATGTAGCTAAGGGTGCGATTAATATGAGAAAGGAGCAAGAAATTGCATCAAGAATAACATTCCCCTCAACAATTTCTGAAGAACAGAAAAATTTGGTAGCAAGTTTAGCAGAAATTGGTCCAGGGGGTTCAGTAAAAATTGACTTACCTGGGTTTGAAGGCGGAGTCCAAGATTTACAAACAGCAATGAATAATCCGGGCTTTATGGATGCATTGAATAAGTATGGTGAAGATTTAAAAATTTCAAATGACCCAGCAGCCTTACAACTGGCTATGTATACAAATGCTCAAAATCAGTTAAGTACTTCAGACAAAATGTTATTAACTTTACAGACAATTCAAAACCAAGGTATTTTTGGTATGGGATTAGATAGAGGTCAAAAAATTGTTAAATCTGGTGAAGATGAAACAATGTATGGGAAAATTGCACCAACATACGATAAAATGTTTGCCGAGTTCCAAAAACAATATCAAGCTGGAGGTGACGCTATAGTTGTAGCCTACCAAAACTTTTCTACTGTAGTTCAAACTTACTTAACAACATTAACAAATAGCATTGCAACTTTGGTTGATAGTATATCATTATTGGTCGGAAGTATACCACTACCAACACCAGCAGGTCCTGCGGCTACAATCAACGATGCATTTATACCTTCAGGTGGAAGCGGTATGGTGAAAACAGATTTTGGGCAATTATTACCTAACACCGCTGATGAAATGTTATTTAGTCCTGGTATAAGTGATTTCTTTGCAAAATACAATGAATCTGAAAAAAGACTTCAAGAGATTGGAATACCTAAAGGTGGTGATTTATCTATGATGTATAAAAACGCAAGTGCTACACCCACATCTTCCATAACAAACTTGGAGTATCAAAATGCTGTTGCAGCACCAACACCTTCTATAACAGACTTGATGAGTAAAATCGGAACAATTTCACAACCACCTATGGAAGTTAAACAAACCGTTGAAATTGGTGGTAAAACTGAAGTTACTTTAAATATTAATACAAATATTCCACAAAACTTAATAAGTCAGGTGTTAGATGCTTCACAACTTAAAGAAACAATTATGAATACAGTGAATACAAGATTAAGTGCAGAATTTTCTGACAAACTATCGAATGCATTAATTACTCAAAAACGAGGATAAAAATAAAAAAATATCTATTTATAAAATAAACAAATAAATGGATAGTCCACTTTCATTTAATTCTTCTGAAAATTTTAGAAAAAGATTACTGACAAGAAATCTTAAACCATACCGTGTTGACGATTCTTTTAGTTTTGGAGACGTTGCTCAAAATAAAGAGTTTCAAATTGTTGATTATGCTGTAAAAGACTCCGTTGAGGTATCAACTATTGGTAACGTACAAGAAAAAGAACTCTACAAACAAAATAAATACGGACCTGAAAATTCAAGTTCAACCTACGGTGATACTGTTCAAATAAATGTTAATTTAAATGTTGAATCCAATTTTGGTCTTTATGGATTTAAAAACTCAATAGGTTCACAGTTAGAAAAAATTGGAGACGGTCAAGAAAAACTTCTTTTTGTAAATAACATATATGGACCACCTGAATTTTCCACTTCATATGGGAATACCGTTGAAATTAACAAAAATTTACAACAAGAAACAAATAAAGGTAAATATGGTTATCCTTTAGCGATTGGTAGTGACTTAGAAAAAATTGGGGATGGTCAAGAAAAAATTCTTTTTGTTAATAACATCTATGGACCAACTGAATTTTCAACTTCATATGGGGATACGGTCGAAATTAACAAAAATTTACAACAAGAAACAAATAAAGGTAAATATGGTTATCCTTTAGCGATTGGTAGCGAATTAGAAAAAATTGGTGATACAAAAGAAAAAGAATTAATTGTTACAAATTTATACAAACCACTTAATAGAAATGATAGAGGTTTTGGTGATACTGTTTGGTTTATAAATAATAATCAAACAATCCAATCAAGAGGTGAAGGTGAATATACAATTTCAGACACACAAAATAGTTTTTTAAATTCAATTGGTAACGAACAAGAAATTTTATCTAAAGTAAGAAATGTTTATAAAAGTACAGGGCCTGACTTTGGGTTCCCCGTTTATTGGATTAACAATTTAAAAAACATTTTAACAAATGGACAAGGAGAATATTCAGTTGCCGATACAGTTAACAGTTATTTAAATTCAATTGGTAACCAAAAAGAAATTGAATTAAAAGTTTTAAATGTATATAAGCCAACAACTACAGGTTTTGGTTTTCCCGTTTATTGGATACAAAACAACCAAGTGGTACAAACCGTTGGTTCTGGAGTGTATAATATTTCAGACACTATAGGAAGTTATTTAGAAACAAAAGGTAATGAACAAGAAGTTCTGATGAGGGTTATTAATAAATATACACCAGCAACTTCGGCTCCAGGATACGGTTCAACAAAATACTCTATTAATAATATATTATCATTAGGTTCAAATGAAGGTGAATATGACTTTTCAGATACCGTTGGTAGTGAATTAGAATTGGAAGGTATCAGTGAAAGAAATGTTTTATATCCACTTAATCAATATGGTCCAGTTGCTGGCTACACAATTTCAGTATTTCCTTGGAACAACTATCAAACAAACCCAAATGAAGAAGAATATGACCCAAGTGATGCGATAAATAGTAAATTAGAAACTGAGGCTGAAACTATTAGACTTACCTTGTTTCCTATTAATCAATATGGTCCTGTAAATGGACAATCACAAAGCGAAGTTTCAATAAATAACAATGTTCAAACAAATAGTAACGAAGGAAACTATGATTATGGTGATACCATTAATAGTGAATTAGAACAAGATGCTAACTCTTTTAGAACCGATTTAATTCCACTTAATGAATACACACCGCAAAACACACCGATAAATACTGTTGACATAAACGTTAATAATGGAAAATTATCTAATGGTGGTGAATATAATTATTTAAGTACTAAAGGTTCTGAGTTGGAAGTTGTGGGGTCTAAAAAAGAAAATGAGGCTTACATAAACAACAAGTATGTAACTGGTGACGGAAACTATGATTTAATCACAATAGACGACATTATACCAACAAGTTATGGTAATGCCTATGCTAATTCATTAACACCAATTAACTTTATACCATCAACCTATAAACCTATTAATATTTTATTAAGTGATAATCCGGCAGGCTCCAATGGTAGTCTATCCCAAGATTCCGCTTTAGCGTTTATAGGTGCAAGACAATTAAGAAGAGAATATAGATATAGAATCGCAAGTGAGTTAGTATCCCAAACTTTGGGTAGAATAAACGCTCTTGATTCTGAAATTGACCCTGATAGTGGGGGTGTTTCAGTTAAACCAAATTTAAATCCATTTGATGCTGCCGGTATTATATCGGGAAATATTCCATTATTGGCAAGAAATTATGTTATCACTTCACCTGAATCATTAATTGGTAGGGCTTTAAATTTTACAGCAAAACTTGGAGGATTATATTCACCATATTCAATAATCCCTGGCGAGTACTTTGACTACCCCGATAAAAGAATGTTAAATAGACTTGTTGAAAATCCTGTTGAAGTTTTAACAAGTACAGTCATGGGAGCTATAAGAACTATCACAGGACAAAAAAACAAAAGAGGTTCAAAGTTGATGTTGGCAAACACTTCAAACGCGACAAGAAGTTTATTGTTTGGACAACTTTTTTATAATACTTATAGACCCGACTACAGCGGGTTAACATTAAGAAGACCAACTTTATTTGCACCCAAACCAAATTTTTATGGAGGTGGAGATTCTGATGATATTTTTTCAAGTTTAATTTCACCTGCAAATGCTCAACCTTTAGATAAAAATGGAGAACCAAGTGGTGCTCCCGTTTATTCTGTTGGTGAAATAGGAAAATACTATGAAGGTGAAAATTTTCAAAAATTTAAATTTGGATTAAATACAAGAAGTTATTCTGATGGTACAACGACTATTGGTGGAGGATTTACTTGGGCATCAAAAAGAGGATATTTTAAAGTTGGTGAATTGGCAGGACCTGGCGGTCTACAAAGATTTGGTACTAATGATGTGTTTACAAAAAACTTTGAATCAGCCTTTAAAGATACTGAATCTTGGAAAATAGAAGAAAATAATGTTTGGAGGGATGGTTCAATATTAGACACCACACAAAAATTAGTAGATTCTGCAGATAGAAGTGGAATAAAAAAATTAGAACATGTTGGTACTGCAATAAACCAAATATCAAAAGTATTTAATGACGGTTATGTTGAAATGACTAAGGGTTCAAGGGTTATTAGATATACAACAAAAAATTCAATTGACAGTAGTAGTAGCTCATTGAAAGGTTTTGAATATTGTAGATTATTCACAAAGGATACTCCTTTTTTAACTTATTCACAACTACAGAAAACTGAAGGTAATATTAGAAACTATACTTATTCTGTTTTTGATAATACATATAATTTGAATATTGTTCCACACAATGACAAGAATGGTCAGTCAACAAACATTATTGATGGGCAAGTAAAAAAATACATGTTGTCTTTGGAAAATTTAGCTTGGAGAACATCTAACAAACCTGGATTTACCACTGAAGATTTACCTGCTTGTGAAAGAGGACCTAATGGTGGTCGAATTATGTGGTTTCCACCTTATAACTTAGATTTTTCTGATTCTACAAGGGCTGACTTTGGTGACAATTCTTTTATTGGTAGACCCGAAAAAATTTACACATATAAGAATACTGAAAGAAGTGGAAAACTTGATTTTGACATTATTGTTGACCACCCTTCTATTTCAAATCTTTTAGTAGACCAAGAATTCAAAGATATAAGACCTGAATCTGAAATGACAAAAGTTATGGACTCATTTTTTGCAGGTTGTCTTAAATATGATTTATATACCTTAACAAGAAGATTTGCATTTTTAGCACCACAAGATATACAAACCGCAATTAATTTAATTAAATATCCCGAACAGGCAACAACAATTGTAAAAGAAACACCTGAACCCGAGCCAACAAAAACCGAAGAAGTTAAATCAACACCTCCAGCATCAAATGATAAAATTTCAGACCCTAAATTTGAAGAAATATTTTTATTTTTTGAAAACGCTCAACCAAATGACTCATCAGGAACATCAACAAGTAAAGATTTTGAATATTGGTATAATCAGTATGTTGCAGATAAAAATAATTACACAACAGTTAAACCACTTAATAAAGTATTCAAGTATTCGGACGCAAATAAAGTGGCTTTGAATACAACTACAACACCTAACTTTTCATTAAAAGAATATGTTGATGCTAGAAAAGAAACAGTTGGTGGGTTTTTCTCAAATATTGAAACAGAATTTCAAGACCTTAAAGAATTTTTAGGTGAAGTGTTTAATATACTTAATGGTGGGGGTGAAGTAAGTTTTGACTTGTTAGGGACTGCTAGTTCAACAAATACAAGTGGTAATCAAAATTTATCAGAAAGAAGAAATGACTCTGTTTTAAAATTTATAGAAAATTTTAAAGTTAATGATAAAACTTTGAAAACATTCACAGAAAGTAACCCTCCCAAATTAAGAATAACTAAAAAGGCAGAAGGGTCTAGCGGGACAATTAAAGACCCTAAATACTCAGAAATAGAATGTAATAAAGCTTTTAAATCACCATATGAGGAAGGTATATATTCAGTCCAAGCAATGGCCTGTAGAAGAACTAAAATTGGAAATATAACTTTTAAACCTGCACCACCTGTTCAATCCCAAACACCACCTGCACAAACAGAATCAACAACCCCGAACCCAACGGCAGCAGAAACTACTACACCAAAACCAACACCTCAGAATGAGATTATTAATAATTTCAAACAAACCCCACAATATAAGGATTTGGCTAAAAAAATTATTAGAAGACTTTTGACGGAATGTAATTATTTCCAAATGATTAAAGAGGAAAATCCTATTGTCTATGATAATATTAGAAGTAAGTTTCAATATTTTAATCCAGTATTTCACTCAATCACTCCTGAAGGTTTGAATTCACGATTAGTTTTTTTACAACAATGTATGAGACCTGGAGACACTATACCAACCGTATCACAAACTGCGGGAGGTAACTTTAAGTTAGATTATAGTGATGCATTCAATAGTGCATTTGGTTCACCACCTATTTTGGTATTAAGAGTTGGCGATTTTTATCATACAAAAATAATACCTAAAGATTTATCAATATCTTATTCTAATCAGGCAGGTGCTCTTTTTGACTTAAACCCCGAAGGTATTGGAGTACAACCGATGGTTGCAAATATTAGTTTAAGTTTTGATATGATTGGAGGTCACGGTCTTGCGGGTCCTGTTGCTGAACTACAAAATGCACTATCTTTTAATTATTACGCTAATACAGAAATGTATGATGAAAGGGCAACAATAACTGAAGACGTTACATCACAATATGATGCAGAATTTTTTGAAGCAATAAGAACAAACCCTTTGGCTAAACCACAACAATTACAACAAAATAAAATTGGTACTACCATAGGTAAACAAGATACGTATAAATATGATACAACATTAAGTGGGTTTACGGGAGTTCTTTCATATAAAGAAAATATGAAAAATTTTATAGACTTAACTAAAGACTATTCTCAAAACGTATTACAAAATTTAAAGAACATTAATTCTAAACTACTAATCGGTGGAATATTAATTTTCACAAAAGATAGGAAATATCAAAATGGTTATTTTAATAACATTAATCAACCTGCAACAAATTTAGTTAAAATTTTTGGAAAAAGTGAGTACGAAGAAAAAGTTAATTTACTTTTTTCTGGGGCAAAAGATGATATTGAAAATGAAACAAGTCCAATTCTTGCGAGTTTGAATCTACAAAATTTTACAAACATTTCAACAAGAAAAATAAAAAGAAAACTCAAAGATATGATAGAAAGTAGACAATCAACTTATCTATCGGTTCTTAGTGATGCGTCTAACAACATAGTTAATAGTGAGGTTAATGAAACAAAAATGATTGATGTTTTGGACCAATTAAATTATGTGTGTAATGCATTTGATGGTTACGCTAATGACAAAAATGAAATTTTAGTTTTTTCTTTAACTGGAACAACACCTGTAGATGCGTCCAACACTTCTTACGCAAATACATTAGATGAACTACGAGGGGATTTACAAATTGTCGGAAGTAAACTTTCAGCATTTACAAATAATTTAGAAACGTATAGTCTAATACCTACAGATAATGAAGAAGTTTATAATGATAATTTTCAATTTAACACATTTATTGATTCAGACCCGTTAGCAATATCTCCCGAAGAAAATAGATTTTTTATGGTTTTTGGAAAAGAAATAATAGACGATTATAATAAGTTTGTTAATGAAGTTGTTGATGTGGTTAACAATAATGAAAGAAAAACTGAATGGACAAATTACTTAAAAAGTAACTTAGGTATTAATCCTCAAGACGGTTCAGAACTCCCAACGGGAATAGTTGCTCAATATAAATCATCAAAAGATTTTGTGGACAAAAGATTTGAAAGTTTTGAAACAAATTATTACAACTCTGTTTTTTGTGCAACTTGTAGTTATGATATAAATAAAGATAAAGAAAGAAAAATGAATTTTTCACAAGTTTTATTTCCAAATCAGATTGAGGTTGACAATATGAAAGCCATAAATTCTTCTGTAAATTCTACAGGAGATGAATATAATTTAAAAGTATCTTTTAATTAAAATGCAGTACTATAACAGATACCAAAATTTTTTAATAAATGGTCAACAAACTGTTGTACCTTTTGTAAGTTTACCACAAAGACCATCAGACCAAAGATACATTTATCTTAAAAATAAAAGTAGATTAGATAAAATTAGTTATGAAAAATACGGAACCCCATATTTTGGTTGGTTAATTTTAACCGCAAACCCAATTTATGGTGGATTGGAAACAAACATACCTGATGGGGCTGTTCTAATAATACCATATCCATTAATTAGTGCCTTACAAGGCTACAAAAGTGCGTTAGATACACATATTTTTTATTATGGCCGTTAATGACCCAACAAAATTCAGACAAATTTATAATAAAGAAAATAATATCTATGTCGAAGCAGACTACGATAATATTATTTTAATTGACCCAAACAAAGTTGTTGATGAAAACAACAATGTAAAAGATAGATATATACAACAAGAAAATCTTGTTATGTATGCCAATTTGGAAACTCAAATTATTCCAAGAACAAAATTAGCAATTGGTGATAACTTTGATAGTCCTGTAATAAATTCTCAAATTGCATCACTTTCTAATTTTCCTGATGATTTAAAACTCAACTTTCTTAGACCTAAAGGAAAAAAGGCGTTTGACACAAGTTGGTCTGATGAGTATACAGGTAGAGGTGTTAGACAAGGAAGAGGAGCGAATCAAAACGCAGAATATACTGTAAATCAAGACGGTAATACAAGTTTTAAACAAAAAGTTTTAAACTATGAAGATACCCAAACATTAGGTATGACAGATATAACTGTAAGTATAAAACCCGCAAACGTCACTGAAGTTTCAATAACCTTAGTTGATATTAGAGGAAGAGCCTTATTTGAACAAGGGGATAACTCTTTATATTCTGTTTTTTTTAATTTACCATATCCTCCATTTTTTTTAATCTTAAAGGGTTATTATGGAAAGGCCATTAGATACCAATTAAACCTAACCGAGTTCAATGCTAGTTTTGAACCTGATAGTGGTAATTTTAAAATAACTTTAAAACTACTTAGTAGAAATACCGCAATATTAGCAGATAGTATTTTAGCATATGCTAAAAATTCACCTAAAATGTTTCAAACTGAAACTTTAATTACGCCAAGTAGTTCTAACTCTTCAAATAATGGTGTAAATACTAATAATGTTACAACAGTAGTTGAGTCTGTTGGTCTTCAAAAACTGAAAGAAGTTTACTCAATATACAAAAGTAAGGGATTAATTGCACAAGATTTTCCTGAAATTACTTTAGAAGAGTTTTCAGCAAGAATAGAAAATTTACAAACGTTGTTAAAACAAGAGGCGGATAAGGCAGGGTTTACTGTGTTTAACGATGTTTCGGATTTTCAAACTAACTTGAATAAATTAAGAAATTCTGTTTTTGCTAATTCTATAAGTGATTTTTTAGATGTATCTGAAAAAATATTTAAAGGTCAAGTTTATTACCCATATAAAGAAAATATATCATTTGCTGACAGACAAACTTACAAACAAAGAGTTGAAACTGATATAAATACATATGTTGCAGCACTTAAAGCAAATGCAAGTTTTGGAACAAATGGTCAATACAAATTACCTGACAAAGGTACTATAAGTGGTGAAATACCCGTTAAATTTTCTATTAATGACGTTTTTGAACAAATAGATTTTAATACATTAACTGATGATGACTTTAGACAAAGTTATGTTATTAACTATGGGGCTAACCCAACCGATAACCAATTAAATAAGTATATCTCAGATTTTAAAAGTTTAAATCCAAATTTCTTATATAACGAACAGACTAATCAAGTAGTAAATGGATTCCCTGAATGTTATAAGTTTGGGGATAAAGTGGGTAACGCTCAAAACTATGTTTTAAACAGTTTTCTTGATAAGATTCAAAAAGCAAGTGATGAACTAAATAAAAAAAATCAGGAAATAGAACAAGCGTTAACTAAGTTTTTAAGTGACCAAATTATTAATAACCCTAAGGCTTTAGGGTTTGTACCAACAATAAGAAACGTTATGGCGGTTATTTTTGCGGGGTTAGATGGTTTTTATAGGTTAATGGAGGATACACATGCTAGAGCTTGGAACCAAAGAACAAACCCGATTCGTTTAGAGTCAATAATACCATCATCAAAAAACTTTGGAGTTGACTCTAAAAATTTAGTAAACGGTACTAACCAATTAAACGATTTGAATGTTGTATATCCTTGGCCACAATATTTTACAAATGAAACACAAAAAGATGGTTCAGAAATTTATGTTATAAAGTATCCGGGGGATGCTTCAGTTATAAACACAACAAAAGGATTTGATAGTGTTGTTTGGCCTGAAATTGCGTTTACTGAAGAATTTATTTATGCTGCTAATCAAAAAACTATTCCACCAACACAAAACGCGTACACAAATCCACAAACTCTTAGTAACGTTCTTTCAATAAATGCTGTTGAGTATCCATTCAAAGTAACACCATATATAAACACACAAGAACAAAGTTACTTATATGAAATTTTTGAAAGAAGTTATTTAGGTGCTCATTATGCAAAAATGAATAGAACAGGATATAACATAGAAAATATATCCATATTTTTAGGTAACTTAGAATCATCAAATATCACAAAAACGGCATTAAATAATACTTCACTTACTCAGTTATTAAAAGAATTTAGATTTACTTATAATACTTTTTTACAAACACTACGAAAAATATCTAATAATGGAACAGGGACTAATTGGACTTTATATTCTGATTCTATTTTTGTTACAGAATATATTAAAAATCTTTTGGAATTAGATGGTGGTAGTGGACCTGTAGATGTTTACAATAATGTGTATAGTATAGATACGTTATCAAATAGCTCAATAGCTATTGATACAGCAATACCGCTTCCTGATTCAATCAAGAATTTTATTAATGGTGTTCCAGCAACAGACACATACTTTTTAGATAATTACCCAATTACAAATGTTAATTGGTTAAAAACAAACTTACAAAACGGACAAAGTGTTTCAACGGTAAATGATTTCAATAAAACACAAACTTACGTTTATTTAGATGATAAAAAAACGATTGGTAGAGTTAACGAAACAGAAACTATTAAAAGTATAAATGCTTTAGTTTCTAAATACGGGTTCAAAAACTTCACCCAACCATTTATGACCGATGTTAATACTAACGTGCCAATCACATCACAAATATCTTTAGGTAGTTTTTATTCAACAAGAAAAGAAAAAGACCTTTATCTAACTGAAAGTATTTTTGATTACGGAAATAGTTATAGTGGGCAAGTTGGTACAAAAATTCAAACAACATCATTAATTAATACTCCTTATTTTGTTAATGCGATGGTTGAAGGTGTTGAAAATCAAAAAAATAATGTAACAGACCCTTATGTTGCGTTAGGTTATTTATATTTGAATTCACTTCCTTTAATTACAACAAGAGAAAAAATAAAAAGTTTTGATGAAACAAGTTCAATACCAACTGATTTAGATTATTTAGCATCAACTTTTAATAAATTTTCATCAATACATAGATTACCATATGCTTGGGTTTTAAAGTATGGTAGTATTTGGCATAGGTACAAAAAATATGTAGAAACTGGAAATGATATTTTAGATAATAAAATATGGAATAATTTTGATTATTTAAAAAGTTACGATACAACAGGTTCAACACCAAGTACCGCTTTGAAAATGGTTGTTCCTGCATATACGGGCGGTACCACACAAGTAGATATTCAATTACAAACAACCACACCATTAGTAACCAACCCAACTCAAACCTTAGATAACATATCATTAGGATTTTACCCAAAGGTTATAAATAATGTCTATAGATTTTTCTATAACAAAGATTTGTCTTTGTTAAATTCACCGACATACCAATCATTTTTAGATTCATATAATAATAATGGATTTAGAGTTGCTAATAACCAAACTTCAGGAAAATATTATAACTTCAGTTTTGATTTAACAAATCCAAATCGTTCTTTGGTAAATAAAAATTATTACACTTTCTTTGACAATCCTGAAAACAGTCAAAATTTTCTACTAGTACCTTCTTCAGGTGGTATAAATATAAACCAAACAAACTTTGAATGTTTTAATTCTTTAGGTAAAATTACTGAAGAAGTTTTTAACAATAAGTCTGTTTATAATGGTAGTGTTAGACCTTTATGGGGAGTTTCACAGTTTGGGTATTTTAACAACTCACTTATTAGAAAACCATTATATAATGAGTATCTTAAAACAATTTATACCGACAACTCTAAAAATTTAGATTTTGAATTAAGAAATACAACATCAACTTATTCAAATATAGAAGAAATTTTTTCAGTATTTGAACCTGAAATATTAGATAAATTTGAAGAATTATTTTTAAGTTTTTGTAACCCAACACCTTCTGTATCTGATTTAGTGTTAGAAGAAGAACAAACTAATTCAAACTACACTACAGTTGGTGGTGTAAGAAACGTTAAAGAAAAAAGACTATACAATCAAATTGAAAATTTGTTTATGGTTCCAAAAAACAGTTTGACATTGTTAGACGATGAATCACAAGACGGTGTCTTATTAGCTCAAAAACAAATATCCAACTTTTTTCCTAAACTTGTTGAATTTTTAAATTTTGATTGTGTTTTAAAAATGGGAAATCCTGGTAACTTCAAAAGAAGGGTATTTAATTATTTTAGTAATAACCCCGCTTTTCAACCACTTAACCCATTAACGGTAAGTCCTTATGTTGTAGGAACATTACCAAACGATGGTACTGTATCAGCTCCAACATTATTACAAAGTACAACAAGTAACCCATTAGAGTGGGCGGCACTTAAAAAATATGTTGGAGAATTTACTCAAAATGGTATTAAGTATGCTGATAGTGGTAGTACTATAACTGATTTTTTTACTGCTAATAATGGTATGGACATTGAGTTTACTGTGTCAAATATAGAAACATATTACCCTATTATAAGACTATTTGCAAAACAAAAGTTAGAAGACCCAACACTGAATAAAACTAGATTTCAACAAAATTTAAATAATTTTTTACTACAACAACAAACATTTAACTCAGAAAATTTAACACAAACTTTTTTAAAATTAAATGCAGACTTACCAACAATCAAACAGAATACACCACCAATTAAAAACGCAACGGCAGGTAATGTTTCAAAGTTAGACACCTATTCTTTATTAAAAACAATGAACGACAAGTGGATTGCGGGTACAGACTTTTTAAATAAAACCATTTTTGAAGACTTTTTATTTCAAGATAAAGCGGCTAGAGATGTTGGTAATGAAATTACAATTGATTTAGAAAAAATTAAAGGATATCTAAAAGGTAACGACAACCAAAATATGTTAGCGATTATAAGTAATATTTGTGGGGATAACAATATGGTGTTTTTTGCACTTCCTGCATATGTTAACTTTTATGGTATACAACAGGCGGTCGCTAAAAGTGAACCAATTCCTGTTGATGCCACTGAAACTTTGTTTGGTACTTTTTTGGATGTTGATTATATAAAGGCAACACCGAAGTTTTTACTTATGTATGTTGGAAAACCATCAGAACACGTTGCAACAAATGCTGCTTATTCTAAATTTGCCAGTGATACTTTTGATTTAAGAAAATCATCTGATAATCCTTTGCGTGTTCCATCAAGTCCCGATGAAGATTATTCTAAAAAAAATAGAGTAGTAGGGTTTAGTGTTGACTACGGTACTCAAAACCAAAGTATCTTTAAAAGTGTGTCTATTGATATGTCAGAAAAGAAAAACACTGCAGAATCTAATAGAATATATGCTCAAATGGGAGCTTCGGTTAGTGGTGACAAAGTAGCACAACAAACAGTTTCATTATATAGTATCTACAAAAGTAGAAGTTATACCGCAACAATAGAAATGATGGGTAATGCTATGATGCAACCAACAATGTATTTGAATTTAAGACACGTTCCTTTATTTTATGGACCATATATGATTATGAGTGTTAGTCACAAAATTAATACTAATGGGTTTTCAACGACAATAGAAGGACCTAGAATTTCAAGATATAGTTTACCACAACCAAATAGTCTTATAGATACAGTTAATCAAAATTATTTAAATTACTACAAAGAACAAATTTTAAAAACTTCCAAAACTTCAGAAGCGATTACTAATGTTGATACCCAACAAGGAACAGTACAAGCTGGTTCATTACAAGCTCCTGAAAATATTTGTTTATCTGCTACAACATTTACTACAACACCATTTGTTTCAATAAATCTAACTCCAATAACTTCAAGTGAACTTCAGACTTTGTTGAATAGTAAAATATCAGCATCGTTAGAAAAATTAAGACCACTATATTATGGAGTTGCATTTTCTAGACTTAATAATAAAATTGACCAAGTTGTTTGTAGTGCTCCAAATTACAACTTGTATGAAATATCAACATCTAATAATTATGGTGGAAGTTTAAATGGATTAATAAGTCAACAAGTTTGTACGACGACTGCTTTGGAAGATACGAGTGTATCAAGACCATACGCAGCTTTTGCTAGTTTTGATGCGGGACTCGAGTTTTTTAATCTTCAAAACCAAGCTTTTCTTCCAATAATAGAAAGTTTGAAAAATGCGAGTACAGAAACTACTGATGCTAAAAAATATGCTGACGCTTACAGTGTTTATACATTGTTTAGAGTTGATGGTCGTTTTGTTAGTCCATCGGGTGGTCCACAGCTTTACACAACACTACCTGAAACCTTCGCCGATTTTACACTTAGAAAGGCCGAAAAAGTAAATCCAGGTTTTTCGGATATACTTGATATTTATAATAGGTATAAACAACTATTTGAAAGCAGTTACAAATTGTTTTTCCCATAACATAATATTTATATAAAAAAAACTATGGAAATTAAAATGTTATTAGATAATTATCTAAGAAAAGATACTAAAATTACCCAAAGAGATAAAGGTAATGGATATCAAGAAGTTTGCGATTTGGATACAGGTGATTGTTACACAGTTAGAATGAAAGATGGTTTAATTGAAAGAGTAGACAACACTATGAAAACAAACAGAACATTAAAAGTTGAAACTCCAACAGGAGTTAAAACATTATTAAATGGATAAAAAAATGAATATAGAAAAACAAATTCTTGAGGAATTAAAAAGATTCAATCAAATCACAGGTTATATTAATGAACAAGAGGCTTTACCTGCACCTGAAGCAGGAACACCACCAGCACCCGAAGCGGGGTCACCACCGGCACCTGAAGCAGGAACACCACCGGCACCTGAAGCAGGAGCACCACCGGCACCTGATGCAGGAGGGGCTGATGCAATACCTGAACCTGTAGATGTGGAGTCTGACCCTGATGTTGAAGAGGTTGATACTAAAAAAGACAAAGAAGAGGGAGGGACTGAAGAATTAGATATTACTGATTTGGTTACGGCTCAAGAAGAAATCAAGTCAAAACAAGAAGAGTTTATGGACGGAATGTTTCAAAAAATAAATGATTTGGAAACCAAATTAAATCAAATGGACCAAATTATGTCTAAAATTGATTCAATTGAAAGTAAAGTTGAAAAATATAGAACTAAAAGTCCTGAAGAAAAACTTATGTTACGTTCTTTAGATTCTTATCCATATAATCAAAAACTTACTGATTATTTTGAAGACAAAAAAGAAGACTTTGAAAAACAAGGAAAAGATGAATACATTTTAACTTCAGATGATGTTGAAAACTTTTCACCAAACGAAGTTAAAAAAACTTTTGGTATTTTTGACCAAGACGATGATGAAAATACATTCTAAAATTAATTATAATATTGAATTTTAATGGAAGAATTATCTTCCCTTTTTTATTTGACAAACACAAAAATTCACCTATATTTTTCATAGATAAAAGAGTAATAATTAAAAATTTATTTATGGCAAATTCAGTATTAGATTCAGTACTTGCGCAGTACGAAAAGAACTCAACATCAACGAGTTCACAAAAAACAAACATTTCACAAGAGGACAGATTGAAAAAGTATTTTTCAGCGATTCTTCAAAAAAATGAAAAGTCCGCATCACGAAGAATTCGTATTTTACCTACAAAAGATGGTTCATCACCATTTACTGAAGTATGGTATCACGAAATTCAAGTAAATGGGCAATGGGTAAAGTTGTATGACCCTGACAAAAATGACAACGAACGTTCACCACTTACAGAAGTTTATAATGAACTTATTTCTACAGGTAGAAAAGAAGATAAAGAATTGGCGTCACAATATCGTTCACGTTTATTTTACATTGTAAAAGTTATTGACCGTGATAACGAACAAGATGGTGTTAAATTTTGGCGATTCAAACACAACTACAAACAAGAAGGTGTGTTAGATAAAATCTTACCTATTTGGAAAGCTAAAGGTGACGTTACAGACGCTGAAAAAGGTCGTGATTTAATCATTGAACTTACAAAGGCGAAAACCCCACAGGGAAAAGAGTATACCGTCATCCAAACTATTATGTATGATGACCCACAACCACTTCACGAAGATAAAGGAATTATGGAAGGATGGGTACAGGATGAATTAACTTGGAATGATGTTTATTCTAAAAAACCTGTTGAGTACTTAGATGCGGTTGCGGTTGGTGAAACTCCAATTTGGAGTTCAGAACTTAAAAAGTATGTTTATGGAGAATCTGCCGAAATTTCACTTGGTGGTTCAAAACAAGAAACGGCTCCTATTGTTGACCCACAGGCAAATGACGAACCTGCAGAAGATTTACCATTCTAATCCAAACTTTTATTTACTCGGGCTCGGTAAATGGGCCCGATTTTTATTAACTTTTAAAAAAACAAAAAATGAAGTCGTTTATCGCAGAAAAATTAAAAGATGCTCTTGTAAAAAAATATGAGGCAGAAATCGCAGACGCTGAAGCAAGACTATATGTTTATTTTACAAATCCTGTTGGTATTGGTGAACACCCACAACATACAGAAGAAATGGACAACTTGGTTGAACAACTAGCAAATGCAAAAGATAAATTGGAAACAATTAATAATTTCAAAATTTACGAATAATAATGGCAATCAAAAAGAATGATTTTAGTTCATTAAAAAAGAAGTTTTCAACTTCAGCTAAGTACAAACCACAAAGGTTTTTTGATTTAGGGTCAGACTTTTTGGATGCGGTTGGATTACCTGGCCCTGCAATCGGACACCTTAATATGTTTTTGGGTCACTCCGATACAGGAAAAACAACAGCCTTAGTCAAAACTGCGGTTGATGCACAAAAGAAAGGTATTCTACCCGTTTTCATTATTACAGAACAGAAATGGTCTTTTGAACACGCAAAACTAATGGGTTTTGAATGTGAGGAAGTGGTTGATGAAGAAACAGGTGAAGTTGATTGGGATGGATTTTTTATCTTTAACAATAACTTTGAGTACATTGAACAAATTACTGATTATATTAATAGTTTGTTAGATGCTCAAGAAAAAGGTGAATTAGACTATTCATTATGTATAATGTGGGACTCCGTAGGTTCTGTTCCCTGTAAAATGACATATGAAGGTCGCGGTGGAAAACAACATAACGCAGCTGCACTGGCAGACAAAATTGGTATGGGAATAAATCAAAGAATTTCAGGGTCTCGTAAATCGGATTCCAAATATGAAAATACTTTAATTATTGTAAACCAACCTTGGGTTGAACTACCTGATAATCCATTTGGACAACCTAAAATCAAAGCTAAAGGCGGTGAAGCTATTTGGTTGAACTCATCTTTAGTATTTTTATTTGGAAATCAAAAAGGGGCGGGAACAACAAAAATAACAGCAACAAAAGACAAAAGAACCGTAAAGTTTGCATCAAGAACTAAAGTGTCTGTGATGAAAAATCACATAAATGGTCTTGGATATGATGATGGTAAAATAATTGTAACACCGCATGGTTTTATTGCTGGCAAAGACACAACTGAAGAAAAAACAAATATAGAAAAATACAAAAAAGAATACGCAGATTATTGGAAAGACATAATTGGGGTGGATGGTGATTTTGATTTGAAAGAAGAAAAAGAATAAGTAGAGTAGTAACAATTTAATTTTTAGGGAGTGTCAAAGACATTACTTGTAGACGGAAATAATTTATTGAAAATTGGTTTTCACGGTGTTAGAGAATTTTATCACGAAGGGAAACACGTCGGAGGTATTTGGCACTTTCTAAACACTCTACGTAAATTTTTAGAAGAGTCTAATTTTGACAAAGTAGTTGTTTTTTGGGATAGTAATACAAGTACATCACAAAGAAGACTTATTTACCCAAAGTATAAGTTAAATAGAAAAAGTTCAGATAACGAACTAAAAGAAGAATCGTTTAATATTCAAAAACAAAGAGTTAAACAATATTTGGAAGAAATGTTTGTAAGACAACTTGAAGTTGAGCATTCAGAGGCAGACGATTTGATTGCATATTATTGTAAAATATCTGAAGACGAACAAAAAACAATATTCTCAAGTGATAGGGACCTCACACAGCTCATTTCAGACAAAGTTACTATATATTCACCATCCAACAAGTCATACTTCAAATTAGGGGATAAAATAAAACTTTATGAAAATCTAATCCCGCACTATAATGTTAAAACTTTAAAAATTTTAACAGGTGATGGGTCAGATAATATTGATGGTATATTTTATCTTGGGGAAAAAACATTAATTAAATTTTTTCCTGAGTTACTTGAAAAAGAAGTTAACTTCACCGATATTTTAACAAAGGGTGAAATATTGTTAAAAGAAAATAAAGACAATATTGCACTTCAAAATCTGTTAAGTGGTAAAACAAAAGAAGGTGTTTTTGGTCAAGAGTTTTTTGAAATTAATGAAAAACTCGTAGATTTGGATAACCCTTTAATAAATGAATATGGTAAAGAAATGGTACACCTTTACTATTCTGAGAGCTTGGACCCTGATGGTAGAGGATATAGAAATTTAATAAGAATGATGATGGAAGATGGATTGTTTAAGTTTTTACCTAAAACTGATGATAATTGGACGTACTTTCTAAAACCATTTTTAAAACTAACAAGAAAAGAAAAAACAAAATTTAAAAGAAAAAATTAAAATTATGAAAGAGAATCACGACATTACTAAAGTTGAGTTTTTAATCACATTAAATGACAACTTCGTTGTACAAAGATTTTTCAATGTCAGAAGTATGAACCAAAAAGCCAAAAACAGTCTTGAGCTTTTAAATTATATGAATGAGTTGTCATATGATTTACAAACAAAATTAAGAAACAAGTCGGTATTTTACATGTTGGAAAACCGATTCCAAATTGAAGAAGACCCAAGTATTTTAGATACGGCAAATACCGATGGACCTGAAGTGTTCAACCTAATTATTCGTATTGGAAATGAGACAATTTGTCATAGACAAATCGATGCTAAACTGTACCCGCCAAAGGCTAGATACACCCTGGATATACGACCAACAATAAAAACCATACTGAAAGACTTAACTGACATTTTTTCAGCTAAAAATTTATCTTATCGGTACCTTAATTATTCGTTCGCTTAATCATATTTATCAAATACAAAAAGAAAAAATCATATAATATGTCAGACAAAAAAAACTTCGGATACTTAGGAAATACGTTTCAAATACAGTTATTAAATAATATTATTTTATACAAAGATTTTTCGAATTCTATCCTCGAAGTAATTGACCCGCATTATTTTGATAATCAATATTTTCGTATTATTTGTCAAATGGTAAAGGAGTACTATTCCAAGTACGAGCATACACCAACTTTTGATACTTTAGAACAACTGACAAAGTCAGAAATTAGTTCACCTATGGCTCAAAAAAATATTTTAGATACAATTGAACAGGTAAAAAATGTTTCTGACGAAGGTTCATTATTTGTTCAAGAAAAATCACTTAAGTTTTGTAAACAACAAGAATTACAAAAAGTAATGACCAAAGCTCAATCTATTATTGATAAAGGTGATTTTGAAAGTTACGACCATTTGGAAGAAATGGTAAGAGGAGCTTTACAAGTTGGTGAAATAGATAAAGGTACTGCAGATGTATTTTCAAATCTTGATGAGGTCTTAGATGATGACTATAGACATCCAATTCCAATAGGAATACCCGGAATTGATAATCTTCTTCGTGGTGGTTTGGCAAAAGGAGAAATTGGTGTTATCTTAGCCCCCACAGGAGTAGGAAAGTCAACATTTACAACAAAGATTGCAAATCATGCTTTTAATCTTGGTTATAATGTATTACAAATATTTTTTGAGGATAACCCAAAAATTATTCAAAGAAAACACATCACTTTATGGACTGGAATTCATCCCGATGATTTAACTGAAAATAAAAATGAGGTTTTAGAAAAAGTAAAACACATTCAAACATCAAGAAAGAATAAGTTGATTATGAAAAAACTCGCATCAGATACTGTAACTATTAGTCAGATTAAAACCCAAGTTAGAAAAATGATGGCTGAAGGTACAAGAATAGATATGATTATCTTGGACTACATTGATTGTGTTGTTCCTGATAAAATGTTAAGTGATGAATGGAAAAGTGAAGGTTCAGTTATGAGAGGATTTGAGGCTATGTGTCACGAACTAGACATTGCTGGATGGACCGCAACACAAGGTAATCGTAATTCAATTTCATCTGAAGTTGTAACTACAGACCAAATGGGTGGGTCAATTAAAAAAGCCCAAGTTGGTCACGTTATTATTACGGTAGCCAAAAGTTTACAACAAAAAGAAATGAATTTAGCGACCATTGCCATCACAAAATCAAGGATAGGAAAAGATGGAATTGTATTTGAAAATTGTAAATTTGATAATGCACTGCTTGAAATAGATACCGAACAAAGTATGACTTTTTTAGGTTTGGAAGAACAAAAAGAAGAAAGAAACAAAAATCGTGTCAAAGAACTCTTAGAAAAAAAGAGGTTAAAAGAACAACAATCTTAATTAATTAAAAACTATGGAAAAAATATTAACAGAAAACCCTGGCCGCTTTGTCATCTTCCCGATTGAACATAACGATATTTGGGAATATTATAAACAACACCAAGCTGCGTTTTGGACAGCAGAAGAAGTCGACTTAACAAATGACATTAGAGATTGGGAAAACCTAACCGATAATGAAAAGTATTTTATAAAAAATGTTTTGTCATTTTTTGCAGCTTCTGATGGAATTGTAAATGAAAACTTGGCGGAAAACTTCTATCGTGAAGTACAATATCCTGAGGCAAAATTCTTTTATGGAATACAATTGGCGATGGAAAACATCCATTCACTTATGTATTCATTATTAATTGATACATATATCAATAACCCGAAAGAAAAAGATGAATGTTTTAACGCTATTGATAGATTACCTGCAGTACAGAAAAAGGCAAAATGGGCATTGGAGTGGATTGAAAATTCATCTTTTGCTGAAAGATTGGTAGCTTTTGCTGCCGTTGAGGGTATCTTTTTTTCAGGGTCTTTTTGTTCTATTTTTTGGATGAAATCAAGAGGAATTATGCAAGGTCTATGTAATGCTAATTCACTGATATTTAAAGATGAAAACTTACATTGTGATTTTGCAATTCACCTATTAAATAATCACTTGGAAGAAAGGCCATCTGAAAAACGAATCAAAGAAATTGTATTATCGGCCCTTGAAATTGAAAAAGAATTTATAACTGAATCTTTACCTGTTTCTTTAATTGGTATGAATTCAAATTTAATGAAACAATACTTAGAGTTTGTAGTTGATGGTTTATTAGTTAAAATGGGTTGTACTAAACATTTTAACGTAGAACAACCATTTAAGTTTATGGAACAAATTGCTGTTGAAACAAAAGGTAATTTCTTTGAATCAAGAACGGTTGAATATCAAAAAGCTAAATTAAACGAAACTATAACATTTACAGAGGATTTTTAAATTTAAAAAATATGTCATTAAAAATTATTAAAAGAGTTGGGGACAATGCCGCATTCAACCCCCAAAAAATTTATAACAGAGTAAAACGTTCATCAAAAGGACTTAATGTTAATTCTGATGAAATATTCATCAAAGTTATTACATCAGTACCAACTGAAGGTGAAGTAACAACTAAAGAGTTAGATAAGTTAATTTATGAAATTGCTGCTGCGTATACTGGTAGTCATCACGATTATTCAAGATTGGCATCATCAGTTGCAATATCATCTTACCACAAAGAAACTTTAGATAGTTTTTCACAGACAATGAGAGAGTTATATGAAGATGGTGTAGTACATAAAGAATTGATTAAAAAAATTGATGAATATGGTGAAAATTTAATTGATGCTGTAATTAATCACGATAACGATTACAACTTTGACTATTTTGCTTGGAGGTCATTACAAGAAATGTATTTGTTAAAAAAACCAAACGGTAAAGTTATTGAAAGACCACAACATATGTATATGCGAGTTGCATTATGGGTCACCGATACATTTGAAACTGCTGTTGAATATTATAAATCTTTATCTAATCAGTTAATTTCTAAGGCAACGCCAATAATGATTAACTCAGGTACTAAAGTTCCTCAGTTGGCATCTTGTGTTTTACATTATAATGATTCTGATTCAAGAGAAGGTCTTTTAGGTACTCTTAATGATATATCTACATTTTCTTCTGATGCCGCAGGAATTGGACTATCAATGTCTAATATTAGAAGTAAAGAAAGTAGAATTTCTACATCGGGAGGTTATGCTGGAGGACTATTAAAGTATTTAAAAATTGTAAACGAGTCATTAAGGTTTTTTAACCAACAAGGTAGAAGACCTGGGTCGGCAGCGATTTATTTAGAACCTTGGCACAAAGATATTTTTGATTTACTTGATATTAAAAAGAATACAGGTGCCGAAGAATTACGTGCTCGTGATTTATTTACCGCTCTTTGGATTCCTGACAACTTTATGAGAGCCGTTAAAAATAATGGTGATTGGTATTTGTTCTGTCCTAATGATATTAAAAAGGCGGGATTAAAATCACTTCAAGAAAGTTATGGTGATGAATACGAACAAACGTATAATCAAGCGGTTCAGATGGGATTAGGTAAAAAAGTTTCATCCCAAACAATTTGGTCTAAAATTATTGAGTCACAAGTTGAAACAGGTGTCCCATATCTTTGTTCTAAAGATAGTGCTAATAAGAAAACTAATCACCAAAATATTGGTGTCATCAAACAATCAAATCTGTGTAATGAAATTTATCAATATACTGATGAGAAAACTACGGCCATATGTACATTATCATCTATGGTTTTAAAAAACTTTGTTAATGGAAACAAATTTGACTTTGAAAAACTTTTTAATGAAGTAAGAAAAGTTGTTAGAGCCCTAAATAAAGTTGTTGATACTAACAACTACTCCACACAAAAGGGGTTAAAAGGTGGTTTAGAACAAAGAGCAATTGCTATCGGTACACAAGGATTGGCGGATGTATTTTATTTAATGGATTATATTTTCACATCAGATGAGGCTAAAAAATTAAACAAAGAGATTTTTGAAACAATCTACTACGCGGCTGTTTACGAAAGCAACCAACTATGTATTGAAGGTAAGTACAAACCATATGATTTTTTTAATGGTTCACCGATGTCAAATGGAGTTTTCCAATACGATATGTGGGGATTGACTGAAAATAATTTATCAGGTATGTGGGATTGGAATACACTTAAAGAAAATGTAAAAAAATATGGTATTTGTAATTCTTTATTTACCGCACAAATGCCTGTGGCATCTTCTGCTAAGATTACAGGGTCGTTTGAAATGACTGAACCAGCACATTCTGCATTATTTAATAGACGTGTTGTTGGTGGTGAAATAATGATTGTAAACAAATACCTAATTAATGACTTTGAAAAAATTGGTATTTGGTCTGAAGATTTAAAAAATGAAATTATTATGAATGAAGGTTCAATTCAAAATATTAACTTCAATAACTATTTGGACCCTGAAGACAAAAACTACAATAAAAAAGTTAAAAGAATTGAACATTTGATTCCTAAATACAAAACCATTTGGGAGATTTCACAAAAACAACTGATTGATATGGCGGCAGAAAGAGCACCATTTATTGACCAATCACAATCAATGAATATCTATATGTCTAACCCAACACTTTCAAAAATAACATCATCACATTTTTACGGATGGGAAAGTGGTTTGAAAACTTTATGTTATTATGTTAGAACTAAAGCAATTTCAACGGGAGCAAAACACTTGGCACTTGATACGTCTAAAAAACAAGTACCACCTCCACCCCCACCTGTTGATAGGATAATTATAGAAGGTGTTTTACCTACAAGACCGTCTGATTCTGAATTTGAGTGTTTTGGTTGTTCTTCTTAAAAATCAATCCGAGTTACTACTCGTATTTTTTGTTTTATTCTATTTAACTAAAAATATTCGATATTATATTTATTGAATATGGCAGATGGTAGAACATATGGTGTTACTTTCCCGTTTAGGGATAGCCCAAAATCTTATTACTTTGATTTAACTGAAAATGCTGGTGATGAAATCAGGACTAATTTATTACATCTAATATTAACTGCTAAAGGTAGTAGATACTATAATCCTGACTTTGGGACTAGAATATATGAATTTATATTTGACCCATTAGATGGTGAAACTTTTGATGGGATAAAATCTGAAATACAACAACAGGTTGAAAAATATATACCAAACCTAACAATAAACGATATTAGTGTTGTTCCATATTTGCAATCTGATGAAGCACCTGGTGAAATAAATCAAGAATTACTTGGAACAAGTGATATATATAAAATACCCGGAAAAGAAACTCAAGAATATACGGCGAAACTAACTATTGATTACACTGATGATAATAATTCTTTTGGTTCAAGAGAATTTATAATAATTAACATATAATATGGCTACACAAAAAATTAATTATACAAGTAGGGATTTTGAAAGTCTAAGAAAGGACCTAATAAATTATACCCAACAATATTATCCAGATATAATTCAAAACTTTAATGATGCATCAATATTTTCAGTGTTGATGGATTTAAATGCTGCCATTGGAGATAACTTACATTTTCACATAGACCGAAGTATACAAGAAACAGTATTACAATACGCTCAACAAAGGTCTTCGGTATTCAATATCGCAAGAACATACGGTTTAAAAATACCAGGATTTAGACCCTCTGTTGCTTTAGTTGAGGTATCAATTCAAGTTCCCGCTTTTGGTGACAATGAAGATAGTAGATATTTGGGTATTTTAAGAACAGGTGCTCAATTTAATGGTGGAGGTCAAATTTTTGAAACAGTGTACGACATTGATTTTTCAACACAATATAATAACGAAGGATTTAACAATAGAACGAAAGTGCCCGTATTTGATGCGAACAACAAAATAATAAGTTATATTATCACCAAAAGAGAAGTTGTTGTTAATGGTGCAACAAAAGTTTATAAACAGGTTGTTAATGCTGCTGACGTGGTCCCTTTTTATAACTTTTTTCTACCTGAAAAAAATGTATTGTCAATAACAACAATTATTCAAAAAGACGGAACGCAATACCAATCAACACCAACAAATGCGGAGTTTATCACAAGTAATAATAAATGGTACGAAGTTGATGCGTTAGCCGAAGATACTATTTTTATTGAAGATACAACTAAACCTATAGATAACGCAGGTATAAAAGTTGGTAGATACATTAAAACAGATAATAGATTTATTAGTGAATATACACCTGAAGGGTATATGAAAATACAATTTGGAGCGGCAACAACCACACCAAACCAACAGTTACAACTATTTGCAAATTTAGGAACTCCACTTAAAATACAAAATTACCAAAATAACATTGGATTGGGGTTAACAGTAACACCTAATTCAACACTATTTGTTCAATATCGTGTGGGTGGTGGAACTGCATCAAATGTTGGAGTTGGTGCAATAAATCAAGTTGGTTTAATAGATTTCGCAGTAAATGGACCGTCAACACAAATTAATCAAAGTGTTATACAATCACTGAAAGTTAATAATATTACAAGTGCTGTTGGGGGTGCTAACCAACCAACCGTTGAAGAAGTAAGAAATATGGTTTCGTTTAATTTTGCATCCCAAAAAAGAGCGGTAACTGTAAATGATTATAAATCATTGATTGATACAATGCCTGGTAAATTTGGAGCACCTGCAAAGGTTGCAATTACCGAAAATAATAATAAAGTTACTGTACAAATTTTATCTTACGACTCTGAAGGTAATTTAACTCAAACAGTACCAAACGCATTGAAAACAAATTTAGCAACCTATCTTTCTAAATACAGAATGATTAATGACTACATATCAATCGATGTTGCTAAAGTAATTGATTTAGAGTTTGAAATTTCGGTAGTTATAGAAAATAACACAGCTCAAAGTCAAATTATTACACAAATTATTGACCAAGTGTCAACATATATGAACCCACAAAATAGAGACTTAGGTCAAAATGTGAATGTGTCTGATATAAGAAGGATAATACAAAATACTGCAGGGGTTAGTACATTAACCGAACTTAAAATTTATAATAGAGTTGGTGGTCAATATTCTTCATCTGAAACTTCACAAAGATATTCTAATAAAGATACAAAAGAGATACTTTTAATTGACGACACTATCTTTGCAGAACCGGACCAAATTTATCAAATTAGGTTTGATTCAAGAGATATTAATGTTCGAGTAAAACAACTAAGAACTGTAGACTTCTACTAAATCCTTTATTTTATTTTTAAGGTTATTAGTTTTTAATAAAAAACCTAAATTATCTATTTATTTTAAAACGATAAATGACCAAGACGTACAGACTAAAGGCTCAACCACTAAAAGACCAAAATCTAAGAATCAACGTCACACAAGACTTCGATTTTTTGGAAATACTTTCCCTAAAATTAAGACAAGAAGATGTGTACACAAGATTCTGTGCCGATTATGGTGTTGTTGCTGGCCGAGTTATTGTTAATGGTGGTTACGGAGTACCAAATGCGAATGTTTCAATATTCGTACCTTTAGACGCTGTTGATGAAAATGACCCTATAGTGTCTACATTATATCCATACAAAAGACCTGACCAAAAAAATGAAGATGGGTTTAGATATAATTTACTTCCATACGTTAAAGAATACGGAGGTCACACCCCAACAGGTACATTTCCTGATGTTGAAGATGTTCTGAAACGAAAAGAAGTATTAGAAGTTTATGAAAAGTATTATAAGTACACTGTCAAAACAAATGAAAGTGGTGACTTTATGATTGTAGGGGTTCCGTTAGGAATTCAAACAGCGGTTTTAGATTTAGACCTTTCTAATATTGGGTGTTTTTCACTAAGACCTGCAGACTTAATTAGATTGGGTCGTGGGACTTCTGAACAATTTGATGGGGACCAACTTAAAGCATCAACAGATTTGGACTCATTACCACAAATAGTTGGTCAGAAAAAAGATATTGATGTTGCATCTTTTTGGGGTGAAGAAAACATTTGTAATGTTGGTATTACAAGAGTTGATTTTGATTTAAGAGATTTAGGTATAGAAATCACACCACAGGCCGTTTTTATGGGTTCTTTATTTTCAACAAGTGAAGAAGACTTTTTAAAATCAAACTGTAAACCAAAAAAAGATTCAGGTAATTTATGTGATTTAGTAACAGGTCAAGGTAGAATTTTAGCAATCAGACAAACAATTAATTACGACATTAACGGTAGACCCGCTTTAGAACAGTACTCTTTACCTGAAGGCGGAAAAATAATTGACGATAATGGTACTTGGTTGGCAAACGTGCCAATGAATTTAGACTACGTAACCACAAATGAATTTGGAGAACAAGTACTTTCAACAGACCCAAACGTGGGTATACCAACAAAAGGTAAATATAGATTTAGAATTCAATACCAAAATGAAGATGGTATGAACGCCAGTATATTACGCGCCGATTATCTTGTTCCTAATGTAAAAGAATGGGGATGGACAACGGCAAATGTGAATGCACCTACTGACCTAACAGCTCAGTTAAATTCATATGCGTTTAGTCTTGATTGGGATGACTACGGTGATGTAAACACAACTATTGGTCAACAAATGATTCAAGAGGCCGTTAATTGTGATGATAAATTCTATGAATTTAATTTTAATAAAGTTTATACTGTTGCAAATTTTATAGATAGATGGAAATGGGGGTTCAATAGAAGTCGTCATTTAGGGATAAAAGAAATAACAGATAGAAGGTGTACAACAACAACAAATAGATTCCCTGTTAATGACGGTGTTAGAAATTTTGATTTTATATTCTTTTTATTTAGTTTATTAACAATAATTATAACCCCTACTTTTATAATTCTTATAATACTTTTACACGTATTGGCGTTTATCTACCCAATATTAAGAATCATCATAAATTTATTAATATGGGTAATAAACGTTGTTATCTATGGTATTTGTTTAGCCATAAGAGCAATAACTTTTGGTGCTAGACCACAAGGTGGATGTAAAAAAGAAGCGATAAAAAAGTTAGGTAAAGAAAATATTTTTAAAAGAATATCTTTACCAATGTTATCATATCCTGATTGTGAGGCGTGTCCTTGTACCGATGAAACTTTACCTGAAGATGATACACAAAGTGGATTTGCACAAAGTGCTAATGTATCAATATCATCAGAAAATAATAGTCCTTTGGGTGATACTAATTCAACAGTAAGTTATAGTACGTACAATTCTATTTTATCGTCCACATCAAACGACCCAGCGGCATTTAACAATGGTATTGCTCAAGCTATGGCTGGATATCAATATCAAAATCTTGGAAATGATAATGATAAATTAGTAAAAACTCCAATATCTGAGTTTCCTGCTCAAGGAGGGATAAAATTTTTAGCAAACGATGTTACATTATCCCAATCGTTAAACTTGGCAAATATAAGACAAAGGTATTTTGATGGGGATAACTTAATTCAAACAACAGTTAGAAACACAATACCTAACACGACAACAGTAGATGCGTCACAGCCGTTTACAGATAGTATTATGATGTTATTTGTTGATAGTGGAACATTCAATGGGTTACCACCTGGACAACTTTTAACATTCCAAGACACTGATTCAATCAATGACCCTAACTTAACGGGAATTACAAATTCAAATCAATTTAATACTAATAGTATTACAGGTACAACACCTTACAATGCCTCAAGTTTAGTTACAGTCCCTGTTAATTATATAACACAAGGAGGTACACAGCAAACCGTAAACTTAAAGTTGAAAATATCTGAAGATGGTAAAGATTACAAATTCCCTGCCGGTGTTGAATATTTCCAAGTAATTACAGGGGGGACTGTAACACAGTTTTCAGGACTTACAAATACAACTGGTGGTTTATTAAACAAATACCTATTCAAAAAAACACAAAGGTTCTGTTATGGAATTTTACCACAACAATGTGATTATGTATTCCCAATTAAGTTCATTGATGATTTTGCAAATTATGAAGTAATATTTTTGACAAGAGGTACTGACCCATACACCGAAAAACAAAATATTAAATACGACTTATCTAAAATTTTTGGTTTTAACTTAGGTACAGGTCCTTTTGTTGAAGGAAGTTATTACTTGAACGTCCCAATACAACAAAACTCAGGAAGTGGTGCATGGTTTAATGACTATAAAACCCCTGAATCACATTCAGTATCAAATAACAATAATGCGACTCTTTATCACCCACCTTTTGGTTTTACACCTGATAGTACATTATTTACTGCATTTACAAACAATGCACCATATTACTACAACTCAACCGATAAATCACAAAGTTCATTTAAGTCTTATAACAGTGACGTTGTTAATTTAGGGTATTTTACATCAACACCTGGTGTGTACTCTAATATTCAACCAAGTGTTGGTAACAATAAGTTGGCGTTCCAATGGACAAATGGGGTATTAAGTCCTCAAGGTAATATTGAAGGTGGTTCATTAATTGCTTCAAATGCAACTCCAGGTTCCCCAATAAATGTTGCAACTACAACAACAAGAGTTTATTCCCCGGCTTACCACACAACAGCGGTTTCTAATATATCAGTATCTAACTCATTAAACATTGTATTTAGGTCTGATAGATTACCAACTTCAGATATAACAGAAGTAAGTGGTAATAGTTCATTTAGTTTATTTTTAAATGACAACTTTTCAGTTTATGCTGTTGATGAAGAAGGTGGAACGGCGTTGGCGCCAACAACAAATGGGCCCGGTGATACCACAAACAATGCTCAAGATTTGACAGGAGATACTCCAAGTCAAGTTTCAAGTACAGTCTTGGCTTCATTAAGTTGTGAAAATATGACAGTACTTAAATGTTATCAAGGGGGAGGAACCTCATTTTCTGTTCAAAATCCTTGTAGTGAAAACCCTAACGGCAAAAGAATGTCGGGGGGATGTTATAAGTTTGTTGATAACCCACTTATTGTTTCAATACCAAAAGACATTACTTACTTCTTTGAATGGAAGACAAGATTTAGAATGGTGTTTGCTGCGTGTAGAGGTATATTTTCACAAGTGTTTCAAAACAATTGGGTGAATGGTTCACTATATATGTTTTCGTTAAAAAAACAAACAATTTTCAATATTACAGGACAACCAAAAAAGTATAAGTTTTGTGGAACACCTGATAGTACATTAAGACCATATCAAGGACCAATATTTTATACTCGTGGAACAACGAATTCACTTTTTTATAGAAGTGCGATTTACGATGGAACTAAATTTATTGGTCAAAAACCAAGACAAGGAACATTTGCAAGCCCAACTTTGCAAGATGCAAACTTTAAGGGAATGAATGTTCGTAATTTATTTTTCCCTACAACCATAATGGATTTAGGACCAAGAGATGAATTTACAAAAGAAATTTGTACTAACCCTAACTTTGAAGGTTATTTAATTGAGTCAATAAAAAGTACATCGTATAATGACACTTCTGAAATTTTACAGTTATTCATTATTTCAAGATTGATAAATTCAAACTTTTGGGGACAAGTTTTAGGTTTAGGTGATGCATCAATAAACAGAATGTTTTCAAGAAGTGAAGACAGAATTGATGGGGATGTTGCACAAATGTTTTCAATAAATTCTGAATATGGGATTGAAGAATTTGATGAAGATAATTATTCAGATAATGAATTATACCTTGGTACAGGTGATGCTTTAATGGGTATATTCTTTAGTTCAAATACCGTTAATAGATTAACATTGAGTCCTGGTATTCAAACATTTACACCAACACTTACAAATTATTTTGGGTATCCAAATACCCAACTAGTACCAACATATCAATGGTCATCAACCACAACATCATCAATATTTGGTTCAGATACAAATGATTGGAATACTAATGTTTTATCTAATGGTGGGTTTTACTCACAACTATACCAAAACTTTAGTTTTAACCCCCCAACAACACCATACTTTAATCCATCAACAACAGGAAGACGAGGTTATATTTACAATCAAACACCACAAGGATTGGCAAATCCAAACTGGCCGGCAGGTACACAACAGTCATTTATTGTTGGGGGACCAAACCATTTTTATTTTGGTTTGAATAAAGGTAAAAGTGCCATTAACAGATACATTAAAGCGTATATATTAAACCAAGATGTCTAACGAAAGTGAAATAAGAATTGTACTTGGGTCTGAAAGAAGTGCCGGAAGTGTTGACAGAGATGTTTGGATACAACCACCTTTAATTGGGGATAGAAGGGAGTTAATTGAAGGGGATAGAAGTATTCTTGTAAACCAACAAAATATTTTTGACCAAGAAAGACAATCAAGTGATAAGTTTAGAGTTGCAGGTAAAATCACAAATGTGTTTGATAATACAGTAACAGGTAAAACTTCATATACCCCATTTAAAAATTATTTGTATTATACAAATGCTATTGCAAATGCAACAAATAACGCAAACTTTTGGGAAGGAAATCCTCAATTTGATGAGTTTTCTATGGTAAGAGTTAGTGGGATTACTGGACATATTCCGTTTGTCACTAAAAGTGCATCATCATATAATTGGTCGTTTTATATGAGTTATGCATTTTCAAGTACAACGGCTCAAACTATGTCATATACTGATGAAAAGTTTGGTGTTACTAATAGTGGTTTTTTGGCGGGTGATGGAATACCTTATGTATTAACAACAGGTAAATTTAATGGAAAACAACTTGTATATTTTTATTGTGGTACAATTCATAACTTACAAGTGGGTCAATACGTTGAACTATCAACACCAATAAATAACAAAACAGTATTTCAAGTTTATTCTTTGGGTGATGGTACTATTAATTCAGAAGAAAAAGTTTTTACAATTTATGATTTAAAATACCCTACCATTGATGTTCAGACAGGTATTTACGGAAACCTAAAAAGAATAACTGAACCTGCAAACTCTGCGGAAACAAAATCAATATATTATGTAAGATTACATAAAATAATAAAAAATAGTGAGCAATGCAATGTAGGTAAAGTTGGATTTGAAAATAACCCTTTTGCAATTGATAAAAAATTAGAATACTCAGCACTTACACCAAACCAAGTACAAAGAGTTTCGGTAAAAAATAATTCACAAAGTTTTTCATTCACATTTGATAAGGATGTTAAAATTGGGGGGTATATTGACAATAATGGAAAACCAATCACCGAATTGTTTTTTACCATTATTAACCGAGGTTATATGGGGTGGTTTAATAAACCATTCCCAAATCAAAATAGTATACCAAGTGGTATTGATATTGGTTGGAACTTTAACTTTTTAGAAAACTCAATAGATACGTGGTGGAATCACAGTAGTAGTTTGAATAAAGATAACATTCCCACTTCTTCTTATTTATATAACGGTCAAACTTTTTATTATAACGATATATTAAATCAGGGTGATGTTATTTCAGGGGATTTTTGTGAGTACAACTATATAGAACAAAAAGAATATGTTTTATCAAGAATGGTTCATAAGTACTCATTTAATGACATATTGTTTTTAACAACAGGTAATCAAAACTATCCTGATGGTTACTTGTATAATCCACACTATTCTATACCAATTAGAGCGTTTAGTGATTATATTGAAAATGGTGATAAAAAATCTGTAGTAGGAATACCTGGATATTCTTGGTTTAGTCAATACAATAATAAATGGTTTTGGAGGGATTTATACACCTATGGGTTTATTGATAGTGATGGTATTGGTGTTAATAATCCATTTATAAATGGTTCCCATTACCCATTTTTAAACTGCATATTTTTACAGTACCCAATACTAAGAAACAACAATACATTCTCTAATGAATATCAACAGATAATAAATGACGATTGTGAATAATAACTACTATAGATTTAGTGTAACACCGGAAGACACATTTTTTAATATTCCTGTTGAAATAAGTTTTGATATGGCAGGAAGAAATGATGGTATAGTTGAATTTGAAAAAGATATATTACAAGATTTGATAAATGGTATTGATGATTTTGAAACTACAAGATTTGCAAATACATCTTACTTACAAACACCCGATAAAACTGATATAAACTATGAGTTTTATTTTTTAGATTCAACCGTACAAGTTACCTCAGCAACTTCAAGTGATTGGTCCGTTGATTATGCAAATGCAACATTTACAGACCCTGAATTATATTATTTTGTAAACTCTTTTAAAGGTAGTTTTTTCAAATTAGATTTTTATGATACAAAAACAAATGAAAATCAAAAAGCATATTTTAGTGTTGTAATTCCAACACAACAAGGACAAACAAGAGTTGGGTTTTTAGGTCCTTTAAATAATCAAACCCAAGTAAATGTTAAAAAACCAAAGTTTAAGTTAGATTACACAGGGGCTGATAAAGAGGGGTTTTTTATCTATTGGTTAAAAGAAAGAGATTTTATTAATATTACAGAATTTTATATGACTGCAAAGTTTTTTAACGCAAAAACCGGTCAGTTTGTTAGATTTATGAATGAACCACAATCTACATTTTCTGCAGGAAATGAATTTAACTTTAATAAATCCCAATACTTTTACTACAAAGTGGAGTTAGATTTTACAAATTATGAATACCAAGTTTATAAAGAAATTCCACAACAAAACCAAGCACCAACATTATTAAGAGTTGGTGATACGACTAATGTCATAAAATGGTATGAATACGGAAACCCATAATGGAGGCTGAAAAATATTCAATAGTTGTTTCTCCTGAAAATATCTTATCAGATATTTTTACAGAAACTTATAGTGGTGACACAGGACTTGAAACGTTTGGTGTCTATTCTGGTATGTCTTATATTTTAAGTGGTGGTACAGGTGGAACTTCTTTACTTACAGGGTTAACAATTCCTATAATGTTAACCCAAACAATGAATGACATTGGATTTTATAGTGAATTTGACGGATTATTATTACAAAAAGATGTATTAGCAAACTTTGTTTTTTCTGCAAATACTTTAAGTCCGTATGATGTATATTTCTATAACACATCGGGGGATATTGAAATATCTTTTATAAGTCTTTCAAATTACTTTGTTGATTGGGGGGACGGTAGCCCAACACAACAAGTTTCAAACCAACCACTAAATCATTTATATCCGACAACACCTGGTGATTATACTATAACCTTTTCAGGTCAAAACACATTTGGAATGACGGTTATTCAAAAACCAATTACTGTCCCTTTGACGGGTGTGACCATTTCCAATTTACAAGGTAATTTTACTTTTACACCACAAGGTGGTATTTGGTCAGGAATACCTGTTAGTTATGATTTTATTGCAACAGGTGATTCACAAAACAACGTAGCGTCACAAATATCAAGTTCTTATACGACAGTACCTTTTCCTGTATCGGGGTTCACTAAATCTAAATTAACTGACGTAAAAAGATGGGGACCTAACCCATATACTGTTGGATATACTTTTATAAAAAATGGAGTCCCATACGGTCAAATAAATTCAATAACTTCAGGGTATACCTCATACACAATTAATGACATTACGTATTACGATTTTCCAAATGGGCAAACATTATACCTACTTCAAAGTTCAGGATTTACCCAAAACGACCTTTTATTTTCGGCAATAACAAAAAATGAATATCTATTAGACTTTGTTATGGACCCCGAAGTTCAAAGTGATGTTTACATTGAAAGAGGTAAGTATAGTGCCTTTGAACCTTTACAAAGATTAAATGAAGTTGATAATATAGGTGATATGGTTAGGTATGGATACGGATATTATAAAATTAATCAAACATAAAAAATTACATAAACTATTTATAAAATAAAAAAATGGCACTTGGCACATACGGCATAACTAGACCCGCTGACGTATCACCTGAAGATGTTGAAATCATTCTTCACTATACACCTTCACGAGATGTGACAGATAATTTTTTATTGAAAAAATTAAATGCTGCAAATATTTTAACACCATACTTCCATAATTCCGACACTGGTGGAAACAATAATGTAGAAATATTAGGAGGATTATACAATCTTAAACTACCGGCAACAGAGTTTAGTAGATTAGGAATATATACTTTAATGATAAGACCTGCAGAAATTAGAACAACAATTACCGATTGTGGTGTTCTATCTGCACTACCAAACGTTAAAGGTATCATTATTGATATTAACAGTGTTCCTTCACAGTATAGAAACAAGTTTGTTAACCAAGGACTCGTTGGGTTTAGAATTGAGTATTTAAATTCTGACGGCACCAAAATCCCAAATTTTTATAGAATAGTAACCTCATCATTTTATTGTGAACCCGTGGTGACAGAACAAGTTAATACATCACAAAAGGCCATAAGATATAGATATGTTGATAACCCAACAGATTTAATTTTTTGTACTGTTTCACCGTCTTCATCACCGTCTAATAAACCAAACGCAATACCATTTATTGGACAACCAAATCAAAACATTATAATAACTAATACATTTTTCAATCCGATAACTATCGATATTCAAATGGCTGAATACGATATTGATACGTTGGCAATTGCTCTTTATGGGAACCAAACTAAAAGTATTGAAGATGGTATTTACACTCTTTACGATAGTGCTGGCAACATCTACAAACAATACAACTTGTTTGAAATTAGAGATACATTCAATGAGCTTCTTTATGAAGTTAGACAAGATAGAAATAATAACATTGATTATAGTAAAAACTTTACGAACATAGTTGAATAATGGCAAAACAAATTTTTAGATATCCACCGGCTCCCCCTGTAGGTAGTTCTACTGCTTTTAACAATATTGTTGGATTTCAGTTGGTTACTGGTGGTGGTTTAACACAAGGAAATTTTGAATTTACAACTGCCATTTATGAAAAGGTAAACAGAAATTTTGATTTAGGTGTATTTTCACAACTTTATAATTTGGAAAATCTTAATATTGAAGATATTGAGCAAACCAAAAAAATAATACAAAAGAATTTTTCAGTTTATCCAAATTTTGATATTTCACAAGTCACAAGTTTTACCTTGTATGGTTCACTACAAAAAAGATTATCGGCATCTGTAACAAAAATAATTAGTTATTATCCAGCGGCTCTTGATGTAAGAAACCAAACATTGTCATTAACAACGGGTTATACGGCTATTAACATTACTTTTGACCCAATAGAAAATTTAACAACTTTTGATGTTAATGTTCCGTGGATTACAAATCCATTTGACATTGATTTTTCTACAAATGCAAGAAGAAACTTACAAGTTAGACCAATCAAAGTTTCTAAATACCGAGATATAACAAACAATTATCAAGATTTTAGTTTATACTTTTCAAGTGTTACTACAGAATATCCTTTAGTTGATTTTATACCCTCAACAACTTTAACTGCAGGTACCATCACGATGACAGTAATTGGAGACCCTTTTTCAGGGGTAACCGCATCAACTGATAATTTAATTATAAAACCCAATACACAAAAAACGGCAGAAATATTTCAAGATGAATTTGATGAAGTTGAGGATTTTATTTTAAATAGAAATAGTCAACCTAAATATACATCAACTTTTCAGTATCCTTACTATGACTCTAATGGTGATTTTACTTTAAAAATTGAAAGTGTTACTTGGTTTTTAGATGGGACTTGGAATTTAGATATAGTATCATCAAATTTTGACAATTACTTAGATAAGTTAAGTAATATATCATTAAATTTAGATGAATATAAAACAAATTTAATATCTAGATTTTTAACAACAGGGGCATTTAAAGACTTTGACACCCAAGACCAAAAAATGGAAAAAATTCTACAAATTTACGGTAGAAGTTTTGATGAGGTTAAAAAGTTTATTGACGCATTGGCTAATATGAACTCCGTTAATTATAAAGTTGGAAATGATATACCATCACAACTTTTGGTCAATTTAGCGCAAACACTCGGAGTAAATACCAACATATCACCGATTAATAATGACCAATTATTAGAGGCAGTATTTAGTACAAGTTCTGAACAAATTTATACAGGTCAGGCTCAAGACCAAACACCATCAGAGTTAAATTATCAATATTATAGAAACGTAATTTTAAATTCTGCCTATATGTTCAAATCTAAAGGTACAAGAAATTCTTTAGAATACATAATGAGACTTATTGGGGCACCTGAAGCAATTACAGAATTTAACGAGGTTGTTTATTTAGTGGATTCTAAAATTAATGTTGAGCAATTTAAAGAAAACTATGCTAAAATTAGTGGTGGGACAGTATATGTTGAAAGACCGGCATTAGACCCAACAAATACTTTTTCGGTGCATGGTGTTACTTATACAGGTTTTACTACTGATGGAAGAGTCGAAACGGTAACAACAACTTTAAATGACTACGGCATATCTGACGACGGATACCCAAAAGCTCCTCAACAAACTGATGATTATTTTTATCAAAAAGGTTCAGGTTGGTTTGAGTCAAGTCCTAAACATAGGGCACCTCAAGTTGTTGATTTAGAAAATTCACAACTTAATCAAAATGTTCCTAGTGTTCTAACAAAGTTACAAGCACCTTCATACGGTCAAGAATACTTAAACCGATTTACAAAGTTTCCATATCTAAATGAAGGTTATACTATTACAAAAATATTTGATAATCAAAAGTCTTGGTCAGTTGATGATATTGGTAATAGAAAAAACGACTCAAATTTTAATGGAGTTGATTATACAGTAACGAGTGATAAGCAAATTATTAACTCTAAAAATATTGAACTAAACATTAATATGGGTCAAGGGTTAGTTTATGACGTTTGGGATATGTGTGTTAAATATGACTACCCAATTCCAAACTCAGGTCTTACATCACCTTACCCATATCCTGGTGCAATTGATTGGACATTTGTTAATCCAAAACCAAAACAAAAAACTTTCTTTGAGTTTGCACAATCATTCTTTATGAATATGATTAATGTTCGTAATAGACAAACTATTTTTGATGGTAAAACAGGGGGATATCCAACACTCCAATCAATATATTGGAAATATCTTCAGTCACAACAAACCGTAGGTATACCTTCTAATCAATTCACATATCAAAAAATGATTGATTATACTTTAGGTATTGGTGATTATTGGCAAAGATTATTGGAACAATTGGTTCCAGCAACAACTCTTTGGTTAACGGGTCAAAAAATGGAGAATTCAATTTTCCATAGACAAAAGTTTGTATGGAGAAGACAAAGAGGATGCCAATTTATTCAAGTTGAATGTGTACCTTGTACATTCGACGGTCAGTTATTTGGTTATGATTGTATTGACCAAACCCTATCTTGTGAATTGAATTTCCAAAGCCCTCAAACATATTTAACTCAAGTGTTGAGTGCAGTTGTCGCTCAAAGTGGATATACACAGGCGAATTGTGATTTAACTAGTATAGTTTCGGAATGGTTTGTTGATTGTAGATTGGATAATACAATATTAGTACAAGAACAATTCTATACGGGGTATGGGTTCTATGACGTTCCTACAGTTGCTCAAATTATAACGGAAATCGATAACAAATTAGTAGGGTTGTATAACCAAGGTTTGAACTACTATTTTGCAGGTAAAACTTTAATAATTAGTAACTCAACTTGTTATGATGACTTCACAAACAAAAAACTCTACTTAAATATAGGTATAAACGCTAGTATAAATTGTAATTAATGGCTTGTTATACAGGATTAACGGATGGTGTATATTATTATATTGACTGTTGTGGTGTCACCAGAACAGGGGCATCTTTAGGTGAAAGTATTTGTGTAGATGGCGTATACTCTGGGTCGTCATATGGTATATATATTGATGAGGATAGTTCTTGCGACCCAACTTGCGAAGAACAACCAATTGGATTATCATTTTCGGTAACAGGAACTTGTTCAGACCCAACAGGTTCGGTTACATTTTCACCCTTTGGAGGAATACCACCATACACTATTGATAATGTCATACCAGGAGGGATTACCGCTCAAACATCCTCAAGTCCAATAACCTTTACAGGGTTAACTGCGGACACTTATGTATTTAGATTAAATGATTCATTGGGGTATGAAAATAATGAATTATATGTTAATGTAATAATCACTGGTTGTTTCTACACAGATATTATTGAAGTCACAGGAACTTTTTGTGGCTCAAACGATGGTACTTTAACTGTAAGTGCAAATTCACAATCATCACCTTATGTTTTGTTTTTAAAGACAAGTGGTGGTACAATACAATCACAAAATACTACACTTTTTCCCTATACGTTCACAAATTTATCTGCGGATACTTATTTTGTTGAAGTTGTTGATTACGGGTTGTCAACCGCCACAACTGCGAATGCTATTATTTCTGCAAGTACTGCATTAGACTTTGGATTTTGGAAAGTAGATGCGTCGACTTGTGTGATAAATCAAGGCAAACTTTCAGTCACTGGCGTAACAGGAACCGCACCATATACATATCTTTGGAGTAATGGTGAAACCGGTCAAACAATTACTGGTCTAACAATAGGCACATATAGTTGTACCGTTACAGACTCAAATGGGTGTAGTACCACTAAAAGTGAAACCATAGGTCAAGCCGAACCATTAGGTTTAGGTATTGTCACATCAAACAATCCAAGTTGTTTTTCATCAGATGGGAGTATAACTTTCACAATTACAGGTGGTAGTGTTCCATATTACTATTCGGCAAGTACTTCACAAGTTGGATATACACTTAGTAATACACTAACACTTTCAGGTTTATCAAGCGGTAATTACAATTTAGAAATTACTGATGGTAATTTTTGTAAGGAAACTATAAGTGCATTTATAAATGCTACTAACTCATTTTTTGTTGTTGATACACAAGTATCAAATTCGAATTGTAGTCAACAACTAGGTTCAGTTTCAATTTCATTACAAGGGTCAAACAACTTTTATACTTACAGTTTATCAGGACAAACCAATGGGCAAGTTTATACAAATACAACACAAAGTTTAACAAGTTCATTTTCAGGTTTGACTAACGATACTTATGACTTAACAATATCGGCAACAGGAACTAATTGTGAGTATACAACAACATTTACAGTTTCTTCAACGGATAAGTTTAGTGCAACAACATTAACAACTGGTTCAACTTGTTCGCAAACTGATGGTGTACTATATATTGAAGTTAGTACAGGTTATACTTTACCATTAGATTACATCTTAAGTGATGGTCAGTCAGTGATTGATACATCTGCAACGGCATATACATTTAATAACTTAACGGCTGGAAGTTATATATTAACAATAGTCGATGGAGAAGGTTGCGAAATAAGAGAATCAATAACCATTTCAACAGGAGGTAGTTTAATTTCAGCAATTTCTACAACACAATGTTATAATGGTCAAAATGGCACTGCCGAAGTTTTAATTTACGATGGCGAACCAACATTTACTTATGATTGGTCTGACAACATACCATCAGGACAAACAGGTTCCACAATTTCAGGATTAACTGCCGGCACTTACTCAGTTGAAGTTGTGGATAGTAGTGGTTGTTCACAAACTCACAATTTTACAATTACGTGTTCAGGAAATAACGTGACAACTTATTCTGTCGTTTCATTATGTAATGATGTGTTTACAACAACAGTTGGCGCAAAAAGAGGCTTTTTAGAAATGTTAAATGAAGGTTATATTGACGTTACAAGTGGATATACGGGTTGTAGTTTAAATACTGCAGAATTCATACTTGAGTTAGATATAAATGGTTCAGGTTTCACACAACCATTCTATACTGCCACAACATTAAACGACGTTCCACAAGACACATTATGGCAATCAACAATAGAGGGTGTCTTAAGTGGTATTACAGATATTAGTCTTTACACAATAAGTTTAACTGATAATACAATACATATTGAATCAAATTGTGAAGGTGATTTTGACCCATTATCAGATGCCAATTTTACATTGGAATTAACAATAGAGTATGATGTAACCTGTAACACGTAGATGCCTTATTCTATAGACATAACGGGTTTAACAGGAGGAACGCCTCCAATTGATTATTATGTTTGTGACCAAAATGGTAACAACTGCTCACTTCTTGGTACTTCACTTGGTACTTATGTTTTAAGTGCATATTACAGTGGTGCGAGTTCATTAGTTATAAAGGCTATTGATGATAACGGTTGTGAAACATTTCAAGAAGTAAATTGTTAAATTATGATAATAGAAATTACTGGAGTAACAAGTGGCACAAGTCCATATGATGTTTATATATGTGACCCAACAAACGTATCTTGTTTTTATGTATCAGGGGTCACTTCTATCCCACCAAATGTCGTAATAGATTCATCAGTTTTTTTTCCAAATGAAGACATTGTTTATATTAAAGTTATAACTGCGGATGGGTGTATAAGAGAAATACAAATTGATTGTGGAAGTTATTTATTACAAGAAGATGGTTTTTATATATTACAAGAAGATGGATTTAGAATCAAAATAACATAACAAATATTTATTTATAAAAACCTATGCCAGATTTACCAATATCCTCCTTACCGGCAGCAACCACAGGATACGCCAATTCATTATTAGTTATTGTTAATTACACACCAATTACAAGTGGTAGAACTGAGGCGGTACCTTTTAGTGCGATAACAGCATCAATTGCTGGAACTTCAGGTAGTAGTGGGACTAGTGGTTCCTCAGGGTCAAGTGGTACGAATGGTACTTCAGGTACAAACGGAACTAGCGGCACAAACGGAACATCAGGTACTTCACCATCACTAAACTCAATAAGTGGGAATACAGATATTTTGGGTGGAGTTGCAATGAGAACTATTTATACTAGAAATAATGTTATTACATATGGAGTTGGGTCAAGTGCTGATTTATTTAGTGGGGCAACAAATTTTGGCTCAAAAAATTTTACAACTCAATTTTTTACTGATAGTGTTAATTATATTTCAAAAATTATACATTTTAGGGTAACGGGTATATGGGGGTCTTTGGACAACTCACCTACTATTGAAATGGTTACAAAATTTGGTTCAGACACATTAATTAGTTATACTATCCTTGGTGCGTCTACCGCCCAAGCAAATAACCATCCATCCGAAATATTTGGTGAAATTGTTTTTAGTGGTGGTACAGCAATCGGTTGTTATTCTATTGGATGGTGTGACAATAATGGTGATTTTAAAAGATATGCACTTTCAGATGCGTCGACCCCCGTAACGGTTTCTGGTTTTACGGGAGGAGATTTTCAATTAATAATGAGTGGAGGAACAACTAACTCATTTACATCTTATTTAGGTTATATCCAAGTGTGGAATTAATTTTTAAAAAAATGTTTATTTGTATACTTTATTTGATAATTTTTCTTTATGAAAATATTTGTTCAAATCGCATCTTATCGCGACCCCGAACTCTTACCAACAATTAGAGATTGTATTAATAAAGCAAAATATCCTGAAAATCTAACATTCGGTCTTTGTTGGCAAAGAGACGAAAATGAATCCTTAGAAGAGTTTCAAAAAGACGAAAGGTTCACAATTTTGGACTATCACTGGACCAAAAGTAAAGGTTTATGTTGGGCTAGAAGTCTTATTCAAAAACTATGGAAGGGTGAAGAATACACAATGCAATTAGACTCACATCACCGTTTTTTACAAGATTGGGATGTAGAATTAATTGAAATGATGAAATTAACTGGTGTTGAAAAACCAATAATTACCGCATACGCAGGTATGTATGAACCAAAAACTAATAAGTTATTAAACGAAGAACCATACAAGTGTGTTGCAAGAAAGTTTTCAGAGTATGGAACAATTTTCTTTTATCCTGAACAAATACCAAATTGGCAAAAATTAGAAAAACCTATACCTGCAAGATTTGTAAGCGGTCATTTCTTTTTTACATTAGGTAAACATTGTGATGAGTACAAGTACGACCCAAATATATATTTTGCAGGTGATGAAATAAGTCTATCTATTAGGTCTTATACTTTGGGTTATGATTTATTCCACCCCCATAAGACAGTTGTTTGGCATGAATATACAAGAATAGGTAGAACTAAACATTGGGATGATTTTAATGAAGAAAATGTAAAAAGTGGTCTAATTGAAAAAGAATGGCATGTAATCAATTCAGAAGGGTTGGTTAGATTAAGACATATGTTACAAGAAGAAGATAATAATATTGATTTAGGGGAATTTGGTTTAGGTGATGTAAGGTCTCATAGGGATTATGAGTTATATGCTGGTATTGATTTTAAAAAAAGAAGATTACACCCCGAAACATTAAAAGGGACTGACCCGCCAATTAACGACGACTCAAATTGGTTTGAAACAAAACTAAATAAATTCACATACAATATAGTTGTTCCAAGAATTGAAGCACCTGAAGATAATTATGATTTTTGGGCCGTTTCATTTTTAGATGAATTTGGTGGTGAAATATTTAGAGAAGATGCCTCTGAAGACGAATTAAAAACTTGTTATAGTGTTAAAAGTGACTACGTCCAAATTAAGAGAACCTTTATGGTTGATGATTCTGCTAAATCGTGGTCAATATGGTTACACCATAAAGAAAATGGGTGGATAAAACAAATAACAGGTGAAATATGAAAATAGGTGCATTTTATCAATCAGGGCATAAACTTGTTGCTTGTTATAAAGCGCTAGAACAGTTAAGAAAAATTTACCCAAACATTCCAGTTGCGTTATATGAAGATGGTTCTAAATTATTAGAGCCTGTTGCAAAAAAATTTAATTGTGACTATACTTGGATTGAACAACAAGGAATTAATAATCCTCATTCGGGTAGGGTTTTTTTAGGTGAAAATGGACCTTTGGATTGGTTAAAAAGAATTTATGATGCTTGTGTGACAACATTAAAAGACGTTGATTGGGTAATACATTATGAAGATGATGTTTGGTGTAAATGTGAAATAACAAAACCACCGACTTTTGATATTGCGGGAGCAAACGGACCTATGTATACTCCTGAACTTTACAAATATTTGAAAAACAAATTCAATATAACAGACGAATCACGACATTATTGGAGTGAGATTGGCTCATTAGAAGGTTATGGTGCGTGTGGAGGGGCAATATTCAATCGTAAAAAATTTATTGAAATATATAATAATTTAAACGAGGTTCCTTGGGGTGAAATATATCAGTTGGATTCAAGACCAATCGAGTGGTGTGATGCGACACTTTCATTTCTTTTTCAATTTTTTGGTTATACAAGTGGTGTTTGGAATGATTGGGCAGAATACGATTCAAAAAATAAAGGAAATTGGTGGGATAAAAGTGGTTGGTCAATACCTATGGAAGAACAGCCCGATGTTGCTTTTATTCACGCATATAAACACTTTTATAACTATCTTCCTGAAGAAACGGACCTTGAGTTGTAAATAAAATAAACATAAGCTTATTTATATTATAAAGTTAATTTTTTAATGGCGAATATACTCTTACAAAGTTGTTGTTATCCCGGATTACAATATTATACGGACCAATCAAATTGGACCGGTGCAACATCGGCTGTTACAACAGTTTTTAGTGTCACTTATGATAGTGTTGTTGTTAATGGATGTTATACTATAGTATCTGCATTCACTTCAGGATTCACTGCAACAAGTATTGTACCTAACGGAATATACACCCAACAACTATCAGGTTGCTCATCATCATTTTGCGCAACGGGAGAATGTTGTTCAAATGTGTATTGTGTTCAAATTAACGATGTAAATTTTTCAGCATATAGTGGTAGTTATGTTGTGGCGGGAAGTTATAATACTTTACCGTTTTTTACAGGTGGAACACAACCGGGATACATTTATAAAGGACCTACAAAATGGTGTTTAGGTACAGCACCTGGAACAGGTTGTTATTTCTTTGGACAAGACCCAACATTATCAACTTGTCCAAATTTATATACGGATTTATTTTACGCAGGTTCTTGTGTTACTCCAACGCCAACACCAACACCTGTTTGTGATATATTTGATTTTGAAGTTGATGTGTTATGTGTATCACCAACCCCAACTCCAACACCCACACCAACTCCAACACCCACACCAACTCCGACACCATCACCAACACCCGATATATGTTCAGGGTTTACCGTTGATATTACAGTTAGTGGAACAACTCCTACACCAACTCCAACTCCTACACCAACTCCAACACCGACACCAACAATTAATTTAACGGGTGAAACTGTAACATTTACAATTGATGATGGAAACTTTGTATGTTTTAGAGTTAAAGAGTTAAGAGATTGTAATGAAAACGTCACTTATTATGTTTCAGGTTCTTTAGATATATCAGGAACACCAATAACAACAGGTCAGACGTTCTTGGGTGTCATTAACGACCAATTAAAATGTGCAACTTACATACAAGATACAACTGCTAGTCCAAACGCGACAGTTAAACTTGTTGTTTCAGCGTACACAGGATGTACTGTTTGTCCAGCGCCAACTCCGACACCTACACCAACTCCGACACCAACTCCGACACCTACACCTACGCCGACACCTACACCAACATATGCCCCTGGTACTTACTTTGTGTTCACATCTTGTACGACAACATCTATGATTACACAAACAGCATATCCACCAACAAATCTAGACCCAGGAGAAGTAATTAGGGATTATTCCGGAAATTGTTATAGTTATGTAGGATACTTTATAAATTATGTTCCACCTTCAGGTTATATTGTGGTAAATGAAGATAGATTTACGGCGACAACAGCAACAACATATGTTGACTGCACAGAATGTTTACAAGTTGAACCACTCGTTGGTACATTTAATACTTGGATAGGTAATGGTGCATATTCAGTTAATTGTCCAGGATGTCAATTAACAAACTTTGGAGTTCAAACAATATTCTATACCCACCCTTCAATTAATCAAATACAAACAGGTGTTACAGTTTATAGTAATTCATCATTATTATATCCTTTGACGATTGATTATATAAGATACGGAAATAAAATTTATAGTGTTGATAATAGTGGTGTAATCACTGAGTTCTGCACAGTTAATGGAGTTTGTTAAAAATGGCAACAATAGTAACACTTAACACAATTATATCAGGAACAAGTCCATACGACGTGTGGGTTTGCGATGAATGTGGTATATATGGTACTTGTCAATATATTGCAACAATTACTACCGTACCATATTCATTTACCTTACCTGTTTCCTTTGAATCAATGAACAGTTATGTTATTAAAATAATAGATGCAAATGGATGTGAATTCTGTTCAGATAGTTTTTGCACATATAAACAATTTGAAAATTTAATATGTTTTGAATTCCAAGACGGAATACCATACGACTTTCAATAAACTATGATATATATAAAATAAAAAATGGCAACTTTAACATCAAGGACATTCGCCACAGGGGCTTCACTTAATGACCTTATACATATTGTAATAACAGGTGATACATCACAAAGTGCTAGTGGTTCATCATATAAAGCATCACTAAGTCAGTTGGTACCTTTATTTGGGGGTTCACCTGATGTATATTTAACAGGTGGAACTGCAGTTTCTTCAGGAGGTACATTAACTTTTACCAATAGTACTGGCGGAACTTTTACCGTTTCAGGTCTTACAACACCATTTACAGGTGGTTCGGGAAATTGTATTACAAGTTTTTACACTGAAAATATTCATGCTTGTTCAAACGAAATAACAGTACATAATAGAGTTCAATCCACAGGTTCTGATGCTCAAGGGACTTTATCTTTTGCGTTTGGTAATAATACACAAGCGTTAAGTAATTACACACACGCTGAAGGTTCAGGTACAATCGCGTCAGGAATTACTTCACACGCTGAAGGTGAAAACACACTTGCATTTGGAAATGCATCTCACGCTGAAGGTAAGACTACAATTGCAATAGGTACTTATTCACACGCTGAAGGTTATAGAACTTTGGCCGGTACAAACAAAGGATATTTAGCAACAGGATTGACTGCTGGAGTTATTTACCTTTCAAGTTCTTATGGTGACATCACAACAGAATATACTTCAGATGATTATGTGTATATAAATGATGTGTCATATGCAAATACTTTAACTGAAACCTATAGAAAAGTATCAGGAGCAACTTTTAACGGAAGTCAAACAATAATTTATTTGTACGATATTTCAACAAGTACTAGTTCATTTGCGGTTGTTGGAAATACTGCGCCTGTTTCTACTTGGAATGGTAACCAAAACGTTGGTGGATTCATTTCTAACGCTAAAGGTAGCAGTGCTGCAGCCTTGGGAGATTTTTCAATGGCTATAAATGAAACTAATAACGCATTAAGTAAATCTACTTTTGCACAAGGAAAATCCAACACCGTATTTGGCATCAATTCTTGTGTTTTTAATAATAATAATTATGTGGTCGGAACAAGTTCAGTTTCTTTTGGGGACTCTAACAAAATAGAAGGGAATAATTCATTTATTATTGGGGTAGCAAATCAAATTAACTCAGACAAAGCTTTTGCGGGGGGAAATGACAACATAAATAACGGGGAATTATCTTTTGTTTATAGTAAACAATCTACAATTAATAATTCACAAGGTGCGATATTAGGAGGTATTTCTAATTTAATTCAGAGTGGTGATACGGATAACTCAACAATTTTAGGAGGAAAATATAATACCATCACGGGTTCTGGACCTTCAGCTCCAGTTTATGATTCTGCAATTATTGGTGGTTCAGGAAATACGGTAAATACATTTCGTTCAGTTATTTTAGGAGGGACTGGTATTACTGCAACATTATCAAATACAGTATATGTTCCAAACATTGTTTTGGCTTATTCAGGTACACCAACAAGTAGTTTAGACACATTAGGAGAACCCGGTTCTTTACGATGGGACAATAGTTATTTTTACTATAAAGACAACACAGGTTGGAAAAGAATAAGCGGAGCAACTTGGTAATATGGGACTTTTAAGTGGAAATAGTTGTAATATAATAACACTTCTACCATTGGGGTTAGATTGTGATAGTATTAATGCGTCAACACCTGATTCTACAAATGGTCTTATAACTCTTTATGTTACAGGAGGAACACCACCATATAATATTTCTTGGAGCAACGGAGCTCAAGGTTCTTTAATAACAAACTTACTACCTGGTGATTATACCGCAACGGTTATTGATTATTATGGTGATTTTACAGGAAGAACAACTTGTAGTGTTGACTATGATAGTTTTTATTTGGAACAATTTGAGGATTGTCAAAATTCAGGAAACTTTGTTTATTATGTTGCCGATTTACCATCTAAGTTTGTTGATGGTAAAGTTTATAGTTTAACAACACAAACGGGTTGTTGGACACATAGTGGTCAAACACTTTATACGGGACAATCCTATGTAAATAATTTTGCAGTAATTTCTACAGGGCCATTTGATACTTGTTCAGATTGTTTACCACCACCAGTACCTACACCGGTTTACCCACAAAATTTATGTTTTGAATATACTCCTTCATTAAACAACACATATCTAACCACATACACAAGCGGTTCAACAATTAATGGATACCCATCTTGGACAAGTTCAACAACAACAATGTACTACAACACAGGAAATACAAGATGGGAAATAAGTGGATGGACTAATCCTGGTGTACCCGCACTACTTCAACCAACAACACCACCAACAGGAAATTGGTCATTGTTAGGGACTTATCAAGGAACCGTATTAGTTAGTACAGGAGTTTGCACAACACCACCACTTACATTATCTGTTGTAACAACCCAACCAACTTGCTCAAATACAAGTAATGGAGTGTTAAATGTGACAGGATATGGTGGGGTCCCTTCTTACACTTATTCAATAAATGGGGTTAATTACCAAGCGTCAAATGTCTTTTTAGGTTTAGTTGCTGGAAATTATACAGTTCATATTAAAGATACCAATAATACTGTTACAACACAATCAGTAACTCTAACACCACAAAGTGCATTTACTAATTATGTTTTAAATTTAAGTTTGACACCTTTAGCTAATCAAGTGAATGTTGGGACTACCGTAACAAAAACTTGGTACTATCAAATTAATGTAAGTCCTACATTACCTGCTGGTAAAACTGTAAACTTTACAATTAATACTGCCGTTGGATTTACAGGTAAAACATTCGCATCAAACGTTCCTGTAATTACAAATTCAATAACCGCAACAACTGTTGGTAGTGCAACACTTAGTTCACCTGTTAATTCAATTGTCACATCAACAGGATTAAGTAGACCTTCTTGTGCTTCATCTTATATAAACTTTAGTTCTTACACAAATACTTATACTGCGACAATATCTTCAGGTGGACTTATAAACGGAACAATTACCCAATTTATTAACACACCAACTATAGAATTTAGAGGATGTCAATTAGAAGGGTATATATTGGATTCAGTTTCAATTACAAATGTTACTATAACACCATCAACCTGTAGTGGTATAAGTGTTAACGGTTCACCTAAAACTATGCCTTTACAAAAAATAGGTTTTTCTTAAAATAAATTTATAAAAAAATATATTTATAAAATATGTCATATATAATCAAAAATACCTCAGCGTTAATTAACACCATAATCACTGACGCAGCAAGAAAAAAGATATCGCAAGGTAAATTTGATATTTCTTATTTTGAGGTAGGAGATAGTGAAGTTTGTTATAACTGTACAAGTAATACAGATTATGTACAACTTAATGTTTTAATGCCTCAATACAACGCACAAAATTTAGCTCCAATTCCTGAAAAAAATAGAATGCAAGTTAAATACCCGTTATTTGTGGACTCAACATCAGGAAGTACTTTAGGTGTTCCATTTGATGCGTCTTACATAGATAATGTTTTTAATAGTGCAGCTCCTCGTGGTTTTTTCACAGGGTCAACTGGCTCACCCGTTGTTTTTAGTGCATACACCTCAACAGCCTATACAATTAATCCAAATTTTATTGTTTCAAATTCGGCGGTAACCTCGGGAGATGTATTAACATTAACATATTCAAGTATTGACCCAACGGTATCAGGTACAGTTACAAATGGAATGTTTTTATTTTTATTTGGAACGGATAACATACAACCATTTACAGGAGCGGCGCCGATATTTAGTTATGTTGTGGTTGGAGTAACAGGTGACACATCTACTGCGACAACCGTAAATATACAAGTTGATAGACAACTACCAAACTTTAGTGGAATGGGTTATACTGGTGACTCAAGAGTTGTTTTTTACCCATCAGGTATGACTGTTATTTATGATTCTTTTACACCTGAACCTTATTGGCATCCGAATGTATTTAATTTTGAAACTAATTGTGATGTTTCACAAAATGATGTTAAAGTTTGGAATATGAACATTCCGTGGACAGAATCACCGGCTGGTATTTTTGATACGGTAAACCAAGACTTTAATCAATTCGCATCAACAGGATATACGGGTTCTAAAGAATATTTGGGTTACTATTCCGATAGTGGTCAAACAGATACTGACTCAGTTTATTTTTATAATTCATTTTCTGAAAAAATAACTCTAAAACCATCCGAACAAAAGGCCATTGCGATTGTACATTACACAAATCAAGCAATAGACAATTATTATGGTGAAAAGTTTGCAATGCAAGATTTTGACGCAAACAATCCGGGAAATACAGGTCAAGCAATAAACTTCAAACTTTCAATTCCGTGGTTAATGTGGCATAAAAATCCAAGTGGTACAACTGGTGAAGTATTATATACAGACCCATCAGGTTTTACTAGTTTAAATTTATTTACTCCACATTATATTGAGTCAAGAAAAAGTATAAACTTTAATGCTCCTGGTTTAAGATATTATCATCTTTGGGACACTCACGCAAATTCAAATGGTATCCCAAATAGAGTTGGTAAGGTTTTTCCTGATTTAAAAATTATTGTTTTTGATGATGATGAAATAGTTGCAGCATTAAATTACAAATCAAATAGAAGTTGGACTTTACCGGCACCTAAATTAGGTTTAGTAACACCAAATACATTTAGTGGCGTTTTAGGTGGAACTCAAGGATTGTTAACAGGAAATACTGAAACTTTGTTTTTAACATATAGATTTAATAACTCAGCATTTACAAATTCACTTCATTGTAATTACTACCAAACAATCACAGGAAACGACCAAAGTTTATTACCGGGCGCTTCTGACATCCTTGTTAGGTTTGGTAATGAGTTCCCATTTTTACAAGTACCTTCAGTTGGATTACCATCAGGATTTACGGCAAATGATATAAAGTTATTGGCTCAAAAAGTTACAACAGCAACAACAAGACCTGATGTAACGCAATGGAGAGAAATTGATGTCACATCACAGTTATCAGCAACAACGGTTGGTGGTTATCTAACTGTAACAGGTTTAACTGGAACAACTTTACAGTTGACAAAAAATATGTATGACACTGCACCAATATATGACCTTAATGATTATATAACATTACCTGTATTAAATCAAACGGGGGTTACATTAAACTTTGGTGGTGAATTCTTCTTTTTTGGTACAATTGAAACAGATATTCAAGCAACTATATATGTTATGAACTTCTTATGTAATTTAGGTCAAACACAATTCTTTGATTCTTCAAATCCAACTTGGGATGGTACGACACCACCTTATGTTACTGAAGTTGCACTTTACAATGCAGACAAAGAACTTATGGTTATTTCTAAGATACAATCACCTGAAAAAAGACAAGGTGTCCAACAGTATCCTATTAAGTACGATTTTTAATTTTATATGGGGACAAAATCAGATTTGAAGAACTCACCAAAAGTTCTTGGCTTAGACATATCAACTCGAACAATCGGGTGGTCTTTATTTGACATTCAATCAAAAGAGTTATTAGAATTAACACATTTTTCACCAGTGATAAAACCTAAACCTGAAGATAAAATCCAAGAGTTATTATTAAAGGTCGTTTCATTTGAAGAAAAACTTCAAAATTACAGAAACCTTGGTATTACTAAAGTAGTAATTGAGGAACCATTATTAAATTCAAACAATGTATGGACAGTTGGGATACTTTTAAGATATAATTCAATGATTACAAAATCAATTTATGATATTTTGGGTATTGTTCCAAACTACATTTCAACATACAATTCAAGAAAATATGCTTGGCCTGATTTAATACAAAAAAATGACAAAGATAAATTTGTATTGTTTGGTGGATTACCAAAAGATGCAGATAAAAAAGAAATTATTTGGAAAAAAGTTTCAGATAAAGAACCTCAAATCACTTGGCATTACACAAAGAATAACACTTTGAAAAAAGAATGTTTTGATATGGCGGATTCTTACACTTGTGTTCTTGGTTATATGAAAGAAAAAAAAATTTGGTAAAGATTGGTTTTTTTTGTATTTGTAAAGTATTTATAGTAAAATAACTAAAAAAAAATAATTATGAAAAGAATAGTAAGATTAACAGAATCAGATTTAACAAGAATTGTTAGAAGAATTGTTAACGAAAATACAAATATGCAAGCTGAAGTTGCTATAGAAAATTGTGACGAAAACAATGATATGGCAATGGAAAGATGTGTAGATAATTTATTTGCAGATATGACAGAAGAAGAAGCTGAAAACTACATAATGGAGTTATCAAGAAGAAAACCAAAATGGTTAAAAAAATTAGTTCAATGGTTTAGAAGAACGGGAAGAAAAATCAGAAGAGAAGTAAGAAGAACAAAAAAGTCAGACAAAATTGCTGCTGTTGGTGGTCTTGTTACTTTTGCAACTTTAGCTACTTTATTTATTAAAAACTTTCAATATATTGCAGATAAAATTCGACCTGATAGAGGGGGAATGAATTATTAAAAATATTTTAGTATGAAAAGAATAGTAAGATTAACAGAATCAGATTTAACAAGAATTGTTAGAAGAATTGTTTTAGAACAATCTAATCCTGGAATGATGGGAGGAAATGCGGGACCATTAACGGGACAATTGCAAGTTATAAATCCACGTAAAACTCTTGTTGAATTTGGAGACACAATTGATTTTAAGTTTACAGGAGTTAAAAATGCTGGGTCATTACCTATCACAATATACGATATTCAACCTATGAACGATAATATGAGAATTAGACCTGACAAACAATTACCTTTTGTAGTACAACCAGGTCAAACTTTTGGTTTTACGGCGACACAAAAATTAGTAAAAGGGGGAACTGCAACAGAAAATATGGACGTGAATGGTAGGGTTGATTATGAACAAAGAATAATGGTTAAAACTGACGGTAAGAAAAAAAATTATCAATTATTTTGTAGACAAGAATTGATTTTTTTTGATGGAAATAGGTAAATAAAATAAAATTAGAGTAACCCACCCCTCAAAGGTGGGTTTTTTTGTTAATTGACATTTACCCTATAATTCTTATCTTTAAAGGGTGGAAGCTGAAGAATTAATCATAGACCTTATAACAAACATTTTTGGAGAACCAAAGATGGTAAATGAAATTAGAGGACAAATTTCGGTAGATTGTCCTGTATGTTCACACGAGATAAAAGGAATGGATAAGACAGATGGAAAAGGTAATCTTGAAATCAATTATCAACAACACGTTTATAAATGCTGGGGTTGTTCTGAAACACACGGTACTCACGGACATTTAGGAAAACTTATTGATAAGTTTGGTTCAAAAAAAGATAAAAAAATCTATAAGTTAATCAGACCCGATGAGTTTGAAAAAAAAGAAAAGGTTTATAAAAAACTTGAACTACCAAAAGAATACAAAAAGTTTGATGAGGTCCACCCACTCCATATTCCAAGAAAAGAAGCCATAAATTACCTACATAAACGGGGAATTTCCGATTATATAATTGAAAAATATCAAATTGGTTTCTGTTTGGAAGGTGAATATGCAGGAAGAATAGTAGTCCCCTCGTTTGATAAAAAAGGAGAACTCAACTTTTTTGTATCAAGGTCTTGGAACCCACGAAGTAAATTAAAATACAAAAACCCCGAAGCATCAAAGGATTTTCTAATTTTTAATGAAAGTTTAATTGATTGGAAAAAAGACATATACTTGGTTGAGGGGGTGTTTGATAGTTTCTTTTTAGATAATTCTATTTGTTTATTAGGAAAGTTTTTAAATGACAATCTTTGGGAAAAATTATATACCAAAGCAAAAAAGAATATAATAGTTTGTTTGGATGGTGATGCTTACACTGACGCAAAAAACTTATATGATAAATTAAATGGTGGTGCACTTTACAATAGAGTAAAGTTAGTAAAACTACCAAAAGATAAAGATGTATGTGACCTTAGAGGTGACATTGAAAAATATTACGTAGAATTCAAATGATAGATTTAAAAAAAATAGCAAAAGAAATAAGAGAAATAATAACTCAAAAACAAAGTGAGTTTCAATTAACTTTTGAAGAAGATAAACATAGATATACTATGTTGGATATTAATGGTGAAGTAAGAGACGACTTTCCATCTGTATCAAAAGTTATGAAATTGTTTTATGATGAATTTCCATCAGAGGAAGTTGCAAGAAGAATGGCAAAAGGTGACCCATATTTGACTCATACCTATTTAGAAGAATGGAAACAAAGTGGTTTAATATCAACTAATATGGGAAGTAGAGTTCACTATGAGTTGGAATTGGAAACAATAAACAGATTCAAAATTGATAAGGAAGTTAGACAACCACTTTTTGAATGTGATTTGGAACTTGTTATGAAAGGGGATAAAATGATTAAGGGTGGTAAAAAGTTTTTATCACTTATGGAAGAAAGAGGTGCTGTATTACTTGATACGGAAATTGTTTTAGGTCATCCCGAACTTGGTTATACCGGTCAACCTGATAAGGTTTGGATTATGTTTAATAAACAAAAAACCGGTTTTGGGTTTGTGATTACAGATTGGAAAACAAATAAGGAAAAAAATATGGAGATTAATAATTTTACAAAACCTATGAAAAAACCATTTGAAAACCTTCCAAATAATGCTCTTGGACATTACAACACACAATTACCTTTTTATGGTAAATTACTTTTGAAAATGTTAGAAGGTAGTAAATATGAAAATACACCATTACTTGGAGGGGTAATTGTGCATTTAAAAGAAGATACTGAGTTTAAAGAATACCGCATTCCAAAAGAAGTTGTTGATATTATTTTAAAAATGGATATGACAAAGTATTTGACAAAAATAAATTAATAAATTATCTTTTAGTATGGAAAAAAATATTACACCACTATGGTACACAACAACAAGTTGGGACCATTTAATAAAATTTAAAATAAACGTTAATTATATAATCAAATGAAAATTTATATGACCAAAACTTATTCGGTTTTTGAATCCTATGGGCCGATTGAAATTAATTTGGAGGATTATCCAAACTTACAAGGAAAAAGTGAAGAAGAAATTCTTGAACATTTCAATCAAATAATGTATGAAGAAACCATTGAAGGTGGTTCTGAGTCTAATTTAGTGGATGAATTTACATTCAATACTGAAATGATAAAACAAAAATACTCCAACGAGGAAGAAGAAATTGTAAATTATTAAATTATGAGTGAAGAAATTATTAGACCCAAAATAGACTTACGACAGCAAGAAACCGTCAAGTGTGAAAAGTGTGAATCAACATACTTTAAAGAAATTACTTTATTAAAAAAAGTTTCAAAATTACTAACAGGTAGTCACGAAGATACGATTGTACCATTTCCAACATATATGTGTAATGATTGTGGTCACGTTAACAAAGACTTACAATTATTTGAAAAATGATAGAAATAGGAAAAATGACAGTATCACAAGCATATCCTCACCTTAAAACTGTGGCACTTGCTTATGGATTAAAATTAAACAGAGCAAAAGAATTTAAGTTCGCAAGAATTGTATTGGCAAACCTTTATTGTAGAGAATTATGTTAAGTTATAAAGAATTTTATATTTGGTTAGAAGGGTATTTAACCGGTAAACTTGAAAACAAACACATAGATATCACACCTATTGTGGAAAAAATGGGGGAAGTAAAAGATGAACCAAAGATTGGAATAACTGAACCATACCGCGTACCAATACCAATTAACCCTTTTCCAAAAAATGATGACCCATTCAAACCACCATACGAAATATACTGCGGAGATAAAACACAATTAAATGATTAAAAAACTAGTTCACTTTTCAGATTTACATATTCGTCTTTTCAAAGACCACGATTTGTATAGGTCAATTTTGGAAAACGCAATTGAACAATGGAAAGAATTGGGGCCCGATAGAATTATTTTTACCGGTGACCTTGTTCATTCTAAAAATCAAATGACACCTGAACTTATTGAAATGGTTAGATGGGTTTTAACTGAATGTTCGTTTATTTGTAAAACAATTATTATACCTGGAAACCATGATGCAATTTTAAATAATTTAGATAGATTGGATGCGTTATCACCAATTATCAATTCCTTGAATAGTAAGAATATTGTTTATTATAAAGATAGAGGTGTTTATGAGGACGACAATATTAGTTGGTGCGTATATTCGCAATTTCAAGGAAACATTCCACCAGATATTACAGATGCTAAAGGTGTGAGAATTGGTTTATTTCACGGACCAATACAAGGAATGAAAACTGATTTAGGGTTTGACTTTGGTGAAGAAGCATACGATGTTGAAAAGTTTGATGGTCTTGAAGTTGTCTTATGTGGAGATATTCACAAAAGACAAGAGTTCAAATTCAAAACAGGAAAAGGATATATGGTCGGTTCACCAATTCAACAGAACATTGGAGAAAGTATTGGAAGACATGGTTATGGAATTTATGATGTTAACACAAAAGAATATTCTTATGTCGATTTACCAAACCCTAAACCTTTTTTAAAATTTTCAATTAATTCATTTGAAGATATTGAAAATGGAACTGAAAAATTATTAAATATTTAATTAATAATATTCACACTTTTTAATTTATTAAGATATTTATATTATATGGGAAGATTGAAAATAAAAGATGAAGATAAAAAAACAAAAGTATCGGTTGCGCTTGAACCTGAATTATTAAAATTTTATCGTTCTTTACACATTAACTTGTCTTCATTAGTAAATAAACTTCTTAAAGATTATAAAAATGAAAAATACAAAGATTTGTAACATTTGTAATATTGAAAAAACCTTAAATGATTTTCATTTAAGAAAAGACTCAAAAGATGGTGTAAGAAATGAATGTAAAATTTGCACAAGAATTAGAATTAATTCTTACAGAAAAATAAATAAAGAAAAAATTAACAATTGGAACAAAGAAACGTATTTCAGAAATCTTAAAAAACACAAAGAGACTAAGAAAAAATACAGAGAAAAAACTAAAGACGAACAAAAAATACGAGCTAAAAAATATCGAGAAAATAATAAAGAAAAAATTAATAATTACGCTAAAGAGAGAAAAAAATATGACGATGTTTTTAAAATAAGGTGTAATGTTAGAAGTAGGATTAAGAATTTTTTAAAAAGTAAAAACATAACAAAAAGTAACTCAACATTTGACATAGTTGGGTGTGAACCAATTAAATTAAAAGAACACCTTGAAAAACAATTCAAAGAAGGGATGAGTTGGGAAAACTATGGTCTAAATGGGTGGCACATTGACCATATTATTCCACTCATAAGTGGTAAAACACAAGATGAAATATATGACTTATGTCATTATACGAATTTACAACCTTTATGGTGGTTTGAAAATTTAGAAAAAAGATATTGAAAATGGAACAGAAAAACTCCAAAATATTTAGTAAGGAAATATTTCAGACGGTTTTTGCATTTTGTGAAGATGAAAATATAAAAGATATTGACAACTTCATGTATCTATGTTTTAAACAAGGGTTCGATATTAAAAGATATGGACTTTTGGGAAAAACACTTAATGATAGTGAAAAAGACTTAAAAACGAGTAGTATTGAAGAAAAACAGGTAATAAAGGAGTTAATTGTTGAAAAACGAGTGGAAATTCCTGTTGAAGTGATAAAAGAGGTGGAGAAAATTGTTGAGGTCATTAAAGAAGTTGAAAAGATTGTTGAAGTTCCAGTAGAAAAAGTTGTCACAAAAATTGAATATATAAGTGACAAAAGTGGTGAAAATGAACTGTTGTTAAAAATACAACAGTTGGAAAACGAAATGTCTAAAAAAAATGAAGAATTAGACAAACTTAGACAAAGTTTAGACATTTCTAAACAAAATGTGGGGGATGATAAAGTTGCTCTTTTTCAACAAACAATTCAAAAATTGAATGAAGAGATAAGAGAATTAAAAAATAAAAATAAAGAATTAGAAAAAAAGTTATCAGAACAATCAAAGAATAATAGTTTTATAAATGCTAGATTTCATGGTAGTTCTAATCTAAACAGTTAAAAAATAAAAAATATGAGTATTGTAGTTTGGTTTATTTTAAGTTATGGTTTGATGAACATAATGGTTTATGGTTCAATCTTTCAAGGATTAAGGAATTTTTTCCATAAATGGGGTGAAAACAAATATACACCTTTAAGTTCTTTAGGTGAATTTATTTCAGGAATATTATCTTGCCCTATGTGTTTTTCAACTTGGGGAGGGTTTGTATTATCCCTGTTGATTTATTCACCAACAAATGTTATGTTTAACACACCCTTATGGTGTTCTTGGTTTTTTGACGGAATACTATCATCAGGGGCCGTTTGGGCAATCAATGCAATTGTTGAGTGGTATGAACAAAACAGACCTAGTAATCAATAAAATAATTAAATAATATAAAAATGGGAAAAGCGGCAAAAGCACATAAAGCAAAAGTTCAAAAAAGAAACAACAGAGTAAAACACGAAGAAAACATTTTAAAGAAAAAATGGAATGAAATGTTTGAAAAAAAGATGGAGGAATTAAAAGAAAGTTTTTCCGAAATTAGCGGAGATACTGAATCAAATGATTTAAATGAAGATTTAGATACTACACTACCTGATGGTTCAAAAATTGAAGTTGCTGGATTTCACAATGTAACCGAAAACGACTAAATAAAAAATGGATTTATTTAATCCACCAAAACATTTCAACTATAAAATTATGATTAAGGACCTTGATTTTTCAAAGTTTATAAATCCAACTATTCAAGTTGTTTGGGAAGATTTACCAGAAAACTTTACGCAAGATAAAATAAAGTCGGTTAAACATTACTTTTCTAAAAAGTATAACACCACTAATGTTAATGTCTTAACTAAAGCAAAAACAACAAATACGGAGGAAACTCAAAGTGTTGATGTGTCGGTAAACATAACTGATACAAACTACCAACTTGGTTTGATTAAACAATTCTTGGAAAACAGAGGTCTTTTTTCTAATTTAGATGATGTATTAACAATTAATAGAATAGTTGAAAACAAAATAATAGAAAAACAAGAAGAGACCACACAATTCAAAAAGTGGTATATTAAAAACATTGAGTTTTCAAACTTTTTATCTTACGGAGAAAATCAAAAATTAGATTTTGAAAAACTTAATGGTATTGTAGTTGTTGAGTCAGACCCACCTAACTTTGGCGGGAAAACCGTTTTATCTGTGGACCTTTTAATGTTTTTGTTCTTTAATGAAACAACAAAAACAACAAAGGCTGAAGAAATATTTAACAGGTTTACAACAAAAGATAAAGTACACGTTAAAGGTGAAGTTTCAATAGATGGTGAGGATTACGTTATAGTTAGGAACATTGAACGTAAAATGTCTAAGAAAGGTGAATGGAATGTAAAAACTGAGTTAGATTTCTTTAAAAAACTTTCAGATGGGAGTTTACAAAACTTTACAGGAGAACAAAGAAGAGAAACTGAAGCGTTCATCAAATCTTCTATTGGGACAAAAGAAGACTTCTTAATGACCATTCTTACAACAGCATCAAACCTTGAGGAATTATTGGAAGCAAAACCAACGGCGAGAGGTCAGGTCCTTTCAAGATTTATGGGATTAGAATTTCTAAAGAAAAAAGAAGAAGTTGCAAAAGAAGTTTACGGGGATTTTTCTAAATCAAAAATGTCAAACGTTTATTCTTCACAACAATTAAAAGATGATATTTTATTAAGTGAAGAAAAAATTAAAGAAATCAAAACTCAAATTGAAGAAAAAGTTTCAGAACTACAAAATGTTGAAGACGCGATTGTAAAAGGTAAAACTTATCGTGACGACATGTTAAAGAAAAAACATTCTAATATTGATAAAGAACTATTACTTTTAAATCCAACAAAAACTCAAGAAGAAATCAATGCAATTGATTTTGAAAAGAAGGGTTATATTTCTAAAATCAACGAACTTAAAGTTGTTGAACCAAGTGAGTTTTATCACGAGGATAAACACGATGAGGTTAAAGAACAATACAACGAGGTTTATAAAGAAGTAGTTCATATTGATACAGAAATTGCATCAATTAACAAGTTGAAGTCTGAAGTAGAAGGAGGCATCAAGTGTGAACATTGTGGAATTGAATTAATGAATGCCGCAATTACAAATGCTAAAATTGCAGAGTTAGATGGACTTATCGTGCACAAAACCACAAAAACGACACTTATGCAGGATTTATCCCGCAAAGAACAAAGTTTTGTTCAGTTAAAAAAAGAGTTTGATGAATATGAAAAAAACAAACTTATAAAAGAAAAGTATGAAGTAAGTGTTGAGTCTTGTGATTTAAAAATTGAAAACCTAAAACAAAAAATCAAAAGTTGGGAAGAAATTCAAGATAAAATTCAAGAAAATCAAAAAATTGAATCTATGTTAATAAAAGCCGATTTAAGATTAGATGAACTTGAAATTCAAAAAAGTAATATTAATAACACAATATCCAACAATAAGTTTAGTATCACCACTATTGACGAAAAAATAGAAAACAACAAAAAGTTGATAATAAGGATTAAAGAAGAGGAAGAAAAAGAAAAAATATACAAAATATATTTGGAACTATTTGGTAAAAATGGCATTTCTAAAATGATAATGAAAACTATGATGCCACTCATCAACTCAGAACTTCAAAGATTAATGGAAGATAGTTCATACTTTAAACTTGAAATTAGAATTTCAGACAAAAATGAGGTAGAGTTTATGATGATTGATAATGGAACAGGAATTGAAAAACTAATGGTTTCTGGTTCAGGATTTGAAAGAACAATTGCGGCCCTTGCTCTTCGTTCAGTGTTAAGTAAGATATGTAGTTTACCCAAACCCAACGTAATTGTGTTTGATGAGGTATTCGGTAAAATCAGTAATGACAACTTGGAAATGGTTGCTGAGTTCTTCATTAAGATTAAAGAATACTTTGATAAAATCTTCGTTATAAGTCACAATCCGCTCGTGAATCAATGGAATGATAGTGTTGTGAAAATAAAAAAAGAAAATAATGTGTCAAAAGTTTTGTAAATGGACTTAGTTTAATTAAGTTTGTAGAACAATTAGAAACCACACCAAAAGATATTTATGAGAAAGAAGAAAACAGAAATGGAGTCAGAAGGAAAACAATATATGTTATTTATGTTTGGTGATTTTGCAGACAACGAAACCTTCGTAAATGACGTATCATATCAATTAATTACCGTTGTGAGCTCCAAATTTATGAAGTTCAACTATGGTGAGTTTGGTATGGTTATTAACTTTAGAACCAAAGAAACATTTCAAGATTTGAAAGAGTATGTTGATATGTGTATGAATGAAATTGTTGAGCAATATTTTTTAATGGAAGTGACATCAAACATTGACATTAAAATGGAACAAAAATTGAAGAGAGATTTTTTAAATATAGACGGAGTAAAAAAACCAACAAAAACTAAAGGAGTAAGTAAAGATGATTTAACAGAAGAAAAAAAGAAAAGAATAAGTGGGATGATGGAATTTATTTTTCCATTAACAGAAGGTGAAATTAAATTCCCATTTAACAGAGAAGAAAAAAAAGAGAAACCGACTGTGGACCAAATTTTGGATAAAATATCAGAAGAAGGGATAGAGTCATTAACAGAGGAAGAAAAACAAATATTAGACAATTATGGAAAAAGAGAAGACCGAGGAAATTAAATCAACAAACCCAATTAACCAAGACGAAATTCAACTGTACTTAAAAGACATCCGAAAATTAAAAGTAATGACACCTGAAAGGGAAAAGATACTTTCAAAAAAAATTACAGATGGGGATTGTACAGAAAGAGAAAAAGAACTTATCTATAAAGAACTTTTGGAAGGTAATTTACGTTTTGTTATTACCGTTGCAAAACAATATCAAAATCAAGGAATTGATTTATCTGATTTGATTGCTGAAGGTAATTATGGGCTATTAAAGGCAATCAAGAATTTTGATTGGACCAAAAATAACCGTTTCATTTCATATGCGGTTTGGTGGATTAAACAATCAATTCTACAATCTTTAAATGATAACTCAAGAACAATTAGACTCCCGGTCAATGTTGTTCAGGATATGCACAAAGAGAAAAAAGAATTGGAAAAAACAAATGGTGAATTATCTGCTAAATTTGCATCCCTTCCAAAGATTGTTGATTTGGACATGCATATTAACGAAGATGGTGATACTTTGATTGATGTAATTAAAAATGATGGAGCGTCATTACCTGATGAAGTATTTTCAACACAAGATACCTTGAAACAAAAAATGAATGAAATAATGTCAGTTTTGGATTCAAGAGAAAAGGTAATTGTTGAAGATTATTACGGTATTTCAGGAACACCAAGAACTTTGGAAGATATTGGCTCGGATTTTAATCTAACAAAAGAAAGAGTTAGACAAATCAAAGAAAAAGCTCTTCGTAAACTTAGAAATGAATGTTCAGATTTATTTGAATATTTATGATAAAAAGTTTGGCAGATGTCAACTTTTATATTATCTTTGTATCACAAACGACGAGATATATCCTCAAGTTTGTCGGGAAGCTTACTTCTGGGGTCGTAAGTCGTCGGGACACCGCGGTTAGTGTGTCGGGTTTAAAATCCTCAAGTCGTACTGAAAAATTAAAGGGTGAGTTTTTTCTCACCCTTTTTGTATTTATATAGTATGAAACTATTACTTACATTAAAGAATATTATTTTAAACGAGGAAAATAATAAACCTAGAGGTACTACAATATTTTCTACAATTTCAAACGATAGGCTTATACAGTTGAAATCGACTTATCATCAAAGAAATGAAAGACATGGAAATGAAACATATAAAGACATAGTTGATAAATACAACGATTTTTTATATACCAATAAATCGAAGTTTAGACAACCACCAAGATTTGCGGTTCCTGATACAATGATTAAAAATTTTTTCAGTGATAATGTTGACAAAATATATGGAGCATTTGAGAACGAACAACCAAAAAATAACAAAATCATTTTTGTTCACAAAAGAAAAAACAATGAAGATGAAGAAAACTTTGATTATATTGAAGTTTTATTACATAAAGATGGTAATTTTTTTAATATCATCACTTCAGCCTTTTCTAAAGATGGTCAATTTTTGAAAACTAAAAGACAAGAAGATAATGCAGAAAGAGTGAGAGTTGAACAAAAAAGTATTGATAATTATATTGTGATACATATCTAAAATATGGGTTGAACCGAGATTACCCACACAACTCGGCGGAATGGGACACGAAGCTCCTTGGGTGAAAATCCTCAATTCTACATAAATGATAGAATGAAACCACACTACTCCCACGGTACCAATGGGGGTTTTTATTTATCTTTAGTATTTATCTATTATAGTTGATGTTATGAAAGATAAAATGTTACCTTGGTTTTTACTATTTTGTGCTATTGGATTATCAGGGACCGCTGCGTATTATAGTGTTGTTGGGTTATCAGTTGTTTTTATTGGTGTTGCCATTCCTGTGATTATTATGGGGTCATTTTTGGAATTATCTAAAATTGCAATTGCCACTTATCTTCACGACAATTGGAAAGAAACTTATGGGGGTTTAAAAATATATATGACAATAGCTCTTATAACCTTATCAATTATCACATCTTTAGGAATTTATGGACTTTTAAGTACGGGGTTTTCTTCAAACATTGCAAAATTAGAAATCAATAATAAAAAGATTAAAAACATTGAGGTAAAAAAAGAAAGGTTTGAAGAAATAAAAAAAGAACACCAAACCGAAAAGTCAGTATTAGATAAAGACATTACAAATTTAAGAAACGCACTATCAACAAACACAACCACCCAATCTATTGATAGAACATCAGGACAAGTTATTACAAGCGCTAACACAGGTAATAGAAGAGCGTTTGAGGACCAATTAAAAGTTGCCCAACAAAATAGGGACATATTGTCAAAGAAAATAGAATCATTAAATGACAGTATTACAAAGTTGGATATAGATGTGTTAAATTTAGAATCTGAAGAAATATCAGGTAACGAACTTGGAACAATTAAATATATGAGTGAGTTATTAGATTGGGATATTAAAAAAACGGCAAATCTGTTCATTCTAATTTTAATCTTTGTGTTTGACCCATTGGCAATAACGTTAGTAATTGCAACAAATCAAGCGTTTAAAGCAAAAAGAAAAGAAGAGGATACCCCCCAAGTTACCCCCCAAGTTAAAGAAGAAACACATCAAGTTCAAGAGGATATAAATGACCCTTTTGAAGAACACATAGACTTTATGGACGAAGACATCTACGAAGATGACTACGATGAAAATATTGATTATTTATATGAAAATGTTTACGAAACAAATGAAGAATCAATAGAAAATGATGAAATCATTAATGAAGATGACATTTATGGTATTGTTGATGAATATGAACCAGATACCGTTGAAAATAAAATTATAGTTGAAGAAGTTATTGAACAACCCAAAAAAGATGTTGAAACTGAAACCATACAAGAAGTTATACAACCAATAGAACCTGTAATTAACAGAAGACTTTCATACACAAAAAATGATACAGGAAATTTCAAAATTAATAGAATATAAAGACCTGTCCAAAAACGACAAAAAAAGTCAAATTATATTGGCCGATACCAAAAGGCCTTACAAAAATTATATACAATCGCTTATTAATAGATATAATAAAAAAAATCCATATCTACCAAACTATGTTATTAACAAAAATGGTGAAATTTTTATGGTTTCAGAACCTAACAAATACTCAAAATATATGAGGGATGAAAGTTTGGATAAGAACTCAATAGTAATTGTATTGGAGAATCTTACTTGGTTAAAAAAAATACCAATAGAACAACACCACTTAAACTGGATAGGTGATATTTATAAAGAGAAAGTTTTTGAAAAAAAATGGAGGGAACAATTTTTTTGGGACAGCTATAGTCAAAAACAAATTGAAAGTTTGGTTTTATTAACACATGTGTTATGTGATGATTTTAACATTAAAAAACAAACAACGGGTACAAATGTTAAAATACCTGGTGTTGAAAACTTTAATGGAATTACAACTAAAAGTAATCACATATCAAACTGTAAGGATATAAACCCTTCTTTTGATTTTAAAAAATTTGAAAAATTATTAAACGAATATGAACCAATATGATGAAATAAAAATGTTGTTGAAAAAGTCTAGACTTTTGCAAGAACAAACAGGGCCTGTTAATTTGGCAAAAAGTATTGAAGACAATATTGAACAAGACCAAGAAATTGATGTTGATAAAGTCAAAAAAGATAAAAGTAAAACTTACAGAATTTCAGGTGGACTTTTAACTCTTCACGGAAAAGACAAAAAAGATTTGGAATTGACAAGTGATGAAAAACAGTCGTACCAAGAAACTATGGAAGAGTTTGTTAATGAAGTTTCAGACCTTTCTGACTTTGGAGTTTTAAATGTATATAGTAACTCTGTTCAGTGGAGTGGTAAAATTGTAGATGCCGACATTGAGTTTTTCTATTCAATTGGAGAAAACAACGGTGTTTATATAAATGGAGATATGATACAACTTGACGAACAACTAGTTGAATTGACAAATAAATTAAAATCATTTTTTGAAAAGTTTAAAAGCAAATGGGCTAAAATTATTTCAACAAGAAAGAAAACTAAATTTACAGAAGAGGAGTAATATGGAATATATAAAAAAATATTGGAAATGGATTGTTGGGATTATAGCTTCAATTTTAATTTTATATCTAATAGTTTATTTGGCAACACCAAAACCTCAAATGTCAGAACTTGACAAGTATAAAATAGACCAATTAAATAAAAAAATTGAAGAATTAAAAAACCTTCAAAAAAGTTTGAATGACTCACTTAATGTATATCAACAAAAAATAGATAAAATTGATGACAAAATATCTAACATTAAAGTTGAGAAAAAAGAGGTAAATAATTATTACACTCAGAAAAAAGAAGAAATAAAAAATGCAGACAAAAAACAAATAGATAGTCTGTTAAGAAAAAGATATAACTTTTAAATTATGAAAAAAATTATTTTACTCACCATAATATTGTTATTTAGTTTTGTTGGACTAACTCAAAAAATAAAACCAGTGGATACGTCAGAATTATGTATTCCTTATGGTGTTGCACAAAAAATGTTGTTAGACCTTAATGAATACGATAAACTAAAAGAACTATCTAAGTTGGATAAAGAAGAAATCAAACAATTAAATAATAAAATATATTTTTTAGATAAAACTATTGCAACTTGGAAAGAAAAAGATTCATTAAGTAGTGAAATAGTTAATAAAACTGAAGAAAAATTTAAAATCATTTCTGACCAAAACGATGATTTAAGAAAGGAAGTTAAAAAATTAAAAGTTAAAAATACAATGACACAAATTATTAGTGGTGTTCTTATTACAACATTAACTGTATTTAGCATAATGAAGTAATGGCACTTTCACAAACAGATAAAAAAGAAGTTGAAAGAATAGTAAAAAAAGAGATACAAAACTTTTTTAATTCAAGTACATTAAAACAGTTTGAAAATCAAATGATAGATTTAATCCAAAAAGAAATTAAAAAAGGAAAGTTAAGAGGGGATATAACTGAGTACATAGCAAAGGCTTTTACTGAATTTTACTTTGAACTTTATAGACAGAGAAGTATGTGGGGAGGAACAATTAAAAACTTAAAATTATAATAATGAGAAATATAAGCCCAGAAAAGTTAATAGAAAACGCACTTAAAGAAATCCTACAAGAAAAGTCATCAACGATAAGTAGACCTATATTTAGTTTATTTTCTAAAGATACGAAGGCAAAAAAAGAATATAAGAAAATTAAAAAAGAACCAAAAGAAGGAATGGGTGCAAGTTCCGCTGGAAGTTTTTCACCGGCTATAAATTTTAATGAAGAGGATGACGAAGCTCAAAAAATTGAAGCAACTGAAGCAACCGGTGCATCATCTTCAGGTTCCTTTGAAGGGGCATCTTTTTTGGCTAAAAACCTTAATAATTGGGGTCCATCCAAAAAAACACAACTACCTGGAGGTATGTTTGTAAAACCAAAAGAAAAATGTAAAACTTTTCCATATTGTAACCAAGGTGATATCAATTCATTGGATTTTAGTAAGACTGGTGATTTTGGTATGAAACTAACAAAAAAAACTCCAAAAAAGAAAAAATCAAAACTTAAAGAGGCAATTTTAAACGTGTCATATAAAACAGGTTTAACGGAAGAAGAAATATTAAAAATTCTTATTGATAATATTTAAGGTTTTTTTCTTCATACCTAATATTTATTAATATGGACGATTACATAAAAAATATCGCAAAAAAATTAATATCCGAAGAAATAGATAAAAGAATTTTTGATATTGAAAATAAAATATTTGAAAATAAAGATATGAAAAAACAAATGTGCTCAGAATGTGGGGGTAAAATGTACGAAGGAAGAATGTGTGAATGTGGAAACCGAGGATATGGTGAAATGATGGAATTGGGAGGTATGGAAGATGGACACCCAAGATTTGGTAATAAAAATTTATCAAGAATGTCAAGAAAAGAAAAAGACGATTTAATGGGTGATAGAACTTTTGAATTAAGTTTAGATAGAAAAGGTAATGATTTTGATAAAGATGATTTAAGGTTTAATGCTCCATCACATGACGACGATTATAAAGACCGAAGTATGTATAGTCCATACTATGGTGATGATGAGGAAGATGAAGATGATTTAAGGTTTAATGCTCCATCACATGACGACGATTATAAAGACCGAAGTATGTATAGTCCATACTATGGTGATGATGAGGAAGATGAAGATGATTTAAGAATTCCTGATGATATGCCATCATACAAAACTAAGTATCGTGAAAAACTAGATGAAGATGACTACGAAGGTTTTACGGATGGTAGAAGAAACATTGATAAAGCTAAACCATACGGAAAAATTACAGGTGCAGATTTTAAAGCTCTAAGGTCTATGAAAAAAGAAGTTGAAGAAACTTTATATGAATTAGATTTAGAAGAAGAAGATGTTGAAGAAGGTAATGCATTTTCAGGAGCATTATCCGCAGCACGTGAAAGAGGTGATAAAACTTTTAGAGTTGGTGGTAAAACATATCCTGTTGAAGAATCTTACATTACTGAAAAATGGAAAGGAGATGTTGAAGTAGAACAAACAGGTGAGTATGCCGATATGTCTGTTGAAGAAATAGAGTCCGCAATTAAAAAATTGAAGAAAAGAAACGCTGAATTAAAAAGGTTAGGTAAAAAAGTACCAAGTTCAAGTAGAGAAAAAATGGGACAACTTTATTTTGCTAAAAGAGCAAAAAAAGATTGGCCAGGTAAAGGTAAAGCTAAAGTTGAAGAATCAAGATTAATTTTTACAGAAAGTGAAATGATTAGTTTGATTGAATCAATAGTATTAGAAGAAAAAAGAAAAAAATTAACTAAAGCGGATACATACTTAAAATCTTCACTTGGACAATCAAAAAAACAAGAAGAGGATTATATTGATAGTGTTGTTAAAAAAATGAAAGATTATCTTAAAACAGGTTCTAAAGGTAAATACGAAATGTCACCCAAAGGATTTCCCAAAGGTAATGGAGAACTTGCTAAAATGGATAAAATGGCTTACGTACCATCTAAGGCTGTTGATGAGTATATTACAAACTTTACTGCAGCGGCTTTAGAAAATTTAGATTACGATTCTTTTGAACCAAATGAAGAGAGAGTTTCTAAATACCTTAAAGGGTCATCAGAAACAGGTAATAACCCTAAGTGGGCTAATGCTGTTGAAACTCCTGTAAATGATATGAGAGATAAAGTACGTAAAAATAATTATTTAGCTAAGTTAAAGAAAAAGGCATATAATAAATCTCCACAACCTGTGGTGTCTGACAAAAGTGGTTCTGAGTCAGGAGCTAATAAAATTATGATGAAATTAGAGTCAGTTAACGGTGGTGAAGTAATTAACGAAATGGAAAAAATGAAAAGTTTAATTGGATATAATAGAAAAACACAATAATTAAAATTCATTTTCATAAAAATTATATTATATTTTCCCCATGTCATTATCTAATAACATGGGGAATTTTTTTGATTGGTTAGCTAAACCAATGGAAAAAGAAGATATATTTGCTTGGTATTTAGCTAACAATATCATCCCTGAATATACTGAACTTTTTAGAGATTTTTGTTTTTCTTTTTACGGATTAATAAAAATTACATACTTGGGTGAAGAAAACAACAATTCATTAGAAACTAAAACAGGTATGACAGAACAACAAAAGAAAGAACATTTTGATTGGTGTCTTAACAAAACAATAGAAAGTTTTAAAAAAGAAAATATAGATTTTCAACTAAATCAAAAAGACGTTGTTTTTTTTGAAAGTTTTTTCTTTGATACCTTTTATAATCAAAAAGATGAAAAAATAAAAAAAACTGTTGATAAGTTTTTTAACCACATGTTTGATTTAGAAACTCCTAAAAGTAAATCTGATATTGAAATTTTTACAGAACTGTATAAGATGTTAGAAAGGTCTGTAAAATTGACACAATAATATTTACAAACACCTAATAGTATTTAAATTAAAAAAAATAAATGTATAAAAAAATATAAATGGAAACTTTAGAACAAATCAAGGCGTTAGTTGAAGAATTATCAGTTGACACCACAAAATTTTATAATGGAAACAAGTCTGCCGGTATTAGAGCCAGAAAAACTTGCCAACAATTAAAAAGTCTATCACAACAACTAAGAACTGAAATTTTAAATAACAATAAGGAAGAAAAAAATGATTAATTATCTATTACTTTTTGGTTTTATTTTCACTATATTATTACTACTACGTTTTATATTTAATTTTTCTAGGTCTGTTTTTTCTAACCCACCAGTACCTTATGAATTTGAAAAGTATGAACAATTATATTATGGTTTATCAATATCATATGTATTAACTTATTTAATTATGTTGTAATGATTTATAGTGAATTTATTAACAAAACGGGAAGTTATCTTAGGTCAGTAAGGATTTTAAAAAATTATGTGACATTCGATATGATTTTCCCATCAACGTGGTCTACGTTAAAAAAGGCACCAGAAGGATTAGAGATTTTACAAAATCAAGATAATGAATCTAGAACAATAACTTCTTTTGTTTGTGAAAATAACACATCCTTAATTGATATTGTAGAAAAAACAATTGATGCTGTAATATCCACAAATTTAGAAAGAGAAGAAAAAGAAAGACTTTTTAAGATGAAAGTGAATGAATTAAAAGGTATTTTTGAAAATGGGGATATTGATACCCTTAGAACTTTGAAATTTGATACTAACGAATTAACAACTTTAAATACTAATGGAACCAAACAAAAACTTACATCCGTTGTTGAGGGAAATGGAGTCGCTGAAGGAGGAAGTAAAAAAGTCCAACAAGATTAATGACGAACTTAAAAAAAAGTTTTCATCTGAAATCAAAATGTTTAAACCGTCAGAAATAAAGAATACCATATCTGAAACAAAAAAATTAACTTTATGGGAGAGAATCAAGCAAGCTTTAGGGATGACTTAGAAAAACTGGCTCAGGTTTCAGATTTAATTGAAAGTTCTTTTATAAAAAATGAAAAAGTTGAAGTAAAGGTGTCTTTGGATGAAGGCACCTTTTCTAATCTATTACAACACCTAATGATTAATCAAAACGAAAAAAAATGTGTAATTCAAATATCTAATTTGGAATTTACCTTTTTGAGAAAGTAGTTTTTTGTCTATATAGGTTTCTTTTATTGTAACCCTTTTCAACTAAAATATTATAAATCCATTTTCTTTGAGAAATTGATACATCTCTTACAATGATTGCATCATTTCTTGAGTTTTCATAAAAATGTTTTTCCAAGATGTCTAAAAACCTATGGGACTCTTCAATTTCTTTTAATGAAAAAAGATAAACATCTTCATTAATCTGAATACAAATTTTGTTGTTCAGTGAAAAAATGTTTTTGAGTTCATTACTTTTACAATACGAATTTATAAAATCTTCAAAAGTTATTTTATCTTTTTTTTGATAGTCGTATATTTTTTCTTCAATTTTAAATTTTTCTATTTTTAAAAAAACATAATCTTTATCTTGTAAATTTGCAACGTGGTTTCTACCTAAATCATCAACAAAATAAAGTGTATTTTGAACACTGGATTGGTTTGTTAAAAGACCAATATGATAATCAACCGGAGTTGCGTTTTCAATTTTTTTATCAAATAAGATTTTTTGATTTTTGTTAACCAATTCTTTAAAAGAATCTATCGCGTTTTTTTCTGTTAAATAACGTTTGATAATTTTTCTTTTTTTCTTATTCTTAAAAAGTACGACAATATAATTTGACATTATGAAAAACTATTATGAAATATTAGGTGTTTCTGAAACCGCAACACAAGAAGATATAAAAAAAACATATAAAAAATTAAGTAAGCAATACCATCCGGATGTAAACCCTGAAGGTGAAGAAAAGTTTAAAGAGATTTCTGAAGCGTATGACACTTTAGGGGATGACAAAAAAAGAGGTGACTACGATATGAAAAGGAGGAACCCATTTGGTGGTGGTGGCGATTTTGGATTTGGGTCTATTTTTGAGGAAATGATGGGACAATCCAAAAGGAAACCAAAACCGGCAGATAAAGTTATTGAAATTGTTATTAGTGCAGAAGAATCTTATAAAGGTGTTGAAAAAACAATAGAAGTTGATGTTAATAAATCTTGTAATAGTTGTAATGGAACTGGTGGTACTAAAAAAGTCTGTAGTAGATGTGCAGGTAGAGGGTTTACCGTCCAAACTGTAGGTACAGGATTTTTCAAAACACAAATACAAGCAACTTGTACGGATTGTAAAGGTGTTGGTGAATACTTAATAGATGCTTGTGGGTTTTGTTATGGAAACGGAGTGACATCTAACCACACAAAATTTAATGTCCAAATTCCCAAAAATGTTGATAATGGTGATTTTATGAGAATGAGGGGGATAGGTGACGAAATACCTGGATTAGGTAAAGGTGATTTAATTTTAAAGGTTGTTTGTATTAAACATAATAATTTTGAAAAATCTAACGCAGACTTGGTTTATTATTTAAAGTTGAATTTTAAAGACTTGTTATTAAATGGTGAAATAGAAATACCACATCCCGACGGTAATATTAAAATAAATCTACCTGATAATTTTGACACAGATAAACCTCTTAAATTGGTCGGTAAGGGTTATAAACTCAATAATGGGATTGGTAATCTGTACGTAAAGTTAAGTATTACAAATACCATAACACTTACAAACGAACAAAAAGAACAAATAGAAAATATCTTAAAATAAAGATATAATATTTTTAACCATTTCAACTGTTCCGTAAACTGCGGCAATTAACATATAAACCGCCAAGACTGTAATCCATTTTTGTGAACCTGACATGCCTTTTTTACATGCACTACATCCTACTTCTGTTGCTTTTTCTTTTTTCATACCTATAATTTAATTATCAGTTAGTTGAAAATAAATATTAAAAAAATGGACTTTATGAATTTTAAGAATTATATTTACTCAAATGCATTCACTTTTTTAGAAAGAAAATTAACAAAGTTTAAAGAAATTAAATAAATGGCACTAAGTTATATCGGAGGTAAATCCAAAATTTCATCATTCATCATACCTTATATTCCTAATGATATTGAAACATACGTTGAAAGTTTTAGCGGAATGTTTTGGGTTTTCCTTAAAATGGATTTAAAAAATTATCCTAATTTAAATAAAGTTGTATATAATGACTATAACCCTTTAAATTACAATCTATTTTATTGCATAAGGAACCCAAAAAGATTGTTAGAAGAATGTGAAAAATTAGTTGTTCAACAAAAAGGGATTACACCAACTAACCCAATATGTGAAGAACAATTTATCAACTTTCAGGCTGAATTATTCAATGAAAATTTCAACGTAGAGACTGGTGACTATAAAACTGCGGCAAAATATGCATACGTTTTAAGTCAAGTGTTCTCGGGGGCAAATCCTGAAAAATCCAAATTTATTGATTTAAAAGGTAAATATCACTCAAAATTCACATCATTTAAAAATAAATTAATGGATAGTAATTACATTGAACATTTTCTTAAAATTACTGATGTTGAAAATATGGATTTTGGAGATGTAATCACAAAATATGACTCACCTACGACATATTTTTATGTTGACCCGCCGTATTATATCGTTGGTGAAGGGAAATATTACTCAAATCACGATTTTGATAGACAAGACCACGAAAGACTTGCTAATGTATTACATAATGTTCAAGGTAAGTTTTCTTTATCGTATTATGATTTTGAATTATTACACCAATGGTTTCCTGAAGACCAATACACTTGGGTTAAAAAAGAGTTTGCTAAAGCGGCAGCGGCAAAGAAAGGTGAAAAACAAAACATGGGAGAAGAACTACTAATAATGAACTATTAATTATCGTTTTCTTTAAATCATAATATTTATATATAAAATAATTAAGATGGCTATTAGATTTACCAATATTTTAAGAGATATAATTCTTGAAAGTTCAAGATTTCAAGTTCTTTTTGACAAATACGTTAAACCAAAGGAAAGAGGGCAAAAAGGAATGATGCCTTTACAAGTATTATTTAAAATTATCGCAGGAGACCCCACATCAAAAATTCCTGATGGCATGACTGAAGATAATGTTACTGCTGAAAAAATGGAGAACGTTAAAATTGGTAAGTACACCCAATGGTTATTGAAAAACTTTGTATCACCAAAAATTGAATTTCAAAGTGGAGTTACCGACCCTAATAGTCCTGCGGTAAAACAAGCAATTAAGGAATGGCAAGATTTGTTTTTAGAAGATTTGTATAAAACAACTCAAGATTTGATGAAGTTTGAAAGAAACAAAAACAAATTACCACAAGAATATAGAGACATCAATAAACTAACACCACAGACACTTTACGACCAAGTAAAAGATTTTAGTTTAGAAAAAACCAAGGCATCTAAAGAAGAGAAAAAAGAAGCCTCACAAACATATTCACATCCAGGTGCCGATAATGTTACAAGACTTTCTAATTGGACAGTGGTAAAAATTACAAGAACTGATGATTTAGGTAAAGATGCCGCTTGTTTTTATGGTGGTTCCCACAACGAACCAATTAAAGGTGAAACAAGATGGTGTACATCTTCACCTGGTCTTAGTTATTGGAAATCTTATTTATCAAAAGGACCACTTTATGTTGTTATTCCAAATTCACCAACACCATTTAAAGGCTATGGTAAAGAAGTAGGTGACATATCAGGTTTACCTGCAAATAGATACCAATTCCATTTCCAAGACAAACAGTTTATGGACGCAGATGACAGGCAAATTGACCTTGTTGAGTTTTTAAAGAAAAATGAAGATTTGAAAACATATTTCAAACCTGAAATGATGGAAAATATTATGCAAGGTGTTGATAAAAACAAAGCCACTGTTGATTACCCAAGAGACCCAGCATCCAAATTTATGGCATTATACGGAACTGAAGAATTTATTAACAGTTTACCTAAAACCATTACAAGACTTGAAATTATAGCTAAAGGTGCAGAATTGAAATTCAAATTCCCACAAAGTATTGGTGAATTAACAAATCTTACGGCTATCCACTTAGTTGGTTGTGTTGTGTCGTTACCGGATTCAATTTGTAATCTTCAAAAACTACAATTCTTGTCTTTACCTGATAACCCAGAGTTACAAAGATTACCTGATTGTATTTCAGAATTACCAAGACTTTCTATTATTAATCTTAAAGGAAGTAATAAAGATGCGTTACCTGAAAGTTTACAAAACATTAGTGATGATTCACCATTACATATTTTCTTCTAAAAATTTTACATTTAAGAAGAGTTTTATTAACTTTGTCTTATGAGTAATGTTGATATTGAAATTTATATGACAAATCTTGTCAAGTTTTTTGACAAAAATCCCGAACAATTAAAAATACTTATTGGTGACAATGACAGCAATATTTTCTTTCAGAAAATAAGAAAAATTGTTGAAACAAATGAAAAGGATGAAAAGGAGTTAGCACCAACAAGAAAACAAATGATAGAAATTATTCTTGAAGTTCAAAAAAACGCAACCGTCAAAAAGTTAGACAAAATTGTGGGTACATTTATGGACCACCATATGGGTAAAATATCACTTAACTAATTTTTTTTATTTTAAAATTATATATACATTTGTAATTATGCTAAAAGTAGAAGGTAAAACATTTCATAAATTTCTTGAAATTAAATCATATAATACAAGAGTTTTCAAAAACTATTGTCCTGTAGAACCCGTAGAAAAAGTTGATAATTATGTCACAAAAAAAGAATTAAAATATTTTGATGATTACCAATCTTTTGATGAGGTAGATTATGAAAAAAACTATGGTAATTTAATGGCTGACTTATCCTTTCAGAGAAGAAGAATATTTGTTGAAGAAAGTGAAGATTCAATTTCCTTAAAGTCTCAAGTTTATACACGTTATAGGATTTTATCAAATAGATATTTTGTTGTTAGAAAACAGACTAACTTTTTGTCATTCAATTTTAAAACAAAAATGTTTTATCTTGGAACCTTTAATGGTAAAAACAAAAAGAAAATCGGAACCTCAATGAAAGTAAATCCGACTTGTAATAATATTTTTAATATAACATATGCGTTAAAAATTCACGAAACAGTTGACTCACAAAGTTACATATACTTTTTTTTAGGAAAAATTTGGGAAAAGTTAGAACTAAAAAATCCTCAAAACTTCAAAACAAATAACGTTTATTCATTTTATAGTTTAACAAAATACCTTATACAGGGAGTGAAGTTACCAAATGAATGGATTAAGTTTTCAGGTACTTTTGTTTCTCTTAAAGATTTAAGAAAAAACAATATGAACCTTGTAGACACATTTATGGGGGCATTAAAAATTAAAGGAAATAAAGCTAAAAAAATGCTGAATGAGATTAAACTTTTAAATTTTGAAAAAATGATATGCCTTTACCACCTTTTGGGTATTGATAGATTTAACAAACTAAATGAAAAAATTTTCAAAACAAATAACGAAATAAAATTAAACGAGGAAGAGTCACCATCTGATTGGTATCATCTAACACAACCACATCAGGACAATTATTTGTTTGAAGGTCTAGAACTAACGGATAAAGAAAAAGATAGGATTGTTCTGTTGTGTGAAAATATGGACAATTATTTGTATTCAACATTATGTGAGCATATTAATTTCAAAAGGAAATTAACAAAACTTGGAGAAAATGTAAAAATGAAATTCAACTCAATTCACGAATTCAATGTAGAACATGAAGAATGGAGTAGATTAATTCAGTCTTATAGAACGGGGGAAATTGAAAGATTTTACGGAAATATAGATGATTTAGAAAAACCAATAGAACATAAAGGTGAAACCTATTATCCAGTTTTATTGAAAACTTCTTGGGATTACGAAAAAGAATCACAACATCAAAAAAATTGTGTAAGAACATATGTTGAAAGGGCTGACAGCATAATTTTTTCAATTAGAAAAGATTCTAAAGATGGGGACGACAGAATTACTGTTGAGTATATATTCAGGAGTGATGAAGTATTGAATGTTCAAGAAAGAGCTAAATACAACTACCAACCATCATTAGAATTTTCAGAAGTTGCAAACATTCAATTGGCAAATATCAACCTACTTTATAAGTTAGGTACTTTAAAACTACCTAAAATGGTTAAAAAGTATAGAAACGGAAAAGTTGTTGAACAAGTTTCTACATTCAAAAGTTCTGAACATTTAGGGACAAGAATAGTTGCTTTAATGCCAAGATGGGAAAATGAAACAGAAGAATTTAGTACTTGGCAACATCAAATTTTAGATGAACAATATTTACAATTAGAAGGCAACAATTTTTTTGAAGATTTACTTCCTTAAATGACTTATTATTTTTTACTATGGAAAAAGAAGAATTTGTTCCAGAATATGTTTATGACATTTTTAAATCATTGTTTGAAAACAATTTGAGACCAAATTGTGTTAGAACAAAAAATATAACAAACGAAGGTTTAAATCAGTTAATAACTAAAGGAAATCTTATTTGGTCTAATTCGGTATATGATACAAAACATCAGTATATTGAAGGCACCATTAGGTGGAGTAAACATGAGATTTTAATTTTTTTCCAAAAAAATAAAAATGAAATGACCTATAAAATAAATATCTTGACAGATAACGTATCCAAAATAGATATTTTATTATTAGGTTTAAATAAATATTTTACAATAGATAGTATATGAAAGTAGTAATTTTATTTAGTATGAAAAGTTGTCCTCATTGTGTTCATATTAAAGAGTTGTTTGATGAACACAACATACCTTATGTGGATAGAGATATTTACGAATATGAAGAGGAGTATGGAGCGTTTGCTGAAGCTAAAAATAATGAATATGTTCCGGCACTTATGTTAATGACATTGGAAGAAAATAATGAAGATTATTCAAACGTTAAACTTTTAGCCCCTGATGACGACTACGAAGGCGTAACAGAGGCTTTAGAGTTGGTCCGTAAATATTTGTCAGAATAATATAAGTTCATTAATTAAATTAAGTTCTTTAGTTTTTGTTTCTAAATTTTCTTCAGTGAAAGTATTAAGTAATGAACCTGAATCAAATGGGAATACATCTAAAACTAAAGACTCTAACCATTCTGTTTTAACAATATGGTCATTATTTGATATTTTAAAAATAATATTTTCTGAATTAATATCTTTAAAATTTTCATCACTATACATACAAAATTTTAATTTATTAGATATTGATTTATTAAATAAATGATTTGATATGTAGTCACCTAAAAAATAATATAATTTTTCACTTCCAAAAGATAAACCATATTTTTTATCTGAACTGTATTCTATATTATCAAAATTATACTTAATTAACTTATATTCAGGATACTTTAAATTTAACTTTTCAACAAATAAGGACTCACTATTATTTGCTTGATAAAACATTATTTTATTTTTTAAATCTAACTTTAAGTTTACTTTGATTCCATTATTGAAAAATTCATCCACTAATAAACATAGTTCCTTTTGAATACTATCATAATTTTTATTGTAATTAAAATTAATGTTTAGTGGATTTACAACTAAAACATCCACAAATTTGATAATATCAATTACTTTGATAGTTTCATACATCTTATCATTAAAATTTTTGAGATAATTTTTGAATAAGTCTGCAATGTTTATTGTTTTAGTTGAGGTTGTAAAACCATTCACAATAAAAAAACTCCTGTGGTTAAATACTGTTATTTCAGTTTTACACCCAGGAGTTGTTTCTTCAAATTTTTTTACAAGTAAATCCGCTAAAGCATTACATAATCTTTTTCCATCTAATGGATTGTTGATTTCTATTTGTGACATTTTTAATATTTAACTTTTTATTTTTACAATCTTATGTAAAAAAAAATTAAGTTAAATACTAATTACTTTTTGTTGTAATACTTTTCAACAATTTTTGTTACGGCACTTTTAACAGTTTGTGTTGTTTGTTGTGCTTGTGTTTGAGTTTGTTGAGTTTGTGTTTGAGTTTGTGTTTGTTGTTGATTGTTTTTACATCCGCATCCTGCCATGGTTATAATTTTTAATTAGTTTATTTTATTATAAATATCTTTGTTTAAAACTTTAAATCATTTTTTGAATTAATCAATTCTTTTTTTTGTAATATTTATAAAATATGTCATATAAAAATATTATCAGAAATATAATTTTAGAAAACGAGCAAGATGAAGTAATTATTTCACCTAGCGAATTTTTAGAACTATTGAAGTATGTGAATGATGATGTTGCAAATATTCTTAGATTACCTCAATATAGAAACAAAAAAATTATAATTGACGGAAATTTGAATCTTAATAACAATAAAGACATTCAAAATCTTAATTTAATATCAAAGATAAATGGTGATTTAGATATATCATATTCTAACGTTGACGTTTTTGACAAAGATAAAGCTAAAAGTATTATAGACTATGGAAGTAGAAGAGAAATTATTAGAAAACAAAAAGAACTACAAAAAAGACTCAATTATTTAGACCAATTAAGAAAAGAAGACGCTTGGAATATAAATAATAAAAAATTAATATCTTACCAAACAGAAGCTTTATATGAATACTTAGAAAATAATAACTACCCCCAAGAAATTGAAGAAGACGGTGAAATAGTTTTGGAAGACAAATATAACTTATATCCTAACAATTATAACCATTATGGTGGTAAATCATTTACGTGGTTAGGAGAAGAAGGTATGGAAAATGAATACATAGTTTTTGATTCAAGAACAATTGAACAAAATGCTCGAGAAGCTATTGAATCTAGAATTGATGAATTAGGTTATGATGCATTTGCAAATTGGGTATGGGAAGACCACCTTGATTCAGAAAGGGTTAGAGACTGGTTACGATGGTATATAGAAGGACCTATGTATGATAGTCCTGAAGATTTTGGATTAGAAGAAAAACTTACAAAAGAACAAGAAAATTATATTAGAATCTATGAAGAAAAAATGTCTAAACTACAATACAGAATTGATAACGAAGATTTGGATGAAGAGACTGAAAACAGTTTGGAAGAAGAAATATCTGATTTAGAAGAACTTATTGAAGACATCAAAGAAAATCCAAAAGGTGATTTTGACGAAAATGAAATTGAAGAGGCTATTGAAATGTGGGTAGATAATAATGAAGATGAATTTTTATCTTATTTTAAAGAAACTGGTCTTGATAAGAGTGATATTTTGGATTATGTCGACCAAGGAGATGTTATTAATTTTATAATTAACCATGATAGTTGGGGTAATATATTTGGAAGTTATGATGGTGACCACGACGAATTAAATGTAAATGGACTTGATTTTATTATTATTAGATACGACTAATTTATTTACAGGTTAGAAACTTTTTCTTACATTTTTTAGTATGGATACAAATTGGCCGTTTCAAGAACCTATTGATTTAGAACACAAACAATACATCTTATTAAGTTATCTACAAAAAATAGATAAAGACCTATCCAACTTTAAGTTATACCCAAATTTTCAATTCTTGTCGCTTCATTTGGCAAACATAAATTTGATGATTCAAAAAGGTCAGTTTTTAATGCTCACCAAAAAAATAAAAGAAAAAGATGAAGAAATACTAATTTCAGATTTAGTAGCCCAAGACATTCCATTAATGACCCAAGAAGACATTTTAGAGGTCTATAGGATTTGTAAATTTTCATCACAAAAATTACAAGAATTTTTTGACCAAGCAAAAGCAATTTGGGAATTGGTTAACGATGCCGTATCACTTACAGTTATTAGCAATCAAAAAAGTTTTGATAAAAAAGAAGGTTTATTTATTATTGAAAATAATGGCAAAAACTTTTTATATGAATTCATTATAAAAGAAATCAAAAAAAATACTTTAGATTTAAAATGTCAAGTTAAAAAAATATGTGAAGTTAAGGATAACAACTTATCACCTGAATTGTTTGAAAATAGAAAATCATTAATTAAAAATCTACAGGACCCGTTAATCCACAAAAATATAATTGTTTTTAAAGTTAATCACGATAATAACTTCCCATTTAACGAAACTCTTCTTCCAATATCAAAAAGAAAAATATTAAATTATATACAACAATCCAAAATATTAAGTAAACCTAGTTTGACAAAAAGTCGCGAATAATTTATATTTCTAATATGAAAAAAAAAGAATTAGTTAAAGAAATAAAAAATTTAATAAAAAAATACCCTAACGATACAGAGTTAGGTAATCAAGTTAGAAAGTTATATTTAACCATTAAAGAAAAAAAACAAAATGGGGTTTAATAAAAGAGTATTAAAAAAAGAAAATATACTTAATAATCTACATAATCTTGAAAACTACTTAAAAGCGGATGCTATTGTGTGTACCGACAATTTTTCTATGCAAGTCTATAACTTGTATAAAAAAGGAGTAAAAAAAGAACAAATAATAAATTACATAAATAAAATAAAATGAAAGTTACATTAGAATATGTGTGGTTGGATGGTTATTTACCTGAACCTAACCTCAGAAGTAAAGTTAAAGTTGAAGAAATGGATTTAAACTCCATTGAGTTTAAATTTCCTGAATGGGGGTTTGATGGGTCATCTACAATGCAAGCTGACACTGAAAACTCAGATAGGATTCTTAAACCTGTGAAATATTACTCACAAAAAAGTTTTCCTTTGGAAAATAGTAGAGTTTATGTTTTATGTGAAGTTGTAAATCCTGACGGGACACCACACGAATCAAATATGAGGTCAAAAATAGAAGACCAAAGTGATGTTTGGTTTGGATTTGAACAAGAATACTTTATTAAAAACCAAAAAACAAATGAATTTTTAGGACACGATACTGGTTTTAGATTAGACCCTCAAGGTAAATACTATTGTGGTGTTGGTCACAATGTTGTTGGTCGTAGTTTTGCCGAAGAACATATGCGTTTATGTATGTTATATGGTATGGAAATTACCGGTATAAATGCGGAAGTTGCTCTTGGACAATGGGAGTATCAAATATTTTCAAAAGGTAGTTTAAATGCTGCGGACGATTTATGGATGAGTAGATATTTCTTGTACAGATTGTCTGAAAACTTTAACTATGAAATTGTATTACATCCAAAACCAATTACTGGTGATTGGAATGGTTCAGGAATGCATACAAACTTTTCAAATGAAAGAATGAGAAGTTTAGGTGGGTACGAATACTTCCAATCTATTTTTAATACGTTTGGTTCAAGACACGAAGACCATATAAAAGAATATGGTTCAAATAATAATATGAGATTAACCGGTAAACACGAAACACAAAATATTGATAAGTTTTCATACGGTGTTGGGGATAGAGGCTCATCAATTAGAATTCCTAAAACAACTGCTGAAAATTGGAGAGGTTATTTAGAAGATAGAAGACCAGCATCAAATGCCGATTCTTATAGAGTTGTTAATCAAGTTTTAAAATCTTTAAATACTGCTGAAGAACTTATGGAAATAACAATGAAAATGAATTCTAAAGTTGATATTAAAAATATTGATGGTAAATACGGAACAAGACCGGCTGATGAATTATTAAAAGAATATAGAGAAGAGGAATAATGGAACAAGTTAATCACCCTGAACACTACGGAGGGAAGAAAATACATATGAAGCAATCAAAGTAATTGATGCTTGGGAATTAGGATTTAGTTTAGGAAACACAGTAAAATATATATCACGTGCAGGAAAAAAAAGAAAAGATAAAGAACTTGAGGACCTCAGAAAAGCTCTCTGGTACCTCGAACACCACATCGAAACAATCGAACAAAAAATCAAGTCTGAATCGAGAGATTAATGTCTTAGATGCAATAACAACACCAAACGAATTACTTCGAGAAACTCTAATAAATTTTATGTGGGGGGTTTTAGGAAACTCAGTTGTTGTATTTGTTGCAAAAGAACTGGACTTTATGGTTTTAATCAACTATATTGTTTATTACATACTCATTTCTTATATTGTAAATAGGAAAAAGTATGACACAATATTAGGTAAATTTATAGTATTACCTGGCTCAGCGGCGGCAGGAGCATTTACAGGTTATAAATTGGCACAAATAATAGTTAATATGGTATAAAAATGAAAACAAGATATAGAATAGTAGCAACAACAATTACCATAGTTTGGTTGACAATGGTATGGACATTAGTTTATGAAGTAGTAAAAATGATATTTTAAAATGATAGAAACAGGAAAAATAATAAATGGGGATTGTGTTGAAGTAATGAAAATACTTCCTGAAAATTCAATAGATTTAGTTTTAACCAGCCCGCCATATTCAGTTAACATTAATTATGATGTTTACGATGATAATACAAATTTGGAAGAATACCTTGAATTTTCCAAGAAATGGTTAGAACAGGCTTTTAGAGTTTTAAAAGATGATGGTAGAATTTGCGTAAATATCCCATTCGAGATTAATTTGAAAGACCGAGGTGGCCGAGTTTTTATAGTTTCTGAAATATGGAACGTAATGAAATCTATAGGATTTAAATGGTTCGGTCTTGTGGATTTAGTTGAAGATTCTCCACATAGAAGTAAGACTACCGCTTGGGGTTCATGGATGAATTGTAGTCAACCATACATATATAACCCGAAAGAGTGTTTGATACTAGCTTATAAAAATAGTCCAAAAAAATTGACCAAAGGACAACCGCAATGGACAGGAGTCCCAACTGATATTGAACAAGAAGACGGAACCTTTAAGAAAAAAGTGGTGTATGAAGAACAAGATAAGAAAGAGTTTATGGAACTTGTGTTTGGTCAGTGGAATTACTTTGCAGATACTAAGTCACTCACCAAGGCTACGTTCTCGATGGACATACCAACTAAGGCGATTAAGATATTATCCTACAAAAACGATATAGTATTAGACCCCTTCGCAGGAAGTGGTACCAGTTTGGTGGCGGCTGAAGTTTTAGGTAGAAGATGGTTAGGAATAGAACTATCACCAAACTATTGTGAAGTTGCAAAAACAAGAGTTGAATATTTTAAAACAATAAAAGAAATTAAAAACGAAAAGCTATAATGGAAACTCTGGTGGGCGAGTGTTATTGTTCAAACAGTTCTCCGTCTGTTTGTTCCATTTTCTGATTGATATTTTCTCTTCTTTACCGTTAATCCTGTCTTCATTCACAAAAAAGTTTGCCATTTTAAAAATCTCATCCCAATCCTCCCTGTCTTCTTCGCTTTCAGGTTTTTCGTAAGGATTTAATATTGATTTACCTTCCTTTTCTCTTTTTTCATTTTCTAAATCCCAAAATTTTAAAATATCTTCGTCAATATCACGTAATTGGTTACCATCATAAAATTTACCTGGTGGTATTTTTTCACATTCACCACTGTCCTTATTAAAATATTCGTCATCATCACAAATTTTTTCACAACCAAATCCTGGTACAAATACCTCATCATCAGGGTCACATGAACTACATTCTTCCGATGGATAACTCAAACGTTGACCTTCAGGGCAAGTTATACATTTATTTTTTTTGTAAGCCCAATAACAATTAGTACCGGTATCTCTTTTTTTATCGCACTCTTCTTCTGTTTTTGGGTCTTCTTCTTCTAATATTATACCCATCATTTTTTTTATGAGATACAATTCTTTTTCGAGTAAAAGTTTCATAAATTATTCAATTTATTAGATAAATATATTACATAACATAAAACAAAGACTAAGTTCTATTTTTACAAGGTATTCATTAATATGAAAATCATCATCACAGAAAATCAACTAAATTTTCTTATTTCAGAATCTGGTATTAGAAATATAAATGATTTAGTAATTGATATGAGAAATAAATTTATTGATATTCTACAAAGAAAAATTGATAAAAATTAAAATAAGGAAGTTTTAATTCTATCACCTTCTTTTATTCCCAATTCTTTACAAATACCCCCATCCAATTCTAAAACAATATTTCCAAATCCCTCAAACATTTCACAATTTTTTTGGTCATTACAAGGAGGGCAGTTATGATTAATTTTTGTTATTACATTTCCATCAATCATAATAATATCTAAAGGAATTAAACAATCGTACATCCAAAACGTTTGATTTTTTTTATCTGGCATCATAAACAACATACCATCAAAATTACTATCAAACTTTTTACCCATCATACCTTTTTGAATGGACTCGGAGTTTGCCGCAACTTTACAATTAAAAACGTTATCGTTAACTAAAATTTTCACATTATATAAATATTTGAAAAAAAATTTAAAAACAATAAAACTTTTGATGAAGTATAATATATTTATATTTATTACAAAAAAATCAAAAAATTTTTATTGTTTTGTTTGACAAATCAGAATATTAGTTTTAAATTTGTAAAACAATTGGGAAACGACCCTTTGTATAATTTGAAAAATTAAAATTATGAGTGAAGATTTAATCATCACTACAGAGATTTTTTTTTACTTTGATGATAAAGGAAGAAAACTTTATACTTCAAATGAAGTCTTTGCAAGTGTAAGAGCTAAATTCTATGGAACTATAAAAGTTTTTGTAGAAAATGTTTAAAAAAGTTCACAAATTACTTGACAGATTGAAATAAATGTCTTAAATTTGTAAAACAAATCGGAAACGTCCGAAATAAAAAATTGAAATATTGATGATTAAAACAGTCTAGGTCCGTAGGGCTACTGTTGTATGTGAGGAAAGTGACTACGGGACAAACATTTAACTGTATGAAACAAAGCAGAAGTCCTTCACATTTAAAGTGTAAGTGTAACATATTACCGCAATAGTTATATCATTAATTCGTTCTTTGAAATTCTAACGAACAAATTGTTCATATAAAATTTGAAATAAAAGATTAACCCCCTTTTCTTTAAAGTTTATGAAACGAAGAGTTCAATGGGCCGTGTATGGTCCATTAAAATAAACCACGAAAGTGGGATAAAGTGAATCATTTGTGTTAGATGGTTTGCGTCTTGGTTGTCTTTGGACAATCGAGGTCGAGTACACAAGCGGGATACCGTTTAACCTTTAGTACCGAGGGCAACGCTGTAGGGAAAGTGGTTAGGTGATTAGGCGATGTGGGTCGTCTGTTTGAGGTGGGAACACCAATAGGAATAACCCGTAGGAATATTTGCAAAACATGAAGTTATCCAATTTCATTATTGCGTTTTCCAATATTAAAGGATACTTAAAACCGAAAGGTATGTTAAAGTACGAGTGGTGTCGTTATTAACCTTGATTAACCTCTACCAAGAGGTCTATCACGAAGTAGTCTTGAAATATGGAGGTAGGGATATCTCACGGAGTAGTTGAGTATTGACTTGTTCAAAAGATAGGTCATCTCGGGTGGCGGACCACTACTTCGACAATCCACAACACAAAAACTTATTATTATGATTAATAACAATTAAAAATAAATTAAGGAAAAGTGTCCGTCAGGTTTGGATGAAAGGTGACTACATAGTAATGAGCCGTTCATTGCACACGAAGGCCCCAAGCTGACGTGTAATTATCCAAAAAACCTTTAGTCCCGCAAGGACGAATTGGGGAGGCATCCTCAAAAAGAGTCAAGTAAGATGAGAGTAATTCAAACCTCAAGGAGTGGTAAACCTAAAAGACCGTCACTGAGAAATACTTTCCAAAAGAAAGTGGATAGGAGTAGAAACAATAATGACTCTAAAGGTTCTCACAACAAACGTGTAATCTCAACGTTTTTTTTAATGGAGCCACCGGTAAAAAATTTGATGGATAAGTTTTTTCTTATCCATTTTTTTGTGCAATTAATTTTTTTTAGTATATTTGTTGTATGGAAAACAAATATAAAACAGGATACGCACTTAAAGATAAAGACATCAAGTTTATAAAAAAATATGTTAAAACCTTAGAAATAAAAACTAATGGTTATCCTCATCCTTATAGGTATATTGATTCATGGGGAGTTTTAATAAATTCAACCATAAAAATTACTTCAATTAGAAAATACCAAAATGGTTACGCTTGGCATCAAAGAGAATTTGTTTATGAAGTTGATGTTGAAATTGATGTCAAAAATAGCCAGTATATGGAAGAATACGAACATTCCGGTTGGTATATCAGACAAGATTTTATTAATGGAGTCAAAAGAATGAACCGAAGATATAGGGATGCAATTACCACTTACATTCATAATGAATTGAAATATATGAATGTTTATGAAGACCTTACTGTATCAAAAATTAAATGGATAATTGAATAAAAAATTTGGTTTATTAAAAAAAAACAATTACATTTGTAAACATATGGCAACAGTAAAAAACGTACTTCTTGTTCACCCAAAACACGGTGAAATTCTAAATGAAACTTTTGTGGATGAAATCCAGTTCAAAATATTTTTGAATATGGTTCATGCGTCCCTATCCTTGAAAGAAGATTTTACGACCTTCAACGGCAAGGATTTTTTAATCCATATACCGTTTGCAATGTTAAAAGAATCGTTAATTTTGGGAACAAATAAAGAAGTATCAATGGCGGAAGTTGTTGTTGCTAAATCCAAGTTAGAGGGATAGTTTCTTTGTTCTATAAAAACAAAGTGGTGGAGAGATGTTGACACGAACCGTGTTGACCCAAAATTAAGGTGAAGGAGACTTCACCTTTTTTTGTTTATATGATATTTATAGGTATGAGAAATATTAACTCAATTATAAAAAAAGTTTTGTTTGAAGAATTCATTCAGTCAAATATTATTTATGAAGACATCTATGGTTCAGTTGAGCCTGTAAACTACCTACAAGAAGCCGAGTATCAAGGAAGAAAAGTTCAACTCGGTAAAATCATGCAAGGAGACATCAAGAAGTTCAAAGTGTATGTCAAAAACGACAAAGGAAAGGTTGTTAAAGTAAATTTTGGTTTTGGTGGTAAATCTGCAAAAGGAAAAAGAATGGTTATTAAAAAGAACAATCCGGAAAGAAGACGTTCATTTAGGGCAAGACATAATTGTGATAACCCAGGCCCAAGATGGAAACCAAGATATTGGGCATGTAGAACGTGGTAATAAAAATAAAAAAATGTAAAAATGAAAAGTTACACTAAAATTAGAAAAATGCAAGAATCAAATAAACTTGTTGAAAAAAGATTTATTCAAGAAAGTTTTAATCGTTTTGAACAAACAACTATTAATGAAGGTATGTGGGATAGATTAAAAGCAAACACTGTTGGTTTTTTTAGTAGATTTAAAACATTTGGTCAAAACATTGGTGCAATTTTTTATGGCGGTGAAATGATGAGTCCGGCTTTAGAAGCTGCATATGCTAGAGTTAGAAATAGAGCAAAAAATATGCAAAAACAATTAGTTGATTTAGAAAATGATTTAGCTTTATTATATGATGAGGCAAATAAAGAAAAACTTCAAAATAGAGTTAATAAGTTAAATAAAAAAAGAAGAGGACAAGATATTGCCGATAGACTCGATAATTTAGAAAACGCCATGTATGCTTATTTACAAGCTATTGAACAAATGAAAGGAATAAACGAAGGATTCATTGAAATTGTAAAATCTTATTAATATGTCTAAAATTATAATCACAGAATCTCAATTAGAAAAAATCAAACAATCTCTTCATGAAAATCATGATGGAGGTTCTTATATGGCAAAACAACAACTTTTCACAATTGCAACTTTGGCTCACAAAATGTGGGAAATGATGGAAGAAGGTGAACAGTTGGAAGATTGGATGGAAACAAAAATTGCACAATCTGAACAATCCATTATATCTGTAGTTAAATCATTTATGTATGATGAAATGGAAGACAGAAAGAAAGGAATGGGTGGAATTGATTTGGATGGATTAATTATTGGGATGTAATATGAAAAAGTTAAAATAAATTATAGTGGGTCAACCCAAAAATATAAGACAGGATTATAAAAATTTATAATATTTAATTGAACCCTCCTTTTTTTAATTGGGGGGTTTGTTTTTTTATATAAGTTTCATATATTTGTTCTATGTATGTAATAATTAAACACGTTAAAACACATGAGGATAAAGTTTTTCCTGTAATTATGTTAGATACACAAGGTGAGGTTTGGGAATTCGACAACAAAGACAAGGCACAAGAGATGACCAACATCTTCAACACCAACTCAGATTCAGGTCACAGATACGAAGTTAAAAAGGTTTAAATAATATGGTCCCGTAGTGTAATGGATTAACATAAGGAGCTTCTACCTCTTTGATTCAGGTTCGAATCCTGACGGGACTACTAATTTATAAATTATTTTCATAACAATATATTTATTATTATGAAACTTAACGAACAAGTCAAAAGAATCAAAAACCTGATGTATGAACAGGTTCAAAATGATATATCCTTTTTTGGCGAAATAAACGACCAATTTGGAAAAAGAATTGAACTTAGAACCCCTGATGGTGACCTTATTGGATATATTCATTTAATATCCATGTCTAATGGACATGATTTAGATTATGACATTCCAAGACTCAATAACAAAGATGAATGGTGTGTTAAAAATTGTGATAAAGATTTTTTTAATGACAATAATTCTTCTTATCTTTATGACTTGTTTGTAATGGATAACTATAGAGGTCAGGGACACTCTAAAACACTTCTTGATACTGCACATAACACGGCCAAAGATTGTGGTTTAGATTACGTCACACTAATTACACACAGAGAAAACCATCCGGCTCAAAACTTGTATAAAAAGTACGGATATGACCTACATAGAACAGACGATACAAAAGATTTTTATTTTTATTCACTTTAATTTTTAATTTTTTATG
>Ga0247840_10000085_pt1 | contig 172672 bp, 193 predicted proteins | sample LaCruzMarch2015__FD_192404 | JGI IMG/M metagenome (GOLD analysis project Ga0247840, IMG submission 192404) | Freshwater microbial communities from meromictic Lake La Cruz, Castile-La Mancha, Spain - LaCruzMarch2015_17m | ecosystem: Environmental > Aquatic > Freshwater > Lake | place: Spain... | reverse complement strand
CGTAAGATTCTACAGTATCAAACGCCTACAGAAGCCATCTTAATTCACTTCAATCAAATTCAATTGACTTAATTCTATTCAGATTCCTTTATTTAAAAAGTGGACGGGTTGATATTGCAATTTTCGTTCTTTTATTTTTATTAAAAAAATGAACATTTTTGTTGCATTGTGGTGGAATTATTTTATAATTATTAATGTTTAGTAAAAACCACTAATTTGTTTAGCAAAACTAAACATGCAAGGAGAATTCATGGACATCGGACATCGTCTAAAACGATTACGTACACAAAACAATTTGACCTTAGAAGAATTAGCCAGTCGTTGTGAATTAACCAAAGGCTTTATTTCTCAGTTAGAACGAAATCTAACCTCTCCTTCGATTCAAACCTTAGCCGATATTACAGAAGCGTTAGGAATGGATCTAGCACAATTCTTTCAAGAAGATAAGAATGAGAAAATAGTTTTTACTCAAGAGGATTTCTTTAGGGATGAAAAAGAGGGAAGTATCATTCATTGGGTGGTTCCCAATGCACAAAAGAATGATATGGAGCCCATCATCCTTGAACTCAATCCACATGAACGATCAGCTGAGATATCTCCCCATTATGGAGAAGAGTTTGGATATGTCCTAACGGGCAAAATAACCTTGGTGAATGGCACGAAGAAACAAGTTGTTCGAAAAGGTCAAACATTTTATCTTAAAGGAACCTATAGTCATTATTTACTGAATGACAGCCAAAGTGAAACGAAAGTCCTTTGGATCTGTACACCCCCCATATTCTAGGAGAACCCCATGCGTAAACTGATTGAATTTAAAAACATCGTTAAAGATTTCAATGGAACATTAGTTCTAAAAGGTATTAACTTAGTCATTCATGAGAATGAGTTTGTAACCTTACTTGGCCCTTCAGGCTGTGGTAAGACAACGCTTTTACGTATCTTGGGTGGATTCATCCAACAATCTGAAGGAGAAGTCTACTTTGAAGATATTGAAATCTCCAATGTACCTCCCTATAAACGTGAGATTAATACGGTATTTCAACGCTATGCATTATTTCCTCATATGAATGTCTTTGATAATGTTGCATTTGGCTTACGTATCAAAAAAATGGATAACAACACCATTCAACAAAAAGTAGATAAGATGTTGAAACTGGTCAACCTTGAAGGGTATGGCGATCGTCCTGTTACTTTACTCTCTGGGGGTCAACAACAACGGGTAGCGATTGCGCGTGCGTTGGTCAATGAACCGATGGTCCTACTTTTGGATGAACCTTTAGGTGCCTTAGATCTTAAACTACGTAAAGAAATGCAACATGAACTTAAAAAGATTCAACAAGAAGTAGGCATTACCTTTATCTATGTAACCCATGACCAAGAAGAAGCTTTAACCATGTCGGATACCATTGTGGTCCTTAATGCGGGTGAGATTCAACAAATTGGATCTCCTACCGATATCTACAATGAACCAGAGAATCGCTTTGTAGCTGATTTTATTGGTGAATCAAACCTCATCGAAGGGGTTATGAAAGAAGACTATCAAGTCAGTTTTGATGGAGATAAGTACGAATGTATTGATTATGGTTACTATGAAGACCAAGAAGTAGACATCGTCATTCGTCCAGAAGACATCGACATTGTGAAAGCTGAAATGGGTAAACTTACTGGCATTGTGAAATCCATCTTGTTTAAAGGGGTTCATTTCGAAATTGTCGTTGAAACTCAAGCCCGTGAATGGATTATCCATACCACGGACAGCAGCGAAGTTGGTAATAAAGTGGGTCTACATTTCTTTCCTGAAGATATTCATATCATGCGTAAGATTGGGACCTACTAATGAAAAGCTTTGCCTCCTTAGTTAAACCCTATATGGTTTGGATGAGTCTCTTCATTGTAGTCCCCATGATGTTGATCTTATTGTACGCTGTAACAGATCGCGGGAACTCCGTGTTGATCCTTCATTTTACCCTCGATAATTTTTTAAGATTTTTTGATCCCGTCTTTATCAAAGTTATGATGAAGTCTTTAGAAATTGCCTTGATTACAACGCTCATCAGTATCATCATTGGCTATCCCATTGCCTATGTTATAGCCAATGTCTCGGAGCGACTTCAAAATCTCTTTATCTTGTTGGTTACCATTCCAATGTGGATTAATATGTTGGTTAGAACCTATGCCTGGATATCCATTTTATCAGATGGAGGTTTAATCAATAGTTTCTTAGGGTTGTTTGGCATTCCACCCCTTAAAATGATGTATACAGATTTCGCTGTTATTCTGGGTATGGTCTATAATTTCTTGCCCTTTATGATTCTACAAATCTATACCGTTTTGGCGAAGTTAGATCGAGCCTTGATTCATGCGAGTTTCGATTTAGGCGCCAATCGCGTTCAAACCTTTAGACGCGTTATCTTTCCTTTATCCATGCCTGGGGTTATCTCTGGGATTACCTTGGTCTTCTTACCTGCTGTTTCCACCTTCGTTATCCCAAAATTCTTGGGGGGCGGACAATATATGTTGATCGGGAATTTGATTGAAAATCAATTTATTACAGTGGGTGAATGGAACTTTGGTTCCGCGATTTCCTTGATCATGGCGATGATTATTATGGGATCCATGATTCTCACCCGAAAGATTGATAAAGATGCGTCCAATGTGACTCAAAGTGATGGAGGTCGGTTATGGTAGGCTCAAAACGTTCATTAACCTTAACGATTATCTTGATTGCTTTAGTGCTTATCTTCTTCTACGCGCCGATTGCGAGTATGATGGTGTTTTCGTTCAATAGCTCACGCTCTTTGACCTCTTGGTCAGGTTTCTCATTACAGTGGTATCAAGCATTGTTTGAAAACAGAGAAATGAAGAATGCCATCACAACCACCATTAGTATTGCTTTATTGTCTACCTTTGTATCTACCTTTGTGGGAACCTTAACAGCGATTGGATTATCCAAATCTAAACGTTTGGTGAAAGAGATTATTCTTAATGTGAATAACTTTCCAATTCTTAATCCAGAAATTGTTACCGCCATTGGGTTTATGTTGTTATATACCACGCTCAATATTGAAAAGGGATACTTTACGATGTTAATTGCGCATATCGCCTTTAGTACACCGTATGTTATCTTAACGGTCCTTCCAAAGCTTAGACGTTTAGATCCTGACTTAGCTGAAGCAGCCTTGGATCTTGGGTGTACACCGATGAGTGCTTTATCCAAAGTCATCGTCCCCTTGATTATGCCAGGGGTTATCTCTGGAGCCTTAATTGCCTTTACGATGTCCTTTGATGACTTTGTCATCTCGTACTTTGTGTCTGGGAATGGCGTTAAAAACATCTCCATCTTAGTTTATACGATGTCAAAACGCATCAATCCTACCATCAATGCTTTGTCGACCATTTTAGTTGTCATCATCACAGTCATTCTCTTGGCTGTAAATTTATATCCAATCCTTAAGAAAGGTAACCAAAAGGTGATGGAATGAGAAAAAGCTTAACACTCACCATTCTAATGATGATGGGATTAAGCGCCTGCAGCGTTAATCAGCAAGAAACTTTAAAAGTATTCAACTGGGGGGTCTACATTGATGAAAATCTCAAGGAAGCTTTTGAAGAAGAATACAAATGTGTAGTGATTTATGATACCTTCGATTCCAATGAATCGATGTATACCAAAATTCAAAGTGGAGAGAAGTATGATGTCCTCTATCCCAGTGACTATATGGTGGACCGTTTAATTCAAGAACATTATCTTCAAGCCTTAAATGATCAAACAAAATCCGATTTAGAAGAGGTATTACCCACGCTTCTTCACCAAGTATATGACCCTGAGAATCTCTACAGTGTTCCTTACTTCTTTGGCAATGTAGGTTTACTCTACAATCAAACCAAAGTGAGTCCTGAAGATTTAAATGCAGGTTGGAATATCTTACAGAACACTAAGTATCAAGGGGATGTTTATTTCTATGATTCAGAACGTGATGCCTTTATGGTGGCCCTTAAAGCTTTGGGCTATTCAACCAATACCAAAGATGCCACTCAAATCAATGAAGCCTTTGAATGGTTAAAACAACTCAATTCAACCATGTCGGCGGTGTATGTAACCGACGATGTGATCGATAATATGATTGCTGGAAATAAATCAATTGCAGTGGTCTATTCTGGAGATGCAGCGTATATCTTACAAGAAAATGAAGACATGGCTTATTTTGTCCCTGAAGAAGGAACCAACATCTGGATTGATTCCATGGTTATTCCTAATAATGCCCCAAACGCAGTTTTAGCGAATGCTTGGATTCAGTTTATGATGCGACATGATTCGATGGTAGCCAATACCTTAGAAGTCGGATATACAACGGTTCGTAGTGACGTCTATCAAGAGATGATTACCCAAGATTTTGCGGAAAATCTTGCTTATCAAGTTCGGATGGACAATCCCAAAGATGAAGTATTTATCTATGATGAAGAATTAAAAGTACTGTTAAGTGATTTGTGGGTCAAAGTAAAAGCCCAATAAAACCAAAAAAGGAGAAACATGAAAAAACTATTAATCAGTTTATTTCTTATGAGTATGTTCTTAGCTGGCTGTTCCGCAAGTAATGGTGAAGAAAAGCAAGTTTTAAAAGTATTTAACTGGGGAGAATATATTGATACTGAAGTGATTGCTGAATTTGAAGATCTCTACAATGCAAGAGTCATCTATGACACCTATGACACCAATGAATTGATGTATACCAAGATTCAAGGGGGCGAAGCTTATGACATTCTCAACCCAACCGATCACATGGTCGAACGTTTGATTTCTGAAGGTTTGGTTCAAAAGATTGATTTAAGCAAGATTCCAAATATGTCCAATATCTATCCAGAACTCTTAAACCGTCCATTTGATCCCAACAATGAATATTCAGTCCCTTATTTCTGGGGAAACATTGGGATCATCTATAACACCACAACCGTGGATGTTGCAGATCTAGAAGCTGAAGGTTGGAAAGTATTAGCCAATCCTAAATATACCGATCGTATCTATATTTATGATTCGTCTAGAGATGCCTTCATGATTGCTGAAAAAGCCTTGGGGTATTCGGTGAATACCACCAATGAAGCTGAGATTGAAGCAGCTTACCAGTTCTTAAAAACCATCAATGATACCACCAAACCTATTTACATTGATGAGACCATTATTGACTCTATGATCACTGAACAAAAAGATTTAGCTGTTGATTTCTCAGGAGATGCGGCATTTATCATCTCGCAAAATCCAAATATGTCTTTCTATGTTCCAGCTGAAGGGACCAATGTATGGATGGACTCGATGGTCATTCCTACCAATGCACCCAATCCTGATTTAGCCTATAAATGGATTAACTTCATGATGGAAAATGATGTCGCTACCCGCAACACCATTTATGTTGGCTATACCTCACCTAACATTGCAGCATTTGAATCTGTGACCGGTGCAGGGGGAGACTATGAAGGGAATCCTGCTTATGGTCCTAGGATGAATAATCCCCTCGATGAAGTCTATCGCTACGATGATGCCCTTAAAAGTATCTTAGCGGATAAGTGGACCCGCGTTAAAGCTGAATAAGACAAATAAACGGAACTTAGGTTCCGTTTTTTATTGCATTTTAGAAACCGCTTATGTATAATAAAAAGGCACCGTAAAAAACGGTTCCTTAGCCAAGTGGTAAGGCAATAGACTGCAACTCTGTGACCGTCGGTTCAAGTCCGACAGGAACCTCCATCCTGTGGGGATGTGGCGGAATCGGCAGACGCAACGGACTTAAAATCCGTTGATGGCAACATCGTATGGGTTCAAGTCCCATCATCCCCACCATTACAGTTTTAATAGAAGAGAAGGGATTAGATGACGGATTGCTAAAAATGCGCCTATAGCTCAACTGGATAGAGCTTTTGACTACGGATCAAAAGGTTGTGGGTTCGACTCCTGCTAGGCGCGCCAATTTTAATCGGGATGTAGCACAGCTTGGTAGTGCACTTGATTTGGGATCAAGGGGTCGCAGGTTCGAATCCTGTCATCCCGACCATGTAGTTTTATACGGCGGGATAGCTCAGTTGGCTAGAGCAATCGGTTCATACCCGGTCGGTCGTGAGTTCGAGTCTCACTCCCGCTACCATTTCCTATCTCGGACCCTTAGCTCAGTTGGTCAGAGCTGCCGGCTCATAACCGGTTGGTCGTAGGTTCGAGTCCTACAGGGTCCACCAAAGCTCTGGAGGAATACCCAAGCGGTTGAAGGGACTAGTCTTGAAAACTAGCAGATGTGTTAAAGCATGCGTGGGTTCGAATCCCACTTCCTCCGCCAGACTCTTTTGGTAAAACATGGTCGGTTTAGATTAGCATACAATACATCGCGGGGTAGAGCAGTCTGGTAGCTCGTCGGGCTCATAACCCGGAGGTCGTTGGTTCAAATCCTTCCCCCGCAACCATTGGCTCTGTAGCTCAGTAGGTAGAGCACTTGACTGAAAATCAAGGTGTCGCCAGTTCAATTCTGGCCGGAGCCACCATTTAAATATGAACCTGTCTTATCAGACAGGTTTTTATTATGAAAAAAAGTTTCTAAAATCGGGCCTAAAATAGGCAGGTATTTTCATTCGAAGCTAAGGGGATAGTGCTATCATGAACGTATTAAAAGGAGATTACGCACATGACTAAAGCATTTCCTAAGTCTTTTTTATGGGGAGGCGCAACTGCAGCCAACCAATGTGAAGGTGCATTTCTACAAGATGGTAAATTGGATAATTCCTCTGACCATTTAACCGCGGGATCACACACCAATCCACGTCGTTTTAAGATGGAAATTACGGCAGATGAATATTTTCCAAGTCATACGGGGATTGATCACTACAATCGTTATGAAGAAGATATTGCGTTGTTTGCAGAGATGGGCTTCAATGTTTATCGTTTATCCTTAAACTGGGCCCGTATCTTTCCAATTGGAGATGAAGAAAAACCCAATCAAGCTGGTTTAGATCATTATCGTAAAGTTTTTGAAGCGTGTAAGAAATATGGAATCGAACCTTTGGTGACCATGTCTCACTATGAAACGCCTTTTGGCTTAACCCGTAAATACAATGGCTGGGCAGATCGTCGAGTCGTGGAATTCTTTACCCGATACAGTGAAACCATAATGAGAGAGTACAAAGGATTGGTTAAATATTGGTTAACCTTTAATGAGATCAATATCCTTCAAATGGTTCCCAATGGAAGTTTGATGGGGGCAGGGATTCTACCTGAGAGTGAAACCATGTTTGGTGCTGATGAAAAACCTGAAACAGCAGCTCATCGCAATCTTCGCTATCAAGGTTTACACCATCAATTTGTCGCTTCAGCGTTAACTGTCACTAAAGCCCATGAGATTGATCCTAAGATCATGGTCGGGTGTATGATTGCAGGTAATATCTCTTATCCGTATACCTGTCATCCCAATGATGTGTTTAAAACACAGTACACCATGCAGATGGCTAATTTCTTGTGTGGAGATGTCATGGTGAGAGGCGAATACCCCGGCTTTGCGAAACGTTACTTTAAAGAAAATAACATTGTTGTCCATGTGGAACCTCAAGATGCTGAAATCTTGAAAAAGGGCATTGTAGATATGTATACCTTTAGTTACTATGCGACTGGGACACAAACAGCTGATCCAAAAGAATTGGCTAAACTAAACGGTAATATGTTCTTTGGTTTACCAAATCCTTACATTAAAGCATCCGACTGGGGTTGGGGCATTGATGCGAAAGGCTTACGCTATTATTTAAACCTGGTCTATGATCGTTACCAAATTCCTTTGATGATTGTTGAAAATGGATTGGGTGCTGCGGATAAAGTTGAAGCAGATGGCTCAATTCATGATCCATACCGTATAGCCTATCTGCGTGAACATATCAAAGAAATGGCTGAAGCTGTAGAAGATGGTGTTAACTTATTGGGCTTTACTCCGTGGGGTTGTATTGACTTGGTTTCTGCAGGAACCGGCGAGATGAAAAAACGCTATGGCTTCATCTATGTCGATCGGGATGATCAAGGCAATGGAAGCTTAGATCGTTGGCGTAAAGACTCATTCTTCTGGTATAAAAAAGTGATTGCATCTCAAGGTACAGACTTAGACTAAAGCGCTCCAAAAGCGCTTTATTTATGTTCCTTTACAAAAAACATCTTTTTGGTTAGGATTAAGTCATGAAAGCTCTCGATTTTACTTATTTTTTCTCAGCAAGTTCAGAGGTTCCTGAAACTTTGTTGGTTCCTTTATATGGACAAGTTCATTTAACGTGGTTGGCTGTTATTTTAGTTGGCAGTTTAGCCATCGCCTTGTTTTATCGAAGTTTAAAGCCACATCAGAAAACATCATTTAAAAGAAATTTTGCCATCTTTATCGTTGTATTTGAACTTTTAAGACAAGTCATCTATCTCCAATTGGGCCGCTATGAATTAGGACTCTTACCTTTACATTTATGTGGGATTACTGAACTTACAATTTTTATTTATGCATTTACTGGGAATAAATATGTCAAAGAAAGCTTGTATTCTTTAGGTATTTTAGGCGCTTTGTTGGCTTTATTGTTTGCTGATTGGCTCATTTACCCCATCATGCACTTTCAATTTATTCATAGTTTTGTGGCCCATGGTTCACTTTTTGCCTTTGTGTTGATGTTGTTGGTGAGTGGCGAACTTCGACCAGACGCACGTAAATTACCTGCGGTTTTCATGGGTACCGTTCTGCTCATGGTTCCTTTATATTTCTTTAATAAACAATTTAATACAAACTTCTTCTTCATGAATTATCCATCCCCTGGATCACCTTTAGTCTTATTTGAACAATGGGTTGGTAATCCTGGCTACATTGGCTTAACGTTAGTTCTACTCTTGATCGTCTGGTTCTTTATGTATCTTCCTTTTAGTAGAGCTAAGCGTAGACATTATAAAGAAGCCGGCCCGTTACCGGTACGGAGATCTTCATGAGTAATGTTGACTTACATATGCATTCTGCCCATTCTGATGATGGGCAGTTTACTGTCTTAGAACTCATCAAATTGGCTGAAGAAGCGCACTTGGTATTTGCCTCTATTACAGACCATGACTCAGTAGTAGCTGCCAGAGAATTATTCCAATACCAAAATTTCACACCTATAAAATGGTTGAGTGGCGTTGAGTTATCGGTTCGTTATGAACAAACGGATCTCCATTTACTGGCGTATGGTTATGATTTAAACGATGTCTGGTTTGATCAACATACACAACGGATTAAGACCTCTGAGGAAGCAGCCACGGATGAGCGGATTGCTAAGATAAATGCACATTTTAAAATTAATTTATTAAAACCAGAACTAGAGACGTTTGCTAAAGGTAAACTCATCACAGGCGAGATTATTGCGGAAGCGATTCTTCTACATCCAGAATTTGCTTCACATCCTGAATTAAAAGCGTATTTTCCTAAAGGAAATCGTTCAAAAGCACCTTTGGTTAATTTTTATTGGGATTTTCTATCCCAAGGTAAGGTAGCCTATGTGGCCACCAATTTAACCCCTTATCGTGAGGCTGTAGAAGCAATCCATAAAGCAGGCGGGGTGGCTGTCATTGCGCATCCAGGCCAAACCATTAAAGAAAACACAAAACTCTTGAATGCGTTGATCCACTTAGGCAGTGATGGCATTGAGTGTTACAGTTCCTATCACAACGACATCCAGAATGCTTACTATGTGGAATATGCGGTTAAACGCAAGCTATTGGTCACCTGTGGCAGTGATTTCCATGGGAAGACTAAACCTCAGATCAAGTTAGGTCAAACCAACAGCCCCATGGATGCTCAAGATATCATCAAACAATTAGAAAATAGAGGCATTAAACTATGAAGATTGGTTTAGTTTCATTGGGCTGTAGTAAGAATCGAGTCGATTCTGAGAATATCTTAGGTTGGTTTTCAGCCAATGAACATACCATCGTAACGGACTTATCTAAAGCTGAAGCGATCATTGTTAATACCTGTGGATTCATCGAACCTGCAAAAAAAGAAAGCATTGATACCATCCTAGAGATGGCACAGTATAAAAATAAGAATTGTAAACACCTGATCGTTGCGGGTTGTTTAGTGCAACGTTATAAAGATGATTTGGTTTTAGCTTTGCCTGAAGTAGATGCGTGGGTACGCATTCAAGATTATCCTAAGATGGATCAAGTTTTAAGCCATCTCTTAGATAAACCCAGTAAAGTTGTGTATGGCAAACAAGAACGTCTACAAACCACAGCCCCACATACCGCCTATCTAAAAATTGCGGAAGGGTGTAGCAATCGTTGTTCCTATTGTGCCATTCCTTTGATTCGAGGCAACATGGATTCTTATCCTGTGGACCAACTGGTCCAAGAAGCCCAGCGTTTAGCGAGCAAAGGTGTTAAAGAATTGGTTTTGATTGCGCAAGATACATCTCGCTATGGGGAAGATAAAGGGGATAATCAACTGATTGAGCTTTTACAACACCTCAATCAAATTGAAAGCTTGCAATGGATACGTCTTCTATATTTATATCCCAATGCTGTCAGTGATGCTTTTCTACATGGCATGAAACCCTTGCATAAAGTAGTGCCTTATTTTGATATTCCAATCCAACATGCGGATGATGATTTACTTAAGCAGATGAATCGTAAAGGAACTCAACACGATAACCAAACTGTGATTGAACATATCCGTTCAATGTTTCCTCAAGCGGTTTTACGTTCAACGTTGATTGTTGGCTTTCCTCAAGAAACAGAAGCACAGTTCCAAACGCTCTTAAAATTTGTGGAAACAACTAAGTTTGATCGATTAGGGGCTTTTATTTATTCACCTGAAGAAGATACAGCTGCCTTTAAAATGGCAGATGATATTCCTTATGAAGTTAAAGAAGACCGCTTACACCGTTTAATGCGTGTCCAAGAAATCATTTCCCAAGAAAAGATGGAACAACACATCGGCACTGTGGTGGATGTGTTGGTTGAAAAACGGGATTCTAAACAATTGACCTATCATGGACGAAGTTTTCACATGGCCCCAGATGAGGTGGATGGGGAAGTACTCTTTAGTTCAGATCGTCTGATTCCTATGGGGAGTTTGGTTCAAGTTAAGATTGAATCGGTATCCGCTTTTGACATGATGGGATCTGAAGTCATCTAAATGAGTTCAAGAAAAAAATTAAAATTCAACGTTAAACGACTGGGCGTAAGCCTAGTTTTAGTTTCAGTTCTATGGGGGCTGAGTCAAACAGATTTCTTTCTTTCTATGACCCTCCCAAACTATTCAACCCTCCTTAAAATGGGCTATTCTAAAACAGTTATTTTAGATTTACATGATCGCTTATCTTTAGAAAACTTTAAAAGACTCATCAATGAGGCTTACCAAGAGGATATCTATGATCGCTTAACCATCGAAGGGTATGCCGCTTTAGATGATGTGGGATATTCCCCCGAAACGATTTTAAACATCTTGAATTTATCGGGTGAAAATCAAACCCTATTTTTGGAAAGTTCGATTTCTCAAACGTTAACACAGATTTTGAATGAACCCTATTTTGTCTTGGATCGTTTAGAGCGCTATCAAGCGTTAGCTCTTAAGCAGGCTGAGTTACCAATCTCTAACATCGTTCAATGGGTGAATACCGATCGTGATTATCCACTGTATAGTCATATTGTAGCTGTTGACTTGAGTCAAGGGTGTTTATTGTTGGTGAATAAATATCACCAACTAGAGGCTGACTATGTTCCAGAACTCAAGGAATCTACAGAAAGTGGCGGCTTTTTGATGGTGCCTGAGGCTGCAGATGCCTTGGATGCCTTATTGAAAGATATGAAAACGTTAAACTTAGATGTCCTTGTTTCTAATACCTATCGGAGCTATGATCTTCAAGCGATGTTATATAATCGTTATTTACTCAAAGATCCACAAACGGTGGTGGATGGATATTCAGCACGACCTGGTCATTCTGAACATCAAGCGGGGTTAGCTGTGGACTTCAAAACTTCAACGGCTGACATCACAGGGTTTAAGGGGTCTAAAGCAGATCAATGGCTCCAAGAAAAAGCCCATCTTTATGGGTTCATTCAGCGCTATACAGCAGAGAATGATCCATTGACGGGCTATCAAGAAGAATCATGGCATTATCGTTATGTGGGGACTGAAGCGGCTCAAGTGATCTATGACACGCAACTGACCCTAGAAGAATATGTGGTTTTAAATCCCTAAGCCAATAAAGTACTTAATTCATTTAGACGAACTTTAAAGAGTTCTAAAGCATCCTTGACGGCTTGATTGGTAGACATATCAACCCCAGCGACTTTTAAAGCTTCAATCGGGGTTAAGGATGAACCTGTCTTGAGGAATGATAAGTAAGCATCAACTGCCCCTTGACCATCCTTAAGAATCTTTGCGCTCAGTGCACTTGCAGCGGAGAATCCCGTCGCATATTGATACACATAATAGTTATAGTAGAAATGCGGAATGCGTGCCCATTCATATTGAATGGCTTCATCATAGGTCATCTCAGGCCCATAGTAGGTTTGGTTGAGTTCAAAATACTTTTTATTAAGAACCTCAGGCGTTAAGGCCTCTCCAGCTTGGTCTAGAGCATGTATCATATGTTCAAATTCCGCAAACTGAGTTTGACGATACACTGTTCCTTTAACCCCATCGAGATAATGATTAATGAGGTAAGCCCTCACTTGTGGATCGGTGGTTTTCTTAAGTAGATACGCCGTTAATAAGTTTTCATTGGTGGTGGATGCAACTTCAGCTACAAAAATGGAATAATCTCCATAAATATACGCTTGGTTAAGTCTTGAATAATAGGAATGCATGGAATGGCCTAACTCATGGGCTAAAGTATAGAGATTGTCTAAGTTATCTTGCCAATTCATGAGGATATAAGGATTACTGGTATAACAGCCACTGGAATAAGCCCCCGACCGTTTCCCTTTATTCTCCATAACGTCAATCCAGTGTTCATTAAAGGCCTTTTTAATCCCAGCCACATAATCCTCACCTAAGACTGAAAAAGCGTCTAGGAGGATGTTTTGGGCGTTCTCGTAGGTATATTCAAGATCTAAATCTGAAACAATGGGTACGTAGAGGTCATACATCCTTAAATCATCGAGGTTCAGCGCCTTTTTACGTAGGCTCACATACTGATGAAGTAAAGGTAATTGATTATGCACTGCTTCAACCAAGGCGTCATACACAGACTCCGGAATGTGATTGGCAAACAAAGCCGCTTCACGTGCTGAGCTAAATCCACGAATCGAGGCATTAAAGTTATGAAGTTTAATACTTTGGCTTAAAGTCATCGCAAAGGTATTGGCGAATTGTTGGTAAGAGGCATACATGGATTCGAAGGCTTGTTGTCTTAAACTGCGATCTTTACTTTCTAAATAAACCCCATATCGACCATGGGATAAAGGTAAGCTTTCACCTTGAGCATCCGTTAAAGCCTTAAAGGTTAAGTCAGCATTGTTTAAGACGGAAAAGGTATGACTGGCAGACGATAAGATGTCGCTGGCTGAGGCTAAGAGTTTTTCTTCTTTATCACTTAAGATGTGCGCACGACGCTTAAACATTAAGTCGAATTCATGCGCATACAAACGTAAGTTTTCATCTTTTAAATACGTTCTTAAGATAGCTTCATCGGCTTTCAATAATGATGTTTCCATAAAGCTTAAAGCCGCTGCCACTTGACTGTACAAAGATTGAGCGCGACTTATGAGGCCTTGGTAGAAGGCATTAGAGGTATCTTGATCATTTCTAAGATGGGCATAGGTATATACAGCTTCAATCTTCATCAAGAGGGTATTTCGAGCTTCTAAAGCAAGAAATAAGTGCTGAGCACTTTGGGTGAGTGTCGCTTCATGGTGAGCAATTTGTGTTACAAGGGTTTCAACTTCTTTAAAAGCTGTTTCAAAAGCTTCCTCATTGGCATAGAGGGAGCTTAAATCCCAAGTTAAACGTTCAATCGATTCAAGGCGTGTGGGTAAGGTTTGATTCATGTGTTTTCTCCTAAACTGTTTTTATTATAAAACAAATCATAAAGAATTGCTTTAAGCACTCCTTGTGAAAAAATAAGCATAGGTATGTTATACTGAAAACATGGAAAAACACGCGCTTTTGTGCCCTAAATATGAACATGCTATCCAGCTTTTTGGAAAGCCATGGACGGGTCTTATTCTACGTTGTCTTCAACAAGAAGCGCTGCGTTTTACAGACCTAAAAATTGAACTCAAAACCATCAGTGCGAAAGTACTTACCCAACGGATTAAAGAATTAGAAGCGGCGAATGTCTTAAGCCTCGATGAAAATCTTTATACATTAACTGAAAAAGGCAAGGCCATGAGCCATGCTTTAGATGAAATACAGGCCTGGGCAGACCGCTTTGATTAAGCGGTTTTTTCTTGTTTCAGTCTCTTCTAAGCGGTTTAGAAGAATGTGTGCTATAGTTAAGTGCCAAATATTTAGGAGAAGTCATGCAATTTAATGAGCTTAATTTAAGAAGTCAAATCCAAAAAGCCCTCCAAGAAGAGGGTTATACCTCAGCTACCCCCATTCAAGAAAAGGCGATATTACCTTTACTTGAAGGCCACGATATGATGGGCTGTGCCCAAACTGGAACCGGTAAAACAGCTGCTTTTGCTTTACCCATTTTAGAAAAACTTGCGGATACCGCACGTTTAGATAAACCTGTTATCCAAGCTTTAATCCTAGCGCCTACCCGTGAACTAGCGATCCAAATCGAAGAGTTTTTTAGAACCTATGGTCGTCATCTTCGTTTAAAGAGTACCGTCATCTTTGGGGGTGTTTCTCAATACCCTCAAACCCAAGCTTTAAGTAAAGGCATCGATATTTTAGTCGCGACCCCAGGTCGTTTACTGGATTTAATGCATCAAAAACATGTGCATTTGAATAAAGTTAGAATGTTGGTTTTAGATGAAGCCGATCAAATGCTAGACATGGGGATGATTCACGATGTGAAAAAGATCTTAGCGACATTACCTTATGATCGTCAAACCATGATGTTTTCAGCCACCATGCCTAAGGAAATCGCTAAATTAGCGGAAGATATTTTAAAAAATCCCGTGCATGTTGAAGTTACACCGGTGGCCAGTACGGTTGATTTAATTCAACAACGCTTATACCATGTGACCAAGAACGACAAGATTAAACTCTTAACCAATTTACTCAAAGAACCAGGCGTAGATTCAGCCCTTGTATTCTCACGGACGAAACATGGGGCAAATAAGATTGTTAAACTGCTCAGTGGACAAGGTGTTCATGCCTTAGCCATTCATGGGAATAAATCCCAAAGTGCTCGTCAACAAGCCTTGCTTGCCTTTAAACAAAGGAATGTGAGGGTCTTAGTCGCCACCGATGTGGCAGCCCGAGGCTTGGATATTACAGACTTATCCCATGTCTTTATCTATGATCTACCTGAAGTACCAGAAACGTATGTACATCGAATTGGTCGTACAGGACGCGCAGGGCAAGGGGGAATCGCCATCTCTTTCTGTGATTCTGAAGAAAGACCACTGCTTAAACAAATTGAGCATCTCACCAAACGCAACATACCTGTCGCAGATGCGAGTAACTTAACGATGAACTTTATCCATGTTCCTCAAGAACCCTCAACCCCGCGTGAGGATCGTAAACCTAGAACAGACAAACCAAAACCAAGAACACAAGAGGCAGCTAAGAAAACACAACGTCCTGAGGGGAGTAAACCTCAAGGCCAATGGAGTAAATCTAAACCAGATGCCAAACCTCAAGGTCAATGGAATAAATCTAAATCCGATGGTAAACCTCAAGGCCAGTGGAAGAAAACAACTGAAACCAGCCCACAGACTAAGAAACCTGGCTATCAATCGACTTTTATCGAACATCGTAAACCCAGTGTTGGACCCTTTGCTGGACAAACTGCAGCGCAAGATGTCAAGGAAAGTCCAGTTAAAAAATTCTGGAAACCAAAACCTAAAAAGCAAGGATAATCCTTGTTTTTTTTATTGACTATTTTAAAGAGTGAAGATGTAACCGTTTACTTGTGAAAAATATAACAATATCTATTGACAAGCAATTTTTACCCATCTATAGTGATATTGTGAAAACATTAACAAGGAGTTACACATGATCAAGAAAGATATAGAACTTGAATTGAATCCGCTTGAGTTGGCTCAAAGGGAAGTCAATGCTTTGGTTGAAAAAGGGGTTAAAGCATTAGATGGCTTCATGGCTTTAAACCAAGAGCAGGTGGACTATATTGTCTCTAAAGCTTCCGTTGCAGCGTTAGACAAACATGGCGACTTAGCTTTATTGGCTGTTCAAGAAACTAAACGAGGTGTATTCGAGGATAAGGCGACGAAGAACTTATTTGCCTGTGAGTATGTGGTCAACAACATGCGTCATCTTAAAACAGTCGGGATTATCTCGCAAGATGAAGTCACAGGGATTACAGAGATTGCTGAACCCGTGGGGGTGATCGCAGGGGTTACACCGGTGACCAATCCGACATCTACCGTTATCTTCAAATGTCTAATCTCCTTAAAGACACGTAATCCTATTATCTTTTCCTTTCATCCAGGGGCTCAACAATGTTCAGCCGCTGCAGCTAAAGTTGTTCTTGAGGCGGCTGTGAAGGCAGGGGCGCCAGCGCATTGTATTCAATGGATTGAGACCCCATCTAAAGAAGCTTCTGCAGAACTCATGAATCATCCAGATGTGGCGACCATCTTGGCAACCGGTGGCAATGCGATGGTTAAAGCAGCCTACTCTTGTGGTAAACCTGCATTGGGGGTAGGGGCAGGTAATGTCCCTGCTTATATGGAAAAAACCTGTAATGTTCGACAAGCTGTCAATGACATTGTCATGTCTAAAGCCTTTGATAATGGGATGATCTGTGCCTCTGAACAATGTGTCATCATCGATCAAGAAATAGAAGCACAAACCATAGAACTCTTTAAACGCTATGGGGTCTATTTCGTCAATGCAGATGAAAAAGAAAAACTTGAAAACTATATGTTTAATACCACCAGTGCCAAAGGTGTCTGTAATCCCAATGCAACCCTAAATCCTGCAGTGGTGGGTCGTGATGCGCTATGGATTGCTGAACAAGCGGGGTTTAGTGTCCCTAAGAACACCATTCTTTTGGGGGCTTATGTATCTGAAATTGGACCTAAAGAACCAATGACCAAAGAGAAACTGAGCACTGTTTTAGCGTTCATCACCAGTCATTCAACCCAAGAAGGTTTACGCTTTGCCAAAGAGATGGTGGAGTTTAATGGGCTAGGGCATTCTGCAGCCATTCATACCGAATCCAAAGCCATCGCGGATGAATTTGCGCTTATGGTCAAAGCCATTCGTGTCATTTGGAATTCTCCATCGACCTTTGGAGGCATTGGAAATGTCTATAATGCGTTCATTCCATCTCTAACCTTAGGCTGTGGATCGTATGGACACAACTCAGTCTCTAATAATGTATCTGCGATTAATTTACTCAACATCAAGCGCTTAGGACGCCGTAATAACAACATGCAATGGTTCAAGATTCCTTCCAAGATTTATTTCGAACGCAATTCGATTGAATACCTTCAACAAATGAAAGATGTAAGTCGTGTCTTTATTGTTACGGATCGTTCGATGGTGGATTTAGGCTTTGTTGCTAAGATTACCGATCAATTAAATCTACGTCGTAATCAAGTCCAAATTCAACTCTATTCAGATGTTGAACCCGATCCTTCCATTGAAACGGTTCGTAAAGGCTATGAACTCATGGCTGGGTTTAGACCAGATACCATCATTGCTTTGGGGGGCGGTTCAGCCATGGATGCTGCGAAAGGCATGTGGATCTTCTATGAAAACCCTAATGTTGATTTCAATGATTTGAAACAAAAGTTTATGGACATCCGTAAACGCGCCTTTAGGTATCCAGAACTGGGTAAGAAATCTCAACTTGTGTGTATTCCGACCACCTCTGGTACCGGTTCTGAAGTGACCCCATTTGCGGTTATTTCGGATAAGAAAGAAAACAAAAAATATCCTTTAGCTGATTATTCTTTGACCCCAACTGTTGCGATTATCGATGCGACCTTTACAGCGAATTTACCTGCGGGTGTGACGGCGGATACAGGCATGGATGTCTTAACGCATGCGACTGAAGCCTATGTATCTACACTGGCCAGTGACTTCACGGATGGTTTGTGTCTACAAGCCATTAAGATGGTCTTTGAATACTTGCCTAGAGCAGTTGCCAATGGTAAGAATGATCCTGAATCCAGAGAAAAGATGCACAATGCGTCTACCTTAGCAGGCATGGCTTTTGCCAATAGTTTCTTAGGCATTAATCACTCCATCGCCCATAAACTTGGGGCAGAATACCACGTTCCGCATGGACGGACCAATGCGATCTTAATGCCACATGTGATTCGTTTCAATGGAACCTTCCCATCTAAACCTTCCACATGGCCTAAATACAACTACTATAAAGCCGATGAACGTTATGCTAGTTTGGCGAAGATGTTGGGCCTTCCTGCCAACACCCTTGAAGAGGGGGTTGAGAGCTATGCGAAAGCCTGTTACGACTTAGGCGTAACCTGTGGTATTAAAATGAGTTTTGCAGAGCAGGGAATCCAAGAAGAAACCTATATGGCTAATCTTGAAAAACTAGGGTTCTTAGCCTTCGAAGACCAATGCACCCCCTGTAATCCAAGATTACCTTTGGTTACAGACATGATGGAAATCATGAAAAAAGCTTTCTATCCAGTTCAATAAACTATAAGGGAACACTTACGTGTTCCCTTGTTTTTGACCTAAGCGATCAATCCAAATTTGATGGTGAGGATACCTTAAGCAAAGTTTATCATAATCATAAAGTTTAAACTCTGAATACAAGAAACCAGGACTTACGATGCAGCCCACCAAGGCAGTACCAGCGTTTGGTACATAGGCGCCAAAGAGCGTCCCTGCTTTAACGACGGCTTGTAGGACACAGTCTGGATTTTGACCTAAATGATGTATCTCTAAGGAACCTTCAGGGTGAATACACACCACATCTAAAGGATCTCCTGTATGATGAACCCAAATCTCATCCGATTCAATGGTATGGAAATGGGAGACTTCTTGATCATGGAGTAAGAATAGGATGGAAGTATATAAGGGACGATTCAATCGTGTTAAAGGTTGAATTTTCTCATCTGCGCTTAAAGTCTCTTTAAAATAACCCCCTTCAGGATGTTTTTCTAGGTTAAGTTGTTCAATGAGTTTTTGAGCCAAGGGGTTCATATGAAGTATCGCAGAATGGTTTTTAGTTTTTCTGGAGCTGTTTTATTAAAGTCTGAGAGATAAATTTCTCGATGTTCAAGGACCCTTTGATGGAGCTGATGGTCATGGATAAAGGCTTTCATTTGAGCAAAACTTTGCGATTCATTGTCAAAGCTTCCCACATGCAACATCTGAACACAATTTCCATCTTCAATCTGTTTGAATTCGACTCTAGAGAGGGGAAGATCAGGGTTCTTCTTTTGGGCTTGTTCTTTAGCCCAGTTAACATGTTCATCATGGATAAACTCAGGTTGACGAATCATGAGGGTATAGACCAATTCATCCTTGGTAAAGCTATCTCTTTTTTGAGCTTCTTCAGTGATACTCCAAATTCCTTCTAAAGGATAAACTGCATAGTCTTGATAATCTTGAATGACCAATCCTTTGCGCACTGAGAACTTTAAGGTATAGGCTAAACTGAAGAGACTTTGAACAGCTTCTTGAAAAGCTTTAGATTGAGGTGCACCTTGGCCTGAAAAACATAGATAATTATAGGGTGGGATATAAAGTTGGCTTGGAATTGCTTTGGGGGCATAGATTAACTTCTCATCTTTTTTCCAATCTTTTTTAGTCATGGTGGATTCTCCTGCCTCAAGTTTATCATGAATGCTGCTGTATAAAAAAGCACTCCTTTGAGTGCTTAACAATCTCTTTGAACAGCAATTCCAATGAGTCCAGGACCCGTATGGACGCCTAGTGCAGGGGAAACAGGTCCGATGTGGATGGTGGTTTCTGGGTAGCGAGCTTGAATTAATTTTTGAATGTTTTGGGCATCTGCTAACGCATTCCCATGCGCAATTGAAATTGCGACTTGAGTTGATCCTTCTAAACACTGCAGGGCCGTCTCCATGCATCGTAAGAGGGATACTTTTCGGCCTCTTGCTTTAGAGATGGTCGTATAGATGCCTTGTTGATCACAGGTAATAATGGGTTTTAAATCTAAGGCATATCCCACTAAAGCGGTGACTTTACCGATTCTTCCACCCAGTTGTAGATACTTTAGGGTATCTAAGACAAAGAAGACTTTGGTGTTTTCTATAATTTTAGGCATTCTATTAAGGATGGCTTCATAAGATAAACCTTCATTGACTAAATGGGCTGCTTTAACAACACTGAGTCCACTGCCAATCCCGATGTTTTTTGTGTCTATTACCTGCATCGGAATCTTACATTCATCCGCCATCAGTCTTAATAGATTATAGGTCCCAGATAAACCACTGGATAAAACAATCGCAAGAATATGTGTATAGCCTTGTTGAAGGATGGATTGGAGGACTTCATCCACTGTTTCTCCTGTGGGTAAAGAAGTACTGGGGACTTCTGTGTCTAAGCGTTCATAGATTTCTTGAGCACTAATGGTGACCCCGTCCAGATAGGATTTATTTTTATAGTTAACCTGTAGGGCAACAACAAATATGCCTAATTCTTGCGCTAATTCATGCGAAACATCACTTCCTGAATCCGTTAAAATGGCAATTTTTTCTTTCATACTTTTTCTCCTTGGGTGGGTTGATTAAACATAAGTTGTCTTGAACTTCGATGAAAGGCATAGGTCATGGCAGCAAAGCGCATCATGCGCTGTTCAGCATGAATATTCGTATCGAGCGAGATTGGTTTACCTTCCATCCCATTTTGACTGAGGTCTAAAGCGTTTTCCATTTCTGTTATAAAGAGGTCATAAGCTACATTCATGCCTAATAAGCTTTTTTCAAGTTGGATGGCTCGATTAATCTCAGATAGTTCAAAGACATCTTTCAACATCGCGATCACTAGAATATGGGAGACATGTTTACGACTGTATTTCTTTTGAATGGGCGCAGGAATCCAATGTAGTTTGGTATAGTTGTTGATCATGGCAGCACTGACAGGTCTAATTTCTAAAGGAGATAAAACGTGTTCAATGAGTTCTAAGACTTGTTCTTTATATAAGTCAACCACCGGAAGCTCTTCCCAACGAGGTAAATGTACCATTGCTTATCTCCTAATATATAAGATTATATCATCTAGTTATGATAATTACATCAAAGTCTGAATAAAATAAAACGCATCGTTTGGATGCGTTAGTTTTCGACTTGAGCTAGAGGGTCTGTTGGGTCAGGTAGAAGGGTTAAATTTGCCCAAACGGCTTCTGATCCATTGGCACTGAAACTGAAACTATCATTTATTTTGTCCCCATTATGGGTATACAAGAAGTTGCCTGTACTGCCATCAAATTCTAGCGTTCCGTGGGTTGGATAGGTTTGAACGGTGAGATAGACATAGGAACCAAAGGGGTCATAGCCTTTGACCTGTCCGCTCAGTTGAGCTGCATTGGCTAAACTAAAGTTGGCTGGAATAGCTACAGGTCCACCTAAAGTTCTTAACTCTGAGAATTCTGCTTTGACAAGACCACTCACAATCAGCTCAGCCGGGGTGGTTTCGGTTACAGAAGCATAGGGATAAACCCCTTTAACATGCGTCATATCTAAGACGGCCTCAGGACGAACAATCGCCGTGGGTTTAGGGATAACCGTAACTAAAGTATTAAGCAAGGTATTGTTGATTTTACCAGGTAGATTTAAATTAATCTGAGTTTGATCTAAGTAAGAGATTTGGTCGGCAACGGCTTTATCATAACCCACCCAGACAGCGGTGGTGATGGTGTTGGTGGAGACAATCATCCATTTATCTTTAGCAGCGCCTTTAGGAATGCCAAATTCAACGCCGGTATCTCCCCAATCGGAAGTTCCAGTTTTGGCATACACAGGGAAACTACGTCTTAAGACCTGCATGAAATTCCGATAAGGACCAGAAACATCTTGTTCCATCATAGCAGAGGTAATATACGCAGCTTCAGTGGATAAAGCTTTAGTTTCTGTATAAGTAGGCAGTAAGGTTTCACTGCCATCGGCGAATTCGATTTTCAAGACTGTATGGGGCTGAAGATAGTTTCCTTCATTGATCATGGCACTATAAGCACCTGCCATCTGTAAGGGAGAAGCGGTAAAGTTAGAGCCCCCAATGCCATACCCTAAATCAAAGTTTTCTTTGGTAACGGAAGTGAACCCAATCGAATTTAAATAGGCAATGGTTTTATCGACCCCAATCGCATTGACCACAGCACTGATGGTTTCAATGGCGGGAATGTTTAAGGATGAACCAATGGCTTGTGCGACGGTCACATCGCCTCGATAGACATTATCAAAATTCTTAATGACCACATCTGTCCCGGCATAGATGATGGGACGGTCTTCGAGAATATGTTGGGTGGACCACCCTAAATATTCAAAAGCTAATGGATAGGTCAAAATGAGTTTAGCGGATGAACCAGGTTGACGATACATGTCTGTAGCCCGATTAAATAAACGTTCACCTTCGTAGTTACGTCCACCGCCTATACCCAGTATTTCTCCTGTTTGATTGTTCATCATGACAATCCCAGACTGAATGACCTCATTGGGCCACTTAACGCCAGCATCTTCCCCATTGAGGACACTTTCAATTTTGGTTTGTAGGGTACGGTCCATGCTGGTATAAATCTTCATGGAGACAGAGACAGGATCTTGACCTGTTAAGGCAATGACCTCATCGACCACTGCATCTACATACGCTTGGTTGGGGAGTAAATTTGGATTTTCTAGGATTTCAGCCCCCATCACAATATTTTCAATGGGCACAGATTTGGCCAGTACTGCTTCTTCTTCAGTAATATAACCGTGATAGACCATGAGATCTAAAACGATGTCTGTGCGCTGTTTAGCTAAGTCAGGATTGCGTAAAGGATTGTATGCATTGGGCGCATTAATGACTCCAGCCAATAAAGCAGATTCAACTAAATTTAACTGCGTGACCTCTTTACCAAAGTAGTATTGGGCGGCTGTTTGAATGCCCCGTTTATTTCCAGGGACCCCAAAGTTAATCCTGTTTAAATACATTTCTAAAATACGGGGTTTATCGATGATCCGTTCAGCTTCTAAAGCCAGACTGATTTCTTGTATTTTACGATTGATACCTTCAATGCCATTGCGAGGTGCAAGCGTCTCTTCAGTCTCAAAATACGTACCTTTAACCAACTGCATGGTAAAGGTAGATCCACCTTGACTAAAACTGAGGGTTTTAACATTCTCCAACATTGCTTTCACAAATCGGGGTAAATCAAAGCCATTGTGTTCAAAGAAGCGTGAATCTTCAATGGCCACAAAAGCATCAATGGTCATTTGAGGTAAATCTTCATAACGTACATTCTCACGAATTTGTTGACCGATATCGGCTATCAATTCGCCTTGGGCATCATAGATTTTAGAACTGTCTTGTTCAATGAAATCATTGGGGATGAGGGTTGGCGCATTTGACGATACCTGAATGAGATAGGTTCCTGCGATGAGACCTATAGCTAAGCTAAAAGCCATTAAACTTAAGATAATTCGTTTGAGTAGAGGATGTTTCACAGGTTCAAGGGAGGGATCTTCATTCATCTCTTGTTTAAAATTCGAAAGCTGTGTTTTAAGAAAGGGGAGGATATGAGAAAAAAGTTCAGTGGTTTTCAACTGAACACGACGTATCCATGGGGATATTCTTTGAATCCAAGCTTGAAGTTGTGTTTTCATAAGGGTTCGTTATTATTGTATAACATATTGGTCTTAAATCAAAAGCTTAAGTCTAAATATAGTACATTGATTCTGCTTGTAACGCGTTTGCTAAATCAAGAATGCTCACTTGATTCAGCTGATGATTGAGTTGAAGGGTGAGGGGTTTCAATACCCATGTGTCTAGAACATGATTCAAAGAAGGGTCTTTGAAGTCTGCAAGGCTGGGTTGTACCCATGCACTTTCTAAGACCGAAAGCACATCCAACAAACTGCCATTAAACTGTGGATGGATACGATATCCACCCTGGGGTCCTTTGATGGATTGAACCCATTGATGGGCTTTAAGTTCAGTTAAGACATGTTCCAAATAGAGTTTTGAACATCCAAGGCGATCGGCGATGGTGATTAATGACTGTGTTTTACCTTGTGCTTGTGCACAAACCATTAAGACAACAAGACCATTTAAAGCTTTGGTATGAATCTTCATTTGAGTATCCTCCTTGACCTAAACCTCTAATTTAACTATAATTGGATTATAACATATATAACATATAAACATACTATGTTAAAGGAGATAAGATGACTAAAGTCGTTCAAAGTATAGCTGAACTTATTGGGGAGACGCCCCTCATTAGATTGAATCGTTATGAGAAAGCCCTCGGATTAAAAGTTGCTTTATATGCCAAGCTTGAATCTTCAAATCCTGCGGGCAGTGTTAAAGATCGAATTGCGTTAGCGATGATTGAAAATGCAGAAGCCATTGGACTCTTAACCTCAGACAGTGTCATCGTTGAACCCACCAGTGGAAATACAGGCATTGGTTTGGCAGCTGTTGCAGCCAGTAAAGGGTATCCCATTATTTTAACCATGCCTGAAACGATGAGTATTGAGCGTCGAAAATTATTAAAGGCATATGGAGCCACATTGTATCTAACAGAAGGAACTTTGGGTATGAAAGGGGCGATCGCGAAAGCAGAAGAATTGGTAAAATCCCTCCCCCATGCCTTTATGCCCTCCCAGTTTGAAAATCCAGCCAATCCGGAGATCCATTTTAGAACCACGGGTCCTGAAATCTATGCGGCTTTAGAAGGCCAAGTCGATATCTTAGTGGCAGGCATTGGAACCGGCGGAACCATCAGTGGAACTGGGCGCTATCTTAAGTCTAAGAAACCATCGATTCAAGTGATTGCGTCTGAACCCCAAGACTCCCCGATGTTATCAGAAGGTCGTACAGGACCCCACAAGATTGCTGGTTGGGGACCTGGTTTTATCCCTAAAACATTAGATACCAAGATTTATGATGAAGTCTTAACGGTGAGTACCCAAGCCGCCTTTGAGCATGCGCGTCGATTGGCTAAAACCGAAGGACTGTTGGTGGGTATTTCAAGTGGAGCTGCCTTGCACAGTGCCGTTGAAGTTGCACAACGACCTGAAAATCAACATAAAAACATCGTGGTGATTTTCCCGGATAATGGGGAACGCTATCTCTCAACGATGTTGTTTGAAGAAGAATAAATTAGTTTATTTTCAAGGATAAGACATCTTTAGGGCAGACATCTTCACATTGACCGCAGTTAATGCAGTCATGGGTTGCAATTCTGCCTTTTTTTAATTCTGTCATCACATCGATGCTCATAGGACAAGTCTTATTACAAGCCTTACAGGAAATGCATTGCTTAGGTTTAGAGATAACTTGGTATTGAGGTAGATGAAGTTTTTCTCCCACCCAAGATCCCGCAACCAAAAACGGTGACATCCAACAAATACTGTGACAAGCACCCCGTTTTCCTAGGGTTAGGGTCAGCAAGACTAATAACCCTAAAACCAAGTAGTAAGTAATGTATTTTAAAGGCATATCGACGGAGATTCCAGATTCTGTCATAAATAAAGCATCAATGGTGGTAAGTTTACTTGAGACAACAAACCCAGCACATAGCGTTAAAAACCATAAACCAAAGAGGGTATAACGGATTCTTCCCAGGCGTTTACGATTGACTTGATGATCATTGATGCGTTCTGAATATTCAGAGATCCCCACCATCGGGCAGACATAAGAACACCAAGCACGTCTAAAGAAGATGCCGGTGAGAAACATACAAAAGAAGGTCAGGACACTTCCTGAAATGATGCCATAAAATGCCCCCATTACACTGACATAGGGAGAAAAGAAATTAAAGGTGATGGGAAACAGTAATAAACTGATAAATCCTAAGGTTCTTCTTAACTTACTTCGCTTATTCATGGGGCTCCTTTAGCTTTTTGAGCGTCTCATCACACCACTCGACATAGGCTTGATTGGTCTTCAATCCGAATTGAATAACCGCTAAAATGTCTTGATGGTTGGGATGATCTAAGTTTTTGAGTTCTTGTTCAAAGCTTTTTAAAACATGGATTTCTTGGTCATGGGTTTTTCTAAAGGTCTCGATGTGTTGACGTTTAACGGCGTCATCACTGTGGCCTGCAAAGAACATTTTGAGTAAGAATTCTAAGCGATAACTTTCAGTTTCAACCGGTTGTTGAAGCCAAACTTGAAGGGTTTGATACCCTAAAGCACTTAAGGCATAGGTGCGCTTAGAATTTGCGATCACCTCCGACTGGGATGAGATTAAGTGTTCATGCTCTAAGCGTTTAAGTTCTGGATAGATTTGCCCAAACGATTCATTCCAAAAAAACCTAAATCGAACATCAATCAATTTCTTGAGTTGATAGCCTGTTAAGGGACCTTCTGTTAATAAACCTAAGAGAACGTAACGTGTTTTTGTTGACATAAGTATATCTAATAGATATATTTTAAGTAAGCAAATGCATTCTGTCAAGAGACAGATAAAAGGATAACGATGAACACCGTTGACATTCAAAACAAATTATTTGAGATGGCCAAGAAAGCTGAAAAGAAAAATAAAGGGAAACCCTTTCAATGCGTCATCACCTCACCCAAGTTAGGCATCGAGATGATCTATCCGCCCAAAACGGATACCCAAGCCTTTCATATTGCCAGTATTGGGAAACTCATCTCCACTACAGCCCTATTAAAACTGGTGGAAGCGGGTAAATGTAGCTTACAAGATCCAATCCTTCACTATCTAGATGCGCGTCTTCTTGAAGGTTTATTTTTATCTCCCATAGATTCCATTACCCTAGAAGATTGTTTAACCCATCGCAGTGGTGCTAGTGATTTCTTTGAAGGTAAAACAAAAACAGGACAAGCATTTCTTGATGTGGTGGTTAAAGCACCCAACACCACCTGGACGCCACCTTCTTTACTCAGCTTTGCCAAAGAAAACATGAAACCTGTCGGTTATCGCCAAGCGCAATTTGCGTATGGTGATACCGCCTTTATGTGTGCGATGTTGGTGATTGAAAAAATCACGAATTTAAGCCTATCGGATGCTTTAGATCAATTAGTCTTTACACCCTTAGGAATGAGCCAAACTCAATCCATGATTTATACCCAAAAGAAGCCTTTAGACATGCTGCCTGTATATATTAAAGATGTCGATGTCAGCACATTTAAAAGTTTAAGTTGTGACCAAGCAGATGGGGGAATTGTTTCAACCCCGCATGATTTGAATCTTTTTCAAAAAGCCCTGCATTCTGATTTTATCAGTCCTGACCATTTAGAAAAAATGAGAACTTGGCAAGGTAAATTTAGAGCGGGGATCCATTATGGGATGGGAATGATGCAGATACGCTTCGAAGAGTTTTTCTTCTTGATGAAGGATTATCCACGCCCTGAAGGTCATATTGGGGTACTATCAACCCATAGTTATTATGAAGCTCAAAATGATCTATACATTGTGTTGAATTTTGGTTCTACAGCGCATATGACCCAAAGTTTTACTTTCTTGAGTCAAGTCATGGGTTATCTGAATCAAGCTTTAAAAAAGATCTCACCATGAGATCTTAAATTAGAGTTTCTGTATAAGTTTTTAAAGGAGCAAGGATGGCAAGCAATCCTTGAATTGGTGAGCATAATCTGAACTTTGGCCACCCTGATCTTCAATAAGACGCAGTAACTTTTAAATGTTTTTTTAAGGATTATTATTAGTTAAGTAGTTTTGATCGCGTAAATCATATTCATCATCGAGGTACACTAAATCAAATACGTGCCAAAACCAACCTGGCCAAGATGGCCACAAATTATAGTAAGTAACATCACTCAATTGATACGCTCTTATATCAAATCCTAAATCAGAAGCAATGTCTGATCCAAAACATACTTGAACTGTATCATTTAAATCAAATGATGGTTCAGAAACATCAAGCTCATAAAATTTTGCAGAAACACTTGTATCAATCCCATCACTGAAATCAAAGATATAACCATTAGTTATCTGACTAATTTGACTTTGATTCATATAACTTGTATCTAGATATAAGCCATCATCCTCTAAGACAATCGCTACTTGATCACTTGTTAAATTTAGTCCACATAAATTAGTGCTTTCTTCTTCCTCTACTACATTTGTTACAGTTGGTGCTACATAGACTCTTTGTACTATTTCTACTCGATAGCTTGTTAATGATTGATTATTATTGATCGTTCCAGCAGTTTGTCCATCATAGACGTATCCCCACCATTCACCATTCACTTGGGGTTGTATTTGTACACTATATTGTGGTAATCCAATTAAACGTGCTTCAAGTGCTTCAATGACACTATTTGATGAACCTAGGGTGACTCCATTTCGTGCCCAATCAGTCCATCCTGCTCCGCTAAGATAGGCTCTATATTCTATCGATTGATTCGCTTCTGCTGTGATTAAACTCATGGAAACAGAATTAATCGATTGACCACTTCCTTGGGTTTCTCCATTATGTCTAATGCTTTGGTTAATCCCAAGATATGAAACGCCTATTTCATCGACTTGTACTCTAAAACCGGTTATCGGACTCTTTTCTTTAAGAGTTCCTGATGTTTTCCCGTCGGATACCCAGATACCCCAGCCTAACCCTTGTCGATAGGATTGATAATACACATTCGCCTGTGGGAAATCTTTAAGTTGAACTTGTAGTCCTAAGATAGCTTCACCCTTATGACTGGCTGATTCAAAGGAATTGACCCATTCACTCCACCCACTTATGGTATACACTCTGTATTCAATCGAAGCTGCATATGGTGCATCGACTAAATGAATCGATAAAGAATCAAGTGTTTCACCACCCTCACTTCCAGCGAGTGCACCTCCATAAGAAAAATCTAACCAAGCATTATTGATATGACCTTGATAACCTACATCCACATTATAAAACTCACTGGCTTGTATAGGCGATATAACAAACATTAAGAAACATATAATTAGGATTATGTTAATTTTTTTTGTCATACTACTTAACCTCTTATTAATTTAATTTTACTCTTGAATGTGTAAATATTGAAATAGTAATATTTAGAAATTCATAGCTAGATGCCAGATTATGTTTAAAAGAAGTCTAGCCACAATCTTTTGCAAAATCATTGATGTTAGTCTTGGATCAATGTTTGTTGAGCTACTGTTTTGTGTTATTAGTAAACAGAGTGTATTTCGAGGGCTGGATTGCCAGTCTTCGTGAGTATCAATACGCACAGAACCTACTTAGCGTAAGGTTGATTAAACATTTTGAAATATACGGACAACTCTTTCATTTCGTCTGATTTCAGAGTGTAGTCTTTCAAGTATATGGGTGCTTTTAAGTCGTGAGTAATTCAATCCTTCAAAAGAACAATATTGGAATCTATCTTCAAAACCTTCATTTAAATATTCAAACATCTTCCCATATAGACAGAAAGTTTTAAATGATTAATGACGAGAGTTAAAACGCAAAAGTACTGTCCATCTTCGGACACCATCTTTTATACCTAAGGTATATCATTCGTGCATCCTTTAGGGCTTACTAAAGGCAAAATATATCTCAATGACTTTAAAGTCTTAACCCAATAATATTCTATGAAGCTTAATGGCCCTAAGGATTTGTTATAGACTACCTTTTTTAGATACATTCTTGTATCTAGGGCTGTTCTGGATTCTTCTTGTGGGTACTTATTGATTAAAATCTTTGAGTTGGATATTCAATGCATTCACTGAAATATTGAGCTCTAGAATGAGTAAAAGGAGTGATCCTAACATCCCAACTAGACTTAATCCAAACACAATTTCAGCGATAAAGATTTGAGTGATAAAGATAAACAATAAACTTAGAACACTAAAGAAAAAACTAAGAGCGCCTAAGACTTGCATGTTTCTAATAATATTCATTCTTTTTCTAAGATTAATTAATTGAGCACTTAAAATGGCATCTGGTTTATCTTGGTATTTCGCATAGAGTTCGCGGATTAAGTTTGCGATTACCACAAAGCGATTGGTGTAAGCCAACATTAAGAGTGAAATGGCTGAGAAAAGTAAAGTGGGTGTTTGAAGTGTAAAGTCCATGGGTCATCTCTTTCTGTGATAAGAGTGTACAACCTATAGGGGCTTTATGCCTAGATTAATGCCCAAAGTCTTCCGATAATGCAGACAAAGTAGCTAAACTTTGAGCATGATTTTTATCTTTCACCAAGGTGATTACTGCTTTCCATAAAGCCCAACCTTGGGTGCGCTGCCAAGTGTGTGTATCGACGCCTAAGGCCTCTTTAAAGACCTGACGACTTGTTGAATCAAAAAGCGTATAGGCCATGACGTAATCACAGGCAGGATCGCCGATTCCCATCGATCCAAAATCGATAACAGCTGTTAAGTGATCGTCTACCATGAGTAAATTTCCCACAGCGATGTCTCCATGAACCCACACAGGATTTTGGGTCCATGAGGAAGCTAAAGCTGTATCAAAGATGTCTTTCAAGGGCTTAATATCCAGATCTTTTGATAAAGAGTTAAGGGCTCGGAAAGTTTCTGCTTGGTACACATGGAGGTCTCCACCACGATAGAAATTATGGGGTCCCGCCACGGGTCCAAATGAGGAATCAATCGATTGAAATTGTTTAAGAAAACTGGCCAACTCTACCGCGAAGCGCTTTAAGTCTAGAGGAGGTTGGTTGTTTAAGGTTTCTCCATCTATCCAGGCATAGATAGACCATGGATAGGGAAAAAGAGGGGAGGCTTTTCCAAACGCGATAACTTTAGGAATCTGGACATTCAATAAAGGCCCAAGCTTGGGTAAACAGCTTTGTTCCTTTTCAACTTGAGCCACATAACGCTGTGCACTGGGTAATCTCACAACTAAGGTTTCACCCAGTCTGAAACTGCGATTGTCATGCCCTTGATGATTCACAGGTTGTATTGGTAAAGAAGCCCACTGTGGGAACTGTGAACCAATGAGGTGTAGGACGAGGGATGTATCGATATTAATCATGGACCTCACTTAGAGTTGTGGAAGTAACTGGACTTGAGTCTTTAAACCAATGCGTTGTTCGATTGGCAATATAAACCAAGATAAGCATGACCGGAACTTCCGTTAAGACACCCACAACCGTGGCTAATACGGCCGAAGATTGCGTTCCAAAAAGAGCAATGGCAACTGCCACTGAGAGTTCAAAGAAGTTGGAAGCTCCAATCATACCTGCAGGGGCTGCAATATCATGCGGTAACTTGATGAATTTTGAAGCAAAGTAGGCAATGAAGAAAATAAGGAATGTTTGTATCACCAAAGGAACAGCAATGAGTAAAATATGGAAAGGATTATTAAGAATGACATTCCCTTGGAATGAGAAGAGTAGGATCAGGGTTAACAACAATCCGATTTCTGTAAGAGAATCAAATTTTGGCAGAAAGCTTGACTCAAAATAGCTGAGTCCTTTTGATTTGATAACCCAAAAACGGGTGAGTATACCTGAAACTAAAGGGATCACAACAAACAAAACAGTGGATAAAATGAGTGTTTCCCAAGGGACATTCACTTGACTTACACCCAATAAGAACTTAACGATGGGTACAAAAGCAAACAAAATAATTAAATCATTGGTGGCGACTTGTACCACGGTATAAGCTGAATTCCCTTTGGTAAGCGAACTCCACACAAAGACCATGGCTGTACAGGGAGCTGCTCCTAATAAAATAGCACCGGCTAAGTAGGCTTGAGCTAAATCAGCGGTAATATAGTTCTTGAAGACGACATAAAAGAAAAAGTACGCAAGGGCAAACATCGTAAAGGGTTTGATCAACCAATTCGTAATCCACGTAACATAAAGTCCTTTTGGATTATTTTTAACATGGACAATCGATTGAAAGTCTACTTTCATCATCATTGGGAAAATCATGACCCAGATTAGGATGGCCACAGGGATTGATACACTTGCATATTCAAACTGACTTAAATACAGGGGGATTCCAGGTAAATATTCACCGATCATGACCCCTAACACCATACAGATAGCGACCCATATACTTAGGTATTTTTGAAATGCATTCATCTTAGATTTTTTCATTTGTCTCCTCACATGAACAGCTTGGGTTCATGGCACTGGTGGGTGTGAATAGTTGATTTAACAGAGTCTTAGCTTCTTCTAATCCGCTTGAATTCAAGGCGTAATATGTCCATTTTCCTGATTTTCGTGCGTGAACAATTTGTGCCTCTACCAATATCTTCATATGGTGAGATAAGGTAGATTGACTTATTTGGATGCGTTCTAGAATTTCACACGCACAAAATTCACCATTGACCAGGAGGTCAATGATGTGTAAGCGATGATCATCACAGAAGGCTTTAAATACAGTTGAAATCTCATGATAGGGTGTGGGCATAGAACCTCATATCGAAAAGTATCGATATGATAAGTATACATGATTTAAGCGATATTTCAAAACTACATTGTAAAGATAATGTTAATTTATAGAAATTGTTTTAATCAATCATTAGGGAAGGAGGGCGCAATCAATCTTGGTCATCTTAAGCATGGCTTCCATGGCAGCTTCAGCTTTAGTAGGATCTTCTAAACAATCGATGAGTTGTTTAGGAATAATCTGCCAAGAGACGCCATATTCATCGGTTAACCACCCACATTGACCCGCTTTACCATTAAGCGTAAAAGCAGTCCATAAACGATCTACTTCAACTTGATTAGTACATTCCACAAAGAGTGAGAAAGCTGGGGTTTGAGGGAAATACGGTCCACCATTTAAAGCAGAATACTCCATGCCTTTTAGGATGAAAGATACCCCCCGTACAGCCCCTTCATCATCATAAGAGACATCCGTAATTTTTGAATCATCGATCAGAGATACATAGAATTCAATGGCTTCTAAGGCTTGCGTATCAAACCATAAGAAGGGGACAACTTTGTTGATCATAAATTATTTTTCCTTTTCTTCAAAGCATTTTTCAATGCCTAGAAAGAGGGCATTTGCCACTTGTTTTTGATAGTCAGCTTGAATCAGCTTTTGTTCTTCTTGAGCGTTGGAAAGAAAGCCCATCTCAACGGTCATGATTGGGACTTTGGACCAATTAAAACCAGTTTGATCAAAGCGTGGGATGACCCCACGTTGAGTCATACCCACTTCAGAAACTAAAGCATCGAGGATGATTTCAGCGTACGTTTGACTGATGTCTACGATTGGCCCTGCATACCCAACATCCATGGGCACTAAAATAGAGGCCCCATGGGCAGAGGTATCTTCTGAAGAATCATTGTGGATTCGAATCATGAGATCAGCGTTCAAATCATTGGCGATGTTAACGCGATCAATATTGCTTAAGACTTCATCAAGGCCGACTCGTGTCATCACGACGTCATAACCAGCTGCCACTAATAAATCTCTCAGTTGAAGTGAAACATTTAGATTGATGTCACGCTCCATCACACCTGTAATATTCCCGACCGTTCCCGTTCCATACTTACGTTTCAGGGTGCTTGAACCTGGGGTAATGGGTTCTGTGTCTGTATTCACAAAAGGACCATGGCCTGGATCAATCACGAGTAGGATCTTATCCTGAGTCTCAGGATTTTCAGGCTTAGGCTCTGGTTGTGGTTCCTCTTCAGGAAGAGGTTGAGCTTGAATGGGTTCATAGGCAATCATCTGTTGAAGGAAGAAGCCTAGGAGCGAAAGTATAAAGGTGGTGATGAGTATTTTTTTGAGCATAATTTTTCTTGAATATAGTATGACATAAATTCATACCTACACCTTTAAATACGCACATAATTTTATACCATCGTATTCGCTAGATCATAAAAAAACTGTCAACTTTTGTTGACAGCTTTATTTGAATCTATTTTGTTAACTCAACTTCTTTTTTATCGACTTCAGTGGGTGCAACTGAAACACCCAATTCCTTCATCGTTAATAGCCGTAAGAGCGTTTCAACGATGTTGTCACTGCCTTTGTTGTCTTGTCCAGAGCCCATGTTGACCACTGTACTTGGGACCACATTGACTTTAGCGTTCTTAATGGCGTCTGCCAGTTTGTCGGCAACTTCCTGGATAACGCGGAATTCTGCCCCGCCATAGGCTTTAACTTGTGCATCAATTGCTTGAGCTTTAGCCAACCCAACATTGGATTCTTTGGATGCTTCAGCTTCACCCTCAACTCGAACTTTGGTCGCATTTGCTTTAGCCAAGGCAACAATTTGATTGGCTTCTTGCTCAGCTTTGGAGGCCATGGCAGCCCCACTGTTGCGTTCAACTTCAATTTGAATCTTTGATTTGGTTAAGAGCGATTGTTGTTCAGCAGTTGCTTGAGCTTCACGCAAGGATTTTTCACTTTCAGCAGCTTGTTGTTGCTTACCATAGGTGACTTTCTTTTCTTCAGCAATCTGACGTTCACGCAATTGCGTTAAGATGTTTTCAATTTGAACATCATCGCCCATGGAGCGTGGGGTTCCAATCAAGACTTCTTCTAACTGTAAGTTATACTTCGAGAATTTAGCTTTCATCTCTAAGACAGCACGTTCACGGATTTCACTGCGTTCTTGGATGAGTTCAATTAATGTTTTTGTTTGAGCCACATCTTTAAAGTAAGCAGAAACCAATGGATCTAAGGATTGATTGACCAACATGTTGATGTCACCAAAACGTTGGATAACCCAAGGTGCTTGTTTATAATCGATATGCATAACTACGGATAATGGTAAAGCTGGTTCGAACGCATCCTTGGTGATGATGTCAACTTCGGTTAAATTCTCATCGTATTTATGATCCCCTGATTCAGACTTATTCCATTTAAGAATGATGTTGGTGGTAGGCACTTGGACCACTTTACCCGCATCGGTATTGAAGGCATATTTACCAGGCATCAAAGGTTTTTCAAGAACCCCTTTACTGCCTTGTGCGACAAGCTCTCCATGATGGTAGTCATCTCCGGTGGTGTCAACACCCTCTGTTCCAAAGAAGGATACAACGACCCCCACAAAGCCAATGGGAACAATGGTTTTAGGTTTATATTCAACGGTCGCAAATAAGCGGTTAATATAATAGGTCCCATCGGTTAGGACTTGAAGTTGTTTACCACGACGTCCACCTAAGGCTAAGAAAGCTTCTGGATCTTGATAGGAAGAATGTTTTTCACCTACACTGGGCGCAATGATTTCACCTTGTTCCAAAGGTAAACCATCATGGACGGTGACAATCCCCATTAAATCAGAAGTTTGATCTGAAGAAGCCATGATCACAACCGGTGAAAATGCACTTCTGTTTTTAAGTGTTTCTTGCATGGTTTGTAGTTCACTGCGTTCTTGACGACGTGTCGTTTCAATCATCTTAATTTCATTGGGTGTGATGACGATGAACTGAGCCAAATTGATGGCGTAGGTCCCTTCACGTAAAATACCGCGTTGAGGTCCTCTTTGTCCACCTGTTTGAAGAAACCCTCGAACATTTTGGAAGTTATTGGCTTCGGGGATAATCCTACCCAAGGTTTGGGTAGGGGCTAAAGGGGCTCCATCCCGTGCGAATAAATAGGCAATTTGTCCTTGTGGAATCGTTATTAAAGGATAACGATGGATTTTATACATTAAGACTGACTTAAAGTGAATACCGCCACGCAGAAGATCAGGAGAATAACCCGCTTCAGCATTTAAAGCAATAATCGCATCTTTAAGCGAACCCTTTAAACTCCACCATTTCTCTACGACAGCGACTTCATTAGAGTTGATGACTCTTAACCCTAAGATCTGAAATATCACGACATAAAAAGCAACCAATCCAATCACAACATAAATCATTAAAGGAATCAGAATAGTCAAGATATTACCTCCGCCGTACAAGACGGCTTAATTTCATTATAGACCTTGTTGAATAAAAAAAAGAGTGGATGCCCATATTTAATCACTTTAAATGGAAGGATTAACTTAAGTATCTAGCGAAGCCTTAATTAGAGCGGTATGTTTATTTAAACCTGAGTGAACAAAAGGTAAAAAACTTCAGTCAAAGTGCTTTTTAAACACGTACGCCTCCATAAAAGAACCCTGATTCTTTATCAGGGTTCATTTTTATAACAGTTTAGGCATATGAAATCTAAAAGTGGAAAGAATTATAGAACCTCACTCGAGAGCTGAATCTTAGGTTCAACTACTTTGCGAACGATGAAGAATAAAAGAGATAAAGTCACGATCGAAGAGAAGATGCCAGGTGCCCAAGTCCCAATGGAAGCCACTAAGAAACCACCAAAGATGGGGGTTACGATGGACGTCATACTTTCTAAAGATGAACTTAAGCCTAAGATACCTCCAATTTCTTCTGGAGAGACTGCTTTGGTAAGTGCACTTCTTAAAACGGTATTTAGAATACCACTGGCTGCAGAGATGGGAATCAAAACAATCATCAGAAAGATTAAGTTGGGGGCTAAAGCCCATAAGATATAACTAAGGGTTAAGATTAAACTAGATGCCTTCATCAATTGAGTCTCGGTGTATTTCTTTGTTAGTTTACCAATGGCGCCAACTTGAACGATAACCACTAAGATCCCAACATAACCTAAAACCAAACCAGTTTGTGCCGCATCGAGATTTAAGCGTTTTTGAGCGTAAAGCGCAAAGATGGTTTGAAAGATTCCATGGGCAATCGAATAATAGACACGTGAATGAAGTAGGGGTCCGACAATGGGTTTATCCAAGGCTTCTTTTAAGATTTTTAAAGAGAATTTTGTTTTTTCACTGTGACGAAGTTTTTCTCGTGTTTCTCGGCTCAAAGATTCAGGTAGAATAATTGAAATCAAAACAAGATTGGTGAAGCTTAAGCTGGCTGCAAACAAAGCAGGGAGTTGATAGCCCCATTGACTCATAAAACCACCAATGGCTGGCCCAAAGATAAACCCTAATCCAAACGCAGCGCCAATCATCCCTAAGCCTTTAGCTCTGTTTTCAGGCGTTGTTACATCGGAGATATAGGATTGGGCAACCGTAATGTTTCCACCGGTTAATCCATCCAACAAGCGTGTGGCAAAAATGATAAAAATGGCTCCAGGAGGATTCAACCATAAGGTCAAACCTAAGGTGATTAAAGCAACAAAAGTTCCGCCGACACTGAGGAGTAGAATAGGTTTTCTCCCAAATCGATCAGATAAACGACCTAATACCGGCGTTCCAAAGACTTGTCCAATGGGGTAGGTGGCTAAGAGTAGACCTACAAAGAAAGGATTTAAGCCATAATTGGCTGCGATGTAAGGCATCAAAGGTAAGATTAAGCTAAAACTTAAGAGGTCCACAAAGACCACTAGGAAGACAGGTAATAAGACATTTTTTTTCATGATAATTCTCCTAATTAGTTTAGTTACTTAATTATTAGCATACTTAACGAAGATACACATTGAATATGCTTATAAAATATTAAGTTTGAATCAAGAGGTGTTAAGAACCGGCGGTCATACCATGAATAGAATCCAATGTTTTTTCTAACGAAAAGATAGAAATTGTGATGTCTTTAGGGTAAAGAATTTATAAGTTCTACTTGTATAGGGTGCTTTTATTGAATATAATTAGCGTAGTTTATATTTGCCTTTTCTACTTCATTGGGGAGAGTAATTAATTCATTCTGTGGATTACTCATATCTTTTTCGCCATAACATCATAAGTTTCTGATGACAGCGAAAAGATAACCCAAGGTAAAAATGGAAAAACCTCAAGATTCAAAAACAAGTACTCAATTCGCGAGATTTGCAGAAATCGCTGAAGATTTTTTTCAGATGAAAGAAAAAGATTTGAACTATTATAAAATCTGCACTATTTTCGCAGATATTGTTCACGCGAAATATTGCATTTTTAATCTATATGATAACTCAGGTGGAAGCTTTGTAACTGTAGCCATTTCTGGACCAGAATCCGGATTATTAGAAGCCAATAAATTGTTTGGGTTCAATTTGAATCAGAGAAAATGGCCTCGAGATTTTGACCGTGAAGAATTCATTAAACCTAATATCATCACACCTTGTACAATAAAAGATTTGGTGGGCACACATTTATCAAACGCAAATGCAGATCGTTTAACTAGCATGTTTGGACTGGGTAAATCTTATATTGTAAAGATATCTAGAAATGAAGAGCTTATTGGTGATTTCATGGTCATTATGGATCATGGGGCAGAATTTCAAAATCAAGCGCAGGATGAGGCAATCTTATATACCAGATTGATCGGAATGTTTATTTATCAAAATAGAACAAAAAACCAACTTGAATCAAGTGAAACTCGAATTGCGGATATTTTTGAGTTTTTACCAGATGCAACCTTTGCGATTGATATGAATCATAAAGTCATAATTTGGAATAAAGCGATTGAACGAATGACCGGGATAAAGGCGAGCAAAATCATTGGTAAAGATAACCATGCATACACATTACCTTTTTATGGTGAACGTCGGCCGCATCTCATCGACTTATTAGAGAATGTTAATCAAGACATTGAAGCAAAATATTCAAACTTTAAAAGAGAATTAGGCTACGTTTCAGGTCAAGCATTTGCCCACAATTTATACGATAAAAAAGGGGCATGGATCTATGCAAAAGCAAGTTCGCTGCATGATGCGGATGGACACATCATAGGTGCCATTGAAATTGTTAGAGACATTACTGAACAAAAAGAAATTGAGTTTCAGTTAAGAAACAGTGAAGAGAACTATAGTAATCTATTTAATCGTGCACCTTTAGGGTATCAATCTTTAGATGAGGACGGGAAATTTATAGAAGTCAATGAAGCTTGGTTATCAACTTTGGGTTATGAAAAAAAAGAAGTCATCGGGAAATGGTTTGGAGATTTTCTCGCAGCAGGTTACGTTGAAGCATTTAGAGAAAGATTCCCTCTTTTTATAAAACTTGGAAAAATTCATTCAGAATTCGAAATGAAACATAAAAATGGGGATTTGTGTAATATCGCTTTTGAAGGAAGAATTGGGTATAAATCGGATGGAAGTTTTGAAAAGACGCATTGCATCATTCAAGACATCACAGAACGCCGAAAAGCCGAAGAAAGAATAAAAGAGAGTGAACAAACGCATAAGGCTCTGTTTGATTTTTCTGGTGTGGGGATTGGATATTTTACAACCGATGGCCATGTGATATCTTTCAATCAGAAAGCCATTGAAAATATGGGAGGGACTGAGCTAGATTATGCAGGGAAGTCTATTTATGATCTTTTTCCCAAAGAAAGTGCGGATGTCTATTTTGCGCGAATAGTCAAAGCAACGCATTCCGATAAACCTGAAGACTACGAAGATTGTGTTCCTTTGCCCTTCGGAGATATGTGGTTTTATAGTACCTTTACCAAAATATTGGATACACAAGGGAATGTAAAGGGTATCCAGATCATTTCCCAAGATATCTCAGAATTGAAAACTAAAGAAAGAGAAATTACGTATTTAAGCTATCATGATCAATTAACCGGCTTATATAATCGTCGATTTTTCGATGAAGAATTATCAAGATTAGATAAACAAAGAAATTATCCATTAACCTTAGCGATGGGGGATGTGAATGGATTGAAATTGGTGAATGATTCATTTGGACATAAGACTGGTGATCAGTTATTGGTCAGTGTTGCCAACTCAATTAGAAAAGCCTGCCGTGAGGACGATATCATTGCTCGAGTAGGTGGAGATGAGTTCTCGATTATCTTCCCGAAAACGACTGAGGAAGATGCAGAAAAAATAATTCAACGAATTAATTATTATGTTTCTCAAGAAAAAATTGGTCCGCTGGGTGTTTCAATTTCTTTTGGTTTTGAAACAAAATACGCAGAGGATGAAAGCATAGAAAGCATAATTAAAAATACAGAAGATCATATGTATCGACACAAACTCAACGATAGTTCAAGTTTACGGAATAAAACCATAAACTTGATTATGAGCACGTTATTCGAAAAGAATAAACGAGAAATGAAACATTCTGAGCGGGTAAGTGAAATCTGTGTTGAGATTGCGACCGTCATCGGATTTGGAAAAGATGAAATCAACCATATCCGAACCGCAGGGTTAATGCATGATATTGGAAAGATTGGCGTGGATGAAGGCATCCTCAACAGTCATACCATCCTGAGCAACGATGAGTGGAGAGAAATTCAAAAACATACGGAAATAGGGTATAGAATTTTGAGTTCTACGCCTGAATTCACGGATATTGCTGAAGATGTTTATGCCCATCACGAAAGATGGGATGGAAAAGGGTATCCAAGGGGACTTAAGGAAGAAGCCATCTCCGTTTCCGCAAGAATCATAACCATCGCGGATGCTTATGATGCCATGATTTCAGAAAGACCATATCGCACCTACAAGAAATCAATGAGCACTGAAGATGCAGTAAACGAAATCAAGAATAATTCTGGAACTCAATTTGATCCGGTGTTGGCGAGAATCTTTGTTGAGAAAATTATGCATTTTAATTGGTAAATGTTAATGAAGAAAGAGAGCTTCCCTAAAAGGTAAACATATGACAAAGAAATCCCTATATGAAGAACTTGTAGATCAAATGTATGAAGGGGTCTATTCCGTTGATATTGATCGAAAAATCATCTCCTGGAATGAGGGTGCTCAAAGAATTACAGGATACGCAGCCACTGAGGTGGTGAATCGACATTGTTATTCCAACATTCTCAATCACATTGATGAGAATGGGGTTGCTTTATGTTTTAATGGGTGTCCACTTCATGCCACGATTGAGGATGGCAAAATCAGGGAAGCAAATGTGTATCTTCAACATAAACTGGGCCATCGGATCCCTGTTAAAGTTAAATCCATTCCACTCTATGACGAACATGATAAAATCACCGGTTCGATGGAGTTGTTTACTGAAATCAAAAGTGATCAACAATTAAAAACAATCTTAGAAAAATATCAAAAAGAATCATCTGAGGATCCATTAACTGGGGTTCCAAATCGAAGATATCTTGAAGCGATTATTGAATCAAAGATTCGAGAATATCGGGCAGTCGGTTTAGAGTTTGGATTGGCATTTTTAGATATTGATAACTTTAAAAAGATTAATGATACGTATGGCCATGAAACAGGCGATGAAGTTTTAAAATTACTGGTCAAAACCATACAGTCCAATTTAAGAAAGAGAGATTATATTGGCAGATGGGGAGGCGAGGAGTTTATTGTTGTTTTCGCAGAAGTGAATCAAGAAGAATTGGCTTTGGGTACTGAAAAGTTACGTAAGCTTGTTCAGTCTTCCGTGGTCCGCTTGAAAGATTCTGAAATCTCAATCACGATTTCCATGGGTGCGACCACTATCCTTTTGACTGATACCGTTTTAGAGCTTGTAAAAAGAGCAGATGATCTCATGTACAACAGTAAAATTAAAGGAAGAAACCAAATCACCATCGGATAACGTCCTAAGCCCAAAATCCCATTCAATTTGACTGGGGTAAGTAACTGTAATAAAAGGCTCACAACTGAACTTATAAAGTGCAGTTGTGAGCCTTTTGATTTATTTGAATAATTTCTCGATGTCTTTTGGAGTGCGTTTTCTTTGATAGAACGGGGTGAGATTACCTTGATAGAATGGATGGCGTTGAACATAGGACTTACCTTCAACTTGATAAAGGATGCCACACGCCAATCGCTCCTCATCTAAGGCCAATTTCATCGCAGCTTCTTTGTCTGTTTTTGAATGAGATTCATCCAACCAGAAAGTATGCGATTTATACCAAGCAAAAGTATTAACCTTGTTATAGGTGACACAAGGGTGAAAGATATCGATTATTGCATAACCTTCATGTAGAATCGCAGCTTTGATCAATTCTTTTGTTTTCTCTTGATCCCCACTAAATCCTCTTGCGACAAAGGTAGCGCCCATAGCTAAAGCTAAGGCCATCGGGTTGATGGGTTGATTGTATACCCCATCGATTTGAAGGGGGGTAACCAAACCAATCGGAGATGTTGGAGAGGCTTGACCTTTGGTTAGACCATAGACCATGTTGTTATGCACGATGTGAATCAAATTCGGATTACGTCGAATGTTGTGAATGAGGTGATTGCCCCCTTCACCATACATGTCGCCATCTCCACCTTCCGCAATAACGGTTAGTTTAGGATTAACAGCGCTGATGGCGCTCGCTACAGCTAAACCACGTCCATGGAGCCCGTTAAAATAACTGGCATCGACATATTGTGGCATCTTAGCGGCTTGGCCAATCCCAGAAGAAAATACAACTTGCGTAGGATCTAACTGAAGTTCTGTTAGGGCTTTAATCAAAACGGTTCTTAAAGGGAAATTTCCACACCCAGGACACCAAGCCATATCAATGTCGTGATTGAATTCAAAATTACTCATGACGTGCCTCCATTTTAGGGATAAGTTCATCAATGTGATAAGGTTCACCATTGTATTTTAAGATTCTTTGGGTGACTTTTACCCCATACGTCATTTGAATCAGATTCGCAAATTGACCAGACGCATTGTTTTCAATCACGAGGATACTTTTGGCGTTTTCGACGATTTCTTTGAGTGATTCAGGTAAAGGATAAACCTGAATGAAATGTAGATGGGTGAGTTCCAACTCAGGATGGGTACTTAAGGCTTCTTCGATAACCCCATACGTTGAACCCCAACTCAGCACCAAATGTTCATGGTGTGATGAGCCATGGATGAGAGGCTCAAGGATATCTTTTTTCATCAATTCGAATTTATGCAAGCGTTTATCTTGCATATCAACCCGCATCTTAAAGGATTCTGTAATGGCGCCTGCTTCATCGTGTTCATCGGAGTCTACTTTGACATAGCCCAATCCATACCCTGGGACACCACGAGGTGAGATTCCACTTGGATCAAAGGCATAGCGTTGATAATCTCTTTTGGTTTCAATAACAAAATTTTCTAAGTACTTTGGATTGAAATCTAAGCTATCATATTGACTCATCGATTCTAGCCAATATTGATCTGACAAAATAAATACTGGGATTTGATACTTATCAGCCATATAAAAGGCTCTGCTCATGACTTCAACCCCATCTTCAAGTCTTCCTGGGGCGAAGATCATACGAGGAAATTCGCCGTGTCCTGCATACAAGACAAGGTTAAGATCCGCTTGCTCAGTCCGCGTAGGTAAACCCGTTGCTGGGCCTGGTCGCTGAGCGACATGAATGACGGCGGGAGTTTCTGTAATTCCCGAAAGACTGACTGCTTCGGTCATTAAAGCAAAACCACCCCCAGATGTTGTGGTTAACGCGCGTGCGCCTGCATACCAAGCGCCCAAAACCATATTAAGGGCAGCAATTTCATCCTCAGCTTGTTCAACTAAGATTTCATAATCTTTACTTCTTTCTTCAAGCAAAGTCATGAGTGTGGTTCCAGGCGACATCGGATAAGCCGCAACATAATTTACGCCCCCAGCGATGGCACCCATACTTAATACGTCGTTGCCACTTAAAATACGTTTTGGAGTAAAGTGGAGGGGTTTTAAATTTTTAGGTCGATCAGAATCTTGTTGGCCCAAATCATAGCCTAAATCAAATGCTTTTAGATTGCCTGAGATGACTTCTTCACCGCGTTTTGAAAAGCGTTTGGTGATGATAAGTTTCGCATTTTCAACTGAAGCGCCGATCATCCCTGCGATGTATCCAAACATGGCCGTATTTTCATATAAACGATTGCCTGCTTGTTTACCTAAATCTAAAAAAGCGACTTCTTTGGTTTTGTAAAGACTTGGAATGGATGCTAAGAAATGAGCTTCACCATAGATAACTGTAGAAGGGGTAAGTCTAGGTAAAAGACGACTGATCGCGTGATCGTTGAATAAAAACAAGACATCAATCGTATAGCGTAAAGCCTGTATGGGCTGATTTGAAACACGGATTTCAACCGAATTGTTGCCGCCTCTAACGCGGCTCATGACTTCTTTGGATGAAAAAACATAGGTTTCTTGAGTCAAAGTTTCGACTAAAAAGTCTTCTACTGTTTGTAATCCTTGACCCGCTTCGCCAGATAAAACAATCGAAATTGATTCTCTCATAATACTCCTTTCAATGGATGATATGTAACAAGACAAGTGAAGAAATAGAATGTTCTTTCTTGTTTGGTATCTTTACTTTAAGAGAAGCTGATGATTCTTTCAATTCATATACCCAACTAAAAACCGTCTTGTTTAGGGAAGGTTTTTAGTAAGGAGATTAATATGTAGGATTAAGGTAGTTTTTGGATTTCAATACTAACTTCATTACGTTTCAGAAAACCCGGAATGAAAGGAGGATTATACCTCGACAATTGAAGATTTCCCAAAGGAATCAGTTCTTTTTCGTTGAGCCAAGTTAAGAGGGCTAGTTGCTTCTCTTGAAGTTTATAACGATTGATTGAACCAGAGAAAGTTAAGGTTGCGATCAATCTAGAAGGCACTTGTTTAAGTTTAAGTTCGCTACTTCTAGGAAGAGGTAAATCTTCTAAGGCATATTGCTTAGGCATTACAAAGGCCGTGGTCATAGATTTCTCATAGATATCATTGATGACTGGAGTGGTCATGGAGATTTTCTGTGAACCTTGATTATATCCAGTGATGTAGTTGAAGATCTCTAAAAAACCACTGTTCCCATCAAGATGGTTTTCTTCTGTGATCGCAAGGATCATAGGATCCATCTGACGGATCTCAAAGGATCCTTCTTTTAGTAATGTCGTATAGGATGCTTGTTCAATGGCCATAGGTTACCTGTTACTGAATCATAGTCCTACAAAGCATCAATTACCATTTTTATGCCTATAAAAAAGCGGAATGAAATTCCGTTTAGCGCTATTGAGATATGACTTTGATCGTATTAGGTTCAAGTTGAATCTTAGCTTCAAAGCTTTGTACTATAGAACTAAGATTAATGTAGGCTTTATAGGACGATCAAAAGAAGAGAGAGATCATTAGTTATTTTTATCAATAACATTTAGCAATTAATAAGTATCTGCTTAGGCCGTAATAAACCATTTAACGTCTAAGACATAGAATATTTGAAAATAAGAAACGAGAATATTATCATGAAAAGTACTAAGTGTACTCATTTGTATACTTAACAATCCGCTAAAACAACATAAAACCCTTATAGAATAAGGGTTTTATTTGCTACAGGATCCAGTCGAAACTTTTTTTATCACTGGATACTTCTAACAAGCCTTACATAATTATTAATTCTAATAGCATCACCTTGTGGTCCAAAGCCATCAGGATAATCAGAAGAATTACCAGTTTTAAGTTCACTTCTTTGAGCACCTGCGCCATGAACATCCATCCAAAAACCAAACATTTTCCCCATACCTCGTCCAAACATAAAATAGTTAGCTTGTAAGCCAGATACCTCATCTGGTTTATTCCCTGCAGCTATGTGGGTCGTTGAGGACCAAAAATAACCATAGTCATCAACGCCATTTTCATTCTTAATTTTTGTGATGTTAAATACTGAATCAAGTGCAGCAGAGTCAGAAGTTGCGGGAGATTTAGAATAATCTACAATGCTTTGTAGTTCTTTAGCGTTGGGAAGTCTCCAATCACGATAGCCAAGATAGTTGGCTGCATTTTTCTCTTGAACCCACACTAAAGCTTCTTCCCAACTCATTCCAGTACCACTATCATCTTGAGACCACATTAACTTGGTTGCGGTATCTGAGATTGTTTTATCTCCATTATCCCTAAAGTTATTGACCCCATAAGCTTTATTCCCTCGTACATAGTAGAAGTAGAATTTACTCTCACCGATACTTGTCATCGATACGGCGAGTGGATAACCTTTTATGCGACCATCTGCAAAATTAACCCCAAACATCGTTTGAAAACCAATGAATGTTTTGTCAACATATACAGTTTGTGTTCCTACTTGAGTATCAATGGTTCTTTCTCCAGCGCTTGAGTCACCGTAACCAAATTCGAAATAGGTGGTGTCGATAAACGGATGAAGATTTGTTGTTTGGTCTAATTTAGGATCAATCCCATTAAAGTTGATCAGAGAATAAAGCTCTTTGATCGTAGGTATTCGCCAATCGGTATAATCCCCCGTATTTACGCTTGAGATTTTAGACAGGGCTTCTTTTAGTGTGAGTTTATCATTTGAATCGATGGATCCATCTCCGTTGAGATCTAGTGTTTGTGTCCACATTAAACCTGTGACATTGTCTGAAATGGTTCCATCCGCGTTATTTGTATATGAGGGTAAATTATTACTATATTGAGCATCTTGTCCATAGAATGAATCCCCAGATAATGGTAAAGAGATCTCGTTGTTTCCATCATTCCAGAATGAACTTTGAGCTGTATCAACAATCAGATAAGAACCCTTGGTTGGACTTTCTTGAGTCAATTCGGGAATAGATATTGTTCGGCAGAAATACACATAAAGAGAGAAGCTTCCAATCATCAATAAAACAAGTAAGCTTCCTAAAATTTTTCCGACTAATATTAGTTTCCGTTTCATAGTGCCTCCTGTGCAAAGTTTATGTTGGATAATTTTTCGATGACACTCAATAATGTTTTGAATTCCTGATCACTTAAAGCTTCTCTTAATTTCTTTTCTGATTGAACAATGACTTCATTTACGATCTTTTGAACTGCCATGCCTTTCTCAGTAAGGGTAATCTTCTTTAGTCGCGCATCTGATGGGACACTTTGTTTTAGGATAAGTTCTTTCGTCTCCATTATTTGAAGGGCAATCGTTGCGGTTGACCGTCGTATATCAAATTCTCTTTCAATATCTTTTTGAAATACATCGCCGGTAAGTGATGCGTTCTGAATAAAATTAATCATATGGGCTTGTGCGCCTGTTATTTCAAATTTACTCATATTGTTACTTACGATTCTGTTTATTTTATTGATGAATATATTTACTTCACGACCGATACTTATTGAATCACTCATATGTGAGTCTCCTTAATATGTTAGATACCTAACAATATTGCATGAGATACTTTTGTTTGTCAATGGATTTACTTTATTAGATATTGTTTAAGGCACTGGATGATCAATGCACTAGATATATAAAAAACCCCGCTAAATAAGCGGGTTTATTGTCTACTGCGGAGGACATGAGATACTCTATACTATTTCTAATCGATTCTAAAAGTTAATATTTATTTCTTGAATTGTACCCATTCCTATTCCCAATCAATACCATACACAAAGATGTGGATTGGTCGATTATAGTACTAATACGACTTTTAAATTGTGACTCTACAAAAGTTGATCTATTCCAATGCAGGATGTGATTTTTTAAGTGTTTTCTTCCTCTTCACATTCTAATCATAAAAAAGAGTTGATTTCGAAATTGACCAACTCTGTTTATTTGACTTGTATGAACTTATTTGAGGACGGTTATTCTCAAATTCCGTATCTCTACTTTGAAGGGGACACCATTGTCATAATATCGGACATCGAATGAAAGATGACGCTTCGAATCGCTATTCAACGCTTCATTTAGATTATAGGTCGCGATGATGGTCCCGTCGGCTTCATGTGTCAGTTTTCCATCTTTGATCGTGATCGTGTGTTTTACGAAATCGACCGCGTTGATGCCGGCCAGGGTCCCGTTGGGGACATTTTCGATTTTACCATTTAGATAATAGACAATTCCTTTGGTACCAGCATTTTCCCAACTGTAGAAGGTTTGAATCCCGATCAGAGGATCCTTGTTGTCGACCGTCTGGAAAGAACCTAGACGGGATGAAACAGCAGGTGCCCAGTAGATTGCCGGACCAACATAGCCCAAGGTTGTCGAAGCGGTACCGCGGATTTCGAATTCGACCTTTGTATTATCGAGGGGATATTCATTGATCGTTTCGACATAATCTTCGGTATACGTATTATTTCCGATCGCTTCATACATCAAGGTATTATCTTTGATACTCCAAGGGGAGTCACCGGTTTCGATGCTGGTCACCGAACTCCCGGTACCATTTCTCATCTTGACTTCCTGCCAATCCGAACCGACAACGGTATTATCAGCTCGCTTGAAGGTGTCTTCGAAAAGCAAGTTCGGATCAGTTTTCGGATCTTCCGTTTTCTTCGGTGAACAAGCGGAAATAAGCATGACGATTAGTAGCAGTATAATCAGTCTCGATATCGATCTCGGTTCCATGGCTCTACCTTTCTTCACTTTGCGATTCATGATGATTGGAAATCGTCTAATTGTTATGAAAATTCTATCAAATATTCTCGACAAGTTCAATTACCTAGCGGAAGTGATTCATTAAATCCATTGGATTCATATCTATATTGGACTAAGCAATCAAAGCATTCCTCTAGTCTTGGGCTGTGTTGAAAAAAGTGAAGTCTTAATGTTATATATGATAGGGGTAAACATTAGTTCTTGAAGTGCGATAGATTTCCTATTTTTATAGATTTAATGCCACTTTAAAATACGCCTATTCTTTGTGCTCGGGAAGGTTAAAATTATACTCTAAAGTCTTAGAAATAAGGCTTTTTTTGTGATATGACTCAGTATATAAATTTTCTTATATATTCATTTCTTATAAGTTATGGAACTTCAATTGGGAAAACCATCATTAGACACTGCTAAAATACAGAAGCTCCTAGATGATCCTTATAATTATGCTTGTCTTACACAAGCAAAACTAGGCTCACAATGTGTAGTTCATGTATTCTTAAGAGCTGTCTTGTCAGTGAGAGGATTGTTTGCTAAAATGAGATTAGCCATCATTTGTGAGACAAGTTCGGGTCTATCCGAGAAAGGATTATCATGAAAAAGAAGAGACATATTTTTAGAAATATCGTGCTGATTTTCGTTTTGCTTATTGCGATAGGCGTAGGACTCTTTTTCCTACCAAAGTCTGTTAATGTAGCGTACACAGAAGCCGATTTACAGTCTTATCTCGATAAAGGTGGAATTACCTTAAATGAAAATAGTGCCAGTATTGAAGACATCTTCTTTGGTAACTATGTTTCAGTTGGAACACGTCAAGTAGAAGGGGTCATTACCAGCACAGAAGCTACAGCAATCCTAAATGAAGTCATCAATGGGAATAGTATTCTTACGAAGATCAGAGTTAAATTCGTTGAGGATAATAAATACATCGCTTCAGCTCAGATCGGAAATGATTTGAGTATGGTCTATACGACGTTTCCTGCTGCGGAAGATTTCAAAGGGGTTATTGATTCGACTGTAAAAGGTCGTTCTATCTATGGAGAAGGTACCTTGATTCAAGGGACTGGAAAAGCATTCGAGGCAAGCTTTACGAATGTTTCTATTGGATATATTCCATTGCCTGTTGATCAAGCCAATGACTATGGGACTTATTTAGGAACTGAAATGAATCGCATCTTTGATAGTTTGCCTGGATTCAGTATGGAATCCTTTAAGATCGATGCGGAAGGTCTACATTTTAAAGGGACCATTCCAACAGAAATTCAAGGGATCGGTTCTTGATGCCTTCTCTTAAGGCATGATAGTCTGATTTGCGCATTTCATTTATAGGTAAAGCTTTGAGTATATGATAATGTTTAGGGATACACCAACCATCCAGGTCCTTTAGGGCTTGGGTGGTTTCTTTTGGGATCTTACGTATTCTTGAGGGGTCATTTAAAGTTAAAACTGCGATAAGTTGATCTTTCTCATCGACAAAGATCTTAGCTTCTTCTATGCCTTGTATCGCACATAATTTCTGACTGATCTCACTAGGATCTACAATGTATCCTTTTGTTTTGATCAGCTCATCCTTGCGATGTTTGAAAGACAAGATGCCTTGTTTATCTATTGATCCTATATCTCCTGTTTTATAATAAGTGATATTACCGATGGTGATCAAGACTTGCTTGGTAAGATTGTTTAGTTCAACATAACCATTCATCAACGTAGGCCCACTGATCAAGATCTCCCCATTCTCATTCGTCGAAGCGAAAGTTCCGTCTTCATTAAGAATCTTGATTGTATTACCTCTAAAAGCTTTCCCGACCCCAATGTTTCCTGAGTCTTCTTTATCCATCAAAGTAACTGCAGTTACTGTTTCTGTACATCCATAACCTACTTGAACCACGGCTTTAGAACCTTGTCTTTTTAAGACCTCATTGAAGTTTTTAATCAACGTTAAAGGTACGCTTTCACCACCCACAAAGACCTGCTTGATGAAAGATAGATCAGCCTTGATAAACCGAGGATCTCTTAGAAGACCTTTAAGTAGATAAGGAACTGCAGCGATATAAGTAGGCTTTTCTTTAAGAAGGGTCTTGGTGAGGGTCGCTTTGTGTAGACGAGGTACTAGAATACATCTTCCTCCTAAAGCTAAAACTGTATGCATTCCTATACCTAAACCAAAACCATGAAAGAAAGGCAAAATACAAAACATGGAATCTATACCTCGTTGAGGTTCGATCACATCTACCATTTGATCCACCAAGGCATTGAAAGCTTCATTACTTAAACGGATGCCTTTTTGATGACCACTGGTCCCACTGGAGAATAAAACGACCGCATCCTTTTGAGGATTGTATTCAATAGGAGTGGTTGTTGGGATTACTTTATCCCATAAGGTCTTTTTAGAGAAGCTCAAACCTGATTTCAGTTTCAATCCCAAGGCAATAACACCTGTAGAACTATGAGAAGCAGAAATGATTATCTTTCTAAATAAATCTAGGTGAGCTTCTAGAGCTTTTTCAAGCACATCCATTACGAAGACAGCCTTACATTGCATCAACTCACAACGTTCTTTTAAAAGCTTTCCAGAGCTTAATGGATGCATCATCACAAGGGTGATCCCCATCGCATTTAAAGCATAAAAAAGTACCACGGTCTCTACGATATTAGGCAAGATCAAAGCAACCCTATCGTTTCTATGAAGACCTAAGGCATCACATTTTTGGATGGTTTCCTTAATCATGGTCATCAATTGGTGATAAGAAATATGTTTCCCATTGAGTGTCAAAGCAATCTCATTGGGATAGTGATCTGCGTTATATTGAAGACGATCAACCATTAAGGTCATCTGGATTCTCCAAGAGATTTCTAAAGGTATCAATAGCTCTAAAAAAGGCAACGCCTTCTGCGATTCTTTCATCTACAGAGAAAGTCACATCCACATCTCCTGAAGAAGTGAATTCTCCAATCGTGATCACCATAGAACAGGTTCCCCAGTTAAACAAATGATGAGAAACGCTTTGTCCTTTGATGCTGCCAAGGTTAGCGATGACTAGACCTGTATGTAAAGGATCTGATTTGATGATCGCATTGGGTAAAAAATCATGTTTATCTAAAAATGAGGCTATTTTAAGTGCGATCGAAAAAATAAAAGTAGGTAAATGAGATAGAAACCTCATCAATTGATCAGTATCATGTTTCTTCTCTGATCGAGTATGATCAATCAACTGATCCAATAAGTCTTGGACATCATGTGTAGTCATATTTTCTTTCAATTCAAACTTCACAAAAGTATTGCTTTTCTCATCCTCTTTATCTCGTTTGATGACAGTAGAGATCAGGATATGTTTATGATCATAGACCTTATGACCTATGACAAAGCGTTTTAGATTAGGATGTTTACTCACGGTCTTAAGACAGCTGAATAACACATAAGGAAAAAAGCGTAACCCATTGGATTTTAAATAGGTCACCAGTTTTGGGGCATGGATATGAACTGTGGTAAAGATCGCAGCTTCATTTCGTGTAGGCATGATCAACATCTCAACACGATCATAATATTCTTGGTTAACTTTTAATCGATCATAATGGTTCATTTTGGGGTACTCATGTGCTTCTATTGTATCAAAAAAGCATTCTATTTGAAGGTTGAGTTGATTATTGTTCTACTCGTGCGCATATGTAAGTTTATTAAGTTTAGAACTAATATGAATGATTAATTACCACCTTCTCTTTTCCTTAATACGTCAATCAAAGTTCAGTATTGAAATGCCAAAAATGTAGATTAATATGAATTATGAAAGTCAATTTAGTCGGGAATCTTAAATGAGAATCAAAACCATAAAATAATATTTTGTACCCATTCTTATACCCAAATAACAAATAAAAATGAGAAAACCCTGATTCTCTATCAGGGTTTTACGTACTTATGGCGGAGGACATGAGATTCGAACTCACGGAAGCTTGCACTTCGCCACCTTTCCAAGATGGTGCCTTAAACCGCTCGGCCAATCCTCCAGATGCTTTTCTATTTTAGCAAACCTCAAGTTCTTTGTCATTAGTTTTCAAGTATGAGTTTTATTATTTGGCTTATTCCTTAAGGTTAGAGGGTTGAGGTCGTGTTAAACTATTTATATCCTAAGGTTCAAAAAGATACTACGGAGCTCACCATGATCAGAAAAGAAGATTTACCCGCATGTCCTGTTGCTACCACCGTTCAATTGATTGGTAATAAATGGAAATTATTAATCCTCAGAAATTTGATGGCAAAGACACATCGTTTTAATGAGCTCAAGAAGACCATTCCAGGCATCAGTCAAAAAGTATTAACGGATAATTTAAGAGATCTTGAAGCCTCTCAGATCGTTAAACGTACAGTCTATCCTGTGATTCCACCTAAAGTTGAATATGAACTGACAGATATCGGTGAATCCATGCGCCCCATTATCAAGGATATGGAACTTTGGGGTTTAAAATATAAAGCAAGTCTATTGGAATAATCACTTATTTTAAAGGAATTGGTTGACACAGGATTGACCTTTTATAGGCAATGGGTTAAACTAATTCTTGCAATGCCCTGGTGGTGAAATTGGTAGACGCAATGGACTCAAAATCCATCGACGAGAGTCATGTCGGTTCGACTCCGACCCGGGGCACCATCTTTACAGCTAAGAAACCGTTTAAAGACGGTTTTTTTATATAAACAAAAGATATATTCAGGAATACGTCTTACAGATGTGCATAGAGTGCTATAGTATATTTAAAGTACCAATTTGTTATGACAAAATGAATTGTCGTAGAGTTGGCCATACGAAAATCGGGGAATTTACATTTGGACAAACTAACAGAACGCAAAAATAGAACGAAACATTTGTTAAAATCTCTCTTTGTATTCTTTTTCGTTGTACTGAGTACCTTTGGGATTTTAACTTTTTTTGAAAAATCGTATATTGAGGTGGTTTCTAATAATTTAGTATTACATGAAGCCAATATCTTGCAAATGCAAAATGACAACATCCTCTATGAACTGGATGAAGTTGTATCCGATTTAAGCTTTCTTGAAGAAGTGTATGGACAAGCATTAATCACAAACCAAGCTTATGAGAAAATACAAAACGATTGGTTGGTTTTCTCCAATCAAAAGAAACATTATGATCAAATCCGCTATATTGATAAAGACGGGAATGAAATCTTAGTGATTAATAATTCAGGTGAAAATGCAGTTATTACTTCACAAGAGTCGTTACAAAACAAACAAGATCGCAACTATTTTACTGAAACAATGAAATTAGCTAAAGGTCAGATCTATATCTCAGAAATTGATTTAAACCTAGAAAACGATACGATCGCATACCCCTACACACCGACCATTCGATTTTCAATGCCTATTTACGATGAATATCAACAAAATCAAGGATGATTATTCTCAATTATCGGGCTGCACTTCTGTTGCATCAACTGGATGTGCTTTCGACCACCAGCAATGGCTTTATTGAAATGCTCAATGAAGATGGGTATTGGATATCAGCGAACGATACAAGTCATGAATTCGCCTTTATGTTTGAGGATAAACTTGACCTCAACTTCCCAAGTTTATTTCCCATAGAATGGGCAAACATTCAAGATCAAAATTTTGATATATTTACGGATAAAGGCCATTTTCTTGTTAAAAAAGTCAATCTTCTAGAACAGATTGAATCCATGAATCCCTCCAATACCAGCATATCGATGCATGAACATTACTGGTGGATCGTTTCATATATTCCAAATTCCCATGAATATAATTATCTATTTAGTTTAGATCCCCTGTTGTTTATTCATCATCTACTACAAAAATACATCTTTGTACTCCTCTTTGTCTCTTTTCTATCAGCTATTTTAGCGATTTTAGTCTTCACCAATGAGCGCAACTTTTCGAATGTTAAGTTTCACTCCACGTTTGATGGGTTAACCCGTATCTTAAATCGTAGAGCAGGCTTAAAATGTTTAGACGATTATCTTCAACTCAATCAATTCCCTGATTCTTGGGTTACGTTATGCTACATGGATATCAATGGTTTAAAGGAAGTGAATGATCGATTAGGCCATGCGTATGGAGATATTTTAATTCAACACACAACAGAAATTATTTTATCTGAAATTCGCGAGACGGATTTATTCATGCGCTTAGGTGGGGATGAATTTCTATTGGTATTAACACAAACGAAATATGTGGATGCTCAAAAAATATGGGAAAGGGTCCTTAATCAATACAGTTTGGTCAATCAAAGTACTCAGTTTCCCTTTGTTTTAAGTGTCAGTCATGGTTTGATTTCTAAATTACAGAAAGAGATTAAGAGTATCGATGAGTTTATCAATGAAGCCGATCAGCTCATGTATGCTGAAAAAAGACGTATCAAGAGAACTATTAAAATCATTAAAGATGATTTTCAAAAGAATTAAGCATATTATTTTCATAGGAGAATCCTATGATCAATCAACTCTTCGTTAATTTACCTGTCAAAGATCTTCAGCAATCACTTACTTTCTTTAAAGCACTCGGCTTTACATTTAATGCGCAATTCACGGATGACAAGGCAGCTTGCCTTGTTTTAAGTGAAACAAATTATGCAATGCTTCTTCTCGAAGATTATTTTAAGACGTTTATAACAAAACCCATCAGTGATGCCAAAGCAAATACAGAAGTTCTTGTGGCCTGTATGGTAAACTCAAGAATAGAAGTAGATCGAATCTTAGAAGCAGCTCTACATCAAGGTGCCTATGAATATCGACCCGTCGCGGACTTAGGGTTTATGTATCAACGGTCTTTTGAAGACTTAGATGGCCATCAGTGGGAATTTGCTTGGATGGATCCAAGTTATGTTCAATAATACAAGCTTTATGATAAGTTTGGGGAGAAAGATTTAAATGCAGTTCGATGTGATTATTGTAGGGGCAGGGATGGCCGGACTAACCTCCGCCGCTTATCTCTCAAAAGCAGGGTATCGCACTTTGGTCATTGAAAAAGATGAGTCTTGTGGCGGTCTTTTAGGTGCGTTTGAAGTCCATGGACACATTTTGGATAAAGGGGCACGTGGCATCATTGATTCTGGGATTGTTTCGCCCATGCTTAAACAATTAGGGCTGAGCTTGGATTTTCTACCCAATCCCATTCAAATGGTGATTCACGATGAGGTTGTTGAACTCAAAGATGAATCCAGTTTAGATGTGTATGCTTTGGCTTTAAAGAAAACATTTCCAGACAATCATCAGGATATCGATGAGATTCTGATCGATATTAAGAAAACGATGGGGTATATGGATGTTTTATATGGCATTGAGAATCCTTTGTTTCTTCCTCAACCCTTTCCCATGGAGTATCTGAAAGACACCTTACTACCATGGATGGTTAAGTTCTTATCCAATATCTTTAAAGCCATGAAAATGATGGAGCCTATCGATACGTATTTGGCTAAGAAGACCGATAATAAAGCTTTAATCTCAATGATTTCCCAACACTTCTTTGAAGATACCCCCACCTTTTTTGCATTATCCTATTTTTCTTTGTATCTTCAATATCTCTATCCTAAAGGTTCAACTCAATCTTTGGTCAACCTTATGACACAGTTGATAGAGTCTCAACATGGACAAATCTTAACCTCAACTGAAGTCATCGAACTCAACCCAGAATCAAGAACCCTTAAAACAGCCCATCAGACCTTCAGTTATCAAGAACTCATCTGGGCAGCAGATACCAATGTCTTATATAAAACAGTGAATTATGAAGCTTTGAGATCAGCCACGTTAAAGAAAAAACTTCTGGCCAAGAAATCCTATTTTGCCTCCCTTAAAGGGGCAGATTCGATTCTAACATTATATGTATTAACCAATGAGGAACCGCTTCGATATTTAAAGGAACCCGGACCCCATGGTTTTGTGACCTTTAAGAAGGAAGGCTTAAGTGAGCTTAAATTAAGTCAAATCCAAGATCAAGATGGAAACTTCATTGACGACATTGAACAAATTTACACATGGATTTATAAAACCCTGGTCTACAATACCTATGAAATATCAATTCCTTCTCTTCGTGATCCAAGTCTTTCTCCTGCGCATGAAACCGGACTTATTATATCTATCCTATTTGATTATCGATTGATGAAACACATTGCCGATGGGGGTCATTATGAAACCTTTAAGGCAAAGACAACCCAATGGATGATTGAAATCTTAGATGAATCCATCTGGCCAGGCTTTAAAGCTTCCGTCACGAAAACAATCTTGTCTACACCTTTAACCATTGAGAAGCGAACCTATGCGACTCAAGGTTCTGTGACGGGTTGGTCCTTTAGTAATCGACCCTTTCCTGTTGAATATCAATTCTTAAAAGTCAGTCAATCGGTTAAAACAGCGCTTCCGCATGTGAGTCAAGCTGGTCAATGGGCCTTTAATCCAGCAGGGGTACCAGTGGCTATCTTAACGGGTAAACTGGCTGCAGATGCCGTGTCTAAAGCGCTTAAGAGAAACAAATGAGGATCGTAGAATGGAACACGTAGAACTTACAGTTGAGAATGTTAGACACCTGTGGACGCAAACGTATAATACTCAAGGAAAACCTGACTGGTCGCATATTTTTCCGTATTACCATGAATCCATTATTTTTCAAGACTCCATTCAACGGGTAGAAGGTCTAGATAACTTCAAAGCCATGTGTGAACGATTGACGCAACGCTGTGAATCTTTGCATATGGAACTGACCCATATCCTAAAAGATGAACAAACCATCATGATGGATTGGACCATGACCATGTCCTTTAAGAAATCACCCTCAACGCCTCTCTATGGCAGTACCGTGCTGGTTTTAAATGAGGAAGGATTCATTGTATCTCAACGCGATTACTATGACCTCTGGGGAGATATTTTCAACAATATTCCTTACTTTAAAAAGACCTATCGTAAATTTCTTGGGAAGTACTTTGGGTGATGTATGTTTAAATATCCAGAAGAATTGAATTTTCTAGAGATTGGACAACGTCCCCAAAAAAGCACTCAAGTCAGTTTAAAAGGAAAAGTCTGTGTCATCACTGGAGCTACATCTGGCGTTGGGTATGAAAGTGCTAAAGTTTTAGCCAGTCATCAAGCGCATTTGGTTTTAGTGGTTCGTAATCTTGAGAAAGCCAAACCCATTCAACAAGAACTCCTCTTATTATCAGCGATGGCAGTTGATATTCTTCAAGCAGACTTTAGTCACTTAGAAGACGTGGAAAAAACAGCCCAAGAAATCCTTCAAAACTACGCAAGACTTGATATTTTGATCAATTGTGCTGGCATGCATTCAACGCGCTTAAAGCGTCTTGAAGCTGGGTATGATGAAGTCTTCTTGGTGAATCATTTAGCCCCATTTCTCTTTACCCAACGATTAACACCTTTGTTGATCAAATCTGCTCCTTCTAGAATTCTTCAAATCAATTCGGAAGGTCATCGATTTAATGGTCTAGATATCGAAGATTTAAATTGGCATCACCATCTGTATACAGGTCTTCGAGGCTATGGCGCATCTAAAACAGCCCAACTCTTGTGTCTGTGGGAACAAGCTGATCGACTCAAACAATCAGCGGTAAGCATCAATGCGATGCACCCAGGGGATGTTCGAAGCAACATCGGTCAAAATAATGGCTTCTTATATCGGTGGTTTAGTAAACTCATCATTCAAAAGTTACTTAAGGATCCCGCCATCTCTGGCCAAGCCATCTACTATTTAGTGGCTGAACCCAGTTTAGAAAAGGTGAGTGGAAAATTCTTTCATCTTACCCATGAAGAATTACCTGCCAAGCATGCCCGTGATCGAAACTTAAGTCATCAAGTGTATTTGAAGAGTTGTGAACTCACTGGAATCAACCCAGAATAATCAGCAATAAAATCAAGACTGTTTACGCATCAAGTGAACAGTCTTTTTTGTGAAGGATATTGAATTTATCTCTTTTTAGGTCGGTACTTATGTACACAAATAAGTGTTCTCGCCCAGTAGCCCATATTAAGTGCGTGGTGATCATCAAAAAGTAGTTCTTTAAAATAGTTTGATTTTATATTCAACAAAGTGTATATTATACATGTAGAATATAAGGGAGATAAAAATGTCACTTAAACATGGGCTACTCGGACTCTTAAATTATGGGGATATGACAGGATATGAGTTGGATAAAGCTTTTAAGGCTTCACTTAATTTTTTCTGGCAGGCACAAACCAGCCAAATTTATCGTGAGTTAACAGCCATGGAGAAACAGAAGTGGTTAAGCTCTGAAATTATTCCGCAACAAGGCAAACCGAATCGGAAACTCTATAAAATCACTGAATTGGGACAGAATGAACTAAAAATTTGGTTATCATCGACCGATTCTCAAGATGATTTAAAGGTTAAGAAAGTATTTTTGATGAAAATATTTTTCTCAGCTGAAGTAAGTAGTTTAGAGACCATCGAAAGCTTAAAGCAATATATTAAACAATGTCAAAGTGATCTAGATGCGATGGCTCTAACGGAATCTACAATCACTGAGTATGGTCAAACTGTCGAAGACAAGCGGAATATGGTGTATTGGGCATCCACCGCAAACTTTGGGTTCTCATACCTCAACCTGTGTATCCATTGGGCTCAAACAACCATCAAAACATTGGAGGAAATATCATGAAAATATTAGTAATCAATGGAAGTCCTAAAGGAAACGCCAGTAATACATTAAAACTAACGCATGCGTTTCTAGAAGGGATGAATCATGTTGAAAAACAAGACATAGAATTTATTGATTTATTGACATCTAAACTGAGTCCCTGTACGGGGTGTTATGGGTGTTGGACAAAGACACCAGGAACATGTGTACTAAAAGATGATATGCAAACGTATCTTCCAAAAGTTTTAGCAGCTGACTTATTAATCTGGAGTTTTCCGCTCTACTATTTTGGGATGCCTTCTAAAACAAAGATGTTTCTAGATCGTTTACTTCCAACAACTCTGCCTTATATGATAAAGCGAGAAGCTGGGGGGACGACGCATCCTTATCGATATGAGCTCAGTCATCAGAAACACCTCTTAATCTCAACCAGTGGATTATACTCAACTGAAAATAATTATGATGCATTACTTAAACAATTTGATATCTTGTATTATGGAAACTACGATAAGATTATTTGCACAGAAGGAGAACTCTTTAGAGTACCTCAATTCAATAAGCGAACCAATCAATATCTAGGCTATGTTAAAGAAGCAGGGATTGAGTATGCCTCACAAGGTGCAATATCTGCTCAAAGTAAGGTTCATTTAGAAGAGTTGTTGTATCCTGCTGAAACGTTCATTCAAATGGCGGATGCGAGTTGGGAAATAACTGAATCCAAGGAAGCTCCAGTTTCTGGAAAGAAAGCTTTGAATTTTATGAAGCAAATGAGTGCAACTTTCAACCCAGAAGCCGTCCTTCCAAGTGATCATTTCATCATAGAAATGAACTACACTGATTTGGATGAACGCTATCAATTTGTCATCCATGATGGGAAGTGCACACTTTTAACGCAAGACTTCTACCCCAATACGGTTTTGATTGAGACGCCTTTTGAAGTGTGGATACAAATCTCTGAAGGCAAATTGAATGGGGCTCAAGCGATGATGGATAAGCTTTATAAAGTAACAGGTAGCTTCGAGACGATGATGAAGATGAATGACTTATTTGGAAGTCATGAGAATTCCCCAGAGATGCCTGAAGTTAAAACTCAAAAGAGTGTTATGTTGATGCTGTTAATACCCTGGATCGTGTTATGGATCTTATTACCCCTGCAATCAAAAATTGCAGGAGTACTGGCGATTACGATCTGTGCTCTTTTACCTCTTCTTAGTTTTAAAATTAAGCAAACTATTTATGAGAAGGCAGGTTATGTCTTGGTTTCATTATTGGGCTTAGGGGCTTTAGTGGGGATTGATACAAGCCTACTGGTGCTTTTGTCCTATTTCTTGTTTGGAGTTTTATGGTTAGTCTCAACATTTACCAAAATTCCTTTAACCGCTTATTACTCCAGTGCCTCTTTCAAGGGAGAAGAAGCTTATAATAATCCTCTATTTATTAAAACAAATCGAATCTTAACGATGATGTGGGGCATACTTTACATCTTATCTTCGGTTCTTTCCTATTTTCTAATGAAAAGTGTATTCGCTGATTATACCGGACTCATTAATTATGCGATTCCTTCTGGGATGGGTTTATTTACCGCATGGTTTGCGAAATGGTACCCAGCAAAAATTGCAAAGGGGTCCTAGATAAGAGGGTTCTGTGATTTGAGAGACTGTTAACACTTGGTGGACAGTCTTTTTAATCTATAAAAAAGGCACCTCTTTTAAAGGTGCCCATTTTAATCATTTGCAGGGTATGTCCATATTCTATGGATCTAAACCACTCTGAAATTCTTCCAGGTGCCTTTTCTAAATCGAACCGTAAACATCAATGTTCTAAAACTCCAATCGACCCCCATCGCCAACCAAACGCCAATAACCCCTAATTGGAAGACAACCCCTAATATATACGCAAAGAAGATTCTAAAGACAAACATGGCTCCAATGGAGATCACCATGGTGTATTTCGCATCTCCTGCGGCTCTTAACGCATTGGGCAAAGTGAATGAGGAAGGCCATAAAAAGATGGCCAGACCATTATGAATCATAATAAGGGTATACGCATAACTTCGTGTCTCAGCTGAGACAGAATAGAGATTTAAAATCCAAGGTAAAACTAAGGTTAAGGCAAGGGACATTCCTAAAGTTACTGCATACGTCCATTTTAAAAGCCGTTTAATATAGCTTTGGGCTTGATCAAAATCATTGGCCCCTACACATTGACCCACAACTGGAACAATGGCAAGATTCATCGCTTGGCCAAAACTAACGGCCAATAAGACAAGGCTATTGGTAATCCCATTGGCGGCAATTTGTGTGGTTCCAAAGAGCGCAATGATACTGACCAATAAGACTCGACCCAACTGAGTTATCCCATTTTCAATCCCATTGGGGATGGCAATCTTGAGGATCCGTTGGATCATATCGCCATGCCAACTGAAGATGTCTTTCATTTTAATATGAATGGGATTATTTTGATTGGTGGTTAAGACAAGCATGAGCACCGCAGCCAGTAAGCGTGCTGTTAAGGTTGAAAGGGCAACCCCCATCACCCCGCCTTTTAACACAAAAATAACCAAAGCATTGCCGGCTAAGTTAGATAGGTTCATCAATAAGGACACCAGCATTGGAACCTTTGAATTGCCCATGGATCTAAAGATAGCGGCCCCAGAATTGTAGAGGGCTAAGAAAGGATAAGAGAAACCAGAAACAATGAAATAGATCGAAGCCGTTTTCATGACGTCAGCATCGACAGTCCCAAAGAGGAGTCTTAAGATAGGGGCACTAAAGAGCCACACACTGAGGGCAATACCAAAGGACAATACACCTGTGATGGTGATCAACTGATTGGCGGCTAATAAAGCATTCTTTGAATCTTTTAATCCAATGTATTGACTGATGACAACCGCGCCCCCGGTGGCTAAAGCAGCCAGGACATTAATCATCAACATATTAATCATGTCGACCAGAGATACTCCTGAGAATGCAGCTTCTCCTGCATACGAGAGTAAAAGCACCGAGATGACACTGACCGTAATTAATAGGACTTGGTCAAAGAATAAAGGGAGTATGAGTTTTTTAAGGGCTGAATTACTAAACATAGGGTTTCCTCCAAAGCTGTCTAAAAACTTCTTTCACAGTATACTTCTTAGAGTTAACTCCAAGTCAAGCCTTTTTGTGATATTTTCTTGACTTAGAGTTAACTTCAGGCTTTTAATGGATAAAAAGGAGTGTTGTATGAAAATTGCAGAAGTCAGTCAACGCTATGGCTTAAGTCAAGATACCCTAAGATACTATGAAAATGCGGGACTTATTCCTCCGGTCAATCGCAACAGTGGCGGGATCCGTGATTTTGGTGAAGATGATTTAAAATGGGTGGCGCTCATCAAGTGTATGCGTGCAGCGGGGTTAACCATTGATGTTTTAACGGAATATGTGAAACTCTTTAGAGAAGGTGATTCGACGCTGTTGCAGCGCCAACAACTCTTAGTTGAACAACGTCAACAACTGGTGGAGAAGAAAGCAGACGTCCAGAAAGCTTTAGATCGATTGGATGTTAAACTTGAACGCTATGCTCAAATGGTGAATGAAAAAGAAAAGCACCCAAGTCATACGCATCAAATCGATGTTTTATTAGGCATCCCTAAAAATGCTTAAGCTGGATGCCTTTGAAGCGGTCATCCAACAGTTAAAACTTGGTGAAGTGGTCTGTGTGTTAAGTCCACATCCAACTTACTTTGCCTATAAGGATCCGTGGATTCATGTGCAAAATGAACAAACACGCTATCGACTTCCCCTGCATGAGTTTCAAACTATGTTTCAAGATGAAATTTTTTATCTTAAACACACCGTTGAACATGAAGGGATGGATGAACTCAAAGATCAAGAATATTATGCTTGGCGAAATAAATCCCAGTAAAAAGTGAACCAACGGTTCACTTTCTTTTTATTCAACATCTTGTAAAGCATCATAACCTTCTTCACCCGTTCGCACTTTGATGACATTTTCAACATCATAGATGAAGATTTTGCCATCTCCGATTTGACCAGTATATAGAATAGATTGAGCGGTTTCAATGACTTTTCGAACCGGGACTTTTGAGACCACAATCTCAACTTGGACTTTAGGCATCAAGTTGGTATCAGTTTCAGCGCCACGATAGAACTCTGTCTTTCCTTTTTGAACGCCATAGCCTAAGACTTGAGTGACAGTCATGCCTGTAATCCCAATATCATTTAAAGCTTCTTTCAAGGCTTCAAATTTACTTTGACGGGTAATAATATCAATCTTTGTCATCTTCACATCGGAGGCTAAGTGTTGCTTAGAACTCATGATCTGAACAGGAATCGCTTCATCACTGCTGACTTTAAGCGCGAGATCTTTCAAATAGAGATCACGATGTTCAGAATAGTAATTAAACCGTTCAAGTTGAGGAATATGAGCATTATCTACAGAGTCATAATCAATTTCAGAACGTGAGAGCATGTTGCTTGGATAGGCTAAAACCCCCATCTCAGGAATGTCTAGACCTTCAAGTTCATCTTCTGGGCGAACACGTAAGCCCCAAACTTTATCAAGGAACTTAAAGAAGAGATAGGATCCACCAAATCCCCATACAATCAAAACAACAATTGCAATGAGTTGCGCCAGCAATTGACGCGCATCCCCATAGAATAATCCAGTCACAGCACCACTAACCCCATTCCAACCTTCTCCATAACTTCCATCCGCAAATAAACCTAAGGCCAGAACTCCCCAAATCCCATTGACCCCATGAACCGATATCGCTCCAACAGGATCATCAATCTTAAGTTTGTTTTCCACAAAAGGAACTGCTAAACACACCAAGATGCCTGCAACAATCCCAATCCCAAAGGAAGCTAAACCATTCACGAAGGCACTGGGTGCAGTGATGGCGACCAGACCAGCGAGGGCACCATTGGCGGTCATAGAAGGATCGGGTTTCCCGTATTTAACCCACATGAAGAACATGGCGACTAAACCACCAATGGCCCCAGCAATCATGGTGTTGGTGGCGACCACAGCCAATCTAAAATCAGAGGCATTTAAGGTTGATCCTGCATTAAAAGCAAACCAAGCAAAGAAAAGAATAATCGTACCCACAATCGCCAAAGGGATATCATGACCTGGGAAAGCACGGGCTGTTCCGTCCTTTTTAAACTTCCCAATCCGTGGACCTAAAATAATAGCCCCGGATAAAGCAATCATACCGCCCATGGTATGCACCACGGCAGATCCCGCAAAGTCGACAACCCCATGACCTAAGCCGAAATTTTGTCCAAGTGTGGCTAACCAACCCCCGCCCCATACCCAGTTGGCAAAGAGTGGATACATGAACATCGAGATAAAGAAGGAAGTAATAACCATGGCAGAATATTTAACCCGTTCTGCCATAGCTCCGGTAGGAATGGTGACGGTTGTGTCCATAAAGACCATCTGGAAAAAGAAGAGGGCATAGATACTGGCATCATAGGTGCCCAATAACGCAAACCCTTTAAAGCCAAAGAGTCCACCAAAGCCTGGAATGCGGACCATACTGTCCAAGGCTTGTCCACCACTCCCTAAGCTGGCAACCCCACCTGATCCCCCCATTTGTAAGGCAAATCCTACCAGGAAGAAACCGATGGCCCCCACCAGAAACACCATAAAGTTCATGGTCATGGTATGGGCAGCATTCTTCGCCCGAGTAAAGCCAGTCTCAACCATCGCAAAGCCGCTTTGGAAGAAGAAGACTAAGAAAGCGACCAACATGACCCAAACATAGTTAGATCCAAAATACCCTTTTTGAGCTGTGATGGACACATCACTTAGACTGACCTCAGCCGTATTAATATAACTTGCTCCGGTAGAATCTAAGACGGATGACCCTGATTGAAAATAAGCCGCTAAACTTAAGCCAATCACAGCCAATAAAAAGACAAAACTTAACCCCAACTTCATACGACGAGACACTTTCATAGTTTTTCCTCCTTTAAATAAAAAAACAGTCTAAGCCCCATTGGGACGAAGACTGTTGTTCCGCGGTACCACCCATATTACCTGTAAAGGTCACTTTTTTAGATCGATCATCAATCTATATCCGATAACGGGGATACCGTCAAACCCTACTGATGGTTCAGGTTGCACTCCAAGGGGTTATCACTTTCAAACAGCAGGTTGGCTTTTCACCGATCCCAACTCGCTAGAACAACTGTTTTGAAAAGACCTATCCTTTTCTACGTTTGACCTATCTTAGCCTAAGAATAATAGTTTGTAAATAAATAAATTGAATAAAATGATAAAAAATAGAAAATATATTGAATAAATCTAATAAAAACACAAAATAAATAGTATAAGTGAAAAAATATAGTTAAATAATACGAAAAAATATATAATAAATGATAAAACGTCAATTAAAAGAAAAACGACCCTTAAGTCGTTTATTCGTTATCTTGGAAAGATTTTTGCGTTTGACGGGCATGTTTCATGACTAATAAGATATCGTCGTAATGTTTCACATAGAGGGCCGCAAAGAGAATATCTAAGACATATTGAGCAGACATCGATGTGCTTAAGTTATGATACTCAATCTCATTGAGCCCAGTGACGATCCGTATGTTTTCTGAACAGATGTCATTGAGTTTACGATTGGTATAGCCACTGATGGATAAGGTAGGAATATCTAAGCTTCTCAGTCGTTTAGCGGTATCTAGAATCAAAGGATTTTCCCCTGTGACGGATAAGAGAATGGCAAAGCTTGGAATCTTTTGAGTTTTAAGCCGAGAGAGATGTTGCCAATGGGCTGAATCATAAGCGATGACATGGATGCCAATCTCTTCGAATTTATGTTGATAAGACAACGCAATATTGAAGTTAGCCCCTGTTCCATAGATACCGATGTGTTGACTGGCTTGGATATGGGCAATACATCTTAGAAGCGTAGATCGATCTAAAATACTTTTTGTATAATCAATGGTTTTCGCATAGATAATGGGCAAACGATCGATAATCTCATCGATATTGGTTTGTGGGGTAAACGGGATGGAGTCTAGGTTCTCATTGAGTTGAAGGAGTTTAGAGTAGTCGGATACATAGCTGTATTTAAAATCTGAGAATCCGCGCGTACCTGCTTTTTTACACAAACGCACAATGGTTGAAGTACTGGTATAGCTGGCTAAGGCTAAATCAGAAATGGACATTTGTAAAAGATCTCTTGGATGATTGAGAATGTATTGAACCACAGCTTCTTCTTGGTTGGTCAGATTTTTTATCTCTTTGAGTTTGTCGATAATCATAATTTATACCCATCATAACAAATTATGTATCCATTTGAAAGCAGGTAAGTTACCGTGGTAGAGATGATAATCAATGCTAAAATTAAACCATGGTCACTTTACTTTTGATTGTTATTTACTTAGCCTTTATCAGTTTAGGTTTACCTGACTCTCTTTTAGGATCAGCGTGGCCCATTTCCCATGTCTTTTATGGGGTGGATGTCTCGATGGCAGGGGTTGTTGCTGTCATCACATCCATTGGAACGGTATTATCCTCTTTAATGAGTACACGACTTATTCATCGCTATGGAACAGGTAAAGTTACACTGATCAGTGTGGCTTTAACGGCGACCGCTTTGCTGGGGATTTCCTTTTCCAATCAATTTATATTTCTCTGTTTATTCTCTATTCCTCTAGGTTTGGGAGGAGGGAATGTTGATGCAGCCCTCAATAATTTTGTGGCTTTGCACTTTGAATCCAAACATATGAGTTGGCTCCATAGTTTTTGGGGCATTGGGGCCAGTACAGGTCCCATTATCATGTCCTATTTTCTGGCCCAAGGGACCTTTTGGCAAGGAGCCTATCTCAGTGTTTCAACGTTACAGATTGTGTTGGTTTTGATCTTGTTTGTAAGTTTACCCGTGTGGAAGAAATTTGAGAAAGGGGTTCAAGCAAAGAATGCTGAAACCATCCAAATCTCAAATATGCAGACAATTCAGCGACCCCTTGTCAAATACGCGATGCTAGCCTTCTTTGTTTATGTTGGGTTAGAAGGCGGGACAGGGTTGTGGGCATCGAGTTACTTAGTCTCGATTAAACTTGTCAGCATTGACCAAGCAGCCCAAGGGATTGCTTTATTTTATGGTGGATTAACCTTTGGACGTATCTTTGATGGGTTTATGGCCATGAAATTTAAAAATGTTCAGCGGATGCGGGTAGGTCTTGGCATTACCAGTTTTGGTATTTTGGCTTTAACTCTAGCCAACACGTCCTTATTTTCAATGGCGAGTTTAGGTTTGATTGGATTGGGCTGTGCACCCATGTATCCTGCCATGATTCACGAGACACCTAAACGTTTTGGCGTGGCTTATTCTCAAGCAGTAATTGGTTTACAAATGGCCAGTTCTTATGTGGGATTTGCGACGATGCCTTTACTCTTTGGGATGATTTCTAGGTCAAGTACCATGGTGGTTTTACCCATCTATTTGATCTTACTCTTAGCAGTGCTCATTTTCTCAAATGAGAAGATAAATACATCTCTTAGACAATAAGAAGGAACATCCCATCTCTAAATTAAGATCTGTTGATGACTTCACAGGTCTAAGTGATTGATTTCCCCTCGATAAACCACAAAATGACAAGCGATGTCATCTTTTTTCTTTTATAATGAATGGATAAGGAGAAATTCAAATGTACTTTAAAAATTCTAAAGGATTTCCAAAAGATTTTATGTGGGGCTCAGCCTCAGCAGCTTACCAAATTGAAGGTGCTTATAAGAGTGAAGGTAAAGGGTTAAGTAATTGGGATGCGTTTGTTAGAATTCCTGATAAAACCTATAAAGGAACCAATGGGGATGTGGCAGTCGATCACTATCATCGCTACCAAGAAGATGTTCGTTTAATGGCAGAGATGGGGCTTAAAACCTATCGTTTCTCAATTGCATGGAGTCGCATCTTTCCGAAAGGAAGAGGTGACATCAATGAAGCTGGGTTAGTCTTCTATGACAATCTCATTAATGAATGCATCAAATACCACATTGAACCGATGGTTACCATCTATCATTGGGATTTACCTTTAGCCTTAGATGAAGCTTATAAAGGCTGGGAGAGTCGTGAAGTGGTGGATGACTATGTGAACTATGCCCTCACGTTGTTTAAACGCTATGGCGATCGTGTTAAATACTGGATCACCATGAATGAACAAAATGTTTTTACCACCCTTGGATGGGTAACTGCCATGCATCCTCCAGGAAAAGCTTACGACATGAAGACTTTCTTTCAAGTCAATCATCATGCGAATATGGCCCATGCGTATACTGTTTTGGAATATAAGAAACTTTATCCAAATGGACAAATTGGCGCAAGTTTCGCCTATGGACCTTCGTACGCCAAAGACTGTGATCCACAGAATTTTATTTCACACATGGACTATGAAGATTTTAGAAATTTCTATTGGATGGATATTTATGCGTATGGATGTTATCCAAAAGCGACGTGGAATTACTTGGTATCACAAGGCTTAGAACCTAAACTTGAAAAAATGGATGAAGCCATCTTAAAAGAAGCAGCTTCCAAAATCAACTTTATGGGGGTCAATTACTACCAAACCACCGTAACTGAATTCAATCCGATTGATGGGGTAGGTTTATCAACTCAAATGAATACCAGTGGTCAAAAGGGGACTGCAAAATCGCAAGGCATTCCTGGTTTATTTAAAGATTCTAAGAATACATTCCTTAAAACTACCGATTGGGATTGGACCATCGATCCAACCGGATTAAGAGTCGCTTGTCGTACGATAACCTCACGCTACAATTTACCCATCATTATTTCTGAGAATGGGTTAGGTGCTTTTGATAGAGTGGAAGACGATGGATCGATTCATGACCCCTATCGGATTGCTTATCTAGAAGCCCATTTAAAAGAACTCAAAGTAGCCATTGATGAAGGTTCTGATGTGATTGCGTATTGCACATGGTCATTTACAGATTTACTATCTTGGCTCAATGGCTATCAAAAACGATATGGGTTTGTGTATGTTGATCAAGATGAAACCATGACTGGAAGTTTAAACCGATCTAAGAAAGATAGTTATTTTTGGTACAAAGAAATCATCGAAAATAATGGCCAAGATTTGTAATCGGAAAGCATGCTGATTAATACTACGCTTAAGAATTAGAAGATAGGCATTGCCTCTTTTCAGAACTAAGACTTTATTTGAGCAGGGATCTTAAAAGAGGTGTAGTCAATAAAAAACGGCTTAGCCGTTTTTTTCATGAAACCACAATTTAATTTCTGCTTGAGCACTTTCAACTGAATCTGAGGCATGGACTAAATTCATCAACATTCTTTTCTCTTGGCTAGATTTTTCCATTGAATCCATCCCATATTTCCCCCGAAGGGTTGTTTTGTCTGCTTTGACTGGATCCGTCGGACCTAAAAGCGTACGGATGTCTTCAATGGTAGTCTCTAAAGGAGACACCATTTCAAAACATTTCACTTCTTTACCCACGAAAGCGCTTAAGATTCGATCTTTAAAATCTGGAATGGGTACACGTGCAATCACGTCAGCATAATGTTTTAAGATGAGGGCTTCATCTACGACAACGGTTTTTTGACGGATGGGGGTAATCCCAGCCTTTTTAAAATGCGCCAATATTTCTTCTTCTAAGAGACGCTCCATTGCGTCTGGTTTAAGCATGATAAAACTATGTTGTCCCATGGTTTGATCCTCACTTCTTGTTAACTTCATTATAGCTTAAGATGAAATTTTTCACACAAGATGTGTTTTTCTGTGATTTCATTGTCACGATGGAAGGCTGAATGTTATAATCCAAACCATGAGACGTTTTGAGTTTAACCCACAAATCCCCCGATTCAAAATTCCAAGTCTAAGCTTTAGTCCAAAGCTTAAATTTAAACGTAAGTTAAGAAAACCCATTCTGATGACACTCTTGATTCTAGGTGGCTTAATGATGGGCCTTTTAGGTGCTTATGCCTATGATAATGCGAATAACGTCGATGCCTATGAAATGGTTGTCGAGGGTGAAGTTTGGTTTGTGATGAGTAGTCAAGACGAAGTGACGACATTACTAAACACGTATAAAGCAAAATACATGGGAAATGTGGATCCCCATGCGACCTTAGTTTCCGTTGATTTTGTTCAACGGGTGGACGTTAATCCAGTCCGAGTTTCCAAAGAAACACCGGTTTCAATCGAAGTAGCCCAAACTAAGCTCTCCATCATTGTAACTCCAGCAACCATTTATACGGTTCAACCTGGAGATAATCTTTGGAACATTGCGATTGAAAATGATATTCCTTTGTCAGAAATTATCCGTCTTAATCCTAAATTGAACCCTGATAAAATCTGGCCAGAGGATGAAATTCTTTTCGTGCCTGAAGATCCTTTATTGGACGTAAAAGTACGATTAGAAAATGGAGCCTTTGAACCTGTTCAATATGCGACCACTTATATCCAAGATGCCACACTCTATGCTTCACAACGTATTGTGGTGAAACCTGGTCTAGAAGGTACAAAACGGGTTACCTATGACATTACCTTATTGAATGGATACCCTGAAGAGGTTGTCGTAGCCCAAGAAACTGAACTCATCGCTCCGGTTGCTGCGGTGGTAAGAGTGGGGACTAAACGTACCTTGGTACGTGTCTCTAATTCGAATTTCGGGGTTACCACAGGGCGTTTAAGCTCAAACTTTGGCTATCGTACGCATCCGATTACTGGGGTAAAAACGTTCCATGCTGGTATCGACATCGCAACCCCCAGTGGGACACCTGTCTATGCCTATGCGGATGGGACGGTCTCACAAGCAGGTTATGACAATTACTATGGGAAATACGTGATGATCAATCATGGCAGTGGTTTGGTAACGGTCTATATGCATCTATCAAGCATCTCCATGAGTGTTGGCGATAAAGTCAGGGTGGGTCAGAAAGTGGGCGGTGTTGGAAGTACAGGTTATAGTACGGGCTCGCATCTACATTTCGAAGTACGCATTAATGGCTCTGCCAAGAGCCCTTGGTCTTATATCTAAAAAAAACGGAATCTTCAGTCGGTTCCGTTTTCTATTGCGATGGGGCTGTCATCTGGATGAAGATGACGTTTTGCGCTGAGCTGTGTGACTTCTAATTTAAGAACACAGACTCTGCTTAAGGAAGCATCCGTGTAGGTCCATGTTTTCTTGGATGTGTGTTTAGTCATCAAATGATTTAAGGCATAAACTTTTTCTTCTTTGTCTTCGATAAAACTTACCGTGGCTTGACCCATCATGGAATCATAAGCAAAGCTATACCCACAGGCTTCATCAGCCTTGATTAATCGATGTGCACCATCCATTTCAAAACTGAGCCGTGGATTTTGTCGCATCAGTTCGATTTTCTTACCGACACAGGCTGAATGAATATAAAAAGTTAGAGGAACCCTCGTATAGCCATAATTCACCGGGACAATATAAGCCATGCCTTCATGAACTAAGCCCAGTCTTATCACAGACATGTGTTCCATCATGGGGATGATGTCTTCCATTTGAGTGATTTCTCGATCGACTCTACGCATCGTTTTTCTCCGTCTAAACCTAGGGGTTTGATTGTCTTCATTATAGTAGATTTCCTTTGGTATAATAGGAATATGTTGAAAGAATATAACCATGAGACTCAATAACTTCATCAGTGCCAGTGGCTTTTGTTCTAGAAGAGAAGCAGATCAACTGATTGAAACAGGGCGAGTCAGTGTGAATGGACAAATCGCAAAACTGGGTGATCAAGTTGAAACCCAAGATCAGGTGTTGGTTGATGGAAAAGTAATCTTGGCTCAGGCATCAACAGTAACCCTGGCGTATTATAAACCCCAGGGAATCACCTGTACGACCGATTTAAAAGATCCTACCAATATTATCGACGCAATTGGGTATCCAGAGCGTATCTTTCCCATTGGACGTTTAGATAAAGATTCAGAAGGTTTGATACTTTTAACCAATGAAGGACAATTGGTCAATCAAATCCTACGGGCAGAACATGGTCACGAGAAAGAATATGTGGTTAAACTCCTCAATCCATTTGATGATGGTTTTTTGACTAAAATGAGTCAAGGCATTCAGATTTATAACCCTGTTCAAAATGAATATGTCGTTACTGAAAAATGTTCATTGAAACGAATCGATGCCAGAACATTCTCCATGGTTTTAACCCAAGGCTACAACCGCCAAATTCGACGGATGTGTACTGCTTGTGGTCATCAAGTGCTTACGTTAAAAAGAATTAGAATTATGCACATCCAACTTGGAGCATTAACCAAAAGCACTTGGAAAAAATTGAGTGAAGATGAGATGGATCAACTCAGAAAGAGTTTTAAACCTTAACTTGACAGCCTTTGGGGGGCGTATGGTAAACTAGGAATAGTTTTAGTTTAAGATATCTGAGCAGGCTATAAATCAAATTGATTTATAATGCTGGGCCTTCGGGCAGTGGATACTCAAATCCGCGGGACAGACCATGTTTCGTGGATTTTTATTTAAAGGAGAACAAAATGAACACTTCGCTTAAACAAATACGCTCAATTCTCATCTGGATTCTGTTTGCCAATCTTCTGGTGGCTTTCGCTAAAATCATCATGGGTTCGATCAGTCAATCAACGTCCATCTTAGCGGATGGGTTTCACTCCTTAACGGATGGGTCAGGCAATGTCATTGGTTTAATCGGGATTGCTTTAGCGTCAAGACCAGAAGATGAAGACCATCCCTATGGGCACGCGAAGATTGAAATGTTGGGATCCCTGATTATTGTGGCCTTGTTGGGCTTTCTTGGGTATGAGATTCTTATGCAGGCATTCTCTCGTTTTCAAACTCCCGTAACGCCAAGCCTAGAACCATTAAGTTTTGTGGTGATGGTGGTGACTTTAGCTATTAATATTGCCGTCACTTATTATGAACACAAAGCAGGGAAGCGATTAAACTCAGCCATGTTGATCAGCGATGCCTATCACACCCGTAGTGATGTATTTGTCACCATCGGTGTTTTATTATCCCTGTTTTTAATAAAAATGGGCTTTCCAATTTGGATTGATCCACTTGTTTCAATCGGCGTTGTCTTCTTTATCTTTAAAGCTGCCTATGAAATCTTCAAGGAAGTCAGCCCTGTATTGTTAGATGCTAAAGCCCTCGATGAACAAGAAATTAGAGGCTTTCTAAAAGACATCCCCCAGATTAAAGAAATGCATCATATTCGATCCAGAGGCACCTTACAATCCATTGTTATCGACATGCATGTACTAGCCGATGATCAAATGCCTTTGCTTGAAACGCATCAACTTTCGCACTTAATTGAATCAACACTTCAAAAGGCATATTCAGATAAGATTGTGCAAGTTATTTGCCATTTTGAACCCGTGAGTGATACGCTTAAACACAGACAAGGGTTGCAAAAGTAGTTTTCTTGAATCAAAGATATTCAACCTTACGGTTAACCGACAGGAATCTATGGTATTTAAAGGAGATGTATGAACTCAAAAGTTATCTTTGATGCGGAAAGCATTAAAAAAGCCATTACACGAATCAGCTATGAAATGATTGAACAACATAAGAGCCTAGACCATGTTGTTTTAATTGGCATTAAAACACGTGGGATTACCATCGCTAAACGGATTGCAGAACGATTAAAAGCACTAGAGCAAATTGATGTCCCCGTGGCAGATTTAGACATTACTTTTTTTAGAGATGATCTTGAACATGATGCGTCTGAACAAGCACCTGTCTTGCCCTTTAGTATTGTTGGAAAGAAAGTTATCTTGGTAGATGATGTTCTCTATACGGGTCGTACCATTCGTGCAGCATTAGATGCCATCATCAGTATGGGTCGTCCTCAATCGATTGCTCTAGCTGTCTTAGTCGATAGAGGTCACAGAGAATTACCCATTCGTCCAGATTTTGTGGGTAAGAACATTCCTACCTCTAAAGATGAAGCCATCAAAGTGTATATGATGGAAGATGATGGTATTGAACAAATCGTGTTGAATAAGACAAGCCTATGAACATAGAAATCTGGTCTGATTATAGTTGTCCATTCTGTTATATCGGGAAAGTTACCCTCGATCAAGCCCTCGAATCCTTGGGTCTTACAGATAAAGTCAACATCATCTATAAAGCCTATCAACTCGATCCGCATGCCCCTAAAATCGCGACAAGTACAGCTGTAGATAGTTTAGCCATGAAATACCAAGTGACTAAACAGGATGCGCAAGCAATGTTAGATTCAGTCTCGCTTAAAGCAAAAACCCTAGGTCTTCAGTTTAACTATGACATCTTACAAGCGACCTCAACACTAGAGGCACACCGCTTGACAAGACTTGTCCCAAATCCCATCCAAGCACAACTAAATCTTAGTCTGTATAAAGCCTATTTTACCCAAGGATTAAATCTCGCCGACACTGCAACATTGATTAAACTAAGTCATGACTTAGGTGTAGATGCGCTAGAAGTTGAGCAACAATTGAATTCAAATCAAGGTTTAAAAGAAGTCTTAGAAGAACTTCAACAAGCAAAACAACTGGGCATCAAAGGTGTTCCTTATTATCGAATCAATCAACACACCGTCATTAATGGGGCTCAACCTCTACAAAGTTTTATTGAAATACTTAAAGAGGCTTATCTAAAAGAAGTACAAAAATATAATCGAGAATAAGAAAACAGGATCCTAAGATCCTGTTTTTTACTATTCTTTGTCTTTAATATCGAAACGAGCTTTGGCTTTGTAGTGGGTATGTAAGATCTCATGTGAGATATGACTTCCAGGCGCTTGAAGATAGTTTTCATAGAGTGCTTGGATTTGTTTATTCTCATGTGATTTACGGAATTGACGAGAGGTATCTTCATCATAGAGCGCTTTGGCTCTAAGTTTCATGTATTCATTGCCTAACACATTTCTGACATTGGCACTGACAATTGACTGGCCTCCGCCATTGATACATCCGCCTGGACAACCCATGATTTCAATAAAGGCATAAGGTGAAGTCCCCGCTCTAATTTCATCCAATAAAGGTTTAGCAAGCACCATGGAATGTGCGACAGCGACCTTGATTTCTGTCCCATTGATATTGAGGGCAGCTTCTTTGATGCCTTCAACCCCACGAAGTGGCATAAAGTTGACATCTTCCAAATTATTCCCAGTTAGGATTTCGGTGACCGTTCTTAAGGCTGCTTCCATAACGCCCCCAGAGGTTCCAAAGATAACCCCAGCGCCGGTGTATTCCCCAAACATGTCTTGGTCGAACTCTTCATCTGGTAAATTAACAAAATCGAGTCCATAGAGTTTGATCATACGGCCTAGTTCACGGGTGGTTAAGACAGCATCAACATCCTTCATTTTTGAATGTTCACTGATGCGATTCTTTTCTACTTTTTTCGCAGTACAAGGCATAATGGAAACCACATAGATGTCTTTAGGATCAATATTCTTGACCCGTGCAAAGTAGGATTTCAAGACCGATCCAAACATCATATGAGGAGACTTACAGGTCGACAGATTAGGAATGAGATCAGGGTATTCAAATTCTAGATATCTGACCCATCCTGGTGAACAGGATGTAATCATCGGTAAGGTTCCACCATCTTTAAAACGATGGATAAATTCAGTACCTTCTTCCATGATGGTTAAGTCAGCTGCATAGTTGGTGTCATAAACACGATCAAAGCCAATACGACGGAGTGAAGAAACCATTTTACCAGTGACACGTGTCCCAATGGGCATTCCAAACTCTTCCCCTAAGGAGGCGCGTACAGCAGGTGCTGTTTGTACAATAACCGTCTTAGTTGGATCATTTAGAGCTTGAATAACATCATGAATTTCTTCTTTTTCGCTTAAGGCTCCAACAGGACATACGGTAACGCATTGTCCACATTGCATACAGTTAACATCATTAAAACTTTGATCAAAGACGGGGCCTACCTTGGTCTTAAATCCACGACCAATATAGTTTAAGATCCCTAAGCCTTGAGCTTTTTTACACATTTCAACACAACGTCCACATAAGATACATTTCGATGTATCACGAACAAGACCATCCGCGACATCATCATACGTAGGCGCTGTTTTCGCAACGTTATCAAACTGTTCACGAATCCCTAAATCATTGGATAAGGTTTGGAGTTCGCAGGTTTGGTTACGAATACAACTGAGACAATCTTTAGAGTGATTAGATAAAATCAAGGAAAGTGTACTCTTACGTGAATCTAGAACACGTTTAGAATGGGTGAGAATTTCCATCCCTTCAGAGATTGGATAATTGCATGCGGTGGTTAAAGCACGCATGCCTTTAACTTCAATAACACACACCCGACACGCACCGCTCTGATTCACATCTTTGAGATAACAAAGAGTAGGAATCTGTACGCCTGCTTGTTTCGCAGCTTGTAGGACAGTGAGACTCGAATCGACTTCGACTTCACGATGATTAATTTTAATTTTTACTGTGCTCATAATGACCTCCTAAGCGCGTACAACGGAGTTGAACGGACACGCTTGTACACAAGCTCCACAACGGATACATTTAGCTGCATCAACAACATAAGCTTCTTTGCCTAAGACACCACTGATGGCAGTGGTAGGACAACCTTTCGCACACAAGCCACATTTTTTACACGTTTCTGCGTCGATTGAATAATCTAAGAGAGATTTACAAACTTTCGCAGGACATTTCTTATCCACGACATGCGCTAAATATTCATCTTTAAATTGACGTAAGGTAGAAAGCACTGGGTTAGGGGCTGTTTGGCCTAAACCACACAAGGATGAATCTTTAACATGATAAGCTAGGGCTTCTAAATCTTTTAAGGTTTGTAGGGTACCTTTACCATCACAGATATCTTGGAGCATTTCCAACATACGTTTGGTTCCAATTCGACAAGGAGAACATTTACCACAGGATTCATCCACGATGAAGTCCATATAGAAACGGGCCACGTCAACCATACAATTGTCTTCATCTAAGACAATCATCCCGCCTGATCCCATCATCGAACCTAAGGCAATTAGATTATCAAAATCAATGGGTGTATCTAAATGATCTTCCGTTAAACATCCGCCTGAAGGTCCACCTGTTTGAACGGCTTTAAAATTCTTTTGGTTTGGACATCCGCCCCCAATTTCATAAATAACTTCACGTAAGGTGGTTCCCATCGGAACTTCAACTAAACCGGTATTGGAGATTTTTCCCCCTAAGGCAAAGACTTTAGTCCCTTTGGATTTTTCGGTCCCGATACTGGCAAACCAACTTGCGCCATTTCTAAAGATGGCGGGAATATTGGCGAAAGTTTCGACATTGTTGATGATGGTAGGTTTACCCCAGACCCCTTTAACGGCAGGGAATGGAGGTTTAACTGTAGGCATACCACGTTTACCTTCAATAGAGGCAATCAAGGCTGTTTCTTCACCACAGACGAAAGCACCAGCTCCTAAACGAATTTCGATTTCAAAATCAAAACCACTGGAGAGAATGTTTTTACCCAGCAAGCCATATTCTTTAGCTTGTTTGATGGCGATTTTTAAACGTTGAACAGCGATGGGATATTCAGCACGAATATAGACATAACCGGTATGTGCACCAATCGCAAATCCAGCCATGGTCATGGCTTCTAAAACGCTATGAGGATCGCCTTCCAAGATGGAGCGATCCATAAAGGCACCTGGATCTCCTTCATCGGCATTACAGATGACATATTTCTCATCTGAATTTTGATTGGCTGCAAATTGCCATTTATTCCCAGTCGGGAAACCTCCGCCCCCACGTCCTCTTAAACCCGAAATTTTCATTTCATCGATGACTTGTTGAGGGGTGAAGGTCGAAAGAACTTTACCTAATGCTTGATAACCATCTAAAGCAATGTATTCTGTGATGTCTTCAGGATTGATGACCCCACAATTCTTTAAGGCAATGCGTTTTTGTTTCGCATAGAACTTTGTTTTTTCGATTTCGAAGATTTCTTCTTTGGTTTCTTCATCAACGTCTTTCATTTCTAATCGACGCACAGGACGACCTTTAAAGAGATGTTCATTGATGATTTCATCCACATCCGCTAAAGTGACTTCATTGTAGAAAACTTTATCAGGATATACGGCTAAAATAGGACCTTTTTGGCATAACCCAAAACAGCCCGTTCTAACAACTTTTACTTCATCTTTAAGATCTTTTGCTAAAATTCCATCTTCTAAACGTTTAACAATTTCTAGAGATTTACTCGAGGTACAACCAGTACCTGCACAGACCAGGACATGCGTTCTTTCCATGGCTTAATCCTCTGAGCTTTCTTCAGCTTTGGTATATTTTTCTAAGACAATACCTTCTTTAACGTGACTGTCTAAAATTTCACGAACCTTGGCAGGGGTGACATGTAGATAGGAGGTTCTTTGACCGGCTTCGTTGATGATTTCCATAATGGGTTCATAACGACACATGCCAATACAACCCGTCTGTTGAATGTTGACAGGTAAATTGTCTTTTTCAACGCGATGCATAAGTTCTTTCATAACCGGACGTGCACCCGAAGCGATGCCACAGGTTGCCATTCCCACCAGAATGCGATATTTCGCATTGGATTGACGCAAGGTCACTTTCTTTAAGGATTCTTCTTTAATTCGATTCAAATCTTCTAAACTTTTCATACATCAGGCTCCTTTACATGTTTTTATGGCTTGATTGATTTCTTGTTCGATCCACAGCAGGATTTCTGGTTGATCAAGCGGCAGGGGTTCAATCATTTCCTGTAGCTTTTTTGAGTCAAAGGTATACACGGCTTCTTGATACTGATAGGTAAATTCAATGTGGGTCATTGGATTGGCTTGAATACACAAGAGGATACATTCACCCAGATTTCCCTCAGGTGGATTATCCCAATGATCATACGTCCAAGTCCCTTCAATGGTTGTGCCCAGTCCTATGGTAGAACGTAAGTCTACATGGCCATCACATTGCTGCACACTTTGAATAAAGAAGGGAAGTCCTAAGCCAATCTTTCGAGTGGTTCGACTCGAATAGAAGGGACTACTCACTTTCTTTAAAGTGTCCTCATCCATGCCTTTACCATTATCTTTCACACGTAATTGAACAGTGTTCTTCAGTGGATCGATGTGATAAAGCATTTGAATGCGGGTCGCTTGTGCACTTTGGGCATTGATGAGCAGTTCTAAGCTGATCATGGCAATGTCTTGCATGCGTACCTCCAAAATGAATCACTGCTTTGGGTGCTCAAGGTATAGAGCTTGTCGTGGATGTCCCCCAAGGTATGGGCATCTGAATTGATGAAGAGTGGCTTTGCTTTAAACTGAGGATACTCTTGTCTAAAGCGCGTTTCATCTTCAACTTTATTCACTTCAACCCCATCAAAATCTAAATCTTGTGGGATAAATCCGAGTTGTTGGGTAATGCTATTCTTACGATCATAGATATGGGCTAAGACCAATCGACCTTGATGGTGATGGGTTGCTTCACAACAAGCTTTGAGGGAAGCATCCAAGGACAACATCAATGAAATCTTTTCTTCATCCATAACTTCATCTTGCTGAGTGTAGAGATATTGATGGCCGAAGTAGTCTGCATTGTTGAGTTGACGGGTTTGAACCTGTTCAATCCATGTCTGCATTTCTTGCACATCCTCTAAGCTTCTAAAATAGGCGAGACAATGGACTTCTTCTTTGCTTTCTAACTCAACGCCATACCAGATAAGCAAGGCATGTTCTTGGGCGACTTGTGAGAGAATGGCTTGTTGCTTCATGCTGTTATGATCACAAATTGCAATCAAGTCTAATCCTTTAAGTTTGGCCATCCTTACAATATTCTGAGGTGACATCTCGTCCTCTGCACATGGAGATAAGCCGGAATGAATGTGTAGGTCATAGGCGAGCTTCATAGGCCTAGATTGACAAGTGTTTTGATTGTTTCATAAGCGCTTAGTGGACTGATTAGGATGGGTATTTCATGTTCCTTCGCACTACTTAAGGCATCTTCATCGGGTTGATTCTCATCGATGAGAATCACACACGCTAAATCTTTGAGAGCTGCAATGGCAATAACATTTTGATGTGTTTGCATCGTAACCCAAGCTTGATCAGCCAAGGCATGCCCCATCACATAAGAGAGTAAGTCACCTGTAAACACAGAATGGATTTCATGGTGATTCCCAGGGTCACTGAGACAGGCCCATTGAGTCTTTTCTTGAAGTTCTAATACGGTCATGGATATCATCCTTTCAGCTTGAAACTCATGGTGAGGGTTGTGCCCGTCTCATTGGATTCAAGACTAAATGTATCTGCATTTTTTTGAATATTACTTAAACCAAGCCCTGCCCCAAAGCCCATCGATTGAGCAATGGCATCTGCTGTGGAGTATCCAGGTTTCAAGGCCTGTGGAATGTCTTGGATCCCAGGTCCACGATCTTTAAAGATAATGCGTATTTCTTCGTCATCTTGGGTATAGGTGACACTCCCACCCATGGAATGAATGATCATATTGATTTCAGCCTCATAACACGCAATTGAGACACGACGGATTAAGGCATCATCCAGCTCAGCCAGTCTTACCTTTTTCTTGATGGCACTGGAAATAGAACCTGCCAATCGATAATCTTTGGCTTCTAGAGGAAAAATTTCTTGGATCATAGTTTCGTCGCAGTCTTGAGTCCGTTGGTATAGAGAAGTCCAATGGCATCAAACATAGATAACGGGGTGGAGAAGATATTGATTTCCATATCATCTGCCAAATCACAGTTTTCTTCACTGAGCGCTTTATCTCGACAATAGATAATGGTTTGAATGTCCATCATTTCGGCGGTTCTTAAGGATTGAGCGTTACATAAACCTGTGAGGAGGACAGTTTGACTGGGTGTTGTACAAATCATCGCCAATGCATCACTCATCAAATCAGTACTACTGATGTAGAAAACCTCACGATTTAACTTTGTGGCATCGTGAAGATTTAATGTTTTAGCATTTAAAAGTGCCACGATGTCTTTAAGGAGCATTAGGCCTTCGCAGCCTCTTCTTTTAGAATTTTTCGAATGTTGTTTTCGAGGGTTTTATTGTTGTTGGCATTGCCAAAGACTTGATCATCTAAAACAGCAACAGGTGCTAATCCACAAGCGCCAACACAACGTGTAGCATCTAAAGAGAATAAGTTATTTGCACTGGTTCCGTTGATGGGTGAACCTGTAAGGATTTGAACGCGTTCTAACAAGAGCTGAGAACCTCGTACATAACAGGCAGTTCCCATACAAATATTAACCACGTGTTTGCCTTTAGGCTCCGTGGTAAATTGGGTGTAAAAACTAACAACTCCATAGATTTCTGCGACAGGGACCCCTGTAACTTGACTCATTCGTTCCATCGCTTCAAAAGGGATATAACCTAAATCGTGTTGGATGTCATGCAACATCAATTTCACGGGCCCCATTTCGTTTTTATGACGTGCGATAATGACGTCGATTTGTTTAATACTTTCATGGCTCAAATTCAACATGAAGAACCTCCTGTTCATTTGTGAATATTATAACAATAATTTCACAATTGTATAGTACTTTGTCATAATTTCACAAGAAAAATCTTCAATTTTGAAGTGCTATTTAAATATTGTCAAGAATAATGCTTTAAAATTGTGAGATGAGTAAGATGATGGTTAAACTGATGATGAAGACAACGGTCAAAATACTGATGCTATTTTGAAATTTATTATTTACCATTGTTCCCATGATGTGTTTGTCATTGATGAGCCGAATCATGAAAATTAGAATAATTGGAACTAAAACCCCAGCAATTTGTTGAGTCGCAAGAATTAAAGGAATTAAGTTTAGATTTGGAATGAGGATTAAAGCAGAAGTTAAACCGATGATTCCTAATAGGATTGAGAAGAATGTTTTCGCTTCTTTAAGTTGATGATCCACGCCGCTTTCCCAACCAAAAGCTTCACAGATGGCATAAGCGGTGGATAAAGGAATGATCGCACACGCCAACATCGAGGCTCCAAAAAGTCCGGCCCCAAACAGCATAAAGGCATAGTCACCCGCTAAGGGCTTAAGGGCCAAAGCAATGGCACTGACACTGTCAGGGGCAATCCCTGCTTCATGTAAGGTAGCGGCGGTTGAGACAATGACGAAGAACGAGATAATGGCTCCCCAAACTGACCCTAAATAAACATCAAGTTTTTCATATTTATAATCTTTCAGACTGATGTTTTTATCCACAATGGCAGCTTGAAGATAAAACTGCATATAAGGTGTAATGGTTGTTCCAATTAAACCGATAAAGGTTAATAGATAACCAGGACTAAACTCTACATTGGGGGAGATAACGGCTTTAAAAACAACGGGCCAATCGGGTTGAATGATTAAGGCAGAAGCGATATAAGAAAAGAAGGCAATGGAAAAAAGTAAGAAGATGCTTTCCACTTTACGATAATTACCTTTAATGACTAAAAAGGCGATTGATATGGCAGTAATGGGAACTGAAATATACTTGGAGATACCAAAGAGTTCTAAACTGGCAGCAACCCCAGCGAAATCTCCTAAAGTCACCCCGAAATTGGCAACAAATAGGATAATCATCGCAAAGAAGGTCCACTTAACGCCGAATTTCTCACGAATTAAATCCGATAGACCTTTCCCTGTAACCACCGCCATACGAGCATTCATTTCTTGAACAATGGCTAAAGCAAAGGTGAGGATAAATAATCCCCATAACATGTTGTAGCCATATTTGGCACCAATATAGGAAAAAGTAGAAATGGCTCCTGCATCATTTCCAGCATTCACCGTAATGAGTCCAGGTCCGATGATGGCTAAAATATACCCCCATTTTGAAAAACGTTTCTTGATGTTTTCCATTAGGAAAGTCTCCGTTGATAACCAAATTCATAGACTAAATCATTTAAAGAAGTGATGCCAACCAGATTCATTTGATCATCAACCACAGGTAAGACCATTAAGTTATATTTTAACATCCGCTCCATGGCTCGTTCGACAGGATCGATGTCCATCAACATCACCATTTCTTGATCTTCATCCACCAATTTTTCAAGGAGTGTTTTAGGGTTGGACTTAAGTAAATTCATTAAAGAAACGACGCCATACAATCGATTTTCATCATCCACTAAATAGAGATAATGCGAAATATCTTCACTGGGTTTGGTCCGTTTAATAAAGCGCAAAACTGACGTTACACTTTGGGTGGGTTTAAAACATAAATACTCAGTCATCATAATGGAACCAATGGTTTTTTCTTCATAACCCATCAATTCACGAATCTCTTGAGAACTATCGCGTTCCATATCTTCCAACAAGGCTTGCGCCATGTCTTCTTGGACTTCTTCTAAGATATCGGCTGCTTCATCGGGCGGCATGAGTTCAAGCACATCCGAGGCATCTTCAATGGAGATATTCTCAATTAAACTAACCTGAACATCCGTTTCAACTTCTTCTAAGACATCGGCAGCAACTTCAGGATTTAAACTTGAAAATAAACTAACTTGTGTTTGACGATCTAAATCTTCTAAGATGTCCGCTAAGTCAGCCGCATGGAGCGTATTGAGTTTATGCAAGGATGAACTTAAACGCAGGCTGTCTTTACCATGGGTTAAAGGTTGGACATCATCCCAAGCCACCAGGGTATTGTGAAAGTCTAGTTTAAGTTTTGTGGAAACCCAGATGGCGGGGTATTCGACGCCTAAGCGTCGGATTAAACCCCTAAAGCCAATGTCCACTGCAAGCAAGGACCACTTACCTCGAATCGAGGCAATACGAACATCATTGACCCGTTCAACTTTTTTACCTTCAACGTCTATGATTTGTTTGTCTAAGAAGTCTCGTGCTAAGAAGATATCATTTTCAGGGACAGGGGTAAATTCTAAGTTATGTGATGCTAACGCAACATGGTAATGGTTTTGTTCATCTAAGCGGATCTGTAGGCTATCACTGGTCACAAAAAATTCTCGTTTTCCATTCTTTACCACGATGGCTCTAACTTTGGGTTTAGCTGCACTAAAATCGACCACGAGATCATGGAGGGTCCCTATGATCGAGTCATCGATATTGTGGATATTTTTATTGAGTATTTTACTGAAGAAAAAGTTGGTTGAGGTTTGCATGTTTCTGTTTCCTTCTATGCAGGACAGTCACACACCAAAAGAAAATGGGCTGTCATGCAGTTTACTTGATTCATTAAGCACGTATAACTGGGGCCAGCATCCATATTTCTTACCTCCGCTTACGTTTATTGTAGCTTCTAAATCAAGCTTTGACCACCCTTAATTTTGTAGAATTTTACGCAATAAAAAGGACTTTAAATTTAAAGTCCTGATGGGTCTAATAAAGTTGGATAAATTCTAAGAATTTCGGATTGAAACTTGGGTCGGTTTCATGCGGACAATGACCTGCATTTTCAAAAATATCTAAGGTATCGACTTGAACGGTGGCCTTGATGACCTCGATCTGATCGGGATTAATCCATGTATCCTTGGAGCCCCACATGAGATGAAGGGGAATGTCATTAGGTATGAGTTCATCGATGAGGACATTATCTGAGGTTTGTACAAAGGCGACAAAGGCGTCGGTCGATCCTTGAAGCAATAAAGGTTCCAAATACCCTTGAACATCGGCTTGAGTAGGAACGTTGTTATAAGCGGATTCTAAAGTACCCGCAAAGCTCTTTTCTGTCAGGAGTCCATATTTCAGCGCAACTTTAAGCCATTCGCCTAAAGGACTCGAAAGTAACCAGCCTACTTTAGGATTATCAGAGGTTACGCCTGGATCAATTAATGTCATGGTTTTAACTTGGCTTCGACTTTGATTAACCATGGCCAACACGGTAGAACCTCCCATTGAATGTCCAACCAAGTGCCATGGATCTTGACCATAGGTTTGATCGAGCTGGTTTAAGAGCTCCCAAAGATAGCGGGCACGATCAACTTGGGCCGAACTGACATCCGTTGAACGATCACTAAAGCCAAAGGCAGGTAAGTCAACCGCAACCACCGTATAGCCTGCATCTGCGTAGGCTTGGGCATTGTATCGATAAGAGAAAGTTGAAGAACCTAAGCCATGGATCAGAAGGATTTTACCTAAACTACCTTCTGAGGACCAAATTCGATAATGAAGCGAAACATCCTCAGACGTAACAAAAAAATGAGAATTCTCATAAGGCTGCATAGGCATCTCAATGTTTGAATCGGTTGGAATCAAATAAGGGGTGATGATGAAGACCAATAATAGGCCTAATAAAATTCGTTTGATGAGTTTGAACATATCCTCACAATAGTTCAATGCCCGTTTAAAATCAAGCAAATTACTTTATAATAAAGACACAGGCACATGCCAAAGTGCAAGGAGATTTTTATGTCTTTACAAAATCAAATCTTAAATCGATTGCACGCACATCGAAAATATCGATTGGCGGTGGCTGCAGCTGCGGATACCGATGTCTTATCGGCCATCAAACAAGCAATAAAGCTTGACTTGGTTGAAGTTGTTCTCTTTGGGGATATTCCAACGATTCAAGAAATCGCCCTCAACATCGATTTGGATGTGCGTTTGGTTCAGCTCATTCAAGCGGATACAGCGCATCAAGCGTGCGAGATGGCTGTGATGCATGTTTCTTCTGGTCAAGCCGATCTTTTAATGAAGGGATTAGTTGATACCAGTGTTTTACTTAAAGCCGTCTTAAATAAAGATTGGGGCTTAAGAACTCAGCGAGTCTTGTCCCATGTAACAGCTTTTACTTTGCCAGATTCAGACCAAATTAGACTTTTATCAGATGCAGCGATGAACCTAGCACCTGACTTAGAAACGAAGAAACAAATCATAGAAAACTGTTTACCGGTGGCCAAAGCTTTAGGCTTTACCTACCCTAATGTGGCTATTTTAGCAGCGGTTGAAAAAGTCAATCCAAAGATGCAAGCAACGGTAGATGCCCAGGCTTTAAGTATGATGATTGAAACAGGAGAGATTACAGAGTGTTTTGTGGATGGACCTTTTGCGCTTGATAATGCGGTATCAGAAACAGCCGCTCATCATAAGGGAATGGATAATCCAAGAGCAGGACACGCGGATATCCTAATCGTTCCTACCATTGAAGCTGGAAATATGTTGTATAAATCCATTACGTATTTTGCCCATGGGTCGGTGGCCTGTGTGATCAGTGGGGCAAAAGCCCCCATCGTTTTAACCTCACGTGCAGACAGTGATCAAGATAAACTGAATTCCATCGCTTTAGCGGTGCTTTTAGCCAGCCAAGGTGATCAACATGTTTAGGGTACTGGTGCTCAATTTAGGCTCAACTTCAACGAAAGCGGCCATCTATGAAGATCATCAACAAGTGCATCAAGTGACCTTGCGTCATACGGCGATTGATCTGGCTCCTTATGCCAAAGTGATGGATCAACTAGACTATCGTAAAAACACCCTTGAGACATGGTTGAACGAGATGAATGTTTCATTAGAATCCATGGATCTATTTTGTGTAAGAGGTGGACTTGTTAAACCCATTCCTGGGGGCATTTACCAAGTAACATCTGCCATGATTAAAGATTTAGAAGCAGAAACCTATGGGGCACATGTCAGTAACACAGGGATGGCGATTGGGTATGCATGGGGCCAAAGTACAGGAAAAGAAGTGATCTTTCTCAATGCTGTGGTGACCGATGAGATGAGTGATATTGCCCATATCAGTGGACTAAAAGATGTTCCACGTCGAAGTGTATTTCATGCATTAAATCAAAAACAAATCGCCTTAGAGTATGCCCATTCGTTGGGTAAAACCCCTCAAGACTTAAATCTTATCGTGTGTCATTTAGGCGGAGGAATTAGTGTCGGCGCCCATGAGCGCGGTCGGATTGTGGATGTCAACAACGCCCTGGAAGGGGACGGACCTTTTTCACCTGAGCGTGTAGGAACTTTGACTTCTCGGGCACTTTTTGATGTCTTAAAAGCCAATCACGGGGATTATGAATCAAGTCAGAAACAGCTGATTGGAAACGGTGGTATGGTATCTCATTTTGGCACCAATGACATGAAATTATTGGTAGAACGCGCTCAAAGTGAAGCTCCTGTTAAATTGGTGGTGGATGCAATGATCTACCAAGTGGCTAAAGAGATTGGATCAAAAGCAGTCGTGTTTAAAGGTAACGTAGATCAAATTTTAATCACAGGTGGATTAGCCTACAATGCCTATCTTGTGCAAAGCTTAAAAGACCATGTTTCATGGATTGCTGGGGTCAGTGTATACCCAGGTGAAGATGAATTAGAAGCTTTGGCCGCTGGGGCGCTCAGATATCTTCGAAAAGAGGAAAGCCTACAAGTTTATTAATTGAACATTGGGTGAAAACGCTTTCAGTTTTTAAAAGGTTTAGGCTATAATAAAACCAACAAGGAAGCCAAACTTTATGCTTGATAACGTCGTACAAGTTAAAAAGATTTCTCACTCTTTTCATTGTATGCGTTGGCCTAAAGTTTAGGCTTTTCTTTTACAAGGAGCCTGTATGAATAAATTCGCATATATGGAAAAGTATGGCTATGAACAATTGGTTTATCTTCATGATCGTCATTCTGGTTTAAAAGGATTTATCTGTATTCATAACACAACCTTAGGTCCTGCTTTAGGGGGGACACGTATTTGGGAATATGCGGATGAAGAAGAAGCTGTATTGGATGTGATGCGCTTAGCTCGAGGCATGACGAAGAAAGCAGCCTGTGCTGGGTTGAATTTAGGCGGTGGAAAAGCCGTTCTGATTGGAAACTCTAAGTCACTTAGAAAAGATACAGTTCGTCGTGAAGCTTTCTGGCGGGCATTTGGGCGGTATGTGGATTCTCTTGGGGGTCGGTTTATTACCGCTGAAGATGTGGGAACCTCTCCTGATGATATGGCTTTTGTTCGGATGGAAACAGATTCTGTGGTGGGTTTACCTACCACTTCAGGGGATCCATCCCCATTTACTGCCTATGGTGTATTAAAAGGCATCAAAGCCTGTTTAAAAGAAAGTATGGGAACCTCTAAGCTTGAAGGCATTAGAGTTGCGGTTGAAGGGGTAGGTCATGTGGGGGCTGCTTTATGCGATCTCCTTCATGAAGAAGGTGCCGTGTTAACCATCTGTGACTTGGATGAAGAAGCAACTAAAGCTGTAGCTGAAAAAACAGGGGCTAAAATTGTAAATCCCAAAGATATTTATGATGTAGACTGCGATGTCTATGCGCCATGTGCCATGGGGGCTAGCCTAAATGACGCTACCCTGAGTCGTCTAAAAGCTAAAATCATTGCGGGTTCTGCCAATAACCAATTAGAAGACAGCCAGATTCATGGTCAACGTGTGCATGACATGGGCCTCATTTATGCCCCTGATTACGTGATCAATGCTGGAGGCTTAATCAATGTGTACCAAGAACGGATTGGCTATTCTAAGTCGGCAGCCATTATGGAAATTGATCGGATTTATGATCGAGTTCGAGAAATCATTCGAGATTCTATCGACTCCAATACCCCCAGTTACTTAGTGGCAGATCGGATGGCAGAAAGACGCATTGAAATGATGCGCAACATCAACTCCATCCATATTGGGAAATGAGTTCCATTATTGTCTTAACGGGGGCTTATGGGGTAGGTAAAAGTGAAGTAGCGGTACAATTGGCTTTGCTTAAAAAACCGTGTACGATTGCAGATCTCGATGTCTTGAATCCATTCTTTAGACCCCGAGAACTCAAAGAATACCTTAAGCCCTTAGGAATCGATGTGGTATCCAGCCAACTGGATCGAGGATTAAATCAAGACACACCCTCCCTAAATCTTGGCTTTATGCGTGGACTTCAAGGAAATCAGGAACTCATCATCGATTGTGCAGGCAGTGAAAATGGCTTAAAACCTTTAGCATTGATCCTTGAACACTTAACTCAAGCCCAGGTTTATTTGGTGGTTAATCTAAACCGCCCTGAATCGAGTTTGGATCAATTAAAAGGCTTAATAGAAATGTTTGAACGGGTGAGTCAACTTAAAATCACGGGATTCATTCATAATACGCATTTACTCGATGAAACCACTGCGGATATGATTCTTAGGGCTCAAGTTGAGCTTGAAGCATTCTCACAAAGTGTAGATATCCCAATTGTTTATACCGTGATGGCTACGACATTCTTCTCAGAGTGTCATTCAAAGATTCATAACCCAATCCTAAAAATATCGAAGTGGATGCTGAGACAGGATTGGATGAAAGGAAGTACCTTATGAAAGGTCGCGTTATTTTTAAAACAGAAAATTGTAAAGGATGTCGACTTTGTGTGGAGGCTTGCCCTGTCCATATTCTTAAAATTGATCCTGAAACCATTAATGCCATTGGCTATAATCCTGCGTACAATGCCGAACCAGAAAAGTGCATTGCCTGTGCCAACTGTGCTTTGATGTGTCCTGACAGTATTATTACCGTAGAAAGGATGGATGTTTAAGATGACTAAAATCCTTATGAAGGGCAATGAAGCCATTGCTCAAGCTGCGATTTCAGCGGGGTGTAATGCATTCTTTGGATATCCCATTACCCCACAAAATGAAATCTGTGAATACATGGCCAAATATCTGATGGCCAGTGGTGGCGCATTTGTTCAAGCTGAAAGTGAATTAGCAGCCATTAATATGGTGTATGGGGCAGCCGGTGCAGGCGCAAGAGCCATGACTTCTTCATCATCGCCTGGAATTGCTTTAAAACAAGAAGGCATCTCTTATTGTGCTGGGGCTAATTTACCTGCAGTCATCGTCAGTATCTCACGTGGGGGTCCTGGCTTAGGGGGAATTCTACCCGCTCAAAGTGACTACAATCAAGCCACCCGTGGCGGTGGAAATGGTGACTATAAAGTCATCGTTTTAGCGCCAAATGGTGTCCAAGAATCCACCGAAATGGTCCGTGATGCCTTTAGATTGGCTGAAAAATATCGGATGCCTGTGATGGTCATGGCCGATGGCGTCATCGGTCAAATGATGGAACCTGTTGAGATTAACACAAACCCTTTACCACCGATGGATACGTCTTGGGCAGCGGATGGTCAGTCTGGCGTTCGTCCTCGAAACATCATCAATTCTCTATTTTTGAATCCAGCCCACTTAGAACAACACAACATCGAATTAAGACATAAGTATGATGGAATTGAAGCTACAGAAGTTCAATTTGAAACCACCCAGATGGAAGATGCTGAAATTGTGTTGGTGGCTTATGGGACACCTGCACGGATTGTGAAATCAGCGCTTAATCAACTCAGAGCATCAGGGATTAAAGTGGGTTTATTTAGACCAAAGACGTTATATCCATTTCCGTATACACAACTCCATGAAGTGTCTAAAGACAAAAAGTTTGTCTTGTGTTGTGAACTCTCCATGGGACAGATGCTCCAAGATGTGAAATTAGCGGTGATGAATCAAGCACCTGTACAGTTCTATGGTCGTGCTGGGGGGATGATTTTTGAAGCTCAAGAAATCGTTGACCAAGTAATTCACCATTTAGGAGGACAATAAAATGACCGTCGTTTTTAAGAAAACTAAAGGTTTAACGGATACCCCCTTATCCTATTGTCCAGGGTGTACCCATGGTATCATTCATCGTTTAGTGGCTGAAGTTTTAGAAGAACTCAATGTTTTAGATCGGTGTATTGCGATCGCATCAGTTGGATGTTCAGTCATGAGTTATGAATATTTTAACTGTGATGCCATCCAAGCTGCGCATGGGAGAGCACCTGCCGTAGCGACGGGGGTTAAACGTGTTCAGCCTGATAAGATTGTCTTTACGTACCAAGGAGACGGAGATTTAGCTTCGATTGGGATGGGCGAGATTGTTCAAGCGGCTCATCGTGGTGAAAATATCACGGTTATCTTTGTGAATAACGCCATTTATGGGATGACAGGGGGGCAAATGGCACCCACCACCTTACCGCATCAAGTCACCACCACATCTCCGTTTGGACGAGATGTCCGGACCCAAGGAGACCCCATCCGTATTTCCGAACTCATGGCGACCATTCCTGGGACACAGTATGTTGAACGTGTCATGACAGCGGATCCCATCAGTGTGCGTAAAGCAAAAATAGCGATTAAAAAGGCATTCAAAAACCAAGTGGATGGAAAAGGCTTTAGTATGGTTGAAGTCTTATCCAGCTGTAATATTGGCTGGGGCATGTCTGCCGTGGATGCGTTAAAACACATCAAAGGTCCTATGCAGGCGTATTATCCTTTAGGGGTCTATAAAGATAAAGGAGACAGTGTATGAAATCCATCAAAATCGTCAGTGCTGGTTTTGGCGGTCAAGGGGTCTTAACTGTTGGTCAAATGATCGCCATGATGGCGATGAAAAAAGGCTTATCGGTCAGTTGGATGCCATCATATGGCCCTGAAATGCGCGGTGGAACCGCCAATTGTCATGTGGTGATCGATGAAGTAGAAGTAAGTTCTCCGATCATTTCGGAAGGTATTACCCATCTGCTTGCGATGAACCAACCTGCACTTGATAAATTTCTTGATAAGACCAGTGAGGATGCAGTCATCGTGATCAATTCAACCTTAGTTCATATGCCTTTAGTCCAAGATAAACATACGATTATTGCCCTAGATTTCAATGCCATTGCGCTCGAAGTAGGTCATCCTAAAGTTCAAAATATGGCTGCACTCGGTGCTTTAACACATGCTTTAAATCTCTTTAGTGAAGCTGAAGGATTAGCGGTGATTGAAGAAAAGTTTGGTTTAAAGAATCCTGAGCTTACAAAACTGAATCAAGCCGCTTTCTCAAATGCCTATCATCGATAAAATAAACACAACCTTTGGGTTGTGTTTTTCTTTCTAGAGTTTCAGTTTAGTTTTCTTAAGGGTTCCATCTCGAGACATGACCCGAATCAGTCCATTCACGGGCTTATTGAACCAAGGTCGATCATGAACGCCAGCGATCGACCACATGATGCCCGTATAGCCATTGGGATCTCGTCCATCCAAGAAGTAAGTGTCATTGAGGTAGACTAAAATCGTAAGGGCAGTTTCAGGATCTTGTGTCCACAAGAGGACCATTTTAGCCCAATACATTCTTAAGTAACCATGCAGGTACCCTTTATCGATCACCTGTCTTTGACATGCATTCCATAAAGCATCATGGGTTAAGGCCTGTTCAAAGGTTTCTAGGGTATAGAGATAAGGTCTTGGGTCATTTCGATGTTGATCAAGGCTAAGCCTTGCCCAACGCCAAGCCCCATCTAAACTGTCATAGTTTTTACAGTAATGGCAATAATTCTCAGCCAATTCACGCCGTACCAAGGCTTCTTCGACAAAGAGTGGGCCATTGGGATGGTGACAGGCTTCAACTTTACGAATCATTTCTGTAGGTGCCAACATACCAAAGTGTAAATAAGCGGATAAGTGAGAAGTCGATTGTGCGTCCACTTCATTTCGACGATCATAGCGATCTAAGCCATTCTGAATAAAGTGTTCGAGTTGGCTTAAGGCAGCTTTCTCACCTGGAATAAGTTCTGTTTTATATGGTGGAATAGATTCAAAATTCAAGCATAAGGCATGTAGTTCTGTTTCTGAGAAGGTTTTCGTCAGTGGGGCATTGTATGGGTGCGAAATGATGGGATATTCTTTCTCTAACCAAGTTTGATAGACAGACATGATTTTAGGGCGAAAGGTTCTTGCCGCGTATTCCAGTTTAGGGGACGCCAGTTCTACAGGGACCACACACGCTGTGTTTACCACCATGAAATCAACCCAAGCTTCATCGCATAAACTCCTCACGCTTTTTTGTAAACTCAACATGGGTCTTAATACAGCGTGTTCAGTTACAATCAGAACGATGTTTTCTGTTTGAAGTCTAGTCTCTAAGGATTCATGGGCTTTTTGGGTGAAGACATGGACGGGGATAGCTAGACCTTCTAAGGTTTGGGCAACTTCATAGAGTCCTCTGAGGAGGAAATCCATGTTTCTCTGATTTGCATAGGGAAAAGTTGAAACCTGAAAAAAATTAATCTCAAGTTGTGCTTTTAATCGAAGGGCAGCTTGTTGGGCTGCATAGAGGGCTGGATTATCATGGGTGCGTAGAGCACGACTCATCCAGTAAACAACTTTAGGCGACATGTGTTCATTATAACAGAGCTATTTATACTGTGTTTTATTCAACGCACCAAGCGTATAATAAAAATGGAGTTCATCCTTTAAGGAGAATATTATGGCCATCATTGAAGTCAAAAAACTGACAAAATATTATGGGAAATCACGCGGTATTGTAGATTTGGATTTGGATGTACAAGAAGGGGAAATCTTTGGATTTATTGGGCCAAATGGAGCGGGTAAATCGACCACCCTAAGACTCTTATTAGGTTTAATTCATGCGACTTCTGGCAGTGCACAGATCTTTGGTAAAGATGTGGTCTTAAATGCGCAAGAAATTCACCAAGAGATTGGGTATCTTCCCTCTGAAGTCTTTTATTACGACTCTATGAAAGTTAAAGACTTATTGAATTATTCAGCCAGTTTCTACGCTAAGGATTGTAAGGAAAGAATTGCTGAATTGGCTTTAAGACTTGACTTAGATTTGAATAAGAAAATCGATGATTTATCATATGGGAATAAGAAAAAGGTTGGCATTATCCAGGGCTTACTCCATTCTCCCAAACTTATCCTTCTAGATGAACCTACTTCAGGTTTAGATCCTTTGATGCAGAATATATTTTTCGACATCTTGGCTGAAGAAAATAAAAAAGGGGTAACCATTCTATTCTCTTCGCATATTCTATCTGAAGTTCAAAAGCTCTGTCATCGTGTGGCCATCATCAAAGAAGGCCGAATTGTTAAGGTCGATAGCGTTGAATCGATGAAGAAGGATGCCTATCTTAAGGTCATGATTGAATCCCATGAGAATATGGATATAAAGACATGGAAAATTGATCATTTAACCCAAGTTCAAACCTTAGACAAAACCGTATCTTTCCTCTATAAAGGGGACTTAAATGCCTTGGTTAAACAACTCTCAAGTTTAGATTTAGTGCGTGTTAATATTCAAGAAGCAGATTTAGAAGATATCTTCCTTCACTATTATCAGAAGGAGGATTAATCATGAATATCTTTCGATTTGAGTTTAAACAACATCTTCGTTCGACGCTGATTTGGTCCCTAAGTTATGTGGGTGTATTGGCCATGTTTATGAGCGCATTTCCAATTTATCGAGATCAAATGGCTGTTTTAAAACCTTTATTAGAAGGGTTTCCCCCTGAAGTCTTAGAAGCTGTGGGCATCAATATGAACTTGTTGTTTACGGTTTTAGGTTTTTATAGTTTCATTCTTTTATACATCCACTTAATGGGCGCCATGCAGGGGATGATGTTGGGATTGGGAATCATGGGCAAAGAATTACGTTTAAAAACAGCTGATTTCTTATACACCAAACCCATCACACGTACTTCTGTCTACTTCCAAAAACTGGGAGCTATCTTTTGCCAATTGCTCATCAGTTGGTCGATATCAAGTCTATTTGCCTGGATCATCATTTCTCAGTTTAAGGATCAAGTGGATGGATCTATCTTTGGATTGTTGCTCATCTCTAACCTTTTATTGATGGTACTGTTTGCGGCCATTGGCGTATTGACCTCGATGGTGTTAAGAAAACTTAAATCAGTGGTTGGAATCAGTATTTCACTGGTGTTTGGTTTCTTCATTTTAAGTATGATGCAAGGGATTTTAGATGAAGCCTGGGTTCGTTTCTTGAGTCCATTTCAATACTTTGAGAACACGTACATTTTTACCCAAGGGCAGTTTGAAGCGCCTTTAATGGGAATGTATGCGGGCGTCCTACTTCTGTGTAGTGTTAGTGCGTATGTTTTACTCAAACAGAAAGATATCCATTCGGTATAACTTCCATGAACTTACTACGTAAAGAAATTAAAGATTATGCTTTGGTTTTCCTCTATTGGAGTATCGGGATTTTAGTCATGGTTGGGGGTGGATTAGGGAAGTATGCAGGTTTTAGTTCTTCCGGTTCGATGAACCTCGATGTGATCTTGGGGGGCTTGCCTAAAATCTTCTTGGCCATCTTTGGCGCTGTGAATGTCTCTTATACCAATATTTCTGGTTTTTATGGCATCATCTATAATTGGATGGTGATGATGGGCGCTGTCTTTGCGGTGTTATTGGGTACCGGTATTCTAGCCAAAGAAGAACGTGATAAAACGGCTGAATTCTTAATGGTTAAGCCCATCTCTAGACGTATGATCTATTTAATGAAATTTCTAGCAGCTTTGTTTTACCAAGTTTTATTTGTTGGAGTTACGTATGCCTTGAGTGTGGGCTTACTGTACAAAGTTTCTCCGGATGATTTAATGACGAAAGAGCTGATGTATATGATGGGGGCTTTACTGATGATTATGGTGAGCTTTATGTCTTTATCTTTTATGTTGGCCAGTTTAATTAAACAGGCGAAACAATCTTCTCAGATTGGGTTAAACATTGTGATGGTGAGCTATTTATTGTCAGTACTGCTTAATATGTTGGAAGCGTTAAGTGGCCTTCGTTTTTTGGTGGCCTTTAATTGGTTTCCTGTGAGTGAGTTGGTTGCGTTTAACTTTAATCCTGTGTATGCATGGATCAGTATTTTGGTGAGTGTTGTTTGTTTTGGACTAGGACTTTGGTTCTATCCAAAACGAGATCTGATGATCTAAGGAGTAAATATGACTACATCCATTCGTTTAGCGCAGGTTGAATTTATGAATGAGGACTATCAAGTCCTAAGATCCTATCTTAAAACGCATCAAAAAATAATGATTCTTGCGGGAGAAACCGCTTTAAGTAAAACCAAAACCAAGCTTTTTGCTGCCCTTGAAGGATATGAGGTTAAGACATTAATCTATGGAAAAGAATGTACAGAAGCCAACAATCAATATCTCGCTTCATTAGAGCTTGTTAAGAGTGCTGACATCTTAATTGGAATTGGCGGCGGTAAAGCTTTGGATACGGCAAAATCTGTGGCTCAAAAACTACATAAACCAATTCTAACCATTCCCACGATTGCTTCAACCTGCGCTGCATCTTCAGCCATTGCTGTGGTATATACCTCAACCCATGTTTTTGAATCTCTAAATGGACTCGACCAAGCCCCCAGTGTTGTTTTTATCCCACTGGATGTGATTGCTCAAGCGCCTGTGAAATACATGTGGGCAGGGATCGGAGATACCTTAGCTAAACCTTTGGAGATTGAGTTTTCAGTCAGAGGAAAAACATTATCGCTTCAAGAATCATTAGCTCAACAAATCAGTTGGCTATGCATTGATCAATCCATTCACTATGGTGCCCAAGCCATCCAGGATAATAAACTGGGTCGAGTCAGCGAGGCGCTCACACAAACTGCTTTTACCATCATCGTAACCACCGGGTATGCGTCGTGTTTAATTGCCCCTGAACTTTCAGGATCATTGGCACATGCGCTCAACAATGCATTAACGCATTTTGAAGAAATCGAATTGCATCACCTTCATGGAGAAGTAGTTGCGTTAGGGGTCTTGGTTTTATGCAAAGTCGACCACCAAGAAGACATGTTTAAGAAATTATATCCCCTCTACAAAGCCATCGTCTTACCAACAAAATTGAGTGACTTAAACATTCCATTAGAGCGTAGTTCTTTAAAAGATTTATTAAAGAATACCGTAGAAGGATCAGAGATGTCCATTGGCGCTTACCCAGTCAGTGAAGATGTTTTGTATCAAACCCTTCAAAGTTTAGAATCTATACATTAAAAATGCCTGTTTAGGCATTTTCTTTAGGGTTTTGGATGACCTGAGTGAATTGAATGAGTTCACCTAAGGATTTAGAAATTGTGAATTCTATCAAATCTCCATGGTCATTATAGACCAGGTTGATTGCTTTTAAGATGGGTGAGTTTTGGGGGTGTTTAAACACCAGGGCATCCTCAGAAGATAAAAGCTGACTGTGAACAAAACGTTCCGTATAGGCATGAAATTGATAATGGGCATGGAGGAAAGGGACCAAAACTTGGCTACCGATGTCCATCTTTTCGAGATCTTTCCAATGACTTAAGGGAAGATAATGCTCGGTCATGGCGATGATCTTTTCATCTCCACGATATAAACGTTTAAGATAGAGATAAGTTTCATTCCCGTTTTTCTTAGGGGTGAATTCAGTCTTAGGAAGATCGTCTACAACGGATTGTTTGAGGGATTCAATGCTTGGCGTGAGGCCTAAGGCTTGAATCGTATTAAATAAAACACGGAAATCTTGCACAGGCAAAGCGATATTTATGTGGGGTTGTGTATAGAAGCCATCATCTCTTTGAAGGATTAATTTCTCTTTCACTAAGAATTGGTAGATGGATTCAACGGCATCAAGACTTACGTCAAACTGTTCAGCCAACAGAGATGCATCGGGAAGTGCAGTTTCAGCTTCAAAGTCATGGGTTAATAAAATCCGCTGAAACTCAAGCTTCAACTGTGTACTCATGGGTAGTTTTTTGCGTCGGTCAACATTCAAAAGCTGAATCATGATTTAAGCTCCTTAACAAACACGTGATGGAAGTTGCTTTTACCACTTAAGGTAAAGGTGGATATCATAAGGGGAGTTTGATTTAAATCTAAATAGGTTATTTGATGGTAATTGAGGGTTTCATTGTCCTGTAAAGCTAATGATTTGGCATAAATTTCTGATAAACTCAAGGCTTTAAATCGATACGATGTAGAGGTGTATTCTAATTTTCGATCGGTCAGTAAAGCTTTAATTAAATTTGTCTGTTTTAACAGAGGACGTAATTGAAAGGAGTCGATGGAATAGGGATAAAATATCTCTTGAATCGCGAAGGGATGCTTATTAAGAAGAATTAAAAGTGAAACTCTTAGACAGGTTGTAGAGAAAGGTTTAAACTCACTTGGAAACATCGAGTGACTTTGTGGAAGATCTTCGACCAGTAAAACATGTTGTGCATAATCAAATTTTTCATGGGTGAAAAGGGACTTCATATCTAAGAGATCTTGGACTTCGTAGATGACAGTGGGTCGAGAACTCACAAACGTGCCTTTTCTCCGAATACGTTGAATGAGTCCTTCTTCTTGAAGTTGTTCATAAGCTTGTCGAACGACTCGACGATTGATGTGATAAAATCGGGCAATGTCTTCCTCATACGGCAAAGGATCTTGATCGCGCAATTCACCGCGTTCAATGGCTGCTAAAATACTGTCATAGATCTGTACATATAAAGGAATCTTTTCCTTCTTATTGAGGCTTATGTAGTTCATAATACCCATAGTGTACAACTAAGTATTCTCAAATGCGCAAGAAAATCAGTTAAAAATAAAACAAATTTCACAAGGTGGCACATACTCATATAAATAAGTGTTGTTTGCAGTCTAGAGCCATTCAATTTATACTTAAAGAGAGTAAAGAGGTAAAGTATGTCTGTAAAACCTGATCTTCAATTTGATGCCTTATTTAAAGCTATTTTAAGTTTAAATTCAGTGGAAGAGTGTTATACATTTTTTGATGATTTGTGTACCATTACTGAAGTCACGGATATGAAAGATCGATTGGAAGTAGCCCGTCGACTCTTGGCAAAAGAGACCTATGAACACATTGAACATCAAACAAAAATGAGTTCAGCGACCATCTCTAGAATTAATCGCTGTATTCAGTACGGACCTGGCGGTTATAAAATGGTCCTAGATCGAATGAAGTAAAAGAAGATGTTCGCATCTTTTTTTATAAAACAAAAATTAAACAAAATACACTTTAGCACTTTACAATGTTAAAGTACTTGTGTATACTGGGGTCAAGTCCTGGAGGAATAGGGTATGAAAATTGTAAAAATCGTGAGTTTATTCGCTTTAGTTGGAACGTTGTTGATGGGCTGTGCGCAAACACCAAGCTCAGGTGATACAAGTTTAACAGATGTTCAAGAAAAAGGGTCTTTGGTGATTGGTTTCACTGAATATCCACCCATGGGATTTATGTTGGATGGTGTAGCCACTGGTTTTGACTTAGAAATTGCGAAAGCAGTTTGTGCAGAACTTGGGGTTGAACCCGTCTTTCAATATATTGATTGGGATGCTAAAGTCATGGAACTCAACGCAAAGAATATTGATGTGATTTGGAATGGTTTAACCATTACCGAAGATCGTGCAAAAGAAATTTTATTCTCTAAACCTTATTTTGATAACCGGATCGTCATCTTAACCATGGCAGATGCAAGTACGCAAGCCATTGCTGATTTAACGGGTTTAAAAGTTGGGGTTGAAATACAAAGTTCTGGTCAAAGTGCATTAGAAGGCAACCCTATTTATAGTTCTTTAAATGAAATGGTACAGTTTACCACGATTAGTGAAGCTTTAATGGCGCTACAATCTGGTGCGATTGATGCGATTGTTGCGGATGAAATCTTTGCTCGCTATGCAGTCTCTAAAGATTCAACGTCTTACCGTGTTGCGGCTGAAGTCTTTGGATCAGAAAACTATGGAATTGGCTTTAGATTGGAAGATGTTGCTTTAAGAGATGAAGTGGATGCCATCATTGATGCCATGGCCCAAGATGGACGTGGAGCTTCCATTTCCACCACCTGGTTTGGTGAAGATTTGTTGAAGCGCTAGTATGGCCTATTGGTTAGAGATACTTCCACCCATTGCGGAAGGATTTAAATTATCACTCTTTGTCTATTTTGTGACGTTGCTTGTGGCCACCCCTTTGGGGATGGCCATTGGTGTCTTGGCTGATTTGTATAAACCTTCACGTAAGATCATCAGTGTCTTTACCTGGATCATTCGTGGAACGCCACTTTTACTTCAGCTCTATGTCACGATGTATGCGATTCCTTTACTGATTCCCATGCGGATGGATCGTCTGTTTGCGGGGACCCTTACCTTTGTAATAAACTATGCAGCTTATTATGCAGAAATCTTTCGGAGTGGATTAGCCATTATACCTACAGGTCAATGGCAAGCTGGTCAAGTATTGGGACTAAAGAAATCGGAAGTCATTTGGTACATCATTCTCCCGCAAATGTTTAGAAATACACTTTTACCTTTAATTAATGAAGCGATTACTTTGGTCAAGGACACGTCCTTATTAGCGGCGATTGCCTTAGGCGAAATGCTTAGGAATGCTAAAGAAATTGTGGCCCAAGATTTAAAAGTAGATGCGCTTGTGATTGCGGGTTTATTCTATTTGGCTTTTAGTTTACTGATTGTGCAAATTGGTAAACGTTTAGAAGTTAAATTATTGAGGAAAATCTAATGTTAGATATTCGAAATTTAAGTTATGCCTATGATCAAAATGAAGTCTTAACTAAGCTCAGTTTTACCATTCAACCTGGAGAAATTGTCGGTATTTTAGGTGATTCTGGGAGTGGGAAGACCACTTTACTCAAGATTCTGAGTGGCTTGATGATCCCTACCCAAGGCAGTTATGAAATTGATGGTGTGCCCATGTATCAAAGCAATAAACCTTCGAGTCTATTGATGCGTGAATGTGGCGTTGTATTTCAACAATTTAATTTATTTCCGCATCTTAGTGTCTTAGAGAATTTAGCCATGCCTTTACATTTAAGAACCCAACAAACCAAATCAATCTGTCGTCAACAAGCGCTGGCGTTATTAAAGACCTTGGGGCTTGACGATCAAGCGGATAAATTTCCAGATCAATGTTCAGGGGGACAACAACAACGCATTGCCATTGCCCGTGCGCTCATTTTAAAACCCAACATTTTACTCATTGATGAGCCTACATCTAACCTAGACCAAGAAAACACACTTAAGCTGATTGCCATGCTTAAAGCTTTGCATCAACAAGGTTTAACCTTAGTGCTCATTACCCATGATGTGGGATTTGCTCAAGCATTATGTCAACGGGTGATCTCCCTTCAAAAAGGGATTTTAGAGAAGGATGAGTTGGCCGAGGTTTATTTTAAGCGTCTGTCTAAACGCGCAAGTTTATGATAAACTTTCACCTATGAACCTATCTCTGCTTGTCCTTAACCAAGTCTCCATCATGTTGCTTTTGATGGCGCTAGGTTATTATGCCTATAAAAAGAAGATCCTGAGTCCTCAAGGTTCTAAGGATTTAAGTCTCATTTTAATGTATCTAGTAACCCCTGCGGTTCAGCTTAAATCTTTTATGATTGAGAGTAGTCCAGAAAAAACACAGATCTTTTTTAATTCAATCGGCTTTGGTTTATTGGCGTTTGTGGTGAGTGTCTTGATTGCACATCTTTTGTACCGAAAGAATGGAACCTATAATTTTGGGGTAACATTCTCGAATGCGGGCTTTATTGGGATTCCTTTGGTCTACAATACGTTAAGCTCAGAAGCTGTGTTCTATATTCTTTCCTATTTAGCGATGTCCATTATTGGCATGTGGACCTATGGTGTCTTTGTTTTGACGAAAAGACCAGACAGTATATCATTTAAAAAAATCTTGAGAAATCCGATCATTACCTTTGTGTTCATTGGTTTATTTCTCTATTTCACACAGATTAAATTACCCCCAATCGGAGTGGATATCATTAATTTTATTGCACCATTGAATACGCCTTTAGCGATGTTTGTGATTGGATCCTTATTGGCAGAAATACCCTTTAAGTCCATCTTTAATGATCTTAAAGTATACCCCGCCGTTTTAGCTCGATTGATTCTTGTGCCTGTGGTGACGGGCATTGTATTTAGTTTAATTCCCCTTCAAGGTGAACAAGCAACGATCATGAAGATTGCCATCTTTATCATCTCAGCTGCACCAGCAGGGGCTAATACGGCCATCTTACCTCAAATCTTTGGTTTAGATGCGACGCAAGGGGTTAAGATGGTTTGTCTATCTACCATCCTTTCTATTCTAACCATTCCAGCCTTAGTCTTCCTATTTGAGCGATTAATCGCATAATTGTGTATGATTTTCACAAAGTTTCAAGATTTAATTGAAACTTTTTTCAACTCTATGAAAATTCGTTGACAAAGGTTCATTTGGCTTTATATCATTAACCTAGATTTGGATGAACACATCCAGGAAAGGACAAATAAAATGTCAGAACGTGTCTACAATTTCTCTGCTGGACCAGCCGTTTTACCTGAAGCAGTTTTACAACAAGCTGCTGCTGAACTGCTGAATACCCAGAATTCCGGTCAATCCGTGATGGAGATGAGCCACCGATCTCCTGTGTATGAAGCCATCCAAGCTCAGGCTGAGCAAGATTTAAGAGTCTTACTCAATATTCCTCAAAATTATAAAGTGTTATTTCTTCAAGGAGGGGCAAGTTTGCAGTTCTCCATGATTCCCTTAAACCTCTTAAAATCGACGGACCAAGCAGATTATATTGTGACGGGAGAATGGGCTAAGAAAGCGGCTCAAGAAGCCAAGAAATTTGGAGATATAAAAGTCATTGCGAGCAGTGAAACTGAGCGATTTATCAAGATTCCAGAGCTGAATGCATCGATGATTCGACCAGACGCAAAATACCTTTACTATGTATCCAACAACACCATCTATGGAACGCGTATGACAATGTGTCCGCCCCTTGAACATTCCTGTGTGATCAGTGACATGAGTTCAGATATTCTATCGCGTGAAATAGATGTGTCAAAACACGGGATCATTTTTGCAGGTGCACAGAAAAATATGGGCATTGCCGGCTTAACCGTGGTGATTATCCGTGAAGATTTAATCCAAGAAGCCCAGGCTTCTTTACCGACCATGTTGGGGTTCAAAGTTCATGCGGATGCGAAATCCTTATACAATACACCACCTGCTTATTCCATCTATATCGCAGGTTTAGTCTTTAAATGGATCTTAAGTTTAGGGGGATTAAAAGCCATGGAAGCTTTAAATCTAAAGAAAGCTAATCTGCTGTATGATGCCATCGATGCATCCCAGTTCTTTCAAACAACGGTTCATAAACACGATCGTTCTTGGATGAATGTAACCTTTAAATGTCCAACAGAGGATCACGATAAAGCCTTTTTGAACTATTGTGAAGGCCAAGGTTTGGTTAATTTAAAAGGGTATCGGAGTGTTGGGGGTATACGCGCCAGCATCTACAATGCCATGCCGATGGCAGGGGTACAAAAATTAATTGAGTGTATGAAAGCGTATGAACTAACCCATGCTTAAACTTAAAACACTCAATGAAATCGCCCAAGAGGGAATGGGTTTATTGTCTCATCACTACACTGTGGTTAAGACAGAAGATGCTGACGCCATCATCTTAAGATCGGCATCTATGCATGATTATGCCTTTTCACCGGAATTAAAATCGATTGCACGGGCAGGGGTAGGTGTGAATAATATTCCCCTCGAAGCCTGTGCGCAAAAAGGAATTGTTGTCTTTAATACCCCTGGTGCAAACGCAAATGCAGTCAAAGAATTGGTCTTAGCAGCCCTTTTGATGGCTTCACGGGATGTGGTGGGTGCCATGGATTGGACCCGTACACTTAAAGATCAAGGCACTCAAATTGCAGAGCTTGTCGAAAAAGGAAAATCAAATTTTACCGGACCAGAAATTAGAGGTAAAACATTAGGAATTATTGGGCTTGGGGCAGTTGGGGTGTTAATCGCCAATGCCGCCAGTTCACTTGGAATGAATGTGTTGGGTTTTGATCCTTATATCTCCATTGAAAATGCTTGGGGACTCTCTCGGCGTGTTGTCCGTGCGAACTCATATGACCAAATCTTTGCGGAAGCAGACTATCTCACCTTACATGTCCCTTTAGTAGATGCGACCAAAGGATTAATCAACGCTGCTAGTCTTAAGAAAATGAAGACAGGGGTGCGTGTGCTTAACTTTTCTAGAGCAGAATTGGTACATGATGAATCCATGGCGAATGCCTTAAAGTCTAAAAAAGTATCCAAGTATGTGACAGACTTTCCAAATGCAGCCACCATGGCGATGGAGAATTGTATTCAAATTCCTCACCTAGGTGCTTCTACCCCTGAATCAGAGATCAATTGTGCGGTCATGGCTGTTCAACAAACCATGGATTATTTAGAAACAGGAAGTATCAAGAATTCTGTGAATTATCCGGATTGTGATTGTGGGGCGCTGACAAGTCCTGCTAGAATCACCTTAAATCATCAAAATATTCCCAATATGGTAGGACAAATCACCACCATCTTAGGAACCCATCAACTCAACATTTCAGGGATGCAAAACATGTCTAGAAAAGACTGGGCCTATACCGTTTTGGATGTTGAAGGAGATGTAGGTCAGGACGTTTTGATTGCCTTATCCAAGATTGAAGGCGTGGCTAAAGTTAGAGTTATTGAAGATATCCATCAGCAGTCTGCGTAAACAGACTGCTTTTCTTTGGCAATTATTTTCAATATAAAAGGATTTAAGTATAAATTTTGGGTAAATTATTTCAGTTGAAAGCGCTGACATCGTCTATAATTAAACTGACGATTCAAGAGGTACATGTGTGATTGAACTTAGACATATTAAAAAAACGTATACAAGCCGCAAAGGTGTCATAACGCGTGCGTTAGATGACCTATCCTTAACCTTTCCAAATCGCGGACTGGTTTTTATTTTAGGAAAAAGCGGAAGTGGGAAATCCACGCTCCTCAATATTCTTGGGGGCTTAGATACCGCCAACAGTGGTGAATTCCTGATCAATGGGAAAAATATTGAAGGGTATAATCAAACAGAACTTGATCATTATCGAAATGCGCATGTAGGGTTTGTATTTCAAGATTTCAACATTATTGATACCTTTTCAATTTACGAGAATGTTGGTTTAGCCTTACAACTACAAGGCAAAAGAGGCAGTAAGAAAAAGATCAATGAGATGCTGGATTTCGTTGGTTTATCCGGGTATGGTAAGCGCAAAGGGAATGAAGTATCGGGCGGTCAAAAACAACGAATTGCGGTGGCGCGTGCTTTGATTAAAGAACCCACCATTATTTTAGCGGATGAACCTACCGGAAACCTAGACACTAAAACCTCGCATCAAATTATGGATTTACTTAAAAAGGTATCACAAGATAATTTAGTCGTAATCGTATCCCATGATCCTGAAGAGGCTGAACTCTATGCTGACCGTATTATTAGAATCAAAGATGGAAATGTCTTTGAAGATAAAGGTCGGACTGAAGATGTCGGGGAACCACGAGTCTTTACGCTAGATCATCCTAAACTTGGCTTCTTTGCTTCCGTTAAATATGGCATTCATGCCTTGTCTAAGAAACGCGGACAACTCTTAGTAACCAATTTTGTGGTGTCTTTGAGCTTGTTGTTTGCGGTCATGTTAGGATCTTATCTAGGGTTCTTAACTCAGCCTAATCCAGCTTTACTAACACAAGTTTCTCAAGCTGAAATTGATTTCATGACCAAAGACTTATTGGGTTATTTATCCTATGATGCAGCCCGCGATCTTCTGATTGCGATGTATGTCGTCTTTGTCTCGGTTGTGTATGTCTTTACATCGATGAGCATCATTCAAAGAAAGAAGCAAATCGGTATCTTTAAAGCTTTAGGAGCTAATACAAAAGACATTCTAAAGATCTTTGTTTGGGAAGGTTTGCTCATCACTTTAATCTCTGGAATATTCTCAACGTACCTTGGGTATGCGTACATCTTGGACATCAATATCAAGTTCTTTCAACGTTTAGATTTATTACAGTTTAACTGGTGGCAAGCTGCGTTTAACGTTGCATTCTTACTTGTCATTACGGTGAGTTTGACCATTTCCTTAGTTCTCAATACTTTGCGAAAAAACAGTGTCATCTCCATCTTGAAGAAATAGGTACCTAACATGATTGAAATCAGCAACATTAATAAAACGTATAAATCAAAAGCTAAAGAAGAAGTTAAAGCCATTTCGGGTGTTAATCTACAGTTCTCAAAGAGTGGTCTTGTTTTCTTCTTAGGAAAATCAGGGAGTGGTAAATCGACCTTCTTGAATATTCTAGGAGGACTCGACTCCGCCAATACCAGTCGTATTTTTATCAATAAAAAGAAACTCGATCGTTTTGATGAGACTACGTGTTCACAATATCGTAATTCCTACATTGGTTTTGTATTCCAAGAATATAATTTATTGGACGAACTTAATGTCTATAAGAATGTTGAACTTGCGCTTAAAATGCAAGGTAAAACAGACACCCATGATACGATTTTACGTGTTCTTCAAGAAGTAGGGTTAGAAGGCTTAGAAGAAAGAGAACTCGATGAGTTATCGGGCGGGCAAAAGCAAAGAGTTGCGGTGGCTAGAGCTTTGGTTAAAGATCCAACGATTATATTGGCGGATGAACCCACCGGGAATTTAGACTCTGAAACCTCGGAACAAATCTTTGATCTTTTTAAAGAACTTTCTAAAAAGAAACTGGTGATTGTTGTCAGTCATGATGCTGAATATGCGGCAAAATATGCAGACCGTATTATTGAGATCTCGGATGGGGTCATCATTAAAGATACACAACCCATTGCTTCACCTGACGAAGTACAAGCTACGGATATGATCAAACCTACCTTGCCTTGGGACTTCATCTATAAAATGAGTATTGGGAACATCATTAATAATAAATTGCGAATGGTTGTCACCTCGGTCATTGTGGCCTTCTTAGTGGCCATCTTAAGTGCGGTGTATACCATGTTGTATGTCAATCCGATGGTCAATCAAGACTTAATGACGCTGAGTTCTCAAGAACATCTGTTATTAACGAAAACAGTGACCAATGGCTTCTTCTTTAATCAAAACCAAAATGGTCCTGTGGTAACCCAAATTTCGGCGGATGTCTTAGCCAAGATTGATACCATTGCGAATACTCAGGGGGGTCTGTTGTATGCTAAATCCTATATGACCGTATTAGATGCAAGCACTCAAACCCAAGTCCCCATTACCTTGAGTGAATTTAGTTTTGCGAATCTAACCCCTGCAACCTTAACCAATGAATATGTGATTCATCCAGACATCGCGATGGTAGCAACCGTAGCGTCAACCCCCTTAACCTTTACACCTGTGACCAAGTCCAGTGACTTATTAGAAGGACTCATCGGTAACGCACCACAAAATAGCGAAGAGATTGTCATTTCTAGTTATTTAGCAGATTGGTTGATTTCAGCAGGTACTACCCAATCAGTCCAAACTTTAGTGGCTGAAAACATTCAAACCTATGAAGATTTAATCAACAGTCCAACCTTATTTACCCTATGCGGTTCAAATCCGGTTAAGATTGTTGGGGTTGTTCAATATAAAACCCCCATCTTACTCAAAGAGACATCCGCACTAAGAAGTGTTGCCAACAGTATCTTTGTCCATGAAAGCTTTATGACAAGCTTTGGCTTAACGCCCGTCACAGAAGAATATGGTGTGTTGGTAAGAGATGTCGCAAATATTGAAACTTTGGTTCATGACATTAAAAACGCAGGATCTGTGACCATAACGCCTAACTATGTTGATCAATTAAATCGTTACACCCGTTATGATTTAACCTTGGTCATTTCAGTCTTGGTTCCTTTGTTGGGGTATCTAGCTTTAGTTTTCTTAGGTAACTATATTTCTTCTAGTATTATCTTTAGACGTCGTCAAATTGGTATCCTTCGAGCAATCGGTAACTACATTGCGAATCTGGAACACATCTTTAGACTTGAAGCCATCATTGTTGGATTTATTGTTATGGTCTTGGTGTATTTATTGGTTCCCTATTTCGTCAACATCGTCAACTTTGCGTTTATGGTGCATTTCCAAGACACCTTTATTTCACTGTACCATTATCGGATTTATACGGTTGGAATCGGTTCCATTGTTGAAATCTTCTTACTTTTAAGTTTATTGATTACCATGTTAACGTTTACCTTAACCCATAATTTAAATCTGATTGACCCTGTAGATGTCATCAGTGGACGATAGTAAAATGCTCGCCATTGGTTTGATGTCAGGGACTTCCTTGGACGGCATTGATGCTGTCCTTTGTGACATTCAATCCACTGAAGCGGGTCCTCAATTTAAACAACTTGATTTCTTAACCTTAGACATGCCAGAAGCGATTAAAACGAAGATTAGAGCAGCAATTTCAGATGCCCATTCATCTTCTAGACTTCTGTGTAGTTTAAATTTTGAATTGGGGCATCTCTTCTCAGAAGCGGTTAAGAGGCTACTTCATCGCAATCAACTGAACGCGAAGGAGGTGAGCTTTATTGCCAATCATGGACAAACCATTTATCACTTACCCAATCCTGCAGAATCTGAAGTTGCATCAACACTTCAACTGGGCGAGTCCTCGATCATTGCCTATGATCATCGCATTCAAGTCATCGATAACTTTAGAGTTATGGACATGGCTGCTGGTGGAGAAGGTGCACCCTTGGTTCCGTTTAGTGAACACTTACTCTATCGACAAAAAGGTCAACACATTGCATTACAGAATATTGGGGGGATTGGGAATATAACCTATCTCTTTGAGGATCAAGTGATTGCTTTTGATACTGGCCCTGGGAATATGATGATCGATACGGCTATGAAACATTTTTATCATGTGAACTATGATGACTTAGGCCAAGTGGCATCAAAAGGAAACATAGCACAAGATGTATTAAGTGAATTGATGAATCACCCCTACCTAAATAAAGTACCGCCTAAATCAACAGGAAGAGAACTCTTTGGGGATCAAGCAGTATTAACTTTAATCCAAAACTATCCAAATGTTTTGGCACCAGATTTTATCCGTACATTGACCTATTTTACGGCGTATTGTATCCAGCGTTCGTGTGCATTTCTTCCTCATCCCTTAGACCAATTGATCGTGGGTGGAGGGGGAGCTCATAACTTAACGCTGATGAAAGACATTCAAGGTTTATTGAAAGATGTTAAAGTGATGACTCAAGAAGAAATCGGCTTTAGCTCAGATGCTAAAGAAGCGATGGCTTTTGTGGTCTTGGGCTATCATACCTTGAATCATCTTCCGTCCAATGTGCCCAGTGCAACTGGGGCTAAACGACCAGTAGTCTTGGGTAAAATTACGCCTATTCCTTATTAAAAGAAGAGATCTTTGTTTCAATAAGATCTTTTTTCTATTATGGGTTAGCTGTGTGAAAGTCTCTTTTTAAATAACATTGATTGTTATTACAGGGTCTTTTGTCTTAAACTAGAGAAGGAGAACACTATGAATTATTTAAAACGCGCATTTTTGAGTTTAACACGTCGTCAAGGTAAGTCTTTTATCTTACTTTTGATTGTCTTTATCTTAAGCAACATCATGGCAGGATCGATTGCCATCAGCCAGGCTTCAGTGAATGTTGAAAAGACCATCAAAGCCCAATTAGGGGCGAATGCGACCATTGAATTAGATTGGGAGAAAGTTCAAAATTGGAGCCAAGAAGAGTGGAATAATATGAAGAATATTACCCCTGAAATGGTTGAACAAGTAGGGGCACTTCCCCAAGTCAAATACTATGACTACAACACTGAAACATGGTTGATGTCTAAAACAATGAAAGTATATGATCTAAATCAAATCGAACCCACGGACTACAATTATTTTGGCTTAAAAGGGGTTCAATTAGCTGAGATTTTAGATATCGCAGAAGGCAATGCAACGCTGGTTGAAGGGCGTGTCTTTACCCCTGAAGAAATCAGCAATGGTTCTAATGTGGGCTTAATCTCTGACAAAGTTGCTGAGCTAAACAATTTACACATCGGTGATTTAATTGTTTTCACCAATACCTATTACACCAGTTTAGGAACCACCATTGAACATGAGCTTATGTTAGAAATCATTGGGATTTTTACCCCTAAGATTGAACAACAAAGTTCGAAGAACATGGGAGGATGGGTAGATTACTCTCCATTTAACCGGGTCTATACCCCTAATAAAGTTCCTCAAGCTGAAAATGATTGGCAAACCACTCAATACATCAATGAGTATCCTGATTCAAATACGCAAGTTGGACAGATTTATATCACCCCAACATTTGTGTTAAATAACCCTGAAGATATTGAAAGCTTTAAATTGGAAGCTCAAGGTTTCATTGAAGATTACTATAAGATTAAAGCAGATTCAGATGCATATGATGCAGTGGCAGGTCCCATTACCTTTATTGGCGATTTATCACTAACCATTCTTTATGTGGCCATCGGCGCAACGATCCTGATATTAGGTTTAGTGGTCATTCTCTTCTTGCGTGATCGTAAACATGAACTGGGGGTCTATTTATCCCTAGGTGAACGTAAATGGAAAGTGGTCAGTCAAATCGTGATTGAAGTAGTTGCCATTGCATTTATCGGGATTACCTTATCTTTGTTTAGTGGTTCTTGGATTGCTGAAAGTACCTCTCAATCGATGATTAATATGGGTGTGGGTGCAACTGAAGGAACCACCGATGGCGGTATGGTTATGCCGTTTTATAATGGTGACTATATCAGTCAAGAGGATGTCATCAGTGCCTATGCCATAGAGTTTAATTTAGATTATGTGTTGGTGCTCTATGGCGTAGGGCTTGGCACTGTCTTAGTTTCAACCATTGGACCCATGATTTATATTTTACGTCTTAAACCCAAGAAAATCATGATGTAGGAGAAAACCATGTCCATCCTGACCATACAAAACTTAAGCTATTACTACCAAGATGGGGAGAATATTCGAACCATTCTTAAAGATTTATCCATTTCATTTGAAAAAGGTAAATTTTATACCATTCTAGGACCCTCTGGCAGTGGTAAGACTACTTTCTTGTCTTTAATCAGCGCCTTGGATGAGCCTAAAGCGGGAACCATTTTATTCAATGGAACCAACATAAAAAACTTAGGCTATGAGTCGTATCGTCGCAATGCGATTGCGATCATATTTCAAAGTTATAACTTAGTTCCTTATATGTCTGCAGTTGAGAATGTGATGATTCCAATGGCCATCACCGAGAATTTAATTCCTCGCCAACAAAAAAATGTGGCGTATAACTTATTAGACTATATTGGAATAACCAAGACAAAAGCAGATCGTATTGTCAATAAACTATCTGGAGGTGAGCAGCAGCGTGTCGCCATCGCGCGTTCCTTAGCGTCCAATGTAGATGTGATCTTGGCGGATGAACCCACCGGTAATTTAGATGCTTCTTTAGAAGGCGACATTATTTCAATCTTTAAAGATTTAGCGCATCGCCATGATAAATGCATCATTATGGTTACCCATTCCAAAGAAATCGCGGCTCAGTCCGATGAATCGTATGCCCTCATTAAAGGAGAATTAGTTCGATATGAGTAATTTTTTAAACAAGTTTACCGATCAAAGTTATCAAGAAACTGTGGATCAAAAGAAACAACCCAATGGAACACAGGTTGAAAAGACCCCCATTCCAACTAAAGTTGAAACGAAGCTAAAGGAAACCCCAGTCGTGAGTGAAACTAAACCCATCCAATATACCAGAACTGAATACACGGAAGAGACAGTGAAAGATCCTGGGTATAAAAAGGCTCAACAACGTAAAGTCATCTTGATTAGTATTGCCTTGGTTGTCTTATTGAGTGTTGGTGGAGCTTTTTATTACTTCCTCAATCAAGTCAGAATACCTGACTATACCAATCAACCCCTCTCGGATTTAAAGACCTGGGCCAATCGAAATGATATTACCTTGGATGTTAATGAAGAGTTCTCCTTGGATATTACCCAAGACTACATTATTTCAACCACCCCGGTGGCCAATGAGAAACTACAAAAAGGTTCCATCTTATCTGTCTTGGTATCCGCAGGAACAGATCCTGAAGAAGTGATTGTCATTCCTGATTTTACAGGGATGGCTTCTTATGAAATTCAAACCTGGATTGATACCAATAAAGCCACGAACTTAAGATTCACCTATGAATATAATGCCACCATTACCTCTGATGTCTTTGTCTCCATCAAGTTTAGTGATACGTCCACAACCTTAGATAACTATAAGCGCAAACAATATGGCATCATCAATATTTCAAGAGGGCCAGAAATCTTTGAGAAAAACATTGAAATGCCTGATTGGGCGACCACCCATGTCAGTTTAGAAACTGCGCAAACTTGGGCGACCAGTAAAGGGGTTAAGCTCACGGTCAATATGGTTGAATCTGCCATTAGCGTTAATACCATTATCTCGCAAAGTGTAGCTGCTAAAGAAATGGTGGCTAAAAATGATACCATCGTCGTCAATGTCTCCAAAGGTGTCTTGGTTTCAGTACCTGATTTTGCCTTATTAAATATGACCGATGCGCAAACACAGGCCAGTAGTTTGGATGCCTTAAGAAATGTCGAAGTTCATTTTATTAAAATGTATAACGATACCAATGCGTATGGGTCTTACATTTGGCAGGATGTTAAAGCAGGCACTAAGATTGATCAAACCAGTACAAAAGCGTTTATATTGAATGTGTACTACAGTTTAGGAAAGCCTTTCATTGCAAGTCAAGTGGGTGTGAGTGAACCAACTTTGGTCGAGTACTTCTACAATTTGAATCTTGAAGGCTCAAACTTAACGTATACCGTAACTTATAAGAACTGCACCAGTATTTCCGGGGCTGTTAAAGGGAATGTCTGTGCGATGACGAAGTTTAATGAATATGTCAGTGTAGGCACCAACATCGATGTGATTGTGCATAGTCCTACCGCATCAGTAACGTATTAATCACAGAAAAGACTTAACACGAAGTGTGCTAAGCCTTTTTTTATTTATCTAATTTGGCCTTGACCTTGAATTAAATATTTATACGTGGTGAGTTCTTTGAGTCCCATTGGACCCCGTGCATGTAGCTTCTGTGTCGAGATGCCAAGTTCAGCTCCAAAGCCAAATTCATAACCATCTGTGAAACGGGTGGAAGCATTCACATACACCGCTGCCGCATTTACACTGGCCTGAAAGTAAGCTGCAATCTTTTCATCTTGGGTGATAATGGCCTCTGAATGATGCGAACCATACGTTTCAATATGGGCGATGGCTTCCTCATAATTTTGAACTACTTTTATCCCAAGGATTAAGTCTAAATATTCCGTTGACCAATCTTCAGAGCTGGCCAATGTAATGTGTGAATTGATTTGGACTGCTTGTGCACATCCTCTTAGTTGAACATTTTGGGCTAGTAGTAAAGGAACAACTTCCGTTAAAAACTTTTGAGCTATAGCTTGATCAACCAAACATTTCTCTGCGGCATTACAGACCCCAGGTCTTGAACACTTCGCATTGATTAAAATAGCTTTAGCCATTTCTTGGTCTGCACTGCTTTCCACATAGATATGACAGTTACCCGTGCCTGTTTCAATCACAGGAATTCGAGCATTCTCTAGGACGGATTGAATGAGTCGATGACTTCCTCGAGGAATCAAGGCATCTACCGTATGAGCGGATTGCATGAGTTCTAAGGCTAAGTCACGACTCGAATCGGTAATGAATTGGATCGCTTCTGGATTTAGTTGTGTTTCTTGAAGACTTTGTTTTAAGATGTCGATTAAGATTTGATTGGAATGAAGGGCTTCTTTACCCCCGCGTAAGACCACTGTGTTCCCCGCTTTTAAACATAAGCAGGCGGCATCCACGGTAACATTTGGGCGAGATTCATAAATGATCGCAATGACCCCTATGGGAACAGATACTTTTCGAATGATGAGTCCATTGGGTCGATGATAGGTGTCTAAAGGTATTCCAATGGGATCCTCTAGTTGAGCTAAGTCAAGACAACCTTGTGCCATGGCTTGAATCCGGTGTGGATTTAAACTCAATCGATCTAAAAGGGCTTCACTGAGGGTTGATTTTGAGGCCTCCACATCCAATGCATTGGCCTTTAAAATCGCGTCTTGTTTTTGAAGTAGAAGTTTCGATAAATTTTGTAGCCATTCATTTTTTTGTCGAGGAGAAACTAAAGCAAAGCTGTGTTGAGCCGTTTTGGCTGCTTGCGTTTTAAGACTGACTTCACTCATGAGTTTGACCTTTAAACAAGGTTCCAATCACTTCACCTTGAAGAATTGTATAAAGAATCTCAGGTTTTGATCCTTGGGCAATGATCAAAGGAATGCCTGCTGTGTTGACTACTTTTGCGGCTTTGAGTTTCGTTGCCATACCCCCCGTACCTCGGGTAGAACCAACACCGCCAGCTTTTGCTTCAATCTCAGGGGTGACTTCATCAATCTCTGAAACTAAGGTGGCGTTTGGATCTTTCTTAGGGTCTGCACTATAAAACCCATCGATGTCCGATAAAATAACCAATAAATCCGCTTTTAAGAGCTTGGCGACAAGGGCACTTAAGGTATCATTATCTCCAAAAGAGGTATCACCGACAATCTCATCCGTAGAAACTGGATCATTCTCATTGACGATGGGAATGATTTCTTTCTCTAAGAGGGTCTCAAATGTATTCAAAACATTATTTCTTAGGATCTCTTTGTCTAAGACATCTTTGGTGAGTAAGATTTGGGCAACGATGTGGCTATATTCTCCAAAGAATTTTGAATAGAGATGCATCAACTCCGATTGGCCAACCGCTGCTGCTGCTTGACGATCACGAATTAAGTGAGGACGTTCAGCCAATTTCATTTTCGCAACGCCAACCCCAATGGCGCCTGAACTCACTAAAATAACTTGTTTACCTTGGTTTAAAAGATCAGATAAGACTTCAGCAAGCTTATCTAAGCGGGCTAAATTAATCTTCCCATTCTCATGGGTGAGGGTAGAGGTTCCTACTTTAATGACGATACGTTTGGCTTTTTGAATGGTGGTGCGCATGGTGAGTCCTTATTAAGCGAAATTATACAATAAAGTGAGTGCTTTCAGATGTTTTCTTGATCGATTTTTCTAAGAAAAGGATGTAGAAGTAGAATATCTAAGCTAAATAAAGTCGTCCATAGAAGCAGTGCATTCCATGAAAAACTTGAAAGAGCGACGTTCAGGGGAGCTGGAACCATAAAAGGTAATCCAACGAATAAGGGTGAAACCCACTTTTGACTTAAGGCATAAAATAGAAGGATCATGTTGAGGGCATTAATCAGTAAGAAACCTTTCAACATCGTTTTAGATTTAACCAAAGGTAAACCAAATAGTACGGTTTCATTGATGTTGAAAAAAGTAGATACTTTGCCAACTCTCGTGAGATCTTTTAAGTGCTTTGATTGAGCCTTAAGTTGGATCCACGCATGAACTGCATTAAAGATGACATAGTTTCCATACAAGGTATGAAGTAGACCTGCAAAGATATACGGAAGGGTTTGTTGCTTTGAAAAAGCTGACATATTTAAAATTAAGGTTAAGGAAGTAATTGGGATGACAAAGTTAGAGAGGACTTGAGTGCCATGATAGCCTTTATACCAAATAAACGTATTTAAGCTGTTTAAGAGGATAAAGAAGATGAGAGTATGGGTTAAACTTAAGGATGAAATCAGGGTTTGTAGTCCCGTATACATAAGCCCTTTTACCAAGGGCGTTAAGACCAAGATAAGACCAGCACTTCCCATTAAAACAAGCATTTCCAATAATGATTGATGGACTCTTAGGGGTATCTTGGAAGAAATAGGGAGCTTTTCACTTAAAGTACTTAAGCTTTTTTGGATGCCATAAGCCCAAAAGACACTGAAGATGATGAGGATAAAACTTTGTAAGGATACAGGATAAATAGAGGGCGTATAGCTAAGTGAAATCGCGCCTGTTGAGAGGAGCACTAAAGCAACCCAAGAGGACTTGTTGATTTTAGATAATTCCACGCTTAAACTGATGAGGATTAAGACATTAAAGAGAGGAAATCCATAGCCAAGGATATTGACTGTGATGAAGCTTTGATAAAAATAAGTATGAAGGATGGTTACGAGTCCTAAACCAAATAGCATGGGTGAAAGATTTTCAAAAGCATGTTTTAAGGCTGTTAGATGAACTTGGTTTGACCCATGTACGAAAGCTTCAAGGCTTTGATCAAGCCATGTATTAGGACTTTGACGCATAGGTGATACAGTCCTCAACAAACAGTTTAAATAAGGCTTGTGTTTGCTTTAAGGAAGTCATCCGTTCAGGATGCCATTGAACAGCTAGGATGTGAGGTGCTTCAACCGCTTCAATGACATCGTCATAAGAAAAGGCAACGGCACGTAAACCCGCCGCTAATTCATCAATCGCCTGATGATGGTATGAGTTTACTTCGAACTCAGATCCTAGGACTGAAAAAAGTTTTGAATCTTGATTGATGAAGACTTGATGACCCTTGAGCGGGGCATGTTGATGCATCGAATAAGCATGATCGATGGTATGAGGAAGGAATCGAGGAATATCTTGGATTAAGCTTCCGCCCATTGCCACATTGATGATTTGTAGTCCTCGACAGATGCCCAAGACAGGCATTTTATGGGCTTGTGCACACTTAAAGGCATCCAAATCTAAATGTTCAATCTCAGCACTTATACAATGACTATCTGTATTGGGTTGATGGTAAAGAAATGGGTTAACATCTTCTCCACCAGGAATACACAACCCATCTACTTGACTCAAGATACTGAAGATTTCTTCAGGAGGCTGAGGTGGGATTAATAAGACCTGTGCACCTGCTTGTTGGAGGGCATGGACATAGTCAGGATTCACGGTATATCTTTGATCATTGTACCGTGTTAAAAGGGCGATTGTAGGTTTCATGGTCTTATTATACGCTTGTTTAAGTCGCGCTTTATAGTACTTTTGTGACTTGTTGTATCAAGAAATCGTGATATGATGGTAGTCACAGGTTCACAGATGAAAATGGGTATCATTGACTTAGGGTCAAATTCCATCCGTTTGGTGGTTTATCACTGGGATGGTCAAGACTTAAAAGTCATTCACAACATCAAGAAGATTTCTAAAAACATTCAATATGTTCATGATTTTGTTATGAGTAAAGAAGGCTTAGAAGCGATTCTTCATCCCTTAAAAGAACTCATGATTTTATCGCGGGCGTATGATGTGGAAACACTACATATCTTTGCGACGGCATCTTTGCGAAACATCAAGAATAGTCTAGAAGCAAAGTCTTATCTTGAACAAGCCATTGCGCATCCCATCGATCTCTTGGATGGAAAAGAAGAAAGTCTTTTAGGATTTGAAGGCTTAAAACGGGTGACTGAATTGCCATTAGAAGGCATCAGTGTCGATATTGGGGGTGGCTCCACAGAGATTACCTACTTTAAACATGGGGAAGTTGTGGCTTTAGGCAGCATCCCATTGGGGAGTTTAAATCTATACCTCAACCATGTTCACGATGTTTTGCCCAGTTCGTCTGAAGAATTTATGATGCGTGTAGAGATTCAAAAATATCTTCATGCCTTTGCTTGGTTAAAAGAAGTCAACGTAAACACAGTCTTAGGGATTGGTGGGACGGCTCGAGCTATTCTACGACTCCATCAGGCTAAATACAGCATTAACACATCCATTTATGATATGACTTTAAGTCATAACTTACTCCATACCTACACAACTCATCCCATGAAGGTGAGTGATGAAGAAACGAAGCTTATCTTTGAAGCCTTACCAGATCGCTTTACCACAGTCATCCCAGGTTGTATTGTGATGGATGAAATTATGCAGATTGTAAAAGCTTCTGAATATCGGATTTCATCCTATGGCGTACGTGAAGGGTATCTCTATTCTAAAGTTCTACCTAAAGTATAATATTTAGGTTTGATAGAAAATTATGAGGAAACTATGAAAAGTATTTTTTTAGATGTGGATGGAACCTTGGTCGCTGATAAAGGACATGTACCTGAATCAGCTCAGTTAGCCATTCAAAAAGCCCGTCAACAAGGCCATAAAATTATCCTGTGTACAGGACGTGCCATGTCGGAGATCTATCCTAATATTCTTGAAATACAATTTGATGGAATTGTCGCGTGTGGGGGAAACTATGTGACAACCTTTGAAGAAGTCCTCTATGAACGGATGATGCCGCTTAATGACTTAAAAGAAATTTATGCGTATTTTGATGCCCATACCATCGATTATTATGCTGAAACCAATGCAGGATTGTTTATGTCCAAGGGGTGTGGTGCTGCCCTTGATCGTCTTATGGATCATTTAAGACAAGATCCAAAACATGAAGATATTGTACACGCAATTGAAAAATTCAAATCTTTTTTAATTCAAGGTCAAAGTTTATTACGAGAAGATGTGACTAAAATCTCTTTTTTGGGTTCAACCCATCCTTTTTCAGCGCTCAGAGAACAGTTTGAAGGACGCTATGAATTATTTGAAGGGATTGTGCCTATTTTTGGCGATAACAGTGGAGAAATTTCACTGTTAGGGACAGATAAAACAGTTGGAATGAAGATCATTTCGGACCATTTCGGGATTGATCAAGCACATACCATCGCCATTGGTGATGGCAATAACGACATCAGTATGCTGCAATATGTTGCAATTGGAGTTGCGATGGAAAATGCAACAGAACAACTCAAACAAGTGGCTACCCATGTCACCGGGCATGTGAATGAAGATGGCTTAGCACAAGCTTTTGAATTTTTAGGTTTATTGGGTTAATCTTAAACCATGTCAAAATTAAACCTAGCCTTTAAAAAACTAACCCTTAAAAAAGCATTGGAAGCTTTTGCCTTACTTTTAATTGTGTTTGGGCTTTTTGGATTATTCAAAGATATCCTTTTGTTAATTCAACTCAGACAGGCGCAAGCTGACTTATCTAAGATTAATGTGGTCTTAAATAAAACTCAGACGGTTGATAACACCATTCTCAATGTGAATGAAGAATTCTATGCGATCAATGAAGATTATGTTGGATGGATATCCATTGAGGATACGTCCATGTCTTATCCAATTGTCTTAGGGGAAGACAATGAGTTTTATTTGAATCATGACTTCTATCAGAAAGCGTATGATTATGGGGCTATTTTTATGGATTATCGAAATCTTGCGGATTTCAGTGATGCCCATATTGCAATTTATGGGCATGCTGCGCGCTATCAAGCTTTATTTGGATTTTTAAATGACTATCAAAAGGAATCCTTTTATCAGGCGCATCCCATCATTAGAATTCAAACCTTAGATCAGGTGATTCAATATCAAATCTTCGCGGTCTATGTGGTAGATGCGTCTGTTACAACACTAGACATACCGGCCAGTCCTGAGTCAATTCACGAACTCATTCAATTCTATAAGTCTCAAAGTTTATATCCCATTGATGTCGATGTGAGTCAAGCGACGCAAGTCTTATCTTTAGTTTCATGTAATTATGATCTTGAAGATGGTCGAATCATTGTCCAAGCGATTCCTGTGAAGTGAGGAATGCGTTATGTTTCATCTGAGATAAAATCTAAATAGGCTATAATAAAGTTGTTTTGAGGGAAGCTAAGGAGTCAATTTGAAGAAAATCGCTTTGTATGGGTTCAATAACCTAACTAAGACCTGTAGTTTTAATATTTATGACATCTGTTATGCCAAGAATGATACCGAAAGAAAAGAGTATTTAGCGTACATTGATGAGCAGTATAATTCCAATCGTTTAACTAAAATCTTAGAAGATGTGACGCAGATGATTGGGGCACATGTTTTAAACATCGCCAAACAAGATTATGAACCTCAAGGGGCCAGTGTTACCATTTTGATCAGTGAAGAACCGGTCGATGAAAAACAACTCGATAGCACTTGTAATACAGCTTTGCCTGTAGCAGTAGTGGCTCATCTTGATACCAGTCATGTCACCGTTCATACCTACCCTGAATACCATCCCAATCAAGAAGTCTCTACGTTTAGAGTGGATATTGATGTTTCAACCTGTGGACGTATTTCACCTTTAAAAGCTTTGGACTACTTAATCGCTAGTTTTGATTCTGACATCATCACCATTGACTATCGGGTCCGAGGATTTACGCGCGGTTTAGATGGACAAAAATTCTTTATCGATCACGATATCAATTCCATTCAAAACTACATCGATTCAAGCACTTTACTCAAATATAATCGCATTGATGTGAATGTCTATGAATCCAACATCTTTCACACGAAGATGATGTTAAAAGAGATAGACTTAGAAAACTACATGTTTACTTCAGATCCTGCATCCTTAAGTCATGATGAGAGAGAACGCATCGAAAAAGCTGTTAATCAAGAAATGACTGAGATATTTAATGGAAGAAACATTTACCAAAAAGAGGAAAAGCATGACTAAAATAGTGTTCACAGAAGCCCATTCAAAAACAGTTTCATTAAGTTTTGAAGCCTCTGAAAAATTGGCTGAAATTCAAAGTCCTTACCAAAAGATAGAAGTTTATCAATCGTTAGAATTAGGAAAATTCTTTTGCTTGGATGGGTACTTGATGATTACTGAGAAAGATGAATTCATCTATCACGACATGATTGTACATGTCCCAATGGCGGTCAATTTAAACATTCAAAACGTATTGGTCATTGGCGCAGGGGATGGCGGGACTGTCCGCGAACTTTGTCGCTATGCGCATATCTCTCAGATTGATATGGTGGAGATAGACCAAATGGTGGTAAAGGTTTGCCAAGAATACTTTCCGAAGATGACTGCTTCTTTAAAAGATCCGCGGGTACATCTCTACTTTGAAGATGGCTTAAAGTTTGTTCAAACGAAAAAACATGTCTATGATTTAATCATTGTGGATTCTACAGATCCTTTTAGTGTAGGCGAAGGACTTTTTACCCAAGCTTTCTATCAAGACTGCTATGAGGCTTTATCGGCTCAGGGAATCCTTGTTAATCAACATGAATCACCGTTTTATGAGGCCTATGCCTTAAATATGCAAAGAGCACACAAGCGACTGGTGGAAACATTCCCCATCGCTAAAGTCTATCAGGCCTTTATTCCTACCTATGCTTCAGGCCATTGGTTGTTTGGGTTTGCGTCTAAGTCATTTGATCCAATCCATGATTTCAAACCGGATGCTTGGTTAGAATTAAAACTTAAAACGAAGTACTATAATGTCGATCTTCATCGTGCAAGTTTTGCACTTCCAACCTATGTACAGGAAAAATTAGAGGAAGGTTTAAAATGAATCACTTGAATACCATTCTCTTTGATTTAGATGGAACCCTTTTACCCATCTCTGATCAGGATTTTGAAAAATTATACTTTGGGGCGATGGTGTCCCTTTTTACAGATATCTACACCCCTGAAGAACTCATTCAATTGATCTGGGAATGTACCAAAATCATGGTCAAGGATACCAGTGATCTTACCAACGAAAAAGTTTTCTTTAAAGCTTTTGAAGATCGAGTAGGGGATCGTATGCCGGAGTTCATGCGTCGATTTGATGCTTTCTATCAGACCCATTTTGATGTTTTAAAAACAGCTGTAAAGCCAAGTTCTGTTTTAAAAGAAGCAGTTCAAATCCTCAAAGCGAAAGGCTATACGTTGGTCATCGCCACCAATCCGATGTTTCCACGCTTAGCCATAGAGAAAAGGATTGAATGGACAGGCTTAAACAGAGTAGACTTCAGTTACGTGACCAGTTTTGAAGACAATCATTTCTGTAAGCCTCAACTTCAGTATTACCAAGAAATACTTCAACAAATTAAAAAAGATCCTTCAGAGTGCCTGATGGTGGGAAATGATGTCACTGAAGATATGGTGGCAGGAAAACTTGGCATCCATACTTATTTACTCAAGGATTATAAGATTCAAAAAGGGGAAATCCTGCATCCAGCAGAGTATGAAGGCAGTACAGATGACTTTTTAGGCTTTGTACACGCTTTAAATCCTGCTTTTACTGAGTCAAATTCATCTAAATAGACCACATTCGTGGTTTTTTTAAGGCTTCAATTGTGAATTTATTTTAGGTTCGCTATAATGTGTACGCATGAACTCAAAAATAAAATTCTATTTTGCAGTGTTTATTGCACGATGTGCAATGTTTGCACTCAAATTAACAAAACGAAATGGAACCCATTTTCCTGGTGTTCTTATTTTGAAGTTTTGTCCTGACTTCTTATCGTTTATTGCCATGCCACCCAAATGTGTAGCCATTACAGGTACCAATGGTAAAACCACCACCACGAATTTTGTGTACGATATGATGGCTCAAACCAACATAAAAATTGCCCACAATACACTCGGATCTAACATTCAAGAAGGCATCTTTGTCACGTTCTTAAAATCTACTAACTTCTGGGGAACACGCTCAAAAGTAGATTTAATGATCCTTGAAGTGGATGAACGGGTATCCCCTAAGATATATGCCTATCTCAAACCCAATTGGTTAATTGTCACAAACTTATTTAGAGATTCCTACCGTCGCAATGCACATGTAGAATTTATTGTGGATATTTTAAATCAAACCATTCCATCCACAACTAAACTCATTGTTAATACAGATGATGTCATCAGTTCCTATTTATGCCCTGACAATGATCGCATAGGCTTTAGTGTTGCTCGGCTTGAACAAGAACCTGAAGTTAGAGACAGTCTCATTAAAGACATTGTGTATTGTCCAGTCTGTGACAATAAATTGACCTTTGGCTTTAATCGATACCATCATTTGGGCCAGGTATATTGTTTAAACTGTCACTTCCAAAATCTAAAACCACAGGTCACCGTGATTAAAGTGGATACATTAGTTCATATTCAAGTTGACGACATGGTTTACCTATTCCCTAAACCTGGAAATAACATAACAGACTATTACAATATGGTTGCTGCCCTTACCTTTATGTTGGAATATGGACTCGATATGAAACAACTTCAAACCTATTTTGCCAACTTAAAAGTTGTCAAGACACGCTTTGTAGAAGTACCTCACAAGGGGAAGAATATCATTCTTATGATGGCCAAAGATCAAAATCCAGTGGCGGTTTCGAGAGTGTTTGATTATATTCGACGTCAAAATACGCGAACCTGTGCAGTCATTTTTATCAATGAGAATTCTGAACATCATACGGGCAGTGAAAATGTAGCCTATTATTTCGATGCTGACTTTGAATATTTAAATCAAGCCCACATTATCCAAGTCATTGGTGGAGGACATCGAATCATTGACTTAAGAGTACGTTGTTTAATGGCAGGAATTCAAGACAACAGATTTAGAGCCTCTAAGAACGAACTTAGAACGGCTGAACTTGTTGATTTACACGAAGTACAGGATGTGTATGTATTATATGGAACTAAAACTGAAGCAGAGGCAATCGCCATCCGTGCGCGTTTGATTCAACGTATTGAGCAAGAGGTTAAAGCATGAAAATAGAAATCCTCTATCCAGCCATTGCCGCCTTATATGGTGAACAAGGCAACATACGCCTGTTAAAAGAAGCCTTACCCAATGCTCAATTTTATGAAACGCATTTAGATGAAGTGCCCGCTTTTACCCGAACTAAATTGGATCTTATCACCTTAGGGCCTACCAATGAACGTTATCAATTAAAAATCATTGAACGTTTAATGCCGCATAAAGATAAAATACTAGCCCTCATCGAAGATGGAACCCATTTCTTAATCACTGGGAATGCCTTGGATATTTTTGGACAATACATTATCGATGAACACGGAATTCAGCACCCCGCTTTAGGCATCTTTAATTTTTATACAAAAGAAGATCGCATGCATCGTCATAATTCATTTATGTTAGGCCAGTATAAACGGATGGATTTTGTAGGATTCAAGAGTCAATTTTCCTATCTCTATCCCCTTAAACCACTCCCTACATGGTTGACTGTTGAACGAGGAACAGGGTATAACCCTGAATCTAAACATGAAGGGATTCATAAACAACATTTCTTTGGAACCCATTGTTTAGGCCCAATATTGGTTTTAAATCCATATTTCACCCTCGATTTATTTAAAAGTTTAGGGGTAGCTCATCCTAAATTACCGTATCAAGAAGTCTTGATCTCAGCCTATCATCAACGGGTGTTAGAGTTTAGAGATCCCAATGTCATCAATTATCCTTGACACAGGGTGTAGATTTGGCATAATAGAGTCAATTAAATAAAGTGTTGACCTTAAAAGAGTACAACTTAATTTCAAGCCAAGAGAGCTTCTGGTCGGTGTAAAGAAGCGTTGAAATGAGATTGGAATACCTTAAGGAAGCTGCTCACCCAAACCTTTTAGGAAGTAGGCTGAGACGGGAACTCCCGTTATAGAGTTAGGGTATAACAGCTCGTCTGCGTACCTAAAAGGCTTACTTCGTGAGAAGTAGGTAAATTGAGGTGGTAACACGAACAGCGCTCGTCCTCATGCAAGTCATGATGGAAGGGCGTTTTTTATTCCTTCCTAGACCATGCGCTATGCCAGGAGGAAACCAATATGGCCAACATCAAGTTCTTGAAGACCCCCAGTGTACCTTTAGAGATGCACAAAGTACGCATTGTACAAAAGCTTAATTTTCCGCCTATCGATCGACGTCTACACGCCATTGAAGAAGCAGGATTCAATACCTTTTTACTCACCAATCAAGATATCTTTATGGATATGTTGACGGACAGTGGTGTCAATGCGATGAGTGATCAACAACTCGCTGCGATGATGATTGCGGATGATTCCTATGCAGGTTCAATGACCTTCTTTAAGTTAGACAAGAAGCTCAAAGAGATCTTTGGATTTCCCTATTTTTTACCTGTTCATCAAGGTCGTGCTGCAGAAAATATCTTAGGGATGAGCTTTGTGACGGAAGGCAGTATCATTCCGATGAATTATCACTTTACCACCGCCAAAGCACATATTGTACGCAATGGGGGTAGTATTGTTGAACTCCTTCATGAGGATGCCTTAGATCCTCAAAGTTTAAATCCTTTCAAAGGAAATCTAAATGTGGCTAAGCTTAAAGCCATCATCGATGCCTCCAAAGACAAAATTGCTTTTGTCCGTATGGAGGCCGGCACCAATCTTATTGGAGGGCAACCCTTTAGTGTTGAGAATGCTTTAGAAGTCAGTCAACTGTGTCATAAACATAAGATCCCCTTGGTGATGGATGCGTCACTTCTACAAGATAACCTGCATTTCATCAAAGTACGAGAAGCTAAATTCAAGGATAAATCCATTCGTGAGATTACCAAGATCTTGGCGGATGCCTTTGATATTATTTACTTCTCTGCACGAAAACTTGGTTTTGCGAAGGGGGGAGGCATTTTAATCAGATCCTCTGAACATTTTAAAAAGATGCAGACCCTTGTTCCCTTGTTTGAAGGGTTCTTAACCTATGGGGGAATGAGTGTGAAAGAGATGGAAGCTTTAGTGGTTGGATTGGATGAAACCATGGATGAAGACATCATCAGTCAAGGTCCGCAATTTATTGAATACATGGTGAATAAACTAGATGCGGCAGGTGTCCCTGTGGTGAAACCTGCAGGAGGACTAGGTTGTCATATCGATGCGAGAGCGTTTTTACCCCATGTGGATAATCATGCCTACCCAGCTGGGGCATTAGCTGCAGCGCTTTTCTTAGTAGGATCCATTCGTTCTATGGAACGTGGTACTTTAAGTGAACAGCGCGAAGCAGATGGAACAGAACCCATCGCTTCCATGGAACTGATTCGTTTGGCTTTACCTCGACGTGTATTTACCTTATCGCAAGTTGATTTCGTTATTGACCGTGTGATTTGGTTGTATGAACATCGCGACTTAGTGGGGGGCTTAAAATGGACTGATGAACCTGAAATCTTACGATTCTTCTTTGGTAAACTACAACCCAATACAAACTGGCCTCAAAAAATCGTGAAAGCCTTTAAACAAGACGCTCAAGGTTCTCTTTAATTCTCTACGTTTATCCAGTAAAAAGGCGATTATCATTCGCCTTTTTACTTTTTAAAAGGTGTATAATATTAAATCGTAAGAGGTTGGTAAGAAGATGCACAATACACAAGAAATCAAACAGAATGTACACTGGGTTGGGGGCAATGATCGCCGTCTACATCGATTTGAAAATATGTTTCCTTTACAACTGGGCGTAGCGTATAATTCCTACCTTATTGTGGATGAGAAAACAGCTTTAATCGATACGGTGGATGCCTCAATTTCTCAGTTATTTATTGAAAATGTTCAACACGTTCTACAAGGACGTGATTTAGATTATTTAGTGGTGAATCATATGGAACCTGATCACTGTGGGAATGTGGAAACCATTCTACGTCGTTATCCCAATTGTAAATTTGTAGGGAATAAGAAAACCTTTCAATTCTTTGAACAATTCTATGGCTATGATGCGTCAAGTCATTACTATGAAGTTAAAGACTTAGATACGATTAACCTTGGGTTGCATACCTTAAAATTCTTTACAGCGGCGATGGTTCATTGGCCAGAAGTAATGATGACTTTAGAAACCATGGAACACATCCTATTTTCAGCAGATGCCTATGGAACATTTGGCGCCCACAATGGCTCTATTTTTGCGGATCAAATTGAATATCGTCGCAATCATATTGATGAAGCACGTCGGTATTATGCCAACATTGTTGGAAAATTTGGGGGTCCCGTCCAAAGCATCATGCGCAAGTTATCCAATGAAGTCATTATGATGATTGCCCCGCTTCACGGTCCAATCTATCGTGAAAGTTCTGAGCTTGCTTTAATCTTGGAAAAATATGATAAATGGGCGCATTATGAACCTGAGATTTACAGTGTTGTCTTGATGTATGGCACCATGTACAACAACACTGAATTGGTGGTAGATACCTTAGCAACCAAGTTGAGTCAACGTGGCATTCGAGACATGCGCGTGTATGATGTATCAGAGTTTGATCCTTCTTACATGGTCGCTGAAGCATGGAAATATAGTCATATCGTCATTGCGACCCCGACCTATAACACCAAGATGTTTTATTTAGTGCACAATCTACTCCATGAATTAGCAGCCCTAAATTTATCGAATCGTAAGTTCTCGCTCATTGTGAATTCTTCTTGGGGTGGTTCAGCCCTCGAAGCTTTACAAGAAGTCATTTCGACCATGAAGAATGTAGAGATTGTTGGGGAACCCCTGATCATTCATTCCACCATGAAGGATCATGACATTCCTAAAATTGAAGCTTTTGCAGATGCGATCGCTGAATCGATTAAAACATCTAAAACAACGTAGAAAAAACACCCTGAAAGCTTCAGGGTGTTTTTATTAGTCGATTGGGGTGAAGTTACTTTTATCTACGCCACAGAGTGGGCAATACCAATCATCGGGGATATCCTCAAATGCAGTTCCAGGTGCGATGCCTGTATCTGGATCACCAATGGCTGGATCATAGATGTATTCACATGCATCACAAGCATATTTTTTCATCATCTTTCTCCTTAATTTACAACCATAGTATAGCAAATATCTTAAGACTTTGCATGCGCAATACCTGATAAAAAAGATGTTATAATGTTCACATGAATTATGTAAAACGTAAACGCAAACTGAGATGGATTCGAATTCTAATCGCGATTGGAATCGTTTTTGCGGGAACAGCGTATTTAGTTTATCCTTTATTTACTTGGGATACGACCCCTCAAACTGAAACAATCATTGAAGAAACGGTGACTGAAATCGGGCTTGATTATAATAATAATGGCTTAAGTGATACCCAAGACATTATCTTAGGGGCACGCGCAGATGCTTTAGCTCGCCCCGATTATGTGAATGCTTACTACGATGGAGGATATCCTCCAGATACAGAAGGAACCTGCACAGATTTAGTTTGGCGGGCTTTTATGGCTGCAGGGTATCGTTTAAAAGACATGGTCGATGCGGACATTGCAGCGAATGTGAGTGCTTATCCTGGAACCTGGGGTCACCCCGATCCAAACATTGATTTTAGACGGGTTCAAAATCTAAGTGTCTTCTTTAAACGGACTGCAGAAACCTTAACCTTAGATGTCTATGATACCGAAGCTTGGCAAGCAGGGGATATCGTCATCTTTGGAAACAATGTACATATTGGAATTGTCTCAGACATTCGTAATGAGAATGACATTCCTTTACTTTTACACAACAGTGATCAAGCTGATCGTGAAGAGGACCGATTAGAATATGGTTCCTATACGAGTGGCATTACAGGGCATTATCGGTTTATCAGTCCAACAAAATAAAGAGGGTTATCTATGTTAGATCGCGTCAATCCAACGGTTCGTCAGTTTAAAAAGAGTGGAATCCGTAAATTTTCAGAAGCTGCACAATCCATGCCCAATGTGGTGTCTTTAACTTTGGGTGAACCAGAATTTGATACCGATTCATCCATTAAAGAAGCCCTCCAACAGGCTTTAAAAGACAATCTTACCCATTATCCCATTGGCCAAGGAAGAGATGACTTAAGAGCTGCCATCAGTGTCTATGAAGCCGCTCACCATCAACAGAAGTATCTTGCCTCTGAAATCATCGTAACGGTGGGCTCTACACAAGCTTTAGCTGCTACTTTTTTAGCCTTACTCAGTCCTGGGGATGAAGTTATTATCCCTGAACCCATGTATGTGAGTTATCGGCCGATGGTTGAAGTGTGTCAAGCAAAGCTTATCCCTTTAGACATTACCCAGGATAATTTTCAAATCAATCCTGAAAAATTAGAAGCTTTAATCACTGAGAAAACAAAGTTAATCGTGATCACTTCGCCCAACAATCCAACCGGGGTTGTGCTCAATCAAGCGAGTATGGAGTCGATTCGAGATGTGGTCTTAAAATACCGTTTATTTGTGATTAGTGATGATGTTTACCATCAACTGGTGTATTTAGAATCATTTCCTCGACTCAGTGACTACCCTGAACTCAGAGCTCATCTCATCATTGCCCAATCCTTTTCTAAACCGTATGCGATGACCGGATGGCGGATTGGCTACATCATGGCAGATCAAGTCATTGCGAACGTCATCTTAACCCTACATGCCTATTTGGTGTCTGGGATTGCACCCTTCATTCAAAAAGCAGCCCAACAAGCCTTATCGGTAGATACATCGTGGATGCGTGAAAACTATCGTCAGCGTCGGGATTCAAGTCTAGTCCAATTAGACGCGATGAACTTGCCCTACATTCGTCCTGAAGGTGCGTTTTATATCTTTGCGAAGATTTCTGAATTCAAGATGGATTCTGAGACCTTCTGTTTAAAAGCACTCAATGACTATGGCGTAGCGATTGTACCTGGTGTTTATTTTGGCCCAAGTGCAGATGCTTATATTCGGCTCTCATATTCGGTGTCTGAAGCGGACTTAAAAGAAGGCTTGATTCGCTTAGGACAAATGATTAAGGATTTAAGAAACGCATGAAGCTGTTGAAGAGTTTATTGCTTGTCATTCATCTTCAATTCATGCTCGATATTTTCTTCTTAGCTTTAAATCATCTTGGGGTCAATGTTTTGAGTTTGTTTACAGGAACCCACGTCGTCCAGCTGAGTTTATACAGTCTTGTGTTGTTTTTTGTTTATTTGGTGAGTGCTCTGGTATCAAGTGCTCTCTTTCCTACTCAAAGGAATCTACCCAAGAAAGCTGGAATCTGGTTTGGATTGATGTTTCTAAGTTACAGTGTTTTGTTTGCCTTGGCACAAAATGATCCAATGATGTGGACCTATTACTTGAGTTTAAACTTTCCTTTAGGAATTGCTTATCGCTCGCTTCTTGCCTCAGAATTTACCTTGAGTCTTCAATTCATTCCCCTCTTAAGTACGCTGACAGCGTATCTTGGATTAAAACTAGGCTTTGCCTTGATGGAGTGGATTCAATCTAAGCCTAAGAAAAAAGCGGTTAATACTTAACCGTTTTTTTGTCTGTTGCCAAAGATAAGTGAACCAATTCTTAAAAGGGTCGCACCGTTTTTTAATGCGATGAGGTAGTCATGACTCATCCCCATGGAGAGTTCCGTCATGTGTGGGTAGATTCGTTCAACCTTTTGTTTAAGTTGGAAGGCCTGTTTAAAGACAGCGTCAATTTCAAAGTCTTGCGCAGCTGTGGGTCCAATGATCATCAAGCCTTTACAAACAAGATGTGGGCACTGGTGGGAAGCTTGGATTAAACCATCAAGTTCAGATTCTAAACAACCTGATTTAGTTTGTTCATGGGTTAGATTAACTTGAATGAGGATTTGAATTATTTTATTCAACTTAGAAGCTTGTTTTTCAATCTCTTCTAAGAGTTTTACTGAATCGACTGAATGAATCCATTGGGCTACGTTCACCACATCTTTTACTTTATTGGTTTGAAGATGTCCAATGAAATGCCAGGTTACTGGTAAATTTGCCTTGGCTTTTTCCATCAATTCTTGGGCTTTATTCTCCCCAAAATGAGTATAGCCTAAAGCCATGATTGCTTGAATGTCTTCAAGACTAAAGGTCTTTGAGACCGCAATGATTTCATGGAGTTGAGGATAATCAGTTTTAAGTTGTTTTGGATTGAGGCTCATTAAGAGTATGATACACTGAAATCAGTGAGGTTATCTATGCTTAAAGCGTCCATGCATTCTGTCATCTATCAAATTTGGCCACGTTCCTTCAAAGATTCTAATGGCGATGGGATTGGCGACATTCAAGGCATTATTTCTAAATTGGATTATTTAAAAGACTTAGGGGTAAACTTCATTTGGTTGTCCCCGGTCTTTAAATCGCCTAATCATGACTATGGCTATGACATCAGTGATTATTATGCCATTCAAGAAGACTATGGAACAATGGCTGATTTTGATGAACTTATTGTCCAAAGCAAACGTAGAAACATTGGACTCATCTTAGATTTAGTGGCCAATCATACCTCGGATGAACATCCTTGGTATCAAGCGGCGCTTCAAGATAAAAATAGTAAATATCGAGATTACTATGTCTTTAAAGAAGGACAAAATGGGCGAGAACCCAACAATTGGATTTCCTTGTTTGGGGGCAGTGCTTGGTCTAAGGTAGAAGATACAACCTATAGTCTTAATCTTTTTACCCCTCAACAAAAAGATCTCAATTGGGAGAACCCAGAGGTCAGACAAGAAATCGCTAAGGTCATTCAGTTTTGGCTTGCGAAGGGAATCAGTGGTTTTCGCATGGATGTCATCAACATGATTTCAAAAGAAGCCGGCTATCCTTCGCACCATGCCCATAAAAAAGGGTATCAATTTGCGAAAGAAAAGTTTGTCTCATTGCCTAAGAGTCATACCTATCTTAATGAACTCTACGGGGCAATTTTAAAAGAAGTACCTGGTTTGTTTATTGGGGAAGGGTTACTCATCAATCCTGAGAGTGCTGCTTTATACAGTGGTTTGAGTACCCAAGAACTTGATCTTATGTTTCACTTTGATTTGGCGATGATTGGCTGTGGTCCCTTAGGTAAATATGACTTTAGAAAACTCTATCGTTGGAATGTACGGACATTTAAAGACATCTATTTCAAATGGCAACTAGAAAGTCAAAAACAAGCTTTTATGATGGGTAATTTCTTATCCAATCATGACCAACCTCGGGCTGTTTCTCGCTATGGGAATGATACAAAATATCATCAAGAAAGTGCGAAGTTACTAACAACTTTAACACTGATGAGTCGAGGAACACCCTTTATTTACCAAGGGGAAGAGATTGGGATGACCAATCTTAAATTAGATCCTAAAGATTGGAAAGATTTCGAAGCCATCAATGACTATCGAGTACTTCAAAGTATGATGCATTTGCCGGCTTCCATCGCCCTTAAAGTCATTCAAAAAATGACCCGTGATCAAGCCCGTACACCCATGCAATGGGCGGGGGATGAAAAGGGTGGATTTACCACAGGTTCACCTTGGATGGTGGTGAATCCCAATACTCAATGGATTAACGTGAAAGCGCAAGAAGAAGATAAGGATTCGATCTTGATGTATACCAAGCAACTCATTTGGCTGTATCAGTCGCATCCGGTTTTCTGTTATGGTAGCTTTGAACCCGTTTTATACACCCATCCTCAGATGATTGGATTTATCCGTGAAGATGTCCAAAAGAAATACTTAGTCCTCCTTAATATGAGTCAACATTTCACGACGTTTAGGGCAGAAGAAGAGTGGTGTGAAGCGGTGGATGTTTTAAGAAACGTACAAACATCTGGACCGATGATGGAGAAAATGGTCTTTGCGCCTTATGAAGCCCGCATCTTAGAAATCACTTCAGTAGACAAAGGGACTTCTTTAGGTCAACAATAGACTTAACACATGGAGGATAGATGCATGTTGAAAGAAAAAACATTAGCCCCTAATTTTACACTCCCCAATCAATTGGGTGAACTGAGAACCTTAAGTGATTTTAAAGGTCAAACCGTTGTACTCTATTTCTATCCTAAAGATAATACCCCAGGATGTACGGTACAAGCTTGTACCTATCGAGACACGATGCCAATCTATATAAAAGCAGGGATTAAAGTCTTTGGAATCTCTAAAGACACTGTAAAAAGTCATCAAAAGTTTGAGAAAGATTTTGATTTAAACTTTGAACTCTTAGCCGATGATCAACTCGAAGTGATCCAAGCGTATGGGGTTTGGAAAGAAAAGAATATGTATGGAAAGAAGGTCATGGGGGTCGCAAGAACCACCTTCATTATTAACCCTGAGGGAATCATCAGTCATATCTTTGAGAAGGTAGATCCTAAATCAGATCCGGAAACGGTCTTAAAAGCTTTAGGTAAACTTTAATCATTCTAAACGGTTTCGAGTGAAACCGTTTTTATTTGGTTGAATCCACACCACTTTTCTTTATTTTTAGATGACTTTCAGTTATGATTACTCCGTTATAAATAGGAGAACAAAATGTTTGAACTGCTCACCAATAAACTCTTTCTGACGGGATTGACCCTCATCTTAACGCTGATCTTAAGTGTCTGGATGGTACGTCGATATCATTTAACCCGCTATCAAATCTTCATCTTTATCTTATTGGTTTTATTTTGGTCTGCGATTAACTTAATCAGAGCCTACCGTAAAGCCTATGCGGGAGGGACAGCTGAAGCCGGGGGCTTAGGGATGGATGCGATACTGGCTGCCAATGTAGCAGCTGCGTATGGCCTTATTTCCATCTTTGTACGTTTACCTTTCTTTGCCTTAAGTGATTTCTTTAAATCTCGTAAATTCTTTATTGGCTTAGCGTTGGTGTTTGTCTTTATCTCATCCATTTGGGTCGTTTTTGATCCCAGTTATATGAGTTTATTAACCTCTTCTTTAGCATTGGGCTTAGGGGCAAGTTTACTGAGTTTATTCAATGTCTTATTCAGTGAAACCTTTGAGGAACATCAAGCCCTGATGTCGGTGTCTATTTTATCTGTTGCGCCCTTATTGGCAGAATTCTTAATGTCTCCCATTCAATACATGGCGACCTTAACCAAGCCAAATAACTACCAAGCCTTATGGGCCATCAGTGCTGGACTTGCGCTCTTGGCGCTAGTCTTCTTATACTTCGTAAAAGATAATAAGGGAAATACCCGAAATTTTACGATGGCTAAGTTTAAAACTGCTTTGAGTGATCGTCGTTTCTTAGTCTTAAGTTTAATGGGTGTTTTGGTTTCTTTTGTAAGATTTGCATCTTCTGGGTCAAACATTGTCGCGTTTGCGAAAACAGACTTAATTGCCATGCATCCACTTTTGGTTGCCTATATAGATATGGTGTATGCTGGGGCTCAACTGATTGGTGGGGTCTTGGTTGGTTTGTATCTTAAGAAGAAAATTGGTGTACGCAACACCATGATCCTTGGTTTAAGTCTGAGTGTTCTCTTCAGTATCTTTGCGTCCTTTACCACGAATTCATGGGCATTATTTTGGTTGTCTGGTTTGAATGGTTTTGGCTATGGATTAACCTACAATGTCCTCTTAGGCTTAGCGATGCAACCCTTTGCGAAAGACATGCGAGAAATTACGATGGGCATCTATCAAACCTTCTTTGCGGTAGGGATTTATTATGGGGATAAAATCTATGCCCTTATCGTTAAATTCTTACCCGCAGGCTTAAGTGATGGCGCTTTATACCAAGCGGTCTTTAAGTTCTTAAGTGTACTGGGCATGGCGATGATTCTCCTCATCTATCTGGTCTTTAGTCGAAAAAATAAAGCTTACTTGGAGGTTTAATGGAAATTCTGGTTCATACCGAATCTCTTCATGTCATTGAATCATTAAAATCCACTGAGGTCTCTTTTGTTTTGACGGAGCCTTATTTTTCCTATCTTCATCCTTTGACTCACTCCGATGAAGCCTTCAAAGCTTTAGTCGAAGCAAGTAGGGGGAATCGTACCTACATTCAAATCAATGGATATTTAGAAGAGGCTCAACTGGATGCCTTAAAACAAAAATTAAAAGATTGGATTCAACTGGACATTAAAGGGTTTTATTTTGCGGATCCTGCCGTCTTGATGGTGCTCAATGAACTTAACTACACAGGCGAAAAACGCTTTGCCTCAGAAACCATTGTCACCAATAGTTATGATGCTTCTGTCTATTTAAAGTCGTGTTCAAAAGTTGTTTTAGCACGGGAGTTAACTCTAGAAGAGATGGTCAACATTTCAAATAAACTTCCCCATCAGATTGAAACGCATGTCTTAGGGTATTCCTTAATGTCTGTCAGTAAACGACCTTTGGTGAGTAATTATCTGGAGGAACTTCAAACATCCTATGAAGTGCTCAACCGCACCGATGTTCGCATTAAAGAACTGAAACGACCTCAACAACTCCCCATTCTAGAAGAAAGCGATACCACCAGTGTTTTTTCAGGGGATATGCTTTATGCAGTAGATGAAATGAAAGCTTTTGAAGCCGCCTCTTTTTCAGGGGTTCACTGTGAATCGCTCTTTATTGAAGATACGGATTTTGTACTGTTAGTGCTTGGCTTAATGGGTCAATTGGACCCTACAAAATTAACTGAACTCAGCGACAAGTACCCAATGGGTAAAGCCTACTTTATGCGTAAGACCAATCTTACCAAAGAGGAGACAACGTCATGATTGAACTCTTAGCGCCAGCTGGGGATTTAGTCCGGGCTAAGGTGGCCTATGATTATGGTGCGGATGCGGTCTATGTTGGCGGTAAACGCTTCTCTTTACGGGCTAAAGCCAGTAACTTTGATGTTGAGGACATTGCTCAAGCGGTTCAGTATGGGCATGCCTTAGGTCGAAAACTCTTCGTAACGGTCAATATGATTCCTCACCAAGAGGATATGGAAGGCATCGAAGACTATCTTTTAGCTTTATATGAATGTCATGTGGATGCGATTATTGTTGCGTCTGTCTATATTGCGATGCTATCGAAACGTTTGTGTCCACAGATGGAAGTACACATGAGTACGCAACTGTCCATCACCAACCATAAGACCATTGAGTTTTATAAATCGTTGGGGGTAGACCGAGTTGTTTTAGCCCGTGAATTGGATTTAGATTCCGTTCAAAGGATCACTGCGCAAAATATTTTACCCATCGAAGTCTTTATTCATGGGGGCATGTGTGTCAATTATTCGGGTCGTTGCACCTTAAGCAATCAAATGACTTTAAGAGATGCGAATCGAGGCGGCTGTGCTCAGTCCTGTCGTTGGTTGTATGAAATGTCGATTGCGGGTCAAATGGTCAGTCAACCTGATGTCTTATTCTCAATGAGTTCTAAAGATATGTCTACCTTAGGCATTCTTAAGGATTTGATGCGTGGGGGTGTGGTGAGTCTTAAGATTGAAGGGCGCATGAAATCTGCTTATTATATCGCGGTGATCGTGAAGGCTTATCGTACTTATATCGATGCCTTGATTGAAAACAGATTAACCGATGTTTTAGAAAAAACCATTCTGCGTGAACTTAAAGCAGCAGAAAGTCGTCCTACTTCCGATGGCTTCTATACGCATTTACCCAAAGCCATTGATCATTTATACCAAAGCAGATTAGAACTTGTGCTTCAAGTCTTTGTGGGAAATGTCGTAAAACAAGAAGAAGATCGATGTTTTGTGGAAGTCAGAAATAATTTTAAACTCAACGAAGAATTAGAAATTTTGAGTCCACTAGGCGACCCTAAGTCCTTTATCCTAACAGAGATGTGGGATGAAGAAGGGAATTCGATAGAGGTGGCAAATAATCCGATGCGTATCGTCCAAATAAAAGTAACGTTTGAAGTCAAAGTGAATGATTTTATTCGTAAGAAAGGGGCCTAAATTATGGTCATCCTAGAAGGTGCTTTATCGGTTAAAGCCGCGCTTGAAAGTCAAAAGAGAAGTATTGAAAGTGTATGGATCGATGCGGCTAAAGAATCACGAGACATCACGTATATCGAAGGCTTATGTAAGAAAACAAAGACTCGACTCTATAAAGTAGAGGCGGAAAAGATTATGGCCAAAGCCAGTGGGAAAACCCATGGGGGGATTTTGGCCGTGTGTGAGTCAAGAAAACTGTTGAGTATTCAAGACTTGATGGGCGCAAAACCTGGTTGGATTGTTTTGATTGAAGGGGTAGAAGATCCCTTTAATCTAGGCCAAATGATTCGCACCGCGTATGCGGCTGGGGCTAAAGGTTTAATCTTGAGTGCTCGAGATTGGTCAATGGCTGAATCAACGCTGATGAAAAGCAGTGCGGGAACTTTTGATCGCATGGACATCGCCACCAGTTTAAACTTAGTCAGTGATCTTAAAGCTTTGAAAGAACAGCACTATAAATTGGTGATTGGTTATCGGGATGAGGCCAGTGTAGATTATCTTAAAATGATCTATCCTCCTAAGCTTGTTTTAGCGATTGGGGGCGAAATTAGAGGTTTATCTCGTCCGGTCATTGATGCGGCAGATGCCAAAGTGGTGATTCGATATCCAGGGGAAACCAAAGTTGCTTTAAATGCGGTCAGTGCCTGTGCTGTTTTATGTTTTGAAGTTGTGCGTCAACGTCAAGTTTAAGCCTATACATTGGGTGAGGTTCTTGTTATAATTCATGGTAAAACTGGAGGATAATCGATGGACTCACTACACGGAAAAGTTATTAAAGAAGGGTATACCTTTGATGATCTATTGTTGGTGCCTGCGTATTCGAAAGTCGTCCCGATGGATGTCTGTTTAAAGACTCGTTTAACTGACCATATTGAACTCAAACTTCCAATTCTTTCAGCCGCGATGGATACCGTGACCGAAGATGCGATGGCTACCGCTTTAGCCTTAGCGGGCGGATTAGGATTTATTCATAAAAATTTAAGCCCTGCGCAACAAGCGACCATGGTGAGAAATGTCAAAGCAATCAAAGGCGATGAATTCTCAAGTGTCGATGCACAGGGTTATTTATTGGTAGGTGCAGCGGTTGGTGTAAGTCCAAACACCATGGAGCGTGTGCATGCTTTGGTGGAAGCTGGTGTGGACATTGTCGCCGTGGATTCTGCCCATGGGCATTCAAAAGGTGTTTTGGATACCATTGCTAAAATTCACCATGCCTATCCTGACTTAACCCTTGTGGGTGGGAACATCGTGACGGCAGATGCGGCGATTGCTTTAATTAAGGCAGGTGCAACGGTTTTAAAGGTTGGGGTTGGGCCTGGATCCATCTGTACAACACGGGTGGTATCAGGGGTTGGTGTCCCACAAATAACTGCCATCAACGATGTGTATCAAATCGCAAAAGCTCACCAAGTGAGTGTGATTGCGGATGGAGGTATTAAACTTTCAGGAGATATTGTGAAAGCCTTGGCAGCTGGGGCTGATGCGGTGATGTTGGGTGGCCTTTTAGCAGGCTGTGAAGAAACCCCTGGAGAAGTGCTAGAAGTCTATGGGAAGAAAGTTAAAACCTATGTCGGAATGGGTTCCTTAAGTGCCATGCAAAGAGGGAGTTCAGATCGTTATTTTCAAGGGGGTCAAAAAGAACTGAAGAAGTTGGTGCCAGAGGGCATTGAAGCGACCGTTCCTTATAAAGGACCCATTGCGGATGTGGTGTATCAAATGATGGGGGGCTTACGCTCAGGGATGGGTTATTGTGGATGTGAGTCCATTCAAGAACTGAAAGATAAAGCACAGTTTATGAAGATTACCAATGCGGGACTTAAAGAGTCTCATCCGCATGATGTTGAGAATGTAAAGGAGGCTCCTAATTACCGTGGCTGATAAAATACTGGTCTTAGATTTTGGCAGTCAATACAATCAGCTCATTGCCCGACGGATTCGTGAGATGGGGGTTTTTAGTGAACTGATGCCTCATGACTTAGATGTACGTAAATTGAAAGAGGATCCAGAATTAAAAGGGATTGTTTTTTCTGGAGGACCTAATTCCGTCTATGATGCCAATGCTTTCTTAGTCGATCCACAGATTTATAGCTTAGGCTTACCCATCTTGGGAATCTGTTATGGGATGCAACTCATGGCTCATCAACTCAAAGGTGAAGTAAAGCCTGGCAGCCAACGTGAGTATGGGAATGCATCACTGAAAATTCAACACTCCAATGCGTTATGTGTTGATTTACCAATGACTCAAGGCGTTTGGATGAGTCATGGGGATCATGTGACGCAAGTTCCTGCTGGATTTCGAGTGGATGGGGTCAGTGAACATGGGATTACAGCTGTTATGAGTGATCCACAACGAAAGTTCTATGGTCTACAATTTCATCCAGAAGTTAGAAATACAGAGTATGGAAACGAATGGATTGAACATTTCGTTTTTGATGTATGCGCTGCTCAAGATAATTGGAAACTGGAAGACTTCATCACTCAACAAGTTGTAAAGATTCAGGCCACAGTTGGTCAAGATGCGGTGCTATGTGCCTTATCCGGAGGGGTTGATTCAGCAGTTGTGGCTGCGTTACTCCACAAAGCCATTGGACCTCAGTTAACCTGTATGTTTGTAGACCATGGACTGCTTCGTTTAAATGAGCGTCAACAAGTAGAAGCCACCTTTAGAGATCATTTCAAAGTTAATTTAATTGTGGTGGATGCGAAGGACCGTTTCTTAGGTAAACTCAGTGGGGTCAGTGATCCTGAGCAAAAACGTAAAATAATTGGTGAAGAGTTCATCCGTGTGTTTGAAGAAGAGAGTCGAAAACTCTCCCATATTAAATGGTTAGCTCAAGGAACTTTATATACCGATGTGATTGAATCAGGTACGAAGACGGCCCAAACCATTAAGTCTCATCACAATGTCGGAGGTCTTCCTAAAGACATACAGTTTAAATTAATTGAACCATTGAATCTTCTTTTTAAAGATGAAGTCAGACAACTGGGTTTACTTTTAGGGTTAACCAAGGCGATGGTCAATCGTCAACCGTTCCCAGGACCTGGTTTAGCGATTCGAATTATCGGAGAAGTGACAGAGGCTAAATGTGACATTGTTCGTTTATCAGATGCCATCTTACATGAAGAAATACTAAGAGCCAAACTTGATCGTGAGATTTGGCAATACTTTACCGTTTTAACCAACATCCAATCGGTTGGAGTGATGGGGGATCAAAGAACCTATGACTTTACCTTAGGGATTCGGGCTGTGAGTAGTATTGATGGGATGACAGCCGATTATGCCAAGATTCCGTATGACGTCTTAGATGTCATTTCTAAGCGTATTGTGAATGAAGTGAAGGGGATTAATCGCATTGTGTACGATGTAACGTCTAAACCCCCAGCCACCATCGAATGGGAGTAAACAAGAGTCTAACTCTTGTTTTTTTAAAGCGTTATCATAATGCACAATATATTACACACTAGTATGCGCAATATATTGACAATTAAACCCAGACTTGATAATTTAAATTCATAAGAGGGTACTATGACACATATTCTAGAAAAAAATAATGGTTTAGATAAAATCGCTTCTACGGTGATTCGTCGTCGATATACAGATGTGGCTAAGTTGGTTAAAGAAAATAAGAAACCCATCGAAATAACAGTCAATGGTAAAGCAGACCTTGTGTTGATGAACCTTGAGTTTTTTGAAGCGATTGTCAGCTTACTTGAAGATTATGATGATCAAATTATGGTTCTCAAACATCAACTCAAGTCTGAAGACTCAGTGGATCGTAAAACAGTGTTTGAAGAAACATCTTTGGGTGAATATGAATCTATGTCCATTGAAGATGTATTGAATCAATAAGTATGAGAAAAATACGTGTCTCAAAGTCTTTTCGTTTGGATGTTGAAACTTTAGATAAGCGTGAGCGCCAATGGGTTGAAAAGATTCTACGTTTTTTAGAAGATGAACAAAATTCAATCGAGACCCTACATCAATTATTTAAGCCTTTACAAGCTGAACTAAAGGGATACTTGAAAGCAAAGAATAGAAGTTTTGGACTACGACTTGTTTTTAGGATTCTAAATGCACACGAGATTGAACTCATGGTCGAAAGAGATGAAGAGAATTCTTTACTAAATGTAATTATCGATATTATCGGTGTGGGCAAGCGAGAAAGTATCTATGGCAAAGTGGCTCAAAGAATTCCACATAAGGGATGAGCATCTCTTCGCTATCTTTGAGCGGTCAGTGATAAACTGTATCTATTAGAGGATAACCATGAAAATCTTTCAACCTTACTTAGATGAGATTGTTGATGACAAGCAAAGAGAACGCGTCTATGAAATTCTAAATTGGATCCATGAAAACTATCCAAGTTTAGAACCTAGAATTGCGTGGAATCAACCGATGTTTACAGATCACGGAACCTATATTATTGGCTTTAGTATCTCTAAACAACATGTCGCACTCTCACCTGAATTGGCAGGCATTGTGCACTTCTCAGAAGAGATTATAAACGCTGGGTATGATCACACCAAAATGTTGATGAAGATACGATGGGATCAAAGGGTTCCTTATGACTTACTTAAACAAATGATTGAGTATAATGTCTTAGATAAAAAAGAGATTAGTACCTTTTGGAGAAAATAAAATACGCACGTGTGTGCGTATTTTTACTCAACAAGTGTTGGGGAAGGGAAGCGAGCGTTTAGAACACCCACCGTTTTACCTTGAAGTTTATAGACTCGAGGAACACGGTCTGTGATCATGGCTAAGAGTTCATAGGGAATGGTTCCCACATGTTTGGCGATTTGATGAATATTGATGTGGGGTCCTAAGATTTCAACAACGGTTCCAATGGGATAGGCTTGGTCTAATTGAACTAGGGTGAGATCCATACTGATTCGACCCACATAGGTACAAGCTTTGCCTTCAATACTGGCATAAGATCCTTGGAGTTGTCTAAAGAGTCCATCTGCATAGCCAATACATAAAGTCCCAATCCATTCATCCCGGGTTGTGGTATAGCTTGCATTATAACCTATGGGTTGATGGGCTTTAACCCACTTAACTTCTTGAAGGGTAGAATACAGACGCATGACAGGTTTGAGCTCAATGGGGTAATCTGAATAGCCATAGAGGGACAAGCCAATCCGTACCGCATTACAGAGGGGGGTTTTGAAGTTGACGGCAGCCCCTGAGTTAGAGGCGTGAATCCATTTAAAGGATTGATTTAAGTTGTTTAGACAGGTTTCAAAGCGCGTGTATTGTTCTTGAGTTTGCGGACTACTTGGAGTGTCACTGGAGGCAAAGTGGGTAAAGATGCCTTCCACACTGGCGCCTTTTAAGGCTAAGTCCTTGAGGGCTTGTGGAACATCTTGAGGTTCTAAGCCATAACGGTTAAGTCCAGTGTTCACTTTTAAATGAATACGTAATCCATCTAATGAGGATGGACATGACTCAATCCACTGTGAAGTTAGGGCTGAACAAATCAGTTGATTCGATTTTACAAGGTGTAAATCATCGGGATGAATAACGCCCATCACTAAGATATCGGATTGAATCTTATGAAGTCTTAGGTTTAATGCTTCATCTAAGGTGGCTACCGCAAAGAATTTAATTCCAATGGACTCTAAATGCTTGGCCACTTTAACATCCCCATGCCCATAGGCATTGGCTTTAATGACGGCGATTAAAGTAGATTGATGGATGGCTTGTAAAGCTTCAATGTTATAAGTGAGAGCATCTAAGTTGATCTCAGCCCAAGTGGGACGATAGAAGGGCTTCATAGGATACGAGCTTTCTGATAGGCTGTGAAGGCGCCAAAGGCCATGAAGGCGATGTGGATGAGTCCATTAAGACTGTTGAGATAGGAAAGGGGTAAAATCCACATGAAGCCTACAATCATGGAGGGATTTAATCCAAACATGGCGATGGCATCCGACAATAAGAAGGATATGAGGGCTAAAGCAGCTGCCAATACAGAGAATTTAACTTGAACGCCCCGTCCGTTGATTCGGATTACTTCACCGATAAGATACCCAATACCGACATAGACGATGGAGAATCGAATCGGAATAAAGAGGGTTAACAGACCATATAAAAAGCCTAATCCTAGGGCAGTTGGAATGCCGACAAGTAAGGCACGTATAAAGCGTTGTTTGGCACTGAGTGCAAAGCTATTGAAGACTTTGATCATAATGGCTTAATTATAGCATTTTTAATCAAGACATAAAAACGTAAAACAGTGCTTAAAATGCACGGTTTATGGTTGACGCTATTTAGGCCGTATGTTATATTTATTAGGCACTTGAAAAATCATCTGGAGGCTTAGCTCAGCTGGGAGAGCGTCTGCCTTACAAGCAGAGGGTCGGGGGTTCGAGCCCCTCAGCCTCCACCATTTGATTTTTACTGCCGGCTTAGCTCAACTGGCAGAGCAACTGATTTGTAATCAGTAGGTTGTGGGTTCAAGTCCTATAGCCGGCACCATTTTTTTCAAGGCAACCCCACTTGCATATGGGGGGATAGCGAAGTGGCTAAACGCGGTTGACTGTAAATCAACTCTCTCCGAGTTCGGCGGTTCGAATCCGTCTCCCCCCACCATCCTTAATCTTGGGGTATAGCCAAGCGGTAAGGCACCAGACTTTGACTCTGGCATCTCCCTGGTCCGAATCCAGGTACCCCAGCCATTATTGACCCGCTAGCTCAGGTGGTAGAGCAACTGACTTTTAATCAGTGGGTCTGGAGTTCGAGTCTCCAGCGGGTCACCATTTACCACCGCGGATGTAGTTCAATGGTAGAACTTCAGCCTTCCAAGCTGACTACGTGGGTTCGATTCCCATCATCCGCTCCATAATTCTATAAGGCCTTTATTTAAAGGCTTTTTTTATTGTCTATTTTAAAATCGTAGCAAAATCGTAGCATTTATATATATGAGTATTAAAAAAGGGCATCTCTGCCCTAAGCTTTTCCAAGTGTTTTACTGAAGTCTTCTGATGCTTTTTTGGATGCAGCTTCTAACTTGTCAGCCATTCTCTTCTGTGATCCAGTGAATAAATGCGAATAAACATTATTGACCATGTCTACAGTATGTCCAAGACGGTCCGCAATCTCTACTGGAGTGAACCCCATTTCTGCCAATAGCGATACATGCGAGTGCCTGAAGTCATGCATTCTAATTATTCTAACGCCAGAATCAATACAAGCAATGTTCTTTATTCTTGAAATCGTTGTTTGTGTAAGATGTGTATTATAGCCGAATATTAGACAATCATTATCAAATCCATTAGATTGCTTATGCTGATCCACTAACTCTTTAATAATAATACTCAGTTCTTGGGTCATGTATACTTTTCTAATTGAGTTTTTAGTTTTTGGAGTTGTTGTCACTTGGTTGATGAAGTCCCAAGTCTTATTAACATTGATCTGTGATGTATTGAAATTAATATCGCCAACCGTTAATGCCATCGCTTCGCCTTTTCTTAATCCAGTCCAATACATTAAAGTATAAAATGCTTTATATATTTGGTTATCAACTTTTAATATGAATCTATTAAACTCATCTGTTGACCATACTTGCATTTCATTTTGTGTGACATTCTTATTCTTAATAAATTCTTGAGTGAATGGATTTTTTAAGATATATTCGTATTTTACTCCCCACAGGAATAATGTTTTGAAGAATTGTTGAATGGATGATAAGTAGTTATTGGATAAGTTCTTAACTTTTAAAACATCTTGCCATCTCAGGATATCTTTAGGTTTTAAGTCTGAAACGATCATGTTCTCGAATATTGGTTTTATATGTACCCGAAACAATTTATCGTGAGTATCGATGCTTCTCAGTTTTAAAAACTTATGACTCTGCTCTTGATATATTTTAAATAGACCACCAACTGTAATAGATTCATCTTGGATATCATCTATAGATAATCTAAAACGCTCTAAATCTTCTAAAGCGTCTTTTTTTGTTTTCCATTTAGCATTCTCACATCTCTTTTGTTTTCTATTACCAGTGCGATCTATGTATCTTATATACCAGTAATATACTCCGAGAGTATTCTTTCCAACTGTTCCTCTGCTCATAATTAAATACTCCTATGTTCGTCTAAGAATTCACCAACATCAATTCCGTATATATTGAGAATATCTTGTAGATCATCCAGTGAAATTGAAATCATTCCTTTTTCATACTTATGCACCGTTTGTCTTGCTTTACCAATCCGAGAAGCGATGTGTTCTAGCGAATATCCATTTTTAGATCTCAATTCTTTCAGTTTTATTCCAACCTTTTCATTGATATTCAAAATTGTACACCTCCTTTGTCAACTGAAATGTGACAAATATAATATACACCCAATATAATAGAAATAAAGAAAAAAGTTAAAATGTCACTTTACAAGTCACAATTCTAAGTATAGAATGTGTTTGTCACCTAATAAGTGACAGAAAGCGGGGAAGACAATGATGGATGAAGTTATGAAGTTGAATATCAAACAATGGCGATTAGTTAATGGATTTAAACAAAAAGAATTCGCCGAAAAAGTTGGTATGAAGTTATCCACTTATCAAAGTCGTGAAAACGGCAAGTCAAAGTGGAAAATTGATGAAGTGACTACTATTTGCGATTACTTGCAGATCAGTATAGCGACTCAACTAAAGTACTAATTTTTTTTAGACCTAATGTAACTTAATAAGTGACGAAGGAGGAAAAGATGACTGAATGGGTAACACCTAAAGATGTAATTAAAATTGCTCAGTGCAATGAACACAAGGCAAGAGAAATTATCAAGAAGATTAATCAAGAGAATTTAGAACAAGGGTACTTAGTCCCAAATATGTTCAAAGTTCCAAAGCAACAATTATTGAAAAGACTTGGATTAAAGGAGCAAAACACATGACAGAGTTAGAACTTTGGAAAGTAGAAATAAGCAGTCGTAAATTAGTCGATATCAATAACGATCCAAATGAACGGATTATCAGAAAAGCAATGAGCGAGCTTACAAAAGAAGGAGTGTTATTTGTGCCAGTCGCAAGTCATACCTACATCAAAGTTGGAAAAGAAACTCCACTTGATCTAATTGAAAAAGCACTACATGCAAACTTCGAACATCTCAAGACTCAGTATCGAAACAAGATTAAACCATTTCGCCAGTATGTCACCGAAGAAAAGATGAAAGCCATGATGGGTGAACTTCCATTCGAGGTTGAAGCATGACGGAAGCTGCGAAGTATTTGATGAAGCAAGTCCAGATAGAATTGGCAATGGGGCAAATCCGAGCGATCACAAACTCTGCTATCCCACAAGATGAAAAGAATATTCGCATTCAAAGAGTCACTGACGAATTGGGAAATTGGATTGAAGAAAATGAGAAAGTTACGCAAACCGATTAAACACACATTGTACGCCATTGGAGCAATCGCACTGACAGCTCACTACATTTGGTATACGCACGATTTAGAAGTTAGACGAGCAGAAATTCACGCTCCAGTAATAATCGAAGCTAGAGCCTTAGAAATGCCACTAGAGTCAACAGACATCATCGTAACCAATTACTACTTAGGCGATGGATCAAGTGGCAAAGTTACTGCCAGTGGTAAAGCGATCAAAGACTTCGAAGTCAATGAGCATGGTATGTACACATTCAATGGAATGATCGTAGTTGCAACCGCCAATACACACCGACTTCAATGGTCACTGAAAGACGGATACAAGAGTCACGATCTACATTCAGTCCTAGATATTGAAATCAATGGGACAAGCTACGAAGCAATAGTCCTTGATGTCTGTGGCAGCTGCTATGGAGTCGAAGGTGAAGTCAACCAACGCATTGATGTCTTCACTACTGGAAACGTCATTGGAAAAGTACAAGGAAAGTTATATGAAACTCGTTTTCAAGATTGATCGCTTCATCGATTGGTGCTATCTCAACGGATCTACTGAGCATAAAGTTAGAAAAATGCTTGAGCAGTACGACTGGGGCAAGTACGAAGGCATGACATATGAAGAAGTTAGAAAAGAAGAAGTCGCAATCATGCGTGAATGGTTTGTCAAGGAGGAAACAAAATGAACCAACAAATGAATATCTTTCAGAAGATGTTAAAAGCAACGGAGTCCATCGAAAGAGTGGCTAAGAACCTAAAGGTCGAAATGGGCAAAGGAAGTTATAAAGCAGTAGGTGAAGGTGATGTGTTGGCAGCAGTAAAGCCAATCGAAGTAGAGTTAGGCATTTATTCGTATCCTTGCGATCGTAATATCGTTGAAACACAAGTCTTAACAACTGTGAAAGATTACAACGGAAACAAGACTGAATCTAATCAATTATTCATGAGATTGGAAACTACTTATCGATTTGTGAATGTTAATAATCCAACTGAATTCATTGACATCAAGACATATGGCGATGGTGTTGACAGTCAAGATAAAGCACCTGGTAAAGCCATGACATACGCAGATAAGTATGCACTTCTTAAAGCTTACAAAATTGAAACTGGCGATGATCCTGATAAAGAAGGTAGTGCCGAGCTGAAGAAAGCCATTCAAAACGAAGTTAAAGCCACACCTAAACAAGTTGAAGTGCTGTCCAAAAACTACACTGGCGACAACTTAGCAAAACTGCTTGAAGCCAACGGAATTACACAAATTGCAGATATGCCAATGAAGAAAGCCAGCGAATTGATTGGCAAGATCATGGCTAAGAAAGAAGGCGCAAAATGACGGACTTAATCAAAATTTTTGACGAACAAGGCGAACTCACAGTCGCAGTCAGTACTCAACTCGCTCATTACGAAGTACAAATCAAAGCAATGGAAGAACATCGCAAACAATACCTAGAAGCGATCCAACAAGCAATGGAAGCCAACGGTGTTAAGAAGTTCGAAAACGACATCATCACTATCACTTTTATCGATCCAACGTCACGAGTAAGCCTTGACTCAAAGCTTCTCAAAGAGCAAGACTTCGAAACCTATCAAAAGTATGTACGTGAGTCGCAAGTCAAAGCATCGGTGCGCATCAAATGCAAATAGAGTTCATCGAAGAAACGCACACATATTTAGTTGACGGAGTGATCGTTCCATCGGTCACTCAAATCATGAAACCGATGAGCGAACAGTACTACAACGGACTACCTGAAGAAGTACTCAAACAAGCTGCTAATCGTGGCACACGAGTTCACAAAGCAATCTACGACTTCGAACAGTTAAATGCAGTTCTTGTTGATGACACCATGCCATATTTCAAGAACTACCTAGTGGCTAAGAACATAAAGAAGTTCAAACCACTCATGCAAGAGTTTGCGCTTACTGAAGGCACGTTCTGTGGAACACTGGATATGTTGGCGGAAATGGATGGACAACAAGTCATCATCGATTTAAAAGTAACGTCAAAACTCAACAAAGAGTTAGCAGAAGTCCAACTGGCTGGATATGTAGAGTTATGTGAAAAGAATGGCATTGGAGTTAATGGAACGTACATCTTACACCTTACAAAAGACTCGTTCAAACTACACCAAATCACTCCAAACTTTGATAAGTGGAAGGAACTCAAGGATGAAAGTATGCGAACGATGCGGGGTAAGTAGTGTAGCTCAAGCCATCCACATTCATCATGTTTGTGGTCGAGTAGGCAAAGATAAAGACAAGCCTGAGAACCTAATTCAACTGTGTTATCGATGTCACATGATGTGGCACGAACACAGAGATCAGAACTACGAAGAATGGATGTACAAGCATATGAAATCAAAGTATGGTAATGCGTTTCCAATAAAGGTAAACGGTCATCCATACATCACTAAATGGATCGCAAGAATTGAAACGGATGAACATGACTAACATATTTTATGAGGTTGAAAAGGAAACAAACAAAGATCATGTTGCTACTCCACGATATGTTGTTGAGTCAATTTATAACATTATTGGAATAGATAAGTACGAGAATATATGGTTTCCATTTAACAACTACGATAGTCAATTCAAGTTAAAAGCAGATGAATTGAAATTAAGATATAAAGCAACTCATCTATTTGATGACTTGAGTAATGACTTCTTTGTAACAGAACCACCAAGTAATTGTGAGTTGATGATTAGCAATCCACCATTCAGCTTGCAAAACGAAATAATAGAAAGAAGCTTCAAGCTAATTGATGAAAATAAGATAAAATCATTCGCTTTACTTCTACCGTTAGCTACACTTGAAACACAATCAAGAGCTGAGATGTTTGAGAAGCACCAATATAAACTATCAATCATCATTTTTAAGAAAAGAATAAAGTTTCTTGGACACGATCAGGTGTTCAACAAAGGATGTTGTTGGGTTTGTTACAACATTGATGAGTTAAAAGACAGACGAATAAGTTGGATATAAACGGAGGAAGAAAATGAAAAAGACATTTAGCCTAAATGAATTGATTGTGTTTATCGGAGAAGTAAAGGGCATCAATATGTTTGATCGCGAAGGTCTTGAAATGCTCAGATCAATACAAGAAATCCTAATCATGATTGAAAAAGAAAATGCAAAATAGAATTTTATTCTTCAGTGGTGGATTATCAAGCTTCGCAGTCGCACACCATTTAAAAGAAACGTATCCAAAAGATAACATTGTGTTGTGCTTCACAGATACGCTTTGGGAAGATGAAGACTTATATCGATTTATAGATGAAGTTAGTACAAAGCTTAAACTGCCACTACTAAAACACAGCTCAGGTATTGATCCAGTCGAACTGATGATTAAACAGAAGATCATATTCAATAGTCGAATGGGTAATTGTTCATCAATTCTAAAAATGAAGGTGGCCAGTGATTATCTAAAAAAAGGCAAGAAGCCAACAAATGAAACGTGGTACAACAAACAGTTTCTAAAAAACGAAAACTTTATAGAAAACGCAATTTTATACTTTGGAATATCGTTTGATGAGTTTCACAGGACTAAAGCTATAAGTGAAAATTGGAAACCATTTGAAGTTGAGTTTCCGCTCTGTAAGATGTACTTCGATTATGACGAGTTGTTGAGTCAATACAACATTAAAAAACCAAGACTATACATTTATGGGTTTACTCACAATAATTGCAAAGGTCGCTGCGTAAAGTCTGGCAAAGGTCACTATAAGCTTTTGTATAACGAAGACTTAGAAACGTTCAACCAAGTTAATGAAATTGAACACTACTTGTCATTGTTTGTTGGTGATTATCACTTGACTAAAAAAAACTCATCTGATGAAGAGTGGAAGATGGCACAACATTACTTGGAACAAAACGAAATAGAAATGCATAGGTGGCACGACAGTGGTTATCAATACAAGCCAAACCTAATTTATGGAAGTATAGAAAATTATCCATCAATCTTAAAATCAACTCATCTAAATCAACTTAAGAAGAGTTTAGATAACAAGATGACACTGGATTTATTCGGTGAAGAAATTGGCGGATGTGGATGTTTTATTGAATACGAACAGGAGGAATCAAATGGATTTAGTAAACCAACTGATGACTAAAATCAACGAGCTTAACGCATCCATCAAGGTGCTTAGAGATCATGGTGAGAAGTTAGCAGAAGCAGAACGTGATTATCGCATCGCATTGACTAAAGAAGTCATGATCATGAAAGATGAGAAACTTCCAGCAACACTGATTAACCTGACTGTATATGGTCGTCATGATGTCGCTCAGTTACGTTTTAGAAGGGATTTGGCACAATCTATGTACGATGCCAATCAAGAGCATATCAACGTCACAAAGGTTCAGATTAAGGTGCTAGAAGGACAAATAAATAGGGAGTGGGGAAATAGTCGTGGAGATTAAGTTTACTGTTCAAGGCACTCCACAACCAAAGCAAAGACCACGCGTTACTTCTCGTGGTACATACACACCTGCACGAACAAAAGACTATGAAAAGATTGTTGGATGGTCATACGCAGCTGCTGGCGGAAAGATGATGAGTGGAGCGATTGAAGTAAGAGTAAATGCTTACTTCTGTATTCCTAAATCACGCAAAGATGTCAGTGTTGGTGATTGGCACTTACAAAGACCAGATTTAGATAATGTGGTCAAGATTGTGAAAGATGCATTGAATGGAATCGCATATAAAGATGACTCACAAGTAGTAGTTGAATATGGCAATAAAATGTGGGGAGCATCAGAACGTATTGAAGTAACAGTAAAGGAGATTGCTAATGGCAGATAAAAAATACTATTGGTTAAAGCTTGAACGCAACTTCTTCAAACGACACGATGTACGCATTATCGAAGATATGCCAAACGGTAAGGAATATGTCCTGTTTTTTATGAAACTACTTGTAGAAAGTATAGATCATGAAGGTCAACTCAGATTTAATGATCCGATACCATACAACGATCAAATGCTATCAACAATCACGCATACAAATATTGACATTGTCAGAAGTGCTATTAAATTATTTCAATCGCTAAACCTGCTTGAACTGTGGGATGATAAGACAATTTATATAGCTGACACAACTAAAATGCTAGGACAAGAGAGTGAGTGGGCAATTAAAAAACGTGAGTATCGTGAGAAGTTAATTGAAGCAAAGGACAGTACTAGGACAAAAAAGGACAATGTCCGACAAGAGATAGATAAAGAGAAAGATATAGATAAAGAGTTAGATAAAGAGAAAGAAAAGAAGAGTCGTTTCACTCCACCTACGCAACCTGAAGTATCTGAATACATGATTGAGATTTTAGCAAAAGACGACTCACAACGCTTTATCGATTACTACACATCAAACGGATGGATGGTTGGTAGAAACAAGATGAAGGACTGGAAAGCAACAGTTAGAAACTGGGTGGCTCGTAGTGATAACAAAAATGAAAAGAAGGTCACTAAGACTGGTAGTCGTTTCTTAGACCTTATGGCAGAAGAAAATGAATAGAACTGATGTGAACAAGATTATGGCAATTCTAGAAGTGGGATATCCTAACTGGATTGCAAAGCTGGAAGACGAGAAGTTGAAGATCATGTTGAATATGTGGACTGAGCTATTTGCTGAAGATGATGCAAATCTAGTGGCTAGTGCAGTCAAAGCAATAATGATAACTGATCCTAGTCCATTTCCACCAACAATAGGTGCGATTAAAGCGAAGATGTACGAGTTAACTAAACCTGAAGAGCTAACCGAGCAAGAAGCTTGGAACACAGTTTATAAAGCCATATGTAATAGCGGATATAACGCACAGCAAGAATGGGACAATCTTCCAGATGTAATCCAGTCACTCACCACACCACGATTGCTTCGCGAGTATTCACAAATGAGTACAGATGAAATCAATACAGTCGTGTCTAGTAACTTTATGAGATCGTACAGAGTTCGCAAGGAACACTTCAAACAACAACAGTTACTGCCAAACAGCATGAAGACGATGATCTCGAATATTGCTCAAAAATTACAGATAGGAACAACGAATGAATAAGAAATGGTACTACATCACAATCGTTTACAAAGTTGCTGACACGATCGAGCGTGAAGAACGCTTTCCAGTTACTCAAGAAACCGAGAATATGATCCTTAATCAACGTAAACAAGAAATTATGGACAAGCACAAAATCAAAGAAGAAGACTTAATCATCATGTGGGAATTATTCTAAAAAGGGGAAACAAAATGAACACAGTAAACTTAATCGGTAGAATTACAAAAGAATTGAAATTGGAAGTAACTAAGAGTGATCATAAAGTCTTGAGATTCAGCATCGCAGTTAACAACGGTAAAGACAAAGACGCTACATTCGTGAATTGTCAAGCCTGGAATAAAACAGCCGAAGTCATCAACCAATACTTTGGTAAAGGTTCAAGAATTGGTATCATCGGAAGAATTGATACTAATAACTATTTGAAAGACGGAAAGATGGTTTACAACACGTTTGTCACCGTCAATCAAATTGAATTTCTTGACTCAAAACAAGAAGATAAAAAAGAACCAGTAGAAGAATACAAACCCAACAATGATTTAGACATCCCTGATGATCTTCCATTCTAAAGGGGGAGTAATGTGATACCGGTAGACGTAAAAATGGCACTTGTGAACTACAAACAATTCCATAGTGCCATAGTGAAAATTGAAGATGACATCGAAGCAGTCAATGCCAAGCGTTTCAAGATTGGCGGATCTGTTGTAAAGATACCCGAAACGACTAAACCAAGAGATCTCGTCATTATTGAGAACTTGGAACGCTTAGACAAACTTCGCAATTCATTATCTGTGCATCATTATCTAGCAGAGTTAGCAGATGAATTTATAAACGCACTTAACGATCCATTTAAAAGCATGGTCGTTGATAAGTACATCAATAAACTCAATGCGACGCAACTTGAAGAAAAGTATTGTTATAGTTTTAGACAAATAAGCAACATCATCGACAGATTGATAGAAAGATTTATTGAAATAACATGAAAAACAAACTAATAGACTTAAACGATCATTTATTCGAACAATTAGAAAGGTTGAACGATGAAGATTTATCAGGCGATGAACTTGAATCAGAATTAAAACGTGCGAAGGCAATCAGCAGTGTAGCAAACAATATCATCAATAACGCTTCTGTCATGCTAGAAGCTCAAAAGCACAAAGATGAGTACTATGGATCAAAATCACAAGACGATATCCCAGCGATCTTAAAACTAGGGAATAGGTAATGAAGTACACAGATGCATTGATTAAGTACATCCGGAGAGTAGCCAAAGGAAGATTTAACAAAGAAATCTGCGAGCTTGTATTTAAGAAGTTTGGAATAACGCTCACACCGGATCAGATGAAGAACATCAAAGGCAACCACAATATTTCAAGTGGTTTAACTGGCCAATTTGAAAAAGGACACGTTCCGTTCAATAAAGGTAAAAAGACAGGTGGATGGAAACCGACTTATTTCCAGAAAGGGCATATACCACCAAACACTAGACCGGTAGGAACAGAACGCATTGACTCTAAAGATGGATACTTATCTGTCAAAATCGCTGAACCAAATAAGTGGAAAGCAAAGCACGTGATCATTTGGGAAGAGCAACATGGAAAAGTTCCTGAAGGACACAAAGTCATATTCTTAGATGGAAATAAGACAAATATCGAACTTGATAACTTAGCAATAGTAACATATGGCCAAATGCTTCTACTTAATCAGCATCGGCTTATCAAACCTAATCCTGAAATAACCAAAACAGGACTACTGCTATCCAGCGTAATGGTTAAAGCACATAAATTAAAAAGAGGACAAAATGATAAAACAAAAAAAGCGTAGCGTTTACGCAGTATAGATGTCCACACAAGATCCATGCGGTCGATGACGAAAGGAAATAGAATGATTGATAATGATAAGTTAGTTTACCATCCAGAACATTACACAGCTGGAGGAATTGAGGTTATTGACTTCGTTGAAGTTAAATTGAATGCTATGCCACATCTTAGCCCATTCCAAGCGTATTGCTTGGGCAACGCACTGAAATACATTCCTAGAGCTGGAGTGAAAGATGAGTCAAAGTTTACACAGGATATTGAAAAGGCTATCTTCTATCTTCATAAGTCGATAGGAAAAGATCCAAGATGAAATACACAAAAGAAATAGCAAGGAGTTATTAGATGAATAAATATCAAAGACTTCAAAAATGGGTATTCAGCACGGCAGTCGATACAGGGCATACAACAAATGTTGACAAAGAATATCATGACTTGCTTAAAGAATTAGTGGATAAAGCACCACACTATGAAAAGTTAGAAGCCAAAGCAACACCATATAAAACAAGAAACATAGAAAGTATTGGAGATGAACAGATTGGAACTTGTAAATGTGGTAATAGAGTTGGAGATACTGAGCATTATTGCGAACGTTGTGGACAAGCACTATTTTGGAGTGAAGATGAGATTCAGCAAAACAGAAAAGATTGAGTATATCAAAAGCGAGATAAACAAAGCTGAACACTTCTTAATCGACAATCCACACTGCTCGCCGGATCTTAAAGTTTACTACAACGAACGCATCGATATGTTGATTGATATTCTAGCAATAATTAGCAACTAAACATTTCCTTTAGGAAACGATTAAGGGTGATACTATGATATTAGAGAATAACAGGAAGTCATGACTAACTGTGAAAATCAATAAGGCAGCAAAGTCATCATGACTCTGTCAAAAGGGCGAAAAGCCCTTTTATTTTGATAACAAGGAGGCGTATGGAATTACTCGAAGCTGTTGAGCGTTCTACCAAGAAGGCTCGTACAGGCAAGGAACTCATATCCTGGGATAACGTTGCCAAACTGATGAAAGAAAACAGATCACCTGAATATTATCGATCTAAATGGCGTAGGAAGATGGGAACACACGATCCAAATCAAAGTATTAGAGTATCGGCCAATGAATCTGTTAAAAAAGGTTATACAGATAAACGAGGAATACTGATCAACGAGCTAAATAAAGAGCGCACGATCAAAGAACTGTGCTATGCGACAGGATACAACAAACTTGAATTACTTGGAACGATTGAAGAGTTAAGACTTGAAGGTTATGACATCGTTCAAGCTCGCTTCGGTGATGAAGTTGCGTACACAACCAACAAAGAAGCGTCACCTACCTACTATGAGTTCAAGCATTATCAAGATGTAGACAAGGTTATCAAAATCGGTGTAGTTACTGATACTCATATTGGATCACGATATTGGCAAAAGACATTCTTGAAAATAGCTTACGATGACTTCGCTAAAGAAGGAGTCAATAACGTGTACCATGTCGGCGATGTAACTGACGGAATGTACACACAGAGAGCTGGAAATATCTATGAGATATATGCTTATGGGTTTGACCAGCAACTAAATGAAGTCATCAACGCATATCCAAAGGTTGAAGGTATAACGACCTTTTTTATTACAGGAAATCATGACGCAACACACGTTATGAACGGTGGAGCAAACATCGGAACTGCAATCGAACGCAGCAGACCTGACATGAAGTATCTTGGGCATGAATACGCCAAGATATGGTTAACCGATAAGGTTGATATTGACTTAGTGCATCCAAGAGATGGAACATCATACGCATTAAGTTATAAAATGCAAAAGCGAATTGACGCCATGCATGGTGGTATGAAACCAAAGATCATGGTAGTAGGACATTACCACAAGAACTTCAGTATGTTATATCGCAATATATGGTCATTCGGATTAGCGAGCTTCCAAGCACAAAGTCCGTTTATGCGAGGGTTAGGTTTAGTTAGTGATGTTGGCTATATGATCCTAGAGATTAAAGTCAACAAGCATGGTGATATCATCGAATGCACTCCACGTTATAAAGTGTTATACGAAACGATTAAAGAAGACTATTAAGCGAGGTGTCGTTGGGGTAAGCGACAATCTGCCACCAAATGTGTGGGCTAACCTCCGATCCACTCAGCCTAAGCGCAGAATACAAAGGACGAAACAGATGGCAAAGAAATCAGTAATAACATTTGAAGATAACTTTGACATCATAAGTAAAGCAGTTGAAGCAGCACCAAAGTCTGTCATGAAACAGATAGGCCAACAAATCGCCCGTGAAACACGTAACAAGTTAGATAAACGTACAGGTCGATTAAGAAAGTCTGTTGGATATTGGGCAAGGAAGAACGAAGGGGATTTACAAATCGGATACTACAATAACTACTTAGACAGCCACAAAGGTGCAGCATTCTATAAAGAAGCAGTAATGGCAGATAACAATCCATTAGTTGAAGTAGTAAGGAATAACCAAAGTAGTATATCTAAACTCATTGGTGAAGCATTAGCAGCACTTGGGTTCAAGGATAAAGCATACATAGATAGAATGATAGGATCAGTACAAGATGAACAAGGTGAGTAATGGCTCGAAATTTTTCTAAGAGCTTCTACAAAGGTAAAGCTTGGCGAACGACTAGAGCATCGTATATAAGCAAAGTACATGGACTATGTGAGAGATGTTTAGAGCAAGGTCGCTATACACCATGCGAAGACGTACATCACAAGATACTATTGAACGAAGCAAACATACACGATCCTTCCGTATCACTTAACCACGAACACTTAATCGCATTATGTAAGGTATGTCATAACATGGCGCACAGTGATGGAAGTCCAGTAAGAGAAGGATTAACATTCAATGAGAATGGTGAATTAGTGAAGAGATAGATATGCCCCTATGTCACTCAAAGTGTTAAAACACTAAAGGACCGAGGGGGAACTTCTTTCTAACTGGAATTGAAAAACGCATAAGGGTGTAGATTTTAAGCATAAATGGAGGTAAACAATGACTGAAATCAGTAAACAAGAGCGTATTCAGCTTAAAATAGACGAACTTAAGCAGATATTCGCTGTTTTAGATGTAAATACGCAGACAACGGTAGAGCCATTGATCAGTAAGGCTGCATTCATGTCGGTTACACTAGACGATCTACAAGATATCATCAATCAGACGGGTGTTGTTGAAGAATACCATAACGGAGCGAATCAGCATGGTCTTAAAAAGAGTTCACACGTTGAAGTTCACTTGGCTATGATGAAGAACTACACTTCAGTCATGAAACAGCTGATGGACTTACTACCAAAAGAGCAAGTTAAAATCGCTAACGATCCATTGTTAGATTTTATCAATGAACCAAAGTGAATTACATCAGAGAATACGTAAAACAAATTGATGATGGTCTTGTCGTATCAAAGAAAGTTAAAAAAGTTTACACGAAGTTATTACATGACATAGATACTGGAAAGTATATGTTTAATGAACGTCAAGCCATGCGATCTATTGAGTTTGCAGAGTCATTCTGCGTACCAAAGGATAGCAAAACTGGTAAGACGATCAAGTTAGAGTTGTTTCAAAAGGCTTTCTTACAAGCTGCGTTCGGAGTATTACTGCCAAACGGCAAGCGTCGGTTTAAGGAAGTTTTTTTATTAGTCGCACGTAAAAATGGCAAGACCACTTTATTGAGCATTGTCATGTTGTATATGCTGATTGCTGATCATGAGAATGGTGCTGAAGTTTATTCAGTGGCCACAAAACTGGATCAGGCGAAGAAAGCGTTCGATGAGTGCGTTGCGATTGTGTCAAAGAGTCCTAGACTTAGACAACATATCAAGAAACGTCAATCAGATCTATACACTCCAGCAACGTTCGGATATCTGAAACCACTCGCAAGTGATTCAAATACCTTAGACGGGTTGAACAGTCACAACGTCATCGTGGATGAGCTTCATGCTATAAAAGATCGTAAGCTCTATGAAGTCATGTTCGAGTCAATGGGCGCTAGAGATAACCCGATGTTTGTCATGATCACGACCGCTGGAACGGTGCGTGAAAGTATCTTCGATGAAATCTATAAACACGCTAACAAAGTGTTGGATGGATTGGTTGAAGATGAAACGTTTCTACCTGTGATGTATGAACTTGATGATCGCGGTGAGTGGATAAACCAAGATATGTGGTTTAAAGCAAATCCCGGTCTTGGCACAATCAAACAAATTGATTACTTAACTCAACGTGTCGAAAGAGCAAAGAATGATGTATCGCAACAAGCCGGACTACTAACTAAAGAGTTTAACATCCTTGGTGTTACAGACTCGGCGTGGTTGGATTACGACATTATCGACAATCCAGCATCGTTTAACATTGAAAACCTTAAAGGCACATACGCAGTCGGTGGAGCTGACTTATCATCCACCACTGACTTAACGTGTGCCACATTATTGGTGCAAAAGGATAGCACTAAATATGTGGTTCAACAGTACTTCATGCCTACAGATCGCTTAGACGAACGGATGCAAGAAGATAAAGTTCCATACGATCTATGGTCTAAGCAAGGTCTACTAACATTGTGCGAAGGGTCTAGAGTTAACTACTCTGATGTCACACAGTGGTTTGTTAAGATGCGTGATGAGTTTGAGATATATCCACTGTGGATTGGATTTGATAACTGGAACGCTAACTACTGGGTAGAAGAAATGAGGAACAATGGCTTCACTATGGAAGATGTCATTCAAGGTGCTAAAACCATGAGCGGTCCAATGAAGGATATGGCAGCTGACTTACAAGCTAAACTCGTGAACTACAACGGAAACAACATATTGAAATGGTGTCTATCTAACACTGTTATCAAGGTTGATGAGAATGAGAATATCAGACCAGTTAAATCAAAGGCAAGACAGCGAATAGATGGTGCTGTTAGTCTGATTGATGCATACGTCGTGTATAACAGACATCACGATGATTATTTAAACATGATGGGGTAAAGAAATGGCACTAATCGATTTATTCAAAAGTAAAGAAACAAGAATGCTGCAAAGCGAATTTGTCAAAATGGTTGTCGGTTATCAACCAGTATTCTCTACATATTCAGGTGGAGTTTATGAAATGGACATCACCGTCAGTGCTATTGACTCGTTTGCACGTCACGTTTCAAAAGCGAATCCTAAAATAAAAGGTCAGTCGTATAAGAGCATTGAGAAACAGTTCCAAGTGTACATGAACGAAACAATGACGACATCGCAGTTCTTATATCGTGCGGCGACGATCTACAAGTGCGAGAACAATGTATTCATCATTCCGATCTTTGATCAATATCACTTCATTAGTGGTTGGTATCCGATCAGTACGATTGGATCACAAATCAGTAACGTGAATGGAACGCTGATGTTGAAGTACGTGATGAACGGAAAGACATACGCAATTCCGTATAGCGAAGTTATTCACTTGCGCTCACATCATTATTCAAGCGAACTTATGGGTGATGGTAATCGACCGCTCTATGAAACGCTTGAACTGATTAACACTCAGAACCAAGGCATCACTAATGGAGTTAAGCAGTCAGCAACAATTCGTTTCCTGGCTAAGCTTACAAACATCCTGAAGCCTGAAGATATGAAGCGTGAGCGTGATCGTTTAGTCGCAGATAACTTAGATGCTACCAATCAAGGTGGTGTCATGTTATTCGATAATAAGTATGCAGACATCAAGCAAGTAGATAGTAAACCATTCATTGTTGATGCAGAACAAGCGAACTACATCAGAACAAATGTCCATAACTACTTTGGAACAAACGAAAAAATCCTACAAAACAGATTCAACGAACAAGAGTGGGGTGCTTACTACGAAGGCGAGATTGAGCCTTTTTTAATTCAGTTAAGCCAAGGTATGACGAGATGTATGTTCACACAACGTGAATTAAGTTTCTCGAACATGATCATCTGGGAGTCGTCTAGACTTCAGTATGCTGACACTGCGACGAAATTAGACTTGATCACTAACCTATTCGATCGTGGGTTCATTACTCATAACCAAGGTCTTGAGATATTGAACTTGCCACCACAAGAAAATGGCGATGACTACTTCATTCGTTTGGAATATGGAAAGACGAATAAATTAGATGCAATTCAGGAAGTGGATGACAGCAACGATATGGATCCTGAAGAAAGTCCAGCAGATTTAATGGAGGATGTACAAGAAGGGGAAACAGATGATAACTCAAGATAGACAGTATAGAGCGTTCGACTTCACATCCAATGAAATGGTTGTAGAAGGCAAAGCGGTAGCGTTTGATAGTCCTACGCTCATCGCCAATATTGATGGTGTGAAGTTTTTCGAAGTGATTGATAAACGAGCATTTGACTTAACAGATATGCGTGATGTCGTGCTTGTCATCGACCATGAAGGCAAACCAGCAGCAAAGACTAAAAACAAAACATTAGAACTAGTAAAGACCGATGAAGGTCTTTTTATTAGGGCAGACCTTAGCAAAAATGCAACAGGTCGAGAATTACACGAAGACATCCAAAACGGATTTTACGACAAGATGTCATTCGCTTTCACTGTTCGAAAAGATGAGTACGACAAGGCAACACGCACTCGGAAAATCTTGGAGATAGATCGCTTATACGATGTGTCGGCTGTAACCTTCCCAGCGTATGAAGCAACAAGTATCAGTGCTAGATCATTCTACGAGGCGGAGGCTGAAGTGGAACGTAAGGAGTTACGTGATCGTGAATTGAAACAGAAAAGATTAAAACTCATGCTCGAACTTGAGCAGAAAGGATCTCGATGAATTTAAAAGAAATCGAAACTCGTGAGAGTGAAATTCGTGAACTTCTTAACGGTGAACTAAATGTCGAACAACTCGATGCATTGACCACAGAAGTCGAAACTCTCAAAGAAGAACGCAGCAAGATCACTGAAGCTGTTGAAAAACGTGAAGCCTTAATTCAAGCCACTCTACAAGGCGAAGGCGAAGTTGTAGAAGAAATCGTTGAAACACGAAAGGACACTAAAAATATGTTTGATGTAAACACTGTTGAATACCGTAATGCATTCTTGAAAGACCTACAAGGCAAAGAATTATCCGTTGAAGAACGTACTGCAGTTAGTGCAGCTGCTGCTATCCCTACTTTAACGCTTAACAAAATCTATGAAAAATTAGAACAAACTTCCGTATTGTATCCATTTGTCAGCAAATCAATGCTTCCAGGTTATGTATCCATTCCAGTCGAAAATGCTAAGAATGATGCTGCTTGGGTCGCTATGGGAACTGCTTCGACTGACGGAGCTGACAGTTTAGCTGCTGTTTCTCTCTCTGCTCACAAACTCATCAAGACTGTTGAAATCACTGCTGACAATTTAGCTGCTTCCGTCGATGCGTTTGAAGCGTTTATCGTGGATGCATTAGCTAAGAAAATTGCTAGAGCTGTTGACGTTGCAATCTGCACCGGCGATGGTGCTTCTAAAGCTACGGGCTTATTGGCTTCAGGCGTTATCACCAACACTGGTACTTATACCAAGGCTGCTATGACTTTTGCTGATTTGATGACTCAAATTGGGGACTTAGGAGCTGAATACCGTCGCAATGCTAAATTCGCTATGCCATCAGCTGTATTCTTCTCTGATGTCGTTCCTGCATTGGCTGAGAAAGGTATCGGAGTTGATTCTCAAGATGCGCTTAAATATCAAATCGCTGGTTACCCAGTTATCTTGGATGACAATCTAACTGCTGACTCAATCGTATTCGGTGACTTCAGTTTCTATCACTGGAATTGGGCAAAAGACGTTACGGTTGATCGTGATACGAGTGTCGGTTTCCGTACTGGTTCTGTTGTTTATCGTGCATTTGGCTTGGCTGACGGTAAAGTCGTCAATGCTGCTGCATTCAACCACTACACCAGAGCTGCTTCTTAATCATTGATCGTTGCATGGGGAGTGTAAAAACTCCCCTTACTTTTGAAAGGAGTTCACGATGGCATTACTTGATGACGTGAAATTAGCACTGCGTATCAGTAGTGCATCATTGAATACTGAAGTCGCAGATCTAATCAATGCAGCTGAAGAAGACTTACAAGTCACTGCTATTGATGAAACGATGTTTGATGAAACAAGTCCGCTCATTAAACAAGCAATCATCGCATACTGCAAAGCGAACTTCGGGTACAACAATCCTGAAGCTGAACGGTTTATGTCGTCTTACGAGTCGATGAAGCGAACGATTGCATTAAGTGTGAAATATGCTGTGGAATGAAGTAATTGAACTAGGGAAATCAACTGAAACGCTTACCAATGGTGAGCCTATCAAAACAATGACTTGGACTAGCGTGTTCTGCGATAAGAAATCGGTTAGTTCAAAAGAGTTCTATAACGGTAATAACTTAGGGTTTAAACCTGAGATGGTATTCGTTGTTAGGACACAAGAGTACGATCGTCATGAAAAGGTGAAGTATAACTCGGTTATATATGACATCTTGCGTACGTACGTGAATGGGGATATCACTGAAATTACAGTGACTGGAAGTGTGGGCGAATGACAAACGAAATTGCTGATAGAGTAAAAACTTATCTAGACACTAAACATAGTCGAGTGTATCGCAATAAATCAATTAAATCCCCAACGTTTCCATATGTTGTGTATATCGTTCAAAGAGCGATAGATAGTTATCCAACAAACGACTATTCATTGGTGGTAAACATCATTGAAAAGAACGATGGTACGGTATCAGTAAGAGCAATTGAGGACTTGGCTGATGCGATTGATGAAAGTCTAAATACATTAGTATTAACTTCTACAAATTACAACTTACATTTCACTAGAGATAATCGTCAGTTTGATGATGATGAGTCTTTAGCTGGAGTAATGCTTATTAATATGCAGTACACGATTAGAGTGTACTAGAAAGGAATTTATGGCTAACGAAAAGATTTTACTCGGATATGGAACAGTATCTGTGGGTGGAACTGCGATCGGTCTAACACGTGGAGGTTCTGTCTTCTCTGTTGAACGTGATTATCGTGAGATTGAAGCGGATGGCGACAAAGGGCCACAACTTGGACGATTACTTATTGATCGTGAAGTTGCAAAACTAACCGTAAACGCTTTAGAATTATTCACTGCTGCGAACATGACGAAATATTATCCAGGAACATCTCTAACTACAGGTGTAACTGAAGATACTTGGAAAAGCACATTGACGATTGCTTCTGGCGATCATAACGATGTAATTTGGACTGGTAAGACTTTGGATGGTAAGTCCGTAGTTATTCAAGTAGATGATGCGATTAATATGGGTGGTTTGGAATGGTCACTCGAAGATAAGAATGAAGTCGTTCCATCGATTGAGTTCACTGCTATTTATTCAGATCAAGACACTGCGCCTTGGTCAGTTAAGTTTGGTAAATAAGGGAGCGTAAAAACTCCCTTTTCTTTTATAAAAACACGTCAAGTGGAGGAAAATTAAATGAGAAAATTAAATGTTGAAGATAGTTTCGCATTTTCAGAAATACTAGATAAGATGGGCATCCAAGACGATCTGAATACGATGTTGGATAAAGCCAAATTAATGGGTAAAGATGGTCAAGCATGGCTTGGTGGTCAAATGGCATTGTTACTTATCAAAAAAATATATCGAGCTAAGGATGAAGTGCTTGCATTACTCGCAAGTTTATTTGAAAAAGATGTTAAAGAAATTAGCAAGCTCGAAATCAAAAACATTGGTTCAATGATTACTGAACTAATTAAAAATGAGGATTTCGCTAGTTTTTTTCCCTCAGTAGAAGTAGACGAGAAGAAATAGAAGATTTACTTCTACAAAGATACTCAAACATCGAATATGTATTTAAGCTTCCAATTAATCAAGCTATTAAATTGATTACGTATGCTAAGAAACAAAATGATAAAGAGTATTTACTAAGACACTATTTAATGATCTATCCAAGTATGGATAAAAAAACTTATACACCATTTGAAGAATATTACAAACAGGCTCTACCGAATCAAGTTAAATACGATAACAGGTCACTTGATGAAATTATGGATGAAATATTAAAGGTTAACGTTTAGAAAGGGGCAACATGGAACTTTTTAGATTATACGGATCGATACTTCTGGACAACAAAGAAGCACTCAAAGAATTAGACATTACTCAAAAGCAAGCGAAAGCTTCTCAAGGTGCATTCAAGGATCTTGGTGAAGGTGCTAGTGATTTAGGTAAAAAAGTCTTAGCGGGTGTGACTGTTGCAGCAGGTGCATTACTTGGTCTTGGTATTAAAGCAATTAACGCCGCCAGTGAAGTTAGTGATGCTTCTAAACGTGTTGGAATGTCAGCCGAAGAATATCAAAAATGGGCATATGCGGCTAAGTTAAGTGGCGTTGAAAGCGACAAACTTGAAGCCATAATGAAGAAACAACAAACTACCTTTGCCAATGCTACAGAGGGTAATAAAGCCGCTGCTAATTCCTATAAAGAGTTAGGCATTGACATCACTGGTTTAACAGCTGGTGAAGCATTCAATCAAGCCATTGCTTCTTTGGCTAACATGAAAGATGAAACTGCTCGAAATGCATTAGCGAACGACTTGTTTGGTAAATCATACGCTGATCTCGCTCCATTACTTGGTGAAGGTGCAAGTGGTATTGAAGCACTCAAACAAGAAGCGGTGGATTTGGGAATGGTTATGTCAAACGATACCGTTAATTCGGGTGATAAACTTGGCGACACAATTGATAAATTAAAAGGTGCATTTAGTGGAGTTGCTAATACTTTAGGCGCAAAACTATTTCCTTATATTCAAAAGTTATCGGACACGATACTAGAAAACAAAGACGAGATTTCTGAATTTATTGAAGATGCTGTTAATGCTCTAACTGATGCAATTATTTGGTTAAAGGATAACCTTAAATGGATACTTCCAATATTGGCTGGAGTTGTAGCAGGTTTCGTTGCATTTCAAGTAGTTTCATTCGTAAGTGGTCTTGTAGCGACATTCACAGCATTAATAGCTGGCGCCAGTGGAGTTATGGGCATATTTAACGCAGTCATGGCCGCTAATCCAATTGGGTTAGTTGCATTGGCAATTGCTGCACTCATTGCTATTGGTGTTATGTTGTGGATGAATTGGGACACGATCGTTATCAAAATGAAAGACTTATGGGGTTGGTTTAAAGATATATTTGGTAAAATCGGCGCATTTGTTGGTGGTATTTTTGACGGAATGGTCAGTGGCATTAAAGGGACTATCAATGGAATTATCAGAGCATTGAATGGAATGATCAGTGGAATGAATAAATTAAAATGGGATGCTCCAAAATGGGTGCCACTGATTGGTGGTAAATCATGGGGAATTAACATTCCAAATATTCCTGAACTCGCTTCAGGTGGTTTAATCTATGGCGATTCATTGGTTAACGTTGGGGAGTACCCAAACGCTAGAACCAATCCAGAAGTTATAGCTCCACTTGACAAGTTAAAAGACATGATCGGTGGAAGTGGTAAAGGCATCACCGTTAATTTCTATCCACAAACAATGTCCGAATCTGAATTGGATAACGCATTCAACTACATGAATAGACGTTTCGGAATGGAGGTATAAAGTGAACAAATTTTATCTGATTAATGAGAACAATTCTCGTTTTGATTTGAAAAACTTCTCACAAAAAGCCTTCATTCCAAGCGTTAAAGGGCTTGGATACAAACACAATACATCATTCATTAAAGTTGGTAATAGTTATCAGATGGATTACCAAGACATCGCGCAGGGGACGCTTCGTGGAACTACGATGTTTTCAACGTATGCTAACTATTTGGATTTTGTGAGTTTCGTTGAAAATGCTCAAAGTTTACGCATGATTTATATGCCCATTGACACGGAATTCTTCAGAGATATAACTTTACAAGGTATTGAAAATGTCGTAGACAATGGGAATGTTGTTGAAGCTGAATTAAGCGTGTTTTGCAAAGGTCTTTGGTACAAATCTACAGATACTCGGTTCATTATCGAGGAAATCGCTGGCCAGTCCCAATATGATTTATTATTTGATTACACATTCAACGATTACGCATCAGTTGATGTCGTGTTTAATAACATTGGACACGCTGAAGCTGAGTTACTAGTTGAGTTCTACGGGTACATTGAAAATCCAATGATTGAGTTATATCAAGACGATGTGCTTCAATATACCGTCTTATTTAACAAGACATTACAAGTTGATGAAAAGTTAATATATTCGGCGCGTGATGGACAGAACTATGTTGTCTTTCAAAGTACAGCCGGTGTACAGACGAATGCTATCTCAACATTGAGTTTAGACAATGATAACTTCTTTAGAATACCAAAAGGTTACAGTAAGATTGTAGTTTCATCTGATAGTGGAACGGTCGCTCAAGTTGTCTTCACGATTATTACTTTATACAAAGGCGTTTAAGTATGTTAAACGTAATTAGTAAACAGAATTTAGCGATTAAGGATATCTTACAAATCAGTGACTTTGATATTGAAGAAAATATCAACCTAACTGGTAAGAGTGTTTTTAAAGTTTCAAAAATACCGATGGCCGAAAAAGGCGACTTCATCCAGTATGGCGACTTCATGGGGGTCATCTCAAATATCGAAACAACAAAGAAGAGCAATATTTATAACATCAATATTGAAGACATCAATAGTCTGTTTGATCGCAAGATTATTCTCACAAATGAAGCATTGATTGCTTCTACTGGCCTAGAGGATTTCATCGCAAAAACGATACATGATCGTTGGACAGACTCAACTGATACGCTTTTGAACATCAGTTACTTGAGTGTGACTATATCGACTCATACGCCATTGAATTTCACAGTAGATACCACCGACAATATCTATAATTTCAGAACGTTCTTAGGGAATGTTAAAGAGAAGTACGGTATTGAATTGGATTACATATTTAATGGGCCACAACTTAATATTATTATTTCAAAGAAGACTCCAACAACATTCAACGTTGATCTCACGATTGAAGATTTCATTTCATACGACGAAGTTTACTCTGTAGATGTTATCGCTAAAGTGACGGTGTTTTCTAAGGAAACTAACACAGAGTTTAATTACTATCTCAAAACAGATAGAACGATTACGGATAATGGTTCGGATCCTGATAGAGCAGTTGGAAAGATTGAAGCTGTTACGTGTGAAAAAGACCTGGATGTGTATCAAAAAGCAGTCGATACATTCAAAGCAAATTCATACGCTCACAATATCTCATTTAGCCTAGTTTCTAGCTCTATGGTGTATGAATCCAGTGAGTTCTACATCAATAGACCACTCAACATAAAAACACTTGATAATGGTGTTTATTTGACGTTTATAGCAAAGAAGAAATACAAGATGAAGTCCACGATCGTTGATTATGAATGTGGAAACATAAGGGTCAATCTAATTGACAAATTGAAAGGGGCATTATGATCAGAGGAATTACATTTGACAAACAGTTGATGAAGTCAAAAGACCATGCACACGAAGTGAATTACTACTACCAAGGGGACATCGGTGTCACAAAAGGTTGTGTGCCAAGCGTTGATGTTTCGAATGATGTTGTTATCACAGAAGGATACTTTATTATCAAAGGTCGTTTAGTTTCGATTGAAGGCACTGAAACTGTTGATGTGCCTACTGTTGCAAGTGGAACGTTATATTCAGTACTTGTGTTTGAAATTGACCTGACTAAAACAAACACCACTAATGTATTCAATCAAGGGTCATTTAAAGTCCTCTCAAATGCTTCAGCTTATCCAACTCCTACTCAACAGGATCTAGACGCTGGTGGAACATTATATCAGTTTGAATTCGCACGATTTGAAAATACTGTAGGTGGATTAGTTAATTTTAGCGACACAAGAGTAATTTTAGATTTAAGCCAATACGCGCGTCTGTCGGATTTAAGTGCTCTAGAAATTAGTAATATTATTGGATTACAAACAGCGCTTGATGGGAAAATGGCTTATGTTAAAAACAATTTGTCAGCAATCATTGATCCAATTTATACAGATGGTTCAAATCTTGGGTATTCAGTTGGTTCAGTATGGATTAACACAGTTACGGATATTCCTTTCATTTGTGTAGACGCTTCACCAAATTCATCAGTATGGAAAAGTTATGCATTAGACCGTTCAACAATTAGTCGTTTCGGATTTAAGCGTGAACGCGGAAATTCAGACCCAAACACTAGAATTACATACCTATACGATGCTCAAAGTTTGACTCCCGCGTATATGAATACAACCACCGGTAATTTCGATTATGGAAGTTGGGAAACATTCATTAAGGAAGTATGCAGACCTGTCATGCTTAAAAATGATGGCACAGTAGATTATGAATTGTCGCGTGATGATTTAACTAAAAAATCGGATGGAATAACAAATTCAGATGTTTCAAATACAGCGTATGCAGGGAACGCAATGATTGAGTTTAGAAAATACAAATGGGTTTATCGTTATTCTGACGCTACTTATGATTATGTTATTTTTTCTAATATTCAATATGATGCAAACTATAAAGCGTATGCACATACTAACGCATTAGGAACGGTTAAAGATGCATTCTATTGGGGTGCATTTAAGGGTTCAAACATCTCTAGCAAGTTACGTTCTATCGCAGACCAAGCGGTCATGGTAAGCCAAACACGAAATACAGAAGTGTCATTTGCTAATGCTATCGGAAGTGGATATCACACCATTTACAAGAGTGGATGGGATTTCATTAATGACTTACTCACTTTAATTTCAAGAAGTGATGATACTCAAACTAAATTTGGAACAGGACGATGTGCAAGTGGAAATACAACCGCTATTTCTACAGGAACACTCAAGAAACTGCCAATGTTCAAAGGTTATGCAGACCAAACATCAGACGTTAAAGTTTTTGGAATTGAAGGATTCTGGGGAAATGTTTGGGAGGGATTGGCTGGATTAGTATTCAATGGTGCTGTAAAGACAAAAATGACAGCAGGATATAATTTTGATGGAACTGGATACACAAACACTGGAATTGTTCCTTCTGGGACAAGTGGTGGATATGTTTCTTCTGCACAAAATATAACTGACCAAGGATATATTCCTTCCGTTGCGTCAGGGTCAGCATCTACCTATTTCTGTGACGGATTATGGTTCAATAACGCGCAGGTTGATTACGCTCTAGTCGGTGGCGGTTGGTACAATGGTTGGTTGGCTGGTGGTCGTTGTGTGAATCTGTACGATGCGGCTTCGAATACGTCCGTGACCCTCGGCTCTCGCGTTTCTTATATCAACCCTGCATAGCGGGGATTGGGGGCGCTCAGCCTCCCATAAATCTTTAGGGTTTCTAAGCGCGAGTCGGTGGCAATTGGAACAATGGTTTGTTAGATGGTGGTCGTTATGTGAATCTGAACAATGCGGCTTCGAATACTACCGTGAACATCGGCTCTCGCTAACTTATTAATCAATGCGCTTAGCAATCCTCGCCCCTTGGCGAAAATTAAATCATGACAGGACAGAGTTAGTAGCTAAGTGTCGAACACTCTGAAGATAATAAGAAATGAAAAGATATGGTTATTTATACGAAAAGATTTATGAGAAAGAAAACATTAGAGACGCCATATTTAAGTCATCGAAAGGCAAACGCCAAAGAGGTGATGTGAAGTTTGTATTAGAAAATATTGATGTATTTGTAGATAAGATTCACTTAATGCTTTTGAATAAGACATATATTCCATCAGATTATACAGTTGGAACGATAACTGAAGGTGCAAACAAAAAAGAACGCAAGATTTTTAAACCAAAGTTCTTTCCAGACCAAATTATTCATTGGGCATTAATTCTACAAATTCAACCAATATTTAAAAATAGTATGTATCAATTTGTTTGCGGATCAATCCCTAACAAAGGTGTCCATTATGCAAAAAGATATGTAGAGGGATGGATAAAACATGATATTAAGAATACTAAATATTATTTAAAACTAGACATATCTAAATTCTATCCATCAGTTAATAACGATATTTTATTGAATAAGATTAAAAGAAAAATAAAAGATGATGATGTTATTAATTTAATAGCTTCAATTCTATCAAAAGCGAATGGGCTTCCAATAGGGATACTTCTAAGTCAATGGTTTGCTAATTTCTATTTAAGTGATCTAGATTTCAAGATAAAACATGATTTTAAAATTAAGTATTACGTTAGATACATGGATGACATGATTTTGTTTGGAAGCAATAAGAGAAAACTGCATAAAACAAGGTTATTAATTCAATATTGTCTAAACTCTGAGGCATTAAAGCTTAAACCTAATTATCAAGTTTATTTATTAAATAAAGAGCCATTAGATTTTGTAGGTTTTAAATTCAGTCGAGGTTATACAAGATTAAGAAGAACGATCATGTTAAGAATTACAAGGAAAGTTAAACGTGTTTGGAAAAAAACTATAATAACGCATCATGACGCAGCTTCCATAATGAGTTATTTAGGATGGATTAAACACTCGAATAGTTATAACTTATATCAAAAATGGATTAATCCGTATATTGACATCAAAAAACTAAAATGCATTTTAAAAAGAAAGGACATATTGAATGCTATATCGTAAAAGTGAGAGTTTGGATTTCCCAGTTGAGTTAGATACTTCTACAAGTGAAACCACAGTATTTGTTAGAAAAAATATCATGGTCGAAGAAAGAACCAATAACGATGGCAAAACAACTGTTTATGTTTTTGATGAATACCAATATTCTAAGTTAGAGTTCATGGATTTAAATTTATCAAAAAATCAAGCAGATATCGATTATATATCTTGCATGACGGGAGTTGATCTAAATGTTTGAAAAAATAAAAGGTTATTACGATAAAAAACTTTGGTCGTTGGAAAGGGTTTTCAATGTCGTTGGAGCTGCGATAACTCCAGAGGAATATTTTGAAATTACTGGATTTATATATCCAAATATGAAAGGTTAACAAAAGGGCTGTAATAGTCCTTTTTACATGGGGTAAAAAATGAACACAAATGAATTGATCAATGCCTTAATGCCATACATCATCAGTGCAGCTGCGACAATCTTAGCAGCAGTCGGTGCTTACTTAGGTGCAAAGGTTAAAGAGATCCTAGATACTAAGCAGAAACGCGACATCGTTGAAGCAACTGTGAAATACGTGGATCAGGTGGCGAAGAATTTGGGACTAACATCAGAAGAAAAGAAAGAGCTTGCTATTGAAAGGGCGCTCGAATGGGTTAAGACAAAAGGTATCAATATCAGCGAAATCGAGCTTGATATTCTGATTGAAGCTTTTGTCAATGACTTCAGCAAGAACTATAAAGTAGATCCAGTAGTAGTGCCTGAAGTAGTAGAAGTGGCAGAACAAGTAGAAGAATTTATTCCGGAGGTTACTGAATAATGAAATTAGCTGATCGCACGTTCAAACGCAACGACTGGAAAGTAACCAGTCCATTTGGTCCTAGAAAACATCCTGTAACAGGCGTAGTTAAACTGCACACAGGTACTGACTATGGCACACAAGGTCAAAAGTGGAATCAGTATGCACTAGAAGAAGGTGTTGTGATCAGCGCTGGTTTAGATAAAGCAGGACATAACGCTTTATATGCATGGGTTAAGTATCCTAGACTTGGGATCAAGCTACTGCATTATCATTTAGATGAAGTGTTTGTAAAGAAGAACCAAAAGGTCACTCATGATACAGTGATCGGAACAACTGGTACTTCAGGACTATCCACAGGGATCCATCTGCACTTAGGTATCAAGAGGATAGATGAAGATAAATACTTCGATCCTGAGTCGTTTAACTATCAACCGATAAATAACACTATGCCAGTTGAAACATCGCCACAATCGCCTGAAATCAAGGCTGGTGACAAAGTGAAGATAATCGGTCAACGATATGCGACTGGTCAAACTGTTCCGTACTTCGTTAGGTTAAAAACTTACACAGTACAATCGATTAAGACTGATAAAGCTTTAATCAAAGAAATCATCTCATGGGTGTATCTTAAAGACCTGAAGAAAGTTTAAAACAATGACACAACAAAGACCAACTCAAAATGCTCAGATCTTGGAGATGTTAAACGAGATGAAACAAGATATTGTCGCTATCAAAACTAAGATGGAAATGCAACCTACGATCGATGATCAGAAGCACACTATGATTGACCAAAAGTTGCAAGTTCATGAAAATCGCATCAAGTCACTTGAAGAAGTTGTTAAGTGGATCGCACTTGCTTCCATTGGCGCTTTACTCACTGCAGTTTTTAAAGTCATAATGCCATCCTAGTTGGGTGGCTTTTTTTTATTTGTAGTTATTTTTAACACAAAATAATAATAATTCTATAATCGTATTGAGATTTACTACATTTTGAAAAGTGTTCATTAGGGAACTTCAAGGAAATAAAATTGAAGTTTTTCACCCTAAAATATATTATTATCTCCTAATAAAAGATAAAATGTAGGATATGTGGAGAGAATCATCAAACATACGGATTGATGTACATCGATGTACACCGATTAAGGGTATCGTTGCATGGCAATTGCAAATATATGCGTAAATACGAATTTGTTTTACATATGTATTGATGATATGTGTAATTTATATGCATAAAGTGCATAGAAGTATGCAATTAAAAAATGTAACGATAGTACTTAATTATAAAGAAAATGAGTTCCAAATGTCATTGTTATATACTTACAAATGTCACTGTTATGTCACTGTAAATGTCCCTGTATTCACATTTCACTGGATAGATTTGTAGTAACTTTGGCAAAAAACCATGTCTAATTGCCTATTTGTATGCGTTAATTGCATAATTCATGCGTACATTATTTAATTAGTACGCACAAAACAAAACAAGAACACGATGTACATTGGCAATTTTAAACGGTATTTGCCAAAGCACATAAATATGTTTTAGGATATTTGAATTCAGATACGTATATATAAGTATGAGTGAACTACAAAAATTTATAATGATGTGCAGAATACTTGGCATAAAAATAACCAGCATTGAAGAGCTGGTTAAATGGTACGAAAATCTTTATGATGCTTAAATTCAAAAAGATAAAATCGTAGCAAAATCGTAGCATTTTCATTGTAATTTATTTTAATTGAAAATATTCGACTGTCCTAAAATGGCTTAAATAGGCGCTTTATTCAATGTCGTTCTTTTTAATTTAACCATATTAATCATTCCCATCATCCGCTCCATTGACCATCCTAAGCCCTGTTTCAGGGCTTTTTTCATGGTTTTTCTGCTCGTGGGGAAAAAATGGGGAAAAATTGGATGGAAAAGGATCGAATTTAGTGATTATTTTCAGATAAATGCGGAATTTAATATAATTGAATATTGGTGAGAAATGTAGAAATATGGTATAATATAGACAACCATGATATACATTTACAAAGATAAGAAAACTGAAACCTTCTATTATCAGATACTTCTGGACGATCTAAGTACTGGGAAGGTAAAAAAGTATAAAAAGAGGGGATTCGCAACTGAACTAGA